>Ga0302200_10004027_pt1 | contig 12042 bp, 7 predicted proteins | sample II_Bog_N3_1_FD_194585 | JGI IMG/M metagenome (GOLD analysis project Ga0302200, IMG submission 194585) | Peat permafrost microbial communities from Stordalen Mire near Abisko, Sweden - II_Bog_N3_1 | ecosystem: Environmental > Terrestrial > Soil > Wetlands > Peat | place: Sweden: Abisko, Stordalen... | reverse complement strand
AGCAGCGCGGCGTGGCTGCCTGCGCGGTGGTGCCCATGGAAACCGCGGCCGGCCCCGAACCTTGCGCGGTGCTTGCGTTTCGCGGCAATGGAGAGCAGGCGTCGGCCGTGATGGAGCAGGCCAACGCGCGCCTGGCGGAGTTTCAGCGCATGAGCCGTTGGGTCATCTGGCCGGAGCCCGATCTGCCGCGCACATCCACCGGCAAGGTCCGGCGCAAGGCGGTCGCAGAGTGGCTGGGCACGGTCCACGCTGCCTCCACCAACGGCAACGGCGGGGCGCACAAGAATGGAACCAACGGCCACAAATCGAACGGGAACGGGGCGAATGGAAACGGATCCAACGGGCATTCATCCAACGGCCAGTCGTCCAACGGGCATTCGTCGAATGGCCACGCAACGCACACCTTGGGGGCTTCCACAGACTGGCTCTTGACAATGATTGCGCAGGTCTCCGGCGAATCGCCGGCGGGCGTGGGAGACAAGCTGCGGATCACCGAAGACCTGCACCTCGACAGCCTGGGCCGCGTGCAACTGGCCGCGGCCATCGAGGAACGGACAGGCATTGCACTCGAAGCGCGCAATGGCAGCTTTGACCACGCACAGACGCTCGGCGACCTGCGCCTGCTGCTCGATTCCGAACCGATGAACGGACACGGGCCCCATGCAGTCAACGGTTTCAAAGCTGCGACGACTTCGCAGACCAGTGGGAGTGAAGAGTCTCTGCAGCCTGCATCGGAGCCGTCCCACACTCCTGAATTAACCGCACAGCCGTCGAAGCGGACCGCGGACAATCTCTATCCCCATTGGCCGTGGTGGTCTCCAATCCATTGGGCGCGAGTCGCCTTTCTTGAACTCGTCCTGCGCCCGCTGGTCTGGCTGCTCGCCAATCCGCGAGTAAATGTGGATGCGGCGCAGAAGCTCGAAGCGCCCATGCTGATCGTCGCCAACCACGTCACCGCCTTCGACGGCCCGCTACTCGAATACGCGCTGCCAGGGCCCATCCGCAGGCGCATGGCGGTGGCCATGTCCGGCGAGATGCTCACAGCCTACCGTCGCTTTCGCAATCTCCAACCTGCCCGTCCGACCGGTCGATTCTTCCTGCCCGGGCCTCTCTACTATTTCCTGGTGACAGCGCTCTTCAATGTCTTTCCGTTGCCCCGGCAGCGCGACTTCCAGCGCAGCTTTGCCCATGCCGGCCAGGCGCTCGACGCGGGCTTTAACGTGATGGTCTTTCCCGAAGGAGCGCGTTCGGCTGAGGGACACATGGCAAAGTTCCGCCCCGGAATCGGCATGTTGGTGAAGCAATCGCGCGTGCCGGTTCTTCCCATGGCCATGCGCGGGCTGGGCGATCTGAAAGCGCGCGGAAGCGGCTGGTTTCGGTCAGGAAAGATTGAAGTGCGCGTCGGTCAGCCCATCCGCTTCGGACCGTTGGATTCAGAACCGGCCATCACCGCGCGGCTCCAGGAAGAGGTCGGCAAACTCCTTGAAGATCGGGAATAATCCCCGATCTCAGCTCTTCCCCCACCGCCAAATCGAGCAATCTTCCACGTTCGACGACGCGTACTCCCCATCCGGCTGGTTGGATAGAATCCTGTAATCCGCAATTGCGTCCGCCCGCGACCGCTTCACCTCGCCCAGAAAAAGCCGATGCAATCCATCCGGTCCTTCTCCCGCATGCCCTTCCAGCACTTGCTCCTGCTCGTCGTTCACATACAGGATGTCCAGCTCACCCGCGCGGCCCGCAAAGCTCCTTTTCCAGCTCTTCACCAGCCGCCGCATCACCGTCTCGCCAAACGGATTGAAGAGGAACGCCAGGCACGGCCCCGTCGGCCACTTGTATTCCACCGCATCGCCGCAGACGATCCGGATCGGCGCATGTGCCCGGCCCGCCTTGCGCCACACGGCAGCATTCCTGCGCGCAATCCCCGTCAGCGTGGCGTTCAGTTCAACCCCCACCACCGCCTTGAACGGCATCTCCGAGGCCAGCAGCACCGCGCGTCCCATCCCCGCACCCACATCCACAAACGTGAACTCCTCCATCGCCGCCACCGGCCCGGACCTCTTCCATTTTTTGATCAGCGCCTGAAACACCGAAGGCGCAACCCCGTAATAGGCCGTAGAATGCCGATCGTGCCGATGCCCGCTCTTCAGATCCCGCCCAGCCACCAGCCCGCTCGTCCTCACCCCGAACTCCAGGTCAAACGGATGCCGCGTCAGCCCATCCCTCACCGACAAACCCGGCAACAGCCGCTGCCTCGTCGTCCCCGCGCCGCTCTCTTTTCTCTCACTCGCTTTCACGGTTTGAACCTTAGCACACGGACCAAGCTCCCATTGCGCCGCCTGGCAGGCTGCGGAAGAACTTATCCGGGTGGTAGGCCGGGGATTCATCCCCGGCAAAAGCGCCAATAGAATGAGAGCGGGCTTTAGCCCGTGAGGTATGCTTTCCCGGAATTTGGAATGAACTCAGGCCTCTCTCCGCAAGCTGTTGGCCTTCGTCCCCGCTCCCTCCCCCCATCAAGTATCCTGACCATTGGAAGCTACAACCCAACCAGTCCGCACTCAACCCGGCCCCTGGGCCGCTGCCGCGGTCACCCTGTGCGGCGTCTGCGCCTTCCTGCAGCTCTACTGCACCCAGCCGCTGCTGCCCCTGCTGGCGCACATCTTCCACGCCTCCAAAACCGGCGTAGGCCTCACCGTCTCCGCCGCCACCATGGGAGTCGCCCTGTCCGCGCCCGTCTTTGGCGCGCTCACTGAGCGACTGGCCCGCAAGCGCGTCATCGTCGCCTCGCTCTTCGGCATCGCCATTCCCACGCTCCTGGCGGCCACATCCACCTCCCTGGCTCAACTGGTCTTCTGGCGCTTTCTGCAAGGCATCATGGTGCCCGGCATCATTGCCGTCGTGGTCGTCTACATCGGCGAAGAATGGCCGCCGGACCGCGTCGCGCTCATCATGAGCTTCTACGTCAGCGGAACAGCCCTCGGCGGCTTCATCGGCCGCATCTCCTGCGGCATTCTCGCCGACCGGTTCAGTTGGCGCATCAGCTTCCTTGCCCTCGGCCTCGCGTCCCTTGCCGGAGCCACCGCCGTGGCCGCCTGGCTGCCCCACGGCAAGCGCCGCACCCCATCCCTGCCATCCGCAACCGAGCATGCCCCCTCGCCGGCCGCCTTCCTCTACCAGGTGCAGAGCCTCTTCCGCACACGCCGCCTGCTCGCCACCTTTGCCGTCGGCTTCAACGTGCTCTTCTCCCTCGTAAGCGTCTTTACCTGGATCACCTTTCACCTCAGCGCCCCGCCGTTTTCGCTTTCCACCGCGGCCCTCAGCTATCTGTTTTTTGTCTACCTGGTTGGCCTTATGGTCACCCCGGCCGCCGGCTTGCTCATCTCCAGGGTCGGCCTGCGCGCCGGAATCTCCGGCGCCATCTGCTGCTCCATCTGCGGCGTCCTGCTCACCCTCGCGCCCTCCCTTTGGGTCACCATCGTGGGACTCGCCTTGCTCTCCACCGGTGTCTTCATCTCTCAGACCGCCTCCCAGAGCCACCTCCGCGTCGCAGCGCCTCCCGGAGCGCGCGTCACCGCCGCCGGACTCTACTTCACCTGCTACTACCTCGGTGGAACCGCCGCCGGCGTCGTCCCCGGCATCTTCTGGGCCATGGGCAAATGGCCGGCCTGCGTCGCCTTCATCGTCTCCATGCAATTCGCAGCGCTCCTCATCGCCCTCGTCGGCTGGCGCGTTCCTGAGAAATAGCTCCGTGCCCCATCCATTCCGCGTCTTTCTGCGGAATGGGTGGGAAGCAGCTCATGAGAAATAAGCTGGGTGCCCCATGCGGGTTCTTTTCGCCGCATGGGTGGGAAGCAGTACGCCCGTGCGAGCCTCCCGCGAGCATCTGCCCCACGCAGTGGTCTGCTCCATGCTGGGTGCCACATCCATGCGGGTTCTTTTCGCCGCATGGGTGGGAAGCAGTACGCCCGTGCGAGCCTCCCGCGAGCATCTGCCCCACGCAGTGGTCTGCTCCATGCTGGGTGCCCCATGTATGCGGGTTCTTTTCGCCGCATGGGTGGGAAGCAGTACGCCCGTGCGAGCCTCCCGCGAGCATCTGCCCCACGCAGTGGTCTGCTCCATGCTGGGTGCCCCGCATGGGTGGGAAGCAGTACGCCCGTGCGAGCCTCCCGCGAGCATCTGCCCCACGCAGTGGTCTGCTCCATGCAATGGTCCGCCGCGCCGCAGGTGCCAGTGGTGACAGGCTGCCGCTAATCGCGATACCCTGATACGTATCCGTGACAAGTATCCGCGCACGGCGCGGACGAAGGAGCTCCTCAACCCCCATGCCTATTCAAACCACCAGCAAGATCTGGCACAACGGCCATCTCATTCCCTGGCAAGACGCCAACATCCATGTCATGAGCCATGTCATCCACTACGGCTCCAGCGTCTTCGAGGGCATCCGCTGTTACGGACAGCCCCACGGCTCGGCCGTCTTCCGCCTCCCCGAGCACATGCAGCGGCTGCTCGATTCGGCCAAAATCTACCGCATGCACATCCCCTACACCCTTGAGGAGCTGTGCGCCGGCGTGGTCGACACCATTGAAGCCAACGGCGTTGCCCCCTGCTATATCCGGCCCATCGTGCTGCGCGGCTACGGTGAAATCGGCGTCAGCCCCAAGGGCTCGCCCATTGAGGTCTACATCGCCAACTTCCCCTGGGGCAAGTACATGCCCGGCACCGGCGGCGCGGATGTCTGCATCTCCAGTTGGAACCGCATGGCGCCCAATACCCTGCCGGCCCTCGCCAAGGCGGGAGCCAACTATATGAACTCCCAGCTCATCCGCATGGAAGCCGACATGAACGGCTACGCCGAGGGCATCGCTCTCGACGTCAACGGCCTGGTCAGCGAAGGCTCCGGCGAGAATGTCTTCGTGGTCCGCAACGGCGTCCTCTACACGCCCCCGCTGGCCAACTCCGCGCTCTCCGGCATCACCCGCGACTCCGTGCTCACCATCGCCCGCCATCTGGGCTTCACGGTCATTGAGCAGTCGCTGCCCCGCGAGCTCCTCTACATCGCCGACGAAGTCTTCTTCACCGGCACCGCCGCCGAAGTTTCACCCATCCGCTCCATTGACAGAATCGAGATTGGCGACGGCAAGCCCGGCGAGGTGACAAAGAAAATTGCAGATGAGTTCTTCGGCATCGCCAACGGTCTCAAGCCCGACCGCTTCGGCTGGCTCACCCCCGTCAAGGTCAGCGCCGCCGAACCCGTCACCGCATAAACCCACCAACAACACTCACCCCGATCCAACACCAAGGGCGACCCGCCAGGGCCGCCCTTTTTCACTTTCCTAGTTGGATTACACCCGCTCTAATCGCAACGCAGGGCCACCATTGGGTCCACTTTGGTGGCTCGCCATGCCGGCAGCCATGCTGCCACAAGGGTCATCGCGCTCACTACAGTCAGCGCAACAGCGAACGTCGTCGGGTCCAGAGCGCTCAAGCCGAAGAGCTGGCCTTTGATGAATTTGGTCGCCAACAGAGTGAGCGGCAATCCCAGGCCCACGCCGGCGGCGAGCAGCAGCAGCGATTCGCTCAAGATCATCCACTGCACAGTGCGAGTCTGCGCGCCCAGCGCGATGCGAATGCCAATCTCATTGGTGCGGCGCACCACGTTATAGCTCATCACGCCATACAGGCCGATGGCCGCCAGCAGCAGCGCCAGCAGAGAGAAGATGCCGGTGAGCGTGGAGATCAGTTCATCGTGTGTCATCAGGTTTGATACCTGCTCGTGGATGGTGGTCACATGAAGCAGGGCCAGATTGGGATCGACCAAAGCGACGGAAGCGCGCAGGTCGGCGACGGCCTTGGCGGGGTCGCCGGTGGTGCGAACAAGAATGGTGTTGGCAAAGCGGTCCTGATTCTCCTCGCGCGGCGCGGCGCGGCTGGGCGCGGGTGCGGACGCATCGACAGGTACAAACGGCTCGATCTGGGCCAGGGGGATGTAGGTCATCCTGGTCGGATCGGGGTCGCGGGGATCGCCGGATTTGGTGTCCCGGGCGATGCCGATAATCTGCCAGGGACCCTTGACGGTGTCGATGTTGATGGTCAGAGAGCGGCCGAGCGCATCGCCCTTGGGAAAGAAGTGCTGGGCGATGGCCTGGTTGATGACGGCAACTTTGAGGCTGTTGGCCGTGTCGGAGGGGGCGATGGCGCGTCCGGCGACGATGGCAATGCCCGCAGTCTCAAAATACTGGCCGGAGACGCGATTGAGAGCCGAGTCCATATTCTCTTTGGGCGCCGGCGTGTAGCCGGAAAGGTTGAGGCTGGAATTCCACACGATGTTGCCGATGGGCGGAGTGCCGGAGAGCGCGACGGAACGAACGCCGGGAAGCGCCGAAAGACGCTCAATCAGTTGCTGGTGAAGCCCGGCAACCTGGCTGGGCTTGTATCCGGCAAGTTGCGCATTGAAGTCGGCAAGCAGCAGGTGGGTGCGCTCGAAGCCGTAATCCTGGTTCTGGAGGTTGCGCAGCGTGCGCAGAAAGAGCCCTGCGCCTACCAGCAAGAGCAAGGAGAGCATCACCTGCGCGGTAACCAGCGCCTTTGGCCAGAAGTGCGCGGATTGGCCTCCGCTGCTTTGCGCGGTGCGGGCGCTCGCGCTCAGCGTATTGGCGGCTCCAATGCGCGCCGCCGTCAAGGCGGGGGCCAATCCGAACAGAAGGCCGGTGAGCAGTGAAACGGCGAGCGTAAAGAGCAGAACCCTCATGTCCGGCCGGGAACTGATGGCGATATTGGCGTTGCCATGGCTGACAAAGACAATCAGCGCGCGGGTTGCGCCAAAGGCAATCCCCAACCCCAGCAGGCCGCCGGCCAGAGAAAGCAGAAGCGTCTCAATGAGGCCCTGGCGGACGATGCGCGCGCGGCTGGAGCCGAGCGCGAGGCGCGTGGAAATCTCGCGCTGACGCGCAGCAGCCCTGGCCAGCAAGAAATTGGCGAGGTTGGCGCAGGCGATCAGCAGAACCAGCGCTACCACGGCCATCAGGATGGGGAGCGAGTTGCCATACTGGCTGCGTATGGAGGAGACGCCACGCGACGCGGAGAGCAAGGGGACGGAAATGCGGCTGATCTCCTGCTGGCGGGCAGGCGTGAGGTTGGCGCCTTCATTGGCGCGGATCGCGGTGCGGATCTGCTGGTCAAGCCAATCCTGGCTCTGGGCCAGGCCCGCCTTGCTGGAAGCGGCCTGAGGGGTCAACCTGGCGAAGAGATGCAGGAAGTAGGGGCCGTCTTTGGTGAGGAACGAGGGCTGCTGCATGACGACGGACTGCATGCCGATGGGAGTCCACAGAGCGGTAGGTTCCAACTCCACCTTGATGCCGTGAAAGCTCTCCGGCATGACGCCAATGACTGTAAACGGAGTGCCGTTGATGGTGATTGTCTTGCCCAGAATGGCGGGATCGGAGGAAAGCGACTGGCGCCAGAACCGGAAGCTGAGCACGGCCACGGCTCCGCTGCCCGGCGTGGCGTCGTCGGAGAGGCCGATGGCGCGGCCCAGCAGCGGTTGCGCTCCCAGAAGGCTGAAGTAGTTGCCGGAAACCAGACTGACCGGAGCCAGGAGAGCCGGCGAATTGGAGGCTGCCCCATTGCCGCCGGCGGACTGGCGCACGCTGGCCTTCACCGAGAAGCTGCCATAGGAGGCTATGCCCTGGAAAGGACCTGGATCCAGTTGGAGCTGGCGCGCAAAAGACCACGGAAACATGCCGAAAACGCCAATATCTACGCCCCCGAGAACACCTCCGCCATCCGACTTGCCGAAGGTGACCAACTGCTTCGGTTCGCGGACCGGAAGGTTCTGGAGAAGCACCTGGTCGATCATCGTGAAGATGGCGGTATTGCCGCCGATTCCCAAGGCCAGCGAGAGCAGGGCCACGGCGGTAAAGCCGGGGCTCTTGGCGAGCATGCGCACGCTAATGCGGATGTCCTGGAGGATGCCTTCCAAGGTGGATTCCCAGCGGGAGGACCAAACCTGGTGCTTGACCGCGTTGCGGCTGCCCAACTCCACGACGGCAGCCCGGCGCGCGGCATCCGGGGTCATCCCGCCGCTCTGCTTTTGCGCCATGGAGGCGTCCAGGAAGCTGTCCAGTTCCTCGTCGAGTTCGCGTTCGACGCGCCGCTTTTGAAAGAGGGATTTCAAACCGGCGCCGAGGTTCATCAGCCAATTCATGGTGGTCCTCCTGTGGGCTCCTGCGTGAGGTTCCGGATTACGCTTCAAGAATGCGGGAGATCGCCAGGATCTGGCGCTGCCATTGCTCGGTTTCCGCGATGAGTGCCTTGCGCCCCCTGGCGGTGAGCACGTAGTACTTGGCGCGGCGATTGTTTTCCGTGGACTGCCACTCGGATTTCACATGGCCTGCGCGCTCCATCCGGCTCAGGGCAGGAAGCAGCGAACCGGGATTCACGCGAAACGTGCCGTTGCTGATCTGCTCAATGCGAAGACCTACGCCATAGCCATGCATAGGCTCAAGCGCCAGTGTCTTCAGGATCAGCATCTCCAGGGTTCCCTGCACCAGATCGCTCGGTTTTGCGGGGTTCCGCGTCGCTTCGTCTTCCTTTGCGGCCAAAGCTCTCTCCTCTTGACTGTCTAGAGGTTACAAATATTCCCCTAGGCTGTCAAGAGGAGATGAAACTTGCGGCTGGCGCGATATTCCTGTTCGTCTCCAGTCCACGGGCAGCCCGATTCTGGCCCATCTCAAACGGCGCATAATCGTCCAATAGACCTGCGCCAAGCATGAACTTCAGTGCTCCATCCATGCGGGTCTCTTGCCGCTTCGGTGGGAAGCAGTACGTCCCTGCGAGCCTCCCGCCGGCGTCTGCCCCACCGCGGGTGGTCTGCCCACCGCAGGCGCCGGAGGGAGCAGCGGCCGGGTCCCCAAAACATGGGTCGAGGCCCCTGAAACCGGCTACCCATAGAGGAACGGCCTTCCGGCCCGGCCCCTTTCTCGCCCAGCCGCGCGTCCGGTCCCGCATCCCCTTAGATAACCCACTCCTCCCACCGCAACCACTCCCCTCGCTGTAAACTACCCTTGCCCCATGCCAGACACCGTAGCCGAGTTCGTCCGCCGCTGGAAGATCAACGCCCAATCCGAGCGGGCCAGCGCCCAGTCCCACTTCAACGAGCTCTGCGCGCTTCTTGGCCAGAAAACCCCGGCGCAATCCGACTCCACCGGCGAGCGCTATGCCTTCGAAAAGCAAGTCAGCAAGACCAAAGGCGGCACAGGCTTTGCCGACGTCTGGCTCCGCGACCACTTCGCCTGGGAGTACAAACAAAAGCACAAAGACCTCGACAAGGCCTACCAGCAGCTCAACGACTACCGCGAAGACCTGGGCAATCCGCCCCTCCTGGTCGTATGCGACTTCGAGCGCTTTGAAGTCCACACCAACTTCACCGCCACCCGTAAGCGCGTCTACGCCTTCACCCTCGACGACCTCAATCGCAACCACGTCACCGCCGCCTGCCCGCTCCCTCCGCTCGATGTTCTCCGAGCCCTTTTCGGCGACTACAACCTCCTCCGCCCCGAGTACACCGACGCCCAGGTCACCCAGGAAGCCGCCAAACTTTTCAGCCGTCTTGCCGAACGCCTCGAACTCGAAAACCGCAACCTCGGCGCATCCCGAGAGCAAGTCGCGCATTTCCTCATGCGCCTCCTCTTCTGCCTCTTCGCGGACTCCATCGGCCTGCTCCCCGACCGCGTCTTCCGCTCCATGATCCAGAGCGACGACCGCTTCCTGCCCAGAAAATTCGGCCGCAAGCTCAAGCTCCTCTTTCAGGCCATGTCCGAGGAGGACGGAATCTTTGGCGCGCTGAGCATCAAGTACTTCAACGGCGGCCTCTTCGACAACTCCTCCGTGATTCAACTCGACCTCGGCGACCTCGGCATCCTCTATGAAGTCTCCAAGAATTACGACTGGTCCCACATCGCCCCCGCCATCTTCGGAACCCTCTTCGAGCGCTCTCTCGACCCCAAACGCCGCTCCCTGATCGGCGCGCACTACACCAGCGAAGAAGACATCCTCCTGCTCATCGAGCCCGTCCTCGTCCGCCCCCTTCAACAGCGCTGGCAAGCCGTAAAACAGCGCATCCTTGAAGCCCTCGCAGTCGAACGTGCCGAAGAAGCTGCGCGCGATGGGAAACAAGCGCGGCTTCGTGTGGACCTCCCCTCGGAAAAGCTCCTCGGCGCATGGATCGACGAGCTGACCCAGGTCCGCGTCCTCGACCCCGCCTGCGGCTCCGGCAACTTCCTCTACGTCGCCCTCCGCCGCATGTTGGACATCTGGCTTGAAGCAAAGCAATTTGCCGCCGATCAGGGCATTTCGTTGGTCGTCTCCAAAATGGTCTCCCCCAGCCAGCTTTACGGCATCGAAACCGAGTTCTACGCCCACGAACTGGCCTCCATCGTCGTCTGGATCGGATTCCTCCAGTGGAAGCACGAGCACGGCATCCTCGAAGATCGCGAGCCCATCCTCGAAAAACTCAACAACATCGAGCACGGCGACGCCATCCTTCGCTACGATGCCGAAGGTAACCCGTACGAACCCGAGTGGCAGAAGGCAGACTTCATCATCGGGAATCCGCCGTTCCTAGGCGGCAAGCGCCTCCGCCGCGAATTGGGAGACCAATACGTTGACGACCTTTTCCGGCTCTATCAAGGGCGCGTCCCGCACGAGGTAGACCTCGTAACCTACTGGTTCAGCAAATCCTTCGCCGAGGTCAAGTCGAACCGATCCAGGGTAGGCCTACTCGCTACACAAGCAATTCGCGCGGGATCAAACCGCATAGTTCTCGACAGGATCATCGTCGAGGGCTCAATCTTCTTCGCTTGGAGCAACAGAGAGTGGACCTTAGAAGGAGCGGCCGTCCGAGTCTCAATGATCGGATTCGACGACGGTACGGAAACAATGCGCGAACTCGACGGCGCCTTTGTCTCTTCAATCAATGCCGACCTGAGCGCCGGAGAAGATCTTACGAAGTCGTCCGACCTCATCGAAAACAAAGGGATTGCCTTTCAAGGGCCCGTGAAGGTTGGACAATTCGAAGTTGAGCCGGATGTTGCCAGGAAGATGCTCTCGGCCCCAATCAACCCGAACGGGCTCTCAAATACCGAAGTCGTCGTCCCTTGGATCATCGCGAGAGATCTTTCAGATAGGCCCAAAGGGATGTACATTGTGGATTTCAAGGACAGGGCCGAGGCCGAGGCCGCGCTCTTTGAACTGCCTTTTGAATACGTCCGGCATCACGTTTACCCCTCACGACAGGAGAATAAGAGGCAACGCCGCAAAGAACTTTGGTGGCACCACGGCGAAAAGAACCTAGGGATGCGTAGGGCGCTCACCGGACTGGATAGGTACATTGCGTCCCCGAGGGTCAGTAAACACCGCTTCTTCGTCTTCGTCCCGTCGGCCACGCTTGCGGACAGTCGTGTGGTTGTTATCGCAAGACAGGACGAGTACTTCCTCGGATTATTGGAATCAATCGTCCACAAAACCTGGAGCCTCGCCAGTAGCTCCCGCCACGGTGTGGGAAACGACATCACATACAACATCGAATCCTGCTTCGACACCTTCCCCTTCCCCTGGCCGCCCGGCACCGAGCCCAGCGAAGAAGCCGATCCCCGCGTCAAAGCCATCGCCGACGCCGCCCGCTCCCTCGTCCGCCTCCGCGACGCATGGCTCAACCCGCCGGACATTGACCCCCGCGAACTTCCCAAGCGCACCCTCACCAACCTCTACAACCAGCGTCCCGAATGGCTTTCCAACGCCCACCGCGCCCTCGACGAAGCCGTCTTCGCCGCCTACGGCTGGCCCTCCAACCTGCCCAAAGAAGAAATCCTCGCCCGCCTCCTCGCCCTCAACCACCAGCGCGCCGCCGCCCAAAACATTTAGGGCCTGTTAACACTACTGGGGCGGGCGGCGCCGGGAGCCGATTTTTTCGAGTTCAAGGAGCGACGAGCGACGGATACCGGGTGTCTCCTAGCGAGGAGCAACGCGGAAATCGGGAAAATCGGC
>Ga0302200_10004023_pt1 | contig 12060 bp, 8 predicted proteins | sample II_Bog_N3_1_FD_194585 | JGI IMG/M metagenome (GOLD analysis project Ga0302200, IMG submission 194585) | Peat permafrost microbial communities from Stordalen Mire near Abisko, Sweden - II_Bog_N3_1 | ecosystem: Environmental > Terrestrial > Soil > Wetlands > Peat | place: Sweden: Abisko, Stordalen... | reverse complement strand
TTCTTCAACTCGTTGATGGCTTTTTTGCGCCAGATGATATCAATACCCAACGATAAAAAATGGTTCAGAAAATCGTAAGTTTTAGATATATTATTGAACATATCGGCCACCTGCGCTTTTTTGGTGGCATCCTTATCCTGGTACGGGGTTATAGTTTCGCTCATAGAATGGGGCAAAGATAAACATTCTGAACCATGATTAAACGGATTTAAGGATTAGCCTGATGTTCTTCTTATAGCTTAATAACGCTAATTATTTTCGTTCAGTTTTAATAATCCTCTTACATCCAACGCACGGGTATACATGGTTAGCTCGCCATTCGGGCCAAACGGCCATTCCTCTTTTGGGCGATCCCAGTACAATTCAACACCATTCCCGTCGGGGTCATCCAGGTATATAGCTTCGGATACGCCGTGATCTGACGCTCCTGTGATAGGATATTCAGCATCGATCAATCTTTGCAATATTTGTGCAAGATCTTTTCTTTCAGGATATAATATAGCTGTATGATATAAGCCGGGCGCATATTCAGGTGCCGGTGACGCACCTTTGCTATGCCAGGTATTTAAGCCGATATGGTGGTGATAACCGCCTGCTGATATGAACGCGGCCTGATCGCCGTAAGCTGCCATTTTTTCGAAACCAAGCAGCCCGGAATAAAAATCAAGCGACTTTTGCAGATCGCTAACCTTTAAATGCACGTGACCAATGCGGGTTTGAGCAGGAATTTTATAATCTTCCATGATAGATATTTTTTACTGTATTTTATAGTATCTGGCTAAAGCCAGATCTGTTTATTAATATTGTTCCGCCTCTTAAATAGGGGCGGCAATGATTTTTTTGTCAATTCTCATTTACCTTCTCAAGTGTCCCATATTTGGGGAATGTGAATAATAAATGTTTAAACATACAAATTTAACAATACTATCGTTTAAATTTGCATCGTGTTCAAATGCTTACTGAATTATGATAATCATTATGGTTCATTAGTTCACTGACTCATTAGTTCATTGGTCTTTTATGGCGGTTATCATCACCAAACATCTGCGACCCTGCACCAATGAACCAGTGAACTACTGAACCAATGAACATAATAACTATCTTTGTACAATGATTGTAAAATCTGCCGAATTTATTTGCAGCAACACCCAAATTTCCAAACTGCCGCCACCGGTAAAGCCAGAGTATGCTTTTATCGGCCGGTCGAACGTGGGGAAGTCGTCCCTTATTAATATGCTTACCGCTAAAAAAGGGTTGGCAAAAACCTCGCAAACGCCAGGTAAAACACAGCTGATCAATCACTTTTTGATCAATGACAGCTGGTACATTGTGGATTTGCCCGGTTATGGTTATGCACGCGCCTCAAAAAGCAAAAAAGCGGATTGGGATAAGTTCATCCATACTTACCTGGATAAGCGCGAGAGCCTGCAGTGCGTAATGGCACTGATCGATAGCCGCCTTGAGCCGCAAAAAAACGACCTGGAGTTTTGCAACTGGCTTGGCGAAAAAGGCCTGCCCTTTGTACTGGTATTTACCAAAGCTGATAAGCAATCATCAGTAAAAACAGATCAGAACGTAGCCAAATTTAAAAAAGCGCTGTTAGATACTTTTGATGAAGTGCCTGATATTTTTAAAACATCATCAGAAACACATGATGGCAGGGATGAGATTTTAGGGTTTATTGGAGGAATAAACCAGGCGTTTGTGGTGCCGACAACTTTCGGTTCCCCTCTTGAGAGGGGTTAGGGGTGTGTTATACGACAGAAAAGTATGCCGCGCAAAATTATCCCGTATAACTCTAATCTCAAACAATTAGCACGTAAGCTAAGGAATGAAAGCACATTGGGCGAAACACTGTTATGGAAAGAAATTAAGAATAAACAATTTCATGGTTACGATTTTCACAGACAAAAACCGCTCCTAAATTATATAGTAGACCTGTATTGTTATGAATTAGAATTAGTTATAGAAATAGATGGAAGCTATCATAACCATATTGAAACTTATGAATTAGATTTGTTACGGGAAAAGGAATTGGAAGCTTATAATTTAACTATCATAAGATTTACCGAACAGGAAATTAAAAAAGATATACCTAACGTTTTGAGGACGATTGAAACACATATCCTAACATTCGAGAACAACGCATAACACACCCCTAACCCCTCTCAAGAGGGGAACTATTTTACAACAAAATGAAAAAATATCTATCATTAGTAACCTTCACCCATACCATTTTTGCTATGCCGTTTGCCTTTATTGGCTTTTTTTTGGCGGTTACTACTACTGAACATAAGTTTGATTGGCTGAAACTGGTGCTGATGATACTGTGTATGGTATTTGCCCGCAACTCGGCTATGGCATTTAATCGCTACCTGGATAGAAATATCGACGCTAAAAACCCGCGTACCAAACAGCGAGATATACCTTCGGGCAGGATTAGTCCCGCGGCGGCGCTTACTTTTACTATTACTAATTGCCTGTTGTTTATTGGCACTACCTGGTTTATAAACCCGCTATGCTTTTACTTATCGCCGGTGGCGTTGTTTGTGGTATTGGGTTACAGCGCTACTAAACGTTTTACGGCTTTATGCCATTTAGTTTTAGGGCTGGGATTATCTTTAGCACCAATCGGTGCTTATCTGGTAATTACCGGGAGCTTTGCATTAACACCAATATTCTTTTCGCTATCAGTTTTATGCTGGGTGAGTGGTTTTGATATTATTTACGCTTTACAGGACATTGATTTTGATCAGCATGAACAATTACACTCAATACCCGCTTACTTGGGTAAGGTAAACGCTTTGAGGTTATCTACTTTCTTGCATGTATTATCGGCTATATTTGTGATTATGCCGGTGTTCTTTACTCATGTTGGTATCCCCTATTATATCGGTATTGCATTCTTTTGCTCTATGCTGATCTATCAGCACCTGCTTGTTAAGCCTAACGACCTGAGCCGGGTTAACTTTGCGTTCATGACAACCAATGGCATTGCCAGCGTGGTGTTCGCGGTTTTCTTTTTGCTGGATAGGTTGTGGATACGTTAATTATTCAAGCTGAAAGGTAAAAGGCGAAAGCTTAAAGGTGCTTATTACGATCTTTAAGCTTTCGCCTTTCTGCTTTTAGCTCACTACCGTAGTTCCTGGTCGTTTTTTTCCTGGTAGGTTTTAAAGGCAAGGTAAAATAGCAAGCCTGCAGGTATAATATCAAAAGCAATATCCCTCGCACTTATCATTGCCGGGTAAGTGGTTATGATATCCTTCACCAGCAATATCAACGCTATAATGCCACCGATCAGGTATAAATAGAAGAATTTCTTGCTCATTATATTTCTTTTTTTTGACAGTTGCAAACTGTCGTGATCCGGGGTTTCAGTCACAGACTGAAACCAGTGTAGAAACCAGTATCGTTAAAACAACATGTCATTGCGAGGAGGAACGACGAAGCAACCTCGTCGCATTCAATATGCAAGCGATGAGATTGCCACGCTATCGCTCGCAATGACATGATGAATATGGTATTTCTTACCCAACCCGCTTAAATACCGAAGCACCCAACGGTGGTATAGTTACATTAATAGAATCTTCCCTACCATGCCAGTTTACTTTTTCTGATGTTACTGCATCATAATTAATAATGCCGGTACCCCATAAGTTTTCAGCATCAGAGTTAAACACCTCTTTCCATTGGCCGCTGTCAGGCACACCAACTCTAAAATCATAACGTACAACAGGGGTCATATTCAGTACAATAACCAGGTCGTTTACGCTTTCATAGCCCTTGCGAACGTATATCAATATCGAATCATTGGCATTACCGCCGTCTATCCATTCAAAGCCTGAACCCTCAAATGCTTTTTCATACAATGCCGGTTCTGATCTGTACAGTTTATTTAATGCCTTAACGGTTTCTTTTATACCATTATGGTTAGGATATTCCAGCACATACCATTCTAACGATTTTTCAAAGTTCCACTCCGAGCCCTGCCCAAATTCGCCACCCATAAACAACAATTTTGCTCCCGGGTGGGTGAACATATAGCTATAGCACAGGCGCAGGTTGGCAAATTGCTGCCACTCATCGCCCGGCATCTTGCGCAGCATTGATCCTTTGCCGTACACTACTTCATCATGTGAAAAAGGCAGCATAAAGTTTTCGGTAAAAGCATATATCAAGCTGAAGGTAATCTGGTTGTGGTGATATTTACGGTTGATCGGATCCTCAGCAAAATATTTGATGGTATCATGCATCCAGCCCATCATCCATTTCATGCCAAAGCCTAAACCACCCAAATAAACCGGTCGACTAACACCCGTGAACGAGGTAGATTCCTCTGCAATAGTTTGCGTATCTGGGAAATGACTGTAAACCGCCTCATTAAATTCTTTCAGAAATGATACTGCTTCCAGGTTCTCGTTTCCACCATAAATATTGGGTTCCCACTCCCCTGCTTTGCGCGAGTAATCGAGGTAAAGCATGGATGCCACTGCATCCACACGCAAGCCATCCACGTGGTAACGGTCGAGCCAGAACAGCGCATTACTGATCAGGAACGCACGTACTTCATTACGGCCATAATTAAATATGTATGATTTCCAGTCGGGATGAAAACCTTTCCGCTCATCGGCGTGCTCATATAAGTGCGTACCATCAAAATTGTATAACGCATGTTTATCACCCGGGAAATGTGACGGCACCCAATCCAGTATCACGCCGATATCGGCCTGGTGCAGTTCTTCTATCAAATACATCAGGTCCTGCGGTGAGCCGTAGCGTGATGAAGCTGCATAGAACCCGCTGATCTGATAACCCCAGCTTGGGTAATACGGGTGCTCCATTATCGGCATAAACTCTACGTGGGTAAAGCCCATTTCTTGTATGTAAGGCACCAGTTTAGCAGCCAGCTGACGGTAAGTTAAAAACTCGTCCGGACTCTCCACATTACGCGCCCACGAGCCAACATGCATTTCGTAAACAGAATACGGCTTATCGAGCGCGTTATGCTCATAACGCTTATGCATCCACTCTTTATCGCGCCATTCGTAATAGGTATCAACTACAATTGAGGCGGTATGCGGTGGTAGCTCCCAGCGTAAAGCGAACGGATCACTCTTTTCAAGATCTTCGCCACTTGTTGATTTTATATAATACTTATAAGTTTCGCCAACGCCAACATTTGGTATAAAGCCTTCCCAAATACCTGATGCATCCCAGCGGGAATTTAACGCGTGCGAACCACGGTTCCAGCCATTAAAATTACCTACAACAGAAACATATTGCGCATTGGGTGCCCAAACAGAAAAGTAAGTACCTACAATACCTTTATGCTCAACAACATGAGCGCCAAACTTTTCATACAGTTTATAATGCTTGCCCGACTTAAATAAACTAATATCAAAATCAGTAAAACGGCTGTAAGGCTCAACACTACTCACCGTTATTTCTTCAATAACAGTAATGGTTGTTTTTGCAAGCGAAGTCTTTTTTACAGCCTTAGCCGGTTTTGTTTCGGCATCAGGAGCGGGCGCAGCTTTCTTTGCCGGCGAACTTTTTATCGCTTTAGCAGGTTTTGCTTCGGCTTCAGCAGCAGGGGCAGTTTTTTTGGTAGCAGCTTTTTTTACTGTTGGTTTTTTAGCTGGTTCGGGTGTTTCGGGGTCAACTTTCTTTTTAGCCATTGTGTCTATTATTTCGGGAATCGCAATATTAATCGCGGCTTCCCTTTATATGCTCTATAACAATATATGTGCTGTTAAGTGTTTTAAATCTCCATCGAATTGAAATTTTATCACAAAAACAGAAACATGCTTGTGCTTTTTAAGAATCCATTCATGCGCGGTCATTAATCCACATCACCGGTTCACACAGCCGCCGCTGCTAAATATACTTTTAATATTCGCTGTTTTTAATACTTTCTGATGTCAGTTTAAGGTACTGCACTTTAACAACCCTATTATTGGCCATTAAATTACAGTGTTAATATATAATTGGTTTTATATTGGTATTAAATGTAAGCTTATTTTTTGGGTATAAATTAAAGAAAAATATTGCTTAATGTTTGGGCGTTTCCTTCGGCCGGGCTGTTCACTCATACTGCACAGGCCTTAATCACGGCCGCACTAAGGCCCGCGAACTGGCCGGTATCCGTTGCCATCCCTAACGCGGAACTTCAACGCGCTCCGTTTAACTCACCCCGACTTCACTACGCTTGTCGACCCTCTCTGCGGTAAACCGCAAAGAGGGTGAAGCTCTAATTTCTTTACTAAGCGTCATTGCGAGGTACGAAGCAATCTCTAAACTATACAGAGCGAATATAAAAGTCGACCTGCTTACGTAGAGATTGCTTCGTGCCTCGCAATGACGCTTGGTGAGAATGCTCGTAGTTACCTACTTATAAATCTCTATATGCTTAAAGTTTTTACTGAATTTAAACTCTGTGATCTTGTCCTTACCTGTTGTAAAATTAGTAACCTCTTTACCATCGGCAACAATTTTGCTTGGTTTAAAAGGCAGACCTAACAGGTTAAAATGATAACCCTCGTACCTTGGCGTGTATAAACCCTCCATGCTTTGTTGTATGGTTAATGTTTTGGCATCGCCCTTTACCACAAACTTTTTCTCCAGGTAAATATCCTGCTCATAGGCAAAAGTCTCGCCGTAATCTTCAAACAGGAACGAGTTGGCCTCGTAATCGCTGTAATAAACATTCAGTTTTACTTCTTCAATTTCCTTTTCGCCAATGTATTGCATTACCGGGTTTTCAGGTATAATTGAACCTGCTTTAATGAAGATCGGGATAGTTTCCAGGGGTGTAGGCACCGTTACTTCCTGTCCGCCGTCAACCATTTCATTTGTCCAGAAATTATACCATTTGCCTTTTGGCAAGTATACATTTCTGCTGGTTTGGCCTGGCTGCATAACCGGGCATATCAGTATTTTATCGCCATAGGTAAACTCATCCTGGCGGAAGTGATTCATCAGCACATCCTGCTCCTGCATCACTATCGGCCTTAAAATCGGGAAACCATAACGATGATGCTCCCAGAAAGTTGAGTATAAATAAGGGATTAATCTGTAGCGCAACTCAATAAACTTGCGGTTGATGGCAGTATACGGCTCACCAAAACTCCATGGCTCGCGCTCCTTGGTATCACCGGCAGAATGCGCCCGCATAAATGGCGAGAAAGTTCCCATCTGTATCCAGCGGGTAAATAATTCACCATCCGGTTCGCCGCTAAAACCACCTATATCAGTACCGCAGAAAGGGATGCCCGATACCGACAAACGCTGACATTGGATATTACCCAATTGTAAATGCTCCCACGAAGCCACGTTATCACCCGTCCACACAGATGAGTAGCGTTGTACGCCCGAGTAGCCTGCCCTTGTAATGGTAAAAGGGCGTTTATTTTTCATAATGGTGCGCAAACCTTCATAAGTAGCGCGTACCATTTGCATACCATAAACATTATGTGCTTTACGGTGCGATCCGCGGAAACCATCATACTGGTGGCGCACATCATCAGGGAAAGTACCTGCACCAAAAACGGCCGGCTCATTCATATCGTTCCAAACACCGGCAACGCCCATTTCTACCAGCTCATCAAATAAACCACCCCACCAGGTACGTACCTCAGGATTTGTAAAATCAGGGAACTGACATCGGCCCGGCCATACATGGCCTTCCATAAAATAGTCATCGCTGCGGCGGCAGAAATACCTGTTTGCTTTGCCCTCCTTAAACACCGAATAATTATCATCCACACGAATGCCCGGATCAATAATTACCACCGTTTTAAAACCGTCGGCAGCTAATTCGCTGATCATTTTTTTAGGATCAGGAAAATATTTTCGGTTCCAGGTAAAGCAGCGGTAACCATCCATATAATCTATATCGAGGTAAATACCATCACAAGGGATCTTATTCTCACGGAAACCTTTGGTTATTTTCCTAACCTTCGCCTCCGGATAATAGCTCCAGCGGCATTGGTGGTAACCTAATGCCCACAGTGGCGGCATTGGGTGTGTTCCTGTTAAAATATGGTAGCTTTTTACCACGTCCATCATATGCGGGCCGTGGATATAGTAATATTGCAATTCACCGCCATCAGCCCAAAAACTGGTTTTGGTTTTATCTTCGGCACCAAAATCAAACTGGGCCTTAAAAGTATTATCAAAGAAAATGCCGTGAGCTATATCTTCATTCAGGCTGATATAGAAAGGAATGCTGCGGTAAAGCGGATCCTGGTTCCAGGCGAATGAATAAGCATCGGTATTCCAATTTTTTAAACGTTTACCGCGCAGGTTAAGCTCTGTTGGCTTATCGCCAAGCCCGAAAAAGCTTTCCTCAGGCTCACATACTTTCGTGCAGAACACATAATAACCGCCAAATTTCACGTTCTCCTCCCAGTGCATCGGAACAGCATCAGCACTGGTAACATGGTTCTTTTTATCAGAAAAGGATATAAAAAAGTCTTTTTTGCGGATGTGGCAGTTTACCACACGTGATGAAACAATAAATTCTAATTCGTTCTCCAGCAAAATAAAGGAGGCATCCTTATGTACCAATTTAGGCACAGCGTAGGAAAATTCTTCTAAAAACACGCCGTGGGGGGCTAATCTTACCCGGATAATTTCATCGGTAACCACTACTACCTCAACTTTGGCATCGCCATCAGTAAAGTAGATTTTATTTCCCAATTGTTCCGCATGATTGGGAACACCAAGATACTTTTTTATAACCGGCTTAATATCAGCCGCGGGGTTATTTACGTGGTGAAACTCCTCTTCCTCCTCAAGTAATTTATTGATTAACAGCTCCGTATTTAGTATCTTATCTTCCATTAAAATTAATTAGTCGTTAATAATGTGCGCATGCGTCAATATCCTATACGCAATATAAATAATCTGCTTTAATATAGCCCTATAATTATGCCAGTTTTTCGATTTAGTTTAGTTCAATTGTTCAATCTCATCTAAATCCTCTCCAAAAGGAGAGGACTAAAAAAAGATGCATAGCTCCCTCTCGTTTGGAGAGGGTTGGGGTGAGGCCTATGCTACAGTTTCGCCCCCGGCTCCAACCCGGTTTCAATAATTTGTATCTTCTCGCTATCCTTTTCGTTATCATCAACAAACAGTACTGCTATAGCCGCCAGGAACATAAATACACCTGCCATAACCAGCCCATATATAGCCTGACTGTTAAACAAATACTTAACAATTAAACTACCGGTTAAACTATTAACAATTTGCGGGAACGTGATAAAGAAGTTAAACAGGCCCATGTAGATACCGATCTTTTTGGCTGGTATCGAGCTTGATAAGATGGCATAAGGCATAGCCAGTATACTACCCCAGGCCAGGCCAATGCCTACCATTGGCAGCAATAAAAGGTAATGGTTTTGAATGAAGAAGATAGATATTAAGCCGATACCGCCCATCACTAATGAAAAAGCGTGTGTGCGTTTTCGATTGATGTGCTTAACTATCCAGGGTAATGAAAGCGCGTACGCTGCGGAAACTGCATTATAAACTCCAAACATTATACCAACCCAATCTCTGGCACCTGAAAAAGCTTTAGATGAAGTATCAGTTGCAGGTAGATGATAAACATGATTTGCAATAGCTGATGTTGTAAAAACCCACATTGAAAATAACGCAAACCATGAAAAAAACTGCACTACTCCTAATTGCCTCATAGTTTTTGGCATGTGCCGTAAATCATAGAAGAACTCAGTTAGGCCGCTTTTGGGAGCTGATGTCTCCTGATCTTCTTCATGAAATGTAGCATACACTTCCGGTGGATATTCCTTGGTTTTGATTACCGTCCACAAAATACAAGCTATGAGAACGATCCCGCCGATGTAGAAAGAATATAATAAATTATTGGAAACGATACCATTAGGTGCAACGGATGATACATGAAACCACTTATCCAAAATTGAAGGAAGAAATGATCCGATAACAGCTCCTACGCCTATTAGACACGTCTGCATGGAAAAGCCCATATTATGTTGACTATCCGGCAAATTATCGGCTACCAAAGCTCTGAATGGCTCCATAGCTACATTAAATGAAGCATCCATTAACATCAGCATACCTGCGCCAACTATAATTGGTGGTATAAGGAATGCCAAACCTGATGAGTTAGGCAAAAAACATAAGGCCAGGCCAGATAAAATCGCGCCAGTTAAAAAATATGGACGCCGACGCCCTAATTTAGTCCAAGTACGATCACTGTAGTGACCAATTATTGGCTGAATAATCATGCCTGTGAGGGGAGCTGCCAACCAAAACCAGGAAAGATTATCTACTTTAGCTCCGAAAGTAAGTAATATGCTGCTGGCGTAGCTGGTCTGTAGTGAGAATCCAAACTGGATCCCCAAAAACCCAAAGCTCATGTTCCATATCTGCCAAAAATCCAGCTTCGGTTTCGGAACGATCTTTCTTGTACTCATAATCAATTTCAATAGTCTAATTGGTTTATTGGCATTGTCCGAACCTGAATTTTTGGAATTAAAGAATTTATAGAATTATATACGAATACTCTTCTCAATTAGTCAAATTCAATAATTCTTTAATTCCAAAAATTCAGGTTCAGACAACTAAAACTCCAATATTACACCGCTTGTAGCGTGGACTGTAATATTTAGTCCTGCTAATATATCATTTGTATTATATTTTACACCTTTTAATAAATCTGTAAACTCAACATCTCCATGTAAATTGAATTTGGTTAGCAGGTCGTTTGGCAATACTACTCGGATGTTGTTCTCATTCCGGTTAAAATTGGCTATTATCAAAATACGTTGCTTATCGGTATAACGCACATAAATATACAGGCCCTGGTTAAAGCCTTGCTGGTGCTGATTAGCCACCATCAGCTCATAAAATTCACCGGAATGTATGGCTTCATTATCAATGGCTATGTTTAATAGCGTATGATAAAAATCGCGCAGGTTTTTTTGTTCTATGGATAACTGCCCTCCATCAAATTTGCCGTTATTGAGCCATTTTTGATGCTCGGGCACGCCGCAATAATCAAATATGCTGGTACGTGAATCGCCGCCGAAACCCATGGAGCCATTGCCCGGCTCGCCAATTTCCTGCCCCGAGTAGATCATCACCGGGCCTGTATTTAGCGTTGCGGTAACTATCATACCCGGTACAGCCAGCCATGGGTTACCCGCAAAAACATTATGCGCGATGCGCTCCTCATCATGATTTTCCATAAAGCGGAGCATGTGTTCATCAATGCCTTTGGTTTCGTTGTTCCAAACATTATTGATGCCCCATGTGGATGCCCCCCACTCGCTGCGGGTAAGTTTTTTTACAGCATCATAAAGTCCCGTTTTATCGTACAGGTAATCAAATCTACCATCGAAAATATACTTGTTGTACAGGCTATAATGATAGGCCTCGCCAATAAATATCAGATCAGGATGTGCCTCTTTTAGTTTCGGGATCAGCCAGCCCCAAAATTCAACCTGCACATATTCTATCATATCACAGCGGAAACCATCTACTCCTTTTTTGCTCCAGTAATCCAGGATATCATATAACTTATACCATAACGGCGGTATGGGATCGTAATGCGGCGTGTAGTTGTTAAGGCAATCGAGCCCATAGTTGAGCTTTACGGTTTCAAACCAATCATTAATAGATGGTGTGGCTGTAAAGGCATTACCTGTTACCTTGGCAGGATTTTCATCAAACTTGCCATCCTTTAGCGGACTGGTAAAACCATCCCCTCCCGGATTATACCCCTGTGGCACTACGAATGATTGCCCGCTGACATAATAAAAATCATTCTTCGGACTAAAATTTTGGGTATTATCATCATCCTGACCGATATCCCGCACACCCTCCGGCTTGGCATCCGACGCATAGGTACGGGCAACGTGGTTAGGTATAAAATCGATGATCACCTTTAAGCCATTAGCGTGTGTGCGCTTAATTAGTTCCTCAAACTCGCCTATGCGGTTATTTACATCAACCGCCAGATCGGGGTCGATATCATAATAATCCTTCACCGCATATGGTGACCCTGCCCTGCCCTTT
>Ga0302200_10004009_pt1 | contig 12086 bp, 10 predicted proteins | sample II_Bog_N3_1_FD_194585 | JGI IMG/M metagenome (GOLD analysis project Ga0302200, IMG submission 194585) | Peat permafrost microbial communities from Stordalen Mire near Abisko, Sweden - II_Bog_N3_1 | ecosystem: Environmental > Terrestrial > Soil > Wetlands > Peat | place: Sweden: Abisko... | reverse complement strand
GGGAGAAATCGGGGATGCAGCTACGCAATACTTTGCACATATCAGTCGTCGCCTCCAACCCGGCACAGCTCCGCAAACTCCTTCATTTTTTCCTTCAGACCAGCAAATAGTCACCGCCCGAAGGTGACCGCAGTACTTTAGACGTGCCCTAAGTATTCTTAGCCGTTTCTAAGCAATAGCTTATAAGTTGTTTTCCGTTTTTTCTGTTTGCACCACAGTTCATCTTGGCAGGCGCGATTCGGCCCTCTCGTATTTGGCCAGATGCCGCGCCCAGCTGGCCTTTCGCAATCTATGGCAGCGCGACAGCGAGAGCGACACTGATTCTGCCGGGACACGAAGCTGTGCGCCGGTGACATGAAATCCCCCGCCGTGGTTTGCGGAGACGACACCAGAGGTCGCTTTGAACGCTTATCGGCAGTCGCACAGTGAGAAGAAAAGCGCAGGCAGTACTACCGAGAGAACCAAGCCGCAATTTTCAGCGAATGGGCTGCGCCCAGATGCACGCTGTACGTCGCAACGGACCTCACGACGGACCTCGGTCAACGGTTCCAGGAAATCTCTGGTTCGCTTTAGTTCGCTGACGTCCCTTGTGCTAGCCGGCTTCCTTCTCGTACTCACGGGATGCCAGGCCTTGAGTGGTGGCGCGAAAGACGGTTCCGGAACAGTTCAGCTTGCGACCAGTACCCTCACTTTTGGGACCGTAGCCATCGGCAATACTTCGACCCTGAACGATACCATCATCAACAACACGAGCTCTTCTGTAACTGTCAGCTCCATTCAGGGAACCAACGCCGTCTTCCAAGTCACAGGAGTCACGCTGCCCCTCGTGCTAGCTGCGGGACAAAGCGCTTCCTTTAACGTGGCGTTCCAACCTACGGTCACTGGAAACGCAACCTCCTCGATCTCTTTTGACGATGCAAACCAGCAAGCAATGGTCACATTGGCAGCCGCTGGCGCAGGCGACACGCAAGCAGGAACCCCCGGCCAGCTCTCCCCCAGCCCTTCCCCAGTTTCATTTGGAACGGTTCAAGTAGGGTCCAATCAGACGACAACCGTGACGCTGTCAAACAGCGGGGGGATGGATTTAACCATCACGCAAGCGACGCTGAGCGGAGCGGGTTTTTCGCTGAGTAACCTTGCGCTGCCACTGACCATCCCCTCCGGATCAGCCAGTACCGCGACCGTTACATTTGCTCCCACCGGAAACGGCAACTTCACCGGCAGCGTAACCTTCGCCGTCACTTCGAATCAGCAGAACAGCAATGTTGTACTGAACCTGGCTGGCTCTGGCGTGGTTCCCGGAGTACTCACTCCGAATCCTTCCAGCATAGCCTTCGGCAACGTACAGGTGGGCACCACCAGCACGAAGTCGGAAACTCTAACGAACACGGGCGGCGTGGCGGTCACGATCACAGCCGCATCGGCAGCGGGAACTGGATTCTCCATTAGCGGTCTTACACTGCCGACGACGGTTGGCGTCAACCAGAGTGTCAGTTTTAGTGTGGCATTTTCCCCGACCAGCGCAGGAGCTGCAGCTGGATCGGTAAATATTACGTCGGATGCTTCTAACTCGCCGCTCAGCATTGCGCTTTCCGGAACTGGGTTGACAGGAGGCGCGCTCACACCGAGTCCGGCGAGCGTCGACTTCGGCAGTGTCACGGTGGGCACGAATAAAACGGCGCCGGTCACGGTTACGAATACCGGCGGAGAAGCCGTCACCGTCACCAGCGCAACCGCTAGCGGAAGTGGATTCGGCGTTACCGGTCCGGGGCTTCCTCTGACTCTCAACGCCGGGCAGAGCGCGGTCTTCACCGCCGTCTTCACTCCTGCAACTGCGGGATCGGTCAGTGGCGCGCTGACGATTAGTTCCAACGCTGTCAACTCGACGCTCACCGTTCCTTTGTCGGGAATCGGCGTTGCCCAAGGTCAGCTGGGATCAAATCCGAGCAGCTTCAGTTTCGGCAATGTGCAGGTCGGCACGTCGAAATCACTGAACGGAACTTTGACGAACTCGGGCGGAACGACTCTGATCATCTCCGCTGCCAGCGCGAGTGGCAGCGGATTCAGCCTGAGCGGATTGAGTCTGCCGGTAACGCTGACAGCCGGCCAGAGCACGTCGTACACGGTGCTGTTCTCTCCGGCAACCAGCGGAGCGGCGAGCGGCAGCGTAACGATCACGTCGAATGGCTCCAATCCGACCCTCACGATTGCATTGAGCGGAACCGGAGTAAGCCAGGGTACTTTGTCGGCCAATCCAACGAGCTTGAGCTTTGGCTCGGTGCAAGTCGGCAAAAGTGCCAGCTTGTCGGAGACGCTGACCAACAGCGGAGGATCCAGCGTCACGATCTCCGCGGCGTCGGCCAGTGGGACAGGATTCAGTTTGAGCGGGCTCAGCTTGCCCGTCACGCTGACTGCTGGGCAAAGCACAACCTTCACCGTGACCTTCACTCCGGCGGCGAGCGGAGCGGTCAGCGGAAGCGTCACCATCACGTCGGATGGTTCGAATCCAAGCTTGACGATCGCTCTGTCGGGAACGGGCGCATCACAAGGCGATCTGGTGGCGAATCCAGCGAGCCTGGCGTTCGGAAACGTGCAGAACGGCACCTCGAAATCGCTAACGGATACGCTGACGAATTCTGGTGGAACGACGCTGACCATCTCTGCGGCCTCGGCCAGTGGCACCGGTTTCAGCATCAGCGGGCTGAGTTTGCCCGTGACGCTGACGGCGGGGCAAAGTGCGTCCTTCACCGTTCTGTTCTCTCCGACCGGGAGCGGCGCGGTGAGTGGCAATGTCACGATCACCTCGAACGGGTCTGATTCGACTTTGACGATTCCGCTGTCGGGGACTGGCGTTTCTCAGGGAACATTGACGCCAAATCCAACCAGTCTCGCTTTCGGCAACGTGCAGGTTGGCAGTAATTCCAACTTGTCGGAAACCCTGACCAATAGCGGCGGATCGAGTCTTACAATCTCAGCCGCGTCCGCCAGTGGCGCAGGATTCAGCCTGAGCGGTCTTAGCCTCCCGATCACCTTGAACGCCGGTCAAAGCACCTCGTTCACCGTAGTCTTCGCTCCAAGCGCGAGCGGCGCGGTCAGCGGGAATGTGACCATCACCTCGAACGGATCGAATCCCACGTTGACCATTCCGCTTTCCGGGACGGGCGTGACGCCGGGAGCCCTTTCTGCGAACCCAACTTCACTGGCATTCGGCAGTGTGCAGGTCGGCAATAACTCGAGTTTGTCGGAGACGGTAACCAACACGGGCGGATCCAGCGTCACGATCTCGCAGGCAAACGTGACAGGAGCAGCGTTCGCAGTCAGCGGCTTATCCCTCCCCCTGACTCTTAATCCAAGCCAAAGCGTCACTTTCAGCGTCACCTTTACTCCGGCCAGCGCAGGCGCGGTGAGTGGAAGCCTCTCCATCGTCTCGAACGCTTCGAACTCGCCACTGAGCATTGGCCTTTCCGGAACCGGCACCGCCTCGGGGACGTTGGCCGTATCGCCGACGAGCCTGAGTTTTGGTAATGTGCAGGTCGGAGCCAACGCTGCGCTGAATGGCAGCCTGACCGCCAGTGGAGCGTCGGTGACGATTAGTTCGGCGAGCCTGAACAACGCCGAATTTGTGCTCTCCGGAATTTCGCTTCCAATCACACTTGCTGCGGGTCAATCAACGACCTTCACCGTCACCTTCACGCCGCAGGCTACCGGAGCGACTTCGGCGTCATTGTCCTTCGCCAGCAACGCGTCCAACTCTCCCACGACCCAGACGATGACGGGAACGGGCACGGCACCCACGCAGCACACGGTCGATCTCACATGGAACGCCGCGAGTGGAGCGGTCGGCTATAACATTTATCGTGGGACGGTTTCGGGCGGTCCGTACACCATGATCAACAGTTCGTTGGTCACGACGACGGCCTATGTCGATAGCACGGTCGTATCGGGCACCACGTATTACTACGTGGCGACAACGGTGGATGACAATCAAAACGAGAGTGGATACTCCAACCAGGCGCAAGCGATTGTGCCCAGCCCGTAGAAAGCCGGGTGTCTTTTGCGAAGAGCAGAAAGCGTTCTTTGGAGGCCAAAGCCCGCGTCATTATTAGCCCTGGCGTCTCGGATAAAGGGGTTGTGGAGAAAGTCGCCGCGGATGCAAAAGTCATCCCGCAGGGGCTGAAGCGCAACACATTTTGGAGCGACTTAACGGCACGAGTGGAACTCATGCCCTTCTCAAACTTCGCGGAGCGGAGTTCTTCAGCAACCTCTAAAGCCGCGTCCCGTCAGAGCATTTCGAGAAGCGGCTCAACTAGAAGCGGTGCACGACGCCAACACCGACGTAGTAATTGTGCTGCCGGCTATTGCTGGTCGTGACGTTCAGGTCGGGATTTCCAGAGTAGAAATCGCGGGCTTCCACCCGAGCGCCCCACGTGTGCCAGAACCACACATCGAGTCCGCCTCCAAACTGAATGACCCCAGTATTGCTGCTGGTCGGGCCCGGATTCGTCCCGCCAAACAAAAGCCGTGGCGCCTCGCGAAACCGGCCATAGCCGCCGCCGAAGCTCAACCACGGAGTTACGGAGTCGCCTGCAAAAGCATTGACACGGACCGACGGAGTCAGGAATAGCGCCCCGATATCCGCTGGGATCTGATTCTCGTAGGTGTTCAGATCCATACGAAAATACATCGCTACCGGGAGTTCGGCATAGATCCCGAAAATCTTCTTTTGCTTGATCAGTCGCCCATAGTTGACCGCGATGCTCTCCTCATTTCCGAAATGAATAGTGGGATTAGGATTGTTGGGTATCGGATCCGTGATCGTCTGCGTGCTGACGAAAGTTCGCCCCGCCGTGAGGGATAACTCGTTGATCTGCGCTCCAGCGCTGGGAGCGAGACACGAGACGAGAACCAAGACCGGCACAACTAGAAGCCCGAGACGTTTACCCGACATCTCTCCCTCCGGAGTATGAGGCATGTGGTTTTGTTTCGATAAGATTAGCACGCTCCGCCCCAATCGGAGGAAGTTCCCAAGGTACCCTTTTGGTCCCTGGGCTTCATTATTCATGAAGCAGAAGAATGGGAAGGGCACGGGTTTCAGCCGTTTCGTTAAAGGCCAAACGAAATCTTCCATGCACAGACGCATGCACAGAGGAACGTCGCAGAACGGTTCGGCTAAGAATGCTAGAATTGTGGAAGGCGTTTCTTGCAAACCACGTCATCATTACCCTAGCCCACAATAGTGCCGAAAAAATGCCTACAAAAAACACATCCGCGACCGCGCTGCTGGCTGCCCCGACCGAGGGTGGCGCGGCGCGTCCCGGCCCAACGAAGGTGGGCTTCGTCAGCTTGGGCTGTCCCAAGAACCTCGTCGATAGCGAAGTCATGATGGGCATGCTTGCGCAAGCCGGAGCCGAACTCACTCCCGACGCCGAAAATGCTGATGTCATCGTGGTCAACACCTGCTCTTTTATTGCCAGCGCCCAGCAGGAATCCATCGACACCATTCTCGAAATGGCCCAGCATAAAACCGGAGGCAAAGCGAAACGCCTGGTCGTTGCCGGATGCCTGGTGGAGCGTTTCCACAACGAGATTCAGAAGAGCATTCCGGAAGTGGACGCAGTCGTCGGAACGGGCGAGCTCGATAAAATCCTGGCCGCCGCCGGAGTCGTGCCTCAGCCGCGCACTCCCAGCCCTTTCAATATTCTGTCGTCCGGTTCGTCGACGTCGCAGGCAACGTCGTCGCCAAACACCTCGCGCGCCGAAGGCGACCATCGTCGCCAACAGGGGCGATTCGCCCGGGATTCCTGGGACGGCGCCGTCGCCGACCTGCCCAATTATCTTTACGACGAGAACACGCCGCGCATCCTCACTACGCCGCGCTCCTCCGCCTATATCAAAATTGCCGAAGGCTGCGATCATCCTTGTACGTTCTGTATCATCCCGCAGATTCGCGGCCAGTTCCGTTCGCGCCGCTTCGAATCGGTGATTGCCGAGGCCGAGCGCCTCGCCCAATCCGGCGTCCGAGAAATTACTCTGATCGGACAGGACACCACCTGCTACGGGGAGGATTTCGGCCTTAAAGATGGACTCGCGCTCTTGCTCGAAAAGCTTTCCGCCGTTGAAGGCCTGCGCTGGATTCGCTTCCTGTATGCCTATCCCAACAAGATCACGGGCCGCCTGCTGGAAACCATCGCCGCCCACGAGAATATCTGCTCTTACATCGACGTCCCGCTACAACATGCCTCGGCCACGGTTCTAAAGCGTATGAAGCGCGGAGGCGGCGCCGATGTTTTTCTGCGTTCGATCGAGAAAATGCGCCGCACCATTCCCGATGTCACGTTGCGGACGTCGTTCATCGTCGGCTATCCCGGCGAGACGGAAAAGGAATTCGACGAACTCTGCGGCTTCGTCAAAGCCGCATCTTTCGACTGGATGGGCGTGTTCGGCTACTCCGATCAGGAGGGCGCAAGCGCGTTCGATCATGACGAAAAGCTTTCTCCGCGCGAAATCGAGCACCGCCGCAAAGCGCTGATGTCGATCCAGAAAAAAATCAGTAAGGCCAAAAAGAAGTCGCTGATCGGACGCGAGTACGATCTCCTGCTCGAAGGCACCTCGACCGAATCGGACCTGCTTCTCGAAGGACGCACCGCGATGCATGCTCCCGAGATCGACGGCACAGTTTTCGTCAACGATTATCCGGAAGGCGACGGCAAGAACGAAGACGTGGGGCCCAAAGAAGGAGAATTCTATCGCTGCCGCATCACCGCCGCCCACGATTACGATCTGGTGGCCGAGATTATATAAGGTGAGAGGTCAAAGGTTTGAGTGCAGAAGTTTGAGTGCGGGGGTGAACGTCTTTCGCTCAGCGTGGTTCTTACCTCTGCAATCGAACCTCTGACTTCTGCCATCGAATATGCCACCCAACAAGACCATCAAACTCCGTTGCCCGATCTGTAAGAAGCCGACGAAGGCCGCCGATCCTGACTTCCCTTTCTGCAGCGACCGTTGCCGCCTGATCGATCTGGGCAAATGGGCGAGCGGCGGATACGTCATCTCGTCGCCCGTCACCGACATCGAAGAAGCTGTCCGCCAAGACACGCCCGATGAAGAGGACGGCGACTGATGGCTTCATCCGAAGCCGCGCCATCCGCGAACAGCAGCCGCGCTCCTCTCTGGGCAACTCTGACCGCAACGTTTTTCGGCATTGGACGAATCAAGCCCGGACCCGGCACCTGGGGATCGCTTGCGGCAGTCATCCTGTGGGCGCTAATCAGTTGGCAGATTCCTCCCGCGAATCGCATATGGGCTGCAGTCGTCGCGGCCGCGGTTGTGACTCTCATCGGAATTCCCGCCGCAACCCAGGTCGCGCGCGCTTCGGGCGGCAAAGACCCGCAGTTTGTCGTCATCGACGAGGTGGCAGGCCAGCTTGTTACTCTCATCGGCGTCCCCTTAGGATGGAAAACGTTTCTTGCCGGCCTTATACTCTTTCGTATCTTCGATATTCTGAAGCCGTTTCCGATCCGGCGACTGGAGCGGCTTCCTGAAGGCGCCGGAATTGTTGTAGACGATCTGGGAGCGGGCCTGTACGCGCTCGCCATCATGCATCTTCTACTCCACTTTGGTCTTCTAATGAAGTAAGGGATGAAGTATCGCGTTGTTCCGCCAGAATAAATTCATGAGCATCTCCGATCGCCTGCTGGGCAAGAAGAACGTCAATGGCAAGCCGCATATCGACGCGGTTACACCGCCGTTTGCTTTGCCCGGAGGCGAAGTGCGCATCAGCGGCAAGAGCCTTCATCCGCACGAACTGCGGCGTCCGAGCGTGCGCTTGGAGACGTCGAGGGCTCCGTCCTAATCAGCTCTGACGAGTTCGTCATCGCCCGCGTTCCCGATCGCGCCGATTCCGGCTCCATCGTGGTCGGCGCGAATGGGCAAGTCAGCAATCCTCATTCCATCAAGATCGCTGTTCCCGTGGCCGACAGCCTGCATCCCGTCACCAATCCCGCGCTTGATCGCGAAGGCAACATCTACGTCACCTTCTCGGGATCGCGCGGCCAGAAGACCCCTGTCTCCATCTACAAGGTTGATACCAATTACGCGGTCAAACCTTTTCTCAGCGACATGATGAACGCGACGGCGATTGCCTTCGACCGCGACAACCAGATGTATGTATCTTCGCGCCATGACGAGGCTATCTACAAAGTCGCGCCCAACGGAACCATGTCGATGTATGCCGAAGGCATGGGCGTGGCCACAGGAATCGCCTTCGACCGGGAAGAGAACCTCTACGTCGGCGACCGCAGCGGAACCATCTTCAAGATCGCGCGCGATCGCCAGATCTTTGTCTTCGCCACCCTGGAACCGAGCGCGGCCGCCTATCACCTGGCTTTCGGACCGCAAGGCGATCTCTTCGTCACCGGACCGAGCACTTCCAGCTACGACTGTGTCTACAAAGTCGACCCGCACGGAACTGTTTCCGTTTTGTATCGCGGGCTTGGACGCCCGCAAGGCCTCGCCCTCGATATCGACGGCAACATTTACGTTGCTGCTTCGCTGGCCGGAAAACGCGGCATCGTCAAGATCACTCAGGAAGGCAAAGCCAATCTGGAAGTCTCCGGCCACGGTCTAGTGGGACTCGCGTTCGCTCCCGGAAAATCCGCCATCCTCGCGACCAACGGCGCCATCCACCATATTTCCTGGGGAATTCAGGGCCTGCCGCTACTGGGCGAATAAACCCGGTCGTTATTGGCGTTGCGGCACGGCGGAAAAGGCTGCGGAAAAAATTTTCCGAGCGCGGCCGTCCCCCAGCGGCTTGAAGCCGTCATTGATTCCGCGGTTACGTCACGAGTGGAACTCGTGCCCTTCCCCAAACCGGCGCGAGTCGGAGTTTTTCGCGAACTGCGGAAGCCGTGCCTTCCCAGGTTTCTTCATGAACCAGACCGAACCGAACCTCCTATGCGTCGGGAACGCCAGCAGCCTTGCGGAAAAATGGGGGACTGAACTTGAGAATGTGCTCTTGCTTTTCGATTTCGCCGATCCAGTTTTGGATGGCTTGGTGCGCCAGAGGAGACAACGGGTAGAACTCGAATCCCGAGTTGGCATCGGTGCTGTGGCGGACAGTGGCCAGCATCTCCAGGAGAACTCCCGCGAAGGGGAGGCTGATCACCACCGTTTCGCCGACGCGCGGCGCTCCGCAAACCAATCCCGACATGCCGTGGAGACTGAGATCGAGGCTGATGCCGCGTGTGACGAAGGGTCCTAAACGCAGAAAGCGCTGCACCGTAAGAGGAGCGCTGAAGACAAAGCGGCGCTCCCGGCGGCGAACGTTGTATTGCTTTAAGCCAGCCGATATCTGCCGGCTTTCTATGTTCATATGCGAGATTCCGCCCCCTTCGGGACTTAGCATCGGGCTTAGGATGACCGGCAGTTTTTTCAGCAAACGGTAAAACTCCCAGCAGACAACGGCCAAACGACGGGCTACGAGGGCTTGGCGCCAGTCCAGCCCCATCCCGTCTGCAGGCAGGCGCGGATCACTCCCAGTAACTCGTCGTTGTCGGCTGGTTTCTGAAAGAACGCGGTAGCTCCGGCCTCGAGGGTACGTCTTTCATTACCTTCCGGATCACGAGCGGTCAGCACGATCACCGGAATCTCCGCCAGCGCGGGATACTGCTGAAGATTCTTGAGGACAGCGAAACCATCGCCGGCGGGTAATCCGAGATCGAGAATGATGAGGTGCGGTTTTTCTTTCTGGGCCATGGCGATGGCGGAATATCCGTCGCACACGTTGATGGTATCGAAGTGGTTGGCGCGCAGGCGCAGGCTGAGTGCCTGCCGCAGATCGGGATCGTCATCCACCACCATAATTTTGGCTCGCTGTCGGGGTTGGTCATCGGTGTAGTCTTCAGTCAGCATTGTTGGGCTCTCCTTTACCATCGCTTCGTTCTCCTTCAGTGGTGGTCATCCTTTACTGGTGGTCATCGTAGTGGGGGGGTGCGCTTCTGAAACCTTGCTGAATCAGGTCGGTGACGCGGTCGGCGACTTCCCATACCAGTTGCTCAATGGTTTTCGCGGCGTCTCGCGAGGATGGAATCGCCTCCGCAGTCACGCTGAGAAGTCCACTCGCCTGGAATTTAGGCAAGCCTCCAATCTGTTCGCGAACGCGGCTCATCAGGATGTTCGCGCCCTCGATATCGGTGGACGCCACCACGAAAAACGTTTGCGTCCCGCCATCGGCATCCATGGGCGGAAGCACCAGGTCCTTGTCTACATAGATACAGCGGCGCAGAATATCAAGACAGCGCTGGCAGACATCTTTCCAACTGCCGCGCAGCGCTTTCGACAAGGGCGAGAGTTCGACTCGCATCAGCACAATGTTTTCCCGTAGGCGGCCCTTCTGCGTGATCACGGGCTGCAATAGCTTCGCCATCGAATAGAGGGGCAACGTGAAAGAGAAGGTGCTCCCGCTTCCCGGCTCACTTGCCACCCACATTCTGCCTCCGTGCAGGGTGACGATTTCTTTCGCAATGTAGAGACCGAGACCGAGTCCGGTGCGGTTGCCGTCGACGGCATTCGGATTCTGGTAAAGGCGTTCAAAAACTTTGGGCAGCGTCGCTTGGGGAATGCCACAGCCGCTGTCGGTCACCGACAGGTAAACGGAGCTGGGATCAGTTTCGACGATCGCGACTCTTACCGTCACCAGGCCGTCCGGCGGAGTGAACTTGATCGCATTATCGATCAGGTTGATCAGCACTTCGAGGGCACGATCGGGATCGGCGTAGACGAGCGGAATGTATTGATCCAGCTTCGATTCCAGCCCGACATGGGCTTCGGCAGCGGCAGGCCGCATCATGGCAAGCGACTGCCGCACCAGTTCGCGCATATCGATGCAACGTGGCTCAACGCGCAACTTGCCGCTATCGGCACGCGTCGCTTCCAGCAGATCGCGGATCATGGCATGCAACTGGTTCACACTCTTGAGCACTGCCTGCAGATGTTCCATCTGGTTCGGAGCCAGCGGTCCTGCCAGACCATCGAGCAACAGAGTTACATATTGATAAATACAGGTCAGGGGCGTGCGCAATTCGTGGGATACGTGAGACAAAAACTGATCCTTGAATGCAAGTTGCTCTTTGCGCGTCTCATCTAAAGCATGCATCAGACCCTTGCGTTCGACCGCGAAACGAAGCGAGCGCTCCATATGCTTGCAGGTAACGGTGCCCTTAAAGAGAACATCTTGGACACCCTGCTGCATCGTCTTGACTGCCAGCTCGTCGTCGTCCTGCCCTGACAGAACGACCACCGGTACGGTTGGCGCTTTCCGTATAATCTGCCGGATCGTCTCCGCACCGCGGCTGTCGACAAGATTCGGGTCGACCAACACGAGCGACGGTTTTTCAGTTTCGAGACACAACAGTGCATCGGATAGCCTGGTTACGCAGTTCACCCGAAAGTTGCTGTCTACGAGCCGCAAGCGAACCAGATCCGCATCTCCCGGCTTGTCAACGATCAGTAAGACATTCGCCTGCAAGCCTTCCTTCGAATCTCGACGTTCTGCACCGAAATGGCCGGGACAGTCCGAATCACATCTTGAACCACAATCTTTCGTTGGACCCACAGTCATCGTCCCCTCTTGTTTTCATCGGCGCCGGCTCGCCAGAGTTACTTCCCTTATGGACACACCTATCGGCGCCCCAGAGACGCCCTTTACACTCCAAAGACAGACCAGGATGGAAATAGAACGATGGGACGGGTTCTAATCGTTCAGGACCGTAAGGACGTACCTTGGTGGCTGCAGGAGAGTGGCGGACGGCAGAAGCTTTCGAGCTTATGTGCCCGCGAGCGGACCTCTTCGCGCCCCTTCCTGGATTCATCACAAATCATTTGTTTAGCCATCACAGACGCAGTTGGAAGGAAATGCAAATATGGGGCTGACAGCGAGGATCCACCTGTCAGTGCTGGACGGGCGCGGCCAACGCCACACGATAGGCCGAATAGAACGTCATCATACCGGGAGGCGCTGTAGCGCGACTTTCTACCGGTTGTTGGTCATACGTCACTGAGCGCCCGCGCCGTCCAGAAAGCAGCTGAGA
>Ga0302200_10004008_pt1 | contig 12089 bp, 9 predicted proteins | sample II_Bog_N3_1_FD_194585 | JGI IMG/M metagenome (GOLD analysis project Ga0302200, IMG submission 194585) | Peat permafrost microbial communities from Stordalen Mire near Abisko, Sweden - II_Bog_N3_1 | ecosystem: Environmental > Terrestrial > Soil > Wetlands > Peat | place: Sweden: Abisko, Stordalen... | reverse complement strand
GAAGAAACAGCCCGGCGGAGAATTCAGCGAACCCTTCCGAAAGCCATTGATCGTGATACGATGCCCATCCAACCGCATGTCCCCACCATTGGTGCGCGACTTCATGCGGCGTTACTTCCCGCACAAAGCCAGTGAACTTGGAATCGATGTTACCAAACAACATCCATCGCTGCGTCGAATCCGTATAGGCCGATATGGGGAGATACACCAGGTTCGGCCACGACTGCCCAAAGTTGAAATCAGGCTGTTCCGTAATGTCTATCTCGTCATAGGGACTCTTGCCAAAGTAAAAAGTGCAAAGCTGCAATTGAGCGCGAGTTTGGTCCAGGGCATATTTGGTCATGCTCTTCGGCGCCATCGACTGCAGCGCCTCGTATCTACGTAAGTTGTCCGGCAGCTCCTGCAAGTAGTACCCATTTATCTTGTAGCCCGTGATGGTATCCGCCAGTTCAATCTTCGTGTAATCGCCATAATTGAATCCAGCCACGGCCACCGGGATAGGTGTGGTCCAGTGGCTTATAGCGTAGTCCCCCTCAACCGATTCCGACTGCAGCTTACCAACGCTGATCACCGTATACCGGCGCGGTACCTTGTAAGTCAGGTCGTACATGGAGTGCTCGCCAAAGCCGTTCAAATTTGGATACCACGAACTCCGTGCACGCACATAAAAGCTTCCCTCTCCCGCGTGCTCCAACACCTTGTCGCCTTCATATTGCACTGTGATCGAAGAGTCTTTTCCCGCATCCGGAGCTTTGGTCAGAATGGCGTAAAAAGATCCATCCTCCTTTCTGCTTTCCTGAATGAAGAAGAGGTCCTGCCCCTGATCATCGGTCACGCGCATCACGCGCAAGTTCGGCAGCAACCCGAATTTCATAACTCTCTCGCCCGCAATCAGCGGCTGAAAAGTAATCACCGCCGTACTGAACAAATGGCCGTTCTTCGAGATGACAGTCTCAATTTTGTAACTCCGCGTCGAAAACAGGCGACGGTCCTCCTGCGAACTTGCCGTGCCTTTCTGGTATTCGGCCTTCAAATGATCCAGGTACCAGACACCATCGTCCATGCCTTCAGGATCGTAGTTGACGAGCGCAACCTCTTCCGGAGAATCAAGCTGCGGCAACGCGCCCACCCGGGTCCTGACAAAATAGCGCAGATCCTTGTGTTTCTTTCCGCGCATGTACGCATTCAGAAACGGCGGATGGTTCGGGTTGTAAACAGCCGCCAGAAGATCGGCGTCCACATTGTCCATATCCTCGCCGTGCAGCAACTCCTCCGTGAAGCCCGCGGCCACTTCGCGACGCCTGCGCATCCTCTCTTTCCAGTTTTCGTATGCACTCCCCGCTTCAGCCGGAGTGTCCGTCTGGTCGCCAATTTTGCGGAGGAACATCTGGTGCTCCTTCCCCGTAAACCGCAGGACGATCTCCGTGAAGTCTTCATCGAATTCAGAAGCACCAGCGCGCCGTTTCAGTTCCTGTCCGTCAATTAGAGTCGCGGGTTTCAGATTGAAGTGACCTTCCCCAATAAAGATGGCGCCTGTCACAACCCCATTCACCGGGCTTAGGAATGTCAGCGTGCCTTGTTGAAATTCAAAGGTCGCTGTGTCCAGCGGGATGGTCACCTTATCGAAATGAAACGTGGCGCCGAGACCTACTCCACGAAGGCTCCTGTAAACTGGGTCGGAGTTGCCGAACGCAGCACTCTTGCCGGAGACATTCACTTCCACATGCTGCCGCGCAATGGCAAGACTTAGTTCGAGCTTCACCCCGCCCTTTAATTCCACCGTTTTCACCAGGGGTTCAAAGCCATCGCGAGTTACCCGCAATGTATAGGTCCCGGGAGTTAGATCGGGCGAAGAAAACCGCCCTCCGGTGTCCGATGAAAGTACGAGCGGCTGAGCAAGCGCCCCGCCTGTAATTTCGACCCGCGCCCCGGGAATCAAAGCGCCAGACGGGTCCGCGATTGTGCCGGAAATCGAATCGGCATGTAGGCACAATGGCGCCGCCAGCCAAAACAAGATCAACACGATTTTCGACAAGAGAGAGACGGGCTTCCGGTTTATCGCAGTCATAGATTCATTGCTTCAGGAAGTATGAAGGATAACATTCGCCTCTCTCCGCACCATTCTCCGTGCCCAATACGCGCACTGTCCCAAAGCATTCCCCCCTGTCCAGCAAAACATTTGGAGCAGTAGTCTGTTCTTCCCGTTTTCGGCTCAACGGCCTGTTTTGGGAATGATGACTGGGGTAACGTGACGCCGTCGCTTGATTTTGCCTCATGTGCATTCGCATATCCAGCATAATCACGAACAACGCGGCGAGAGTTTCAATCTGGATTGCACCTTCTGTACCAGGAAATCTGTCGACGCAAAATCGTATCGAGGAGGACAACATGTCTGGAAAAGTATTAATCGTCGAGGACGAGCCAATCGTGGCTTTGGATCTTCAACAGGAACTCGAGGAGCTCGGATGTGAAGTAACAGGTCTGGCTGAATCGGCGGATGCTGCAATGATGTGGGTTGAAGAATGCCGGCCCGACCTGGTGCTGATGGATATCAGCATCGACGGCTCCATGGACGGAATTCAGACTGCCCGCCTCTTACGGCATGCGTATGAACTCCCGGTAGTGTTTCTTACCTCGTATTCTGACAAGGACACCCTGGCTCGGGCGGCGCGAGAGTTGCCGTACGGCTACCTGACAAAGCCTTTCCGCAGCCGGGAATTGCACGCAACTTTAAGCGTGGCGCTGCACAAAGCCGCTGTCGATGCGGAGCTTCGAGAATCCAGCAAGCTCATGTCGATGACCATCCAGGGAGTGCGCGATGCGATCGTGCTGGTTGCGCCCGATGGAACCATTCAATACATGAATAAGGCCGCCGAAGAGATGGCGGGCTTGAGTTTCCTCCGCGCTCGCGGAATGCTCCTGAATGAGGTCTTTCAACTCACAGACGTCTGTGAACGGCCAATCCCCATGCCGGAGACTCGAGGACAAGAAATCTCTCTCGAGGAATTCGGCTGGCTGCTCCATATTCCTGGCAGAGATAGGATGATTGTGGACTATTCGGTGCGATCCTTGATTTCCGAAGTAGGCGACCACGGTGGTCATGTGCTCGCCTTGCGAGACGCCACCGAGAGAATGCGTCAGAAAGTCATCGAGGCTTCTCTCGCCGAGACGCACACCTTCGACAGCAGTGTCGTTTCCATGTTGCAGCTCGATGGAAACGGTCGCATCATGCGCATCAATCAACAGTTCCTTGAGGAGTCACGCGTGCCGGCGGAGTCTGTTGTGGGAAGAAGGCTCACCGACCTGTTGGCCGACCCTGACCCACTCATCGCAACTCAATTCATTCGCAGGCTGCTTCAGCCGTTGCGGCCGCAGCACCCTGCGTTCGCGGGATAAGCAGACGAACACTCAGACGTCCCAACCCATCCCGCCGGAGGTCTAAATGCCGTCCCGAAATTCTGTCTATAACATCGAAAGCGCAGATTCGCCCTCTCTCGACACCGTCCAAAACAACGATTGCGCGATGATGCACCTCGCACAGAACGTAACTGATTACGCCATCTACCTGCTCGACATAGAAGGACGCGTCGTCAGTTGGAACGCCGGTGCCAAGCGCCTCAAGGGCTATGAATTCGAAGAAGTATTTGGAAGACACTACTCCATGTTCTTCACTCCCGATGACGTTGCGGCCGGCATCCCAGAGCACGAACTGCTTGCCGCCGCGCGCCATCAGCGGTTCGAGACGATGGGCCGGCGCCAACGCAAAGGAGGAGAAAGTTTCTGGGTCCTGGTCACGCTCACCTCCATCCGCGGACCAAAAGGCGAACTGACCGGATTCGCCAAGATCACGCGCGACATTACCTTACAGAAAACGCTTGAGGGCGAGTTGAAAAATTCTGCCCTGGAACTCGAAAACCGCATCAGGGAGCGAACCTGGCAACTTGAAGCCAGCGCCGAAGAGTTGCGCATCCAGAAAGCAACGGTTCAAGACATGCTCGTCACAATCCAAAAAGATTTGGACGAGAAGGAGGTGTTGCTTCGCGAAGTCTACCATCGCGTGAAGAACAACATGCAAGTCGTGCAAAGCCTGCTCAAGATGGGCGTGCGAACAATCACATCCAGCGATGGCCGCAATGCAATCGCCGCTGCCGTCGAGCGCGTTCAGGTGATGGCCACCGTCCACGAACGCCTATATCAATCGCCGCAACTCGCAGGTCTAACCGTTGCCTCGTTCCTTCGTGAAATCATCGAGGGAGCTATCGCCGCCAATGCCCGTCAAACCAAACCCATCCAGTTACAGATGGAATTCGATGAAATTCCATTGTCCATCGACCACGCCATACCGTTGGGCCTCCTCGTAAACGAACTCATCTCAAACTGCCTCAAGCACGGCCTTCCCAGCAATCGGCCTGGCACAATTCTCGTATCGGCTCGCAATATTCCAGGAGCCGTGCGCCTTTTCATTCGCGACAATGGCAACGGGCTTCCGGATAACTTTGAAATCGCACGAAAGAGTTCGATGGGGCTAAAACTCGTCGAGAGCCTCACCCGTCAACTCGGCGGAGAAATCAAATTCCTCTCGAACACCGGATGTCAGGTGCAGGCAAATCTCGTCCGGCTGGTTCCGGAATATGCGCAACATCGGCCAACCGCCCTTGCGTGATTAGGAACCACGGTCTCCGAGACAAGCAACTACTTCCGGCCCACATCATTCACCGGTGTCACGTTTCCGCCGATGAAGAACGTGCAGTTCGAACCCTGATGCCCGCAAACTTCTATCTGCATCTTGATCCGCTCAAGTTGAAGAAATTGATCCGGAGATAATTGCATGGCTTCGCGATACGCGTTATCGGCGGACGCGCGACTTTGTTCCGCCGCTTTGCGTTGGTCCTCGGCCAGCTTGGTCTGCTGCATCGTGATGGCCCTTTGTTCCTGAGCGGCCGTCTCTATGCGCTGATTCTTGATCGCATCCGGAGGATTGACGCGGCCAACGTTGACCGCTGTAAACACAATGGGGACGCCCAGTTTTTGAACAATATTTATCGCGGCAGCATTCACCTCCTGGCCCACCGCGTCGGCCGCCGTCTGCGATATGGCCATCTCCTGCATGTCGCGCTTCTTCACAGCGTCCCGCACGGCGTTACTCATGGGCTGATCCAGATTGCGTGTCCAGAATCCCCAATTCTTCTCGTCGCGATCCGCACCGAACTGGCTCACCAGCTTCACCGGATCGGTCACCCTGAATGTGGCCACCACATGGAAACTGACCGGCACGCCAGAGCTGGTCATCATGTCGTCAAACTCCATGTCCACGCGCTGCGGAAGCATGTCCACGTCGATGGCATCGCTGGTCATAGCGCCATACTCGCGCCCGGCCATTACGGGCGTCTGATCCACTCCGCCATGACCAAAAAACATGGGCTTCTCCATCCACACCGCTTCGTGACCGGCATTCGGCGATGCCACACTGCAACCCACCAAACCGCTAACGACGAAAATTCCAAATGCAGCAACGATTGCTCTTTTCATGCACGCTCCATGGAATGGCTTCTTTGCAAACCATCTTAGCAACACCCATCCATTGGCGCTGTGACATCAAGCTGCGAAAGAATACCTAAAGTTGTATGCACCACTGTTAGGCAGCGCGGATAGAGCAACTAATGCGTGTTGTCTTCAGGAATCTACCGCCATGCTCTAGCGTCCATAAAAATATACGCGGGCCCTCTGGCAGACTAATCCAGGTTGGCGACGCCATCGCGGAACACAATCTGCCCTCAACGAGCTATTGACGATTTTGGGGATCGGCCCGCTCTAAAGTTGCGGGCCTCACAAATATTTATTGCCGCATTCCCAAGCTTCCCAAGGTCACGCCGAAGGTCCCCGTCCTCCCTGCTTATATACGGAGAGTCGCATTCCACGCACCTTTCATACCAGTTTGTTCCATTCGCACTGGTACAAAAGGTGCAGGGCAATCCACACCTACCGCTTCAAGTTGCGCTTCAGTTCGGCGATTGTCCTTTCAAGTTCCTGGATTTCCTGCATCGTCAGATCAATCGCTTGTTCTCTGCTTCGCGGGTCACCGCGTTGAGGCAAAATCCACGGATCGATGATCTGCTGGATCGTTCCATCCAGCCCGTGTTTCAGCTGGCAGAGCCGTTCCAGCAACTGTGATTGGTCTTGAGAAAGCGTGATGAACGAACGCGATCCCTGATAGACGCAAGCACTGTTTATAGTGAACTGGACGGCGACTGTGACCGTGCTTCCCGCGGCCGGAAGATTCGAAACTTGAAAAGTTGATAGCGAGTCATCCCCACCAACACCGCCCGAAGTCGTCCATTGATATGCGACGCTGAACCCACCGGTAGTAAAAGGCGTGGTTATTCCAAACACCACGGTTCCTCCCTCGACCTCCGGGAAGGTACAGAAACCCGGATTGACAAGCGCAATTGAGAGAGCGCCGAGAGCGGGACATGGGTGACCTTGAGCATCGTAGAGCTTTCTCAATTGCGATCCCGAGACCGGACTGTTACCGGTGATTTGCATCGTCAACGCGTCTGCACCGACGACCAGGGACATATCGCCAGAACCGTCCATCGTTCCGTAAGGGACAGTGATCCAGTCACCTGTTGCAGTCTTGCCGGACACGAGTGCTGTAGGATTGCCGGACAGGAGACCGCGGAAGACCGCGGCGAAGAAGTGATCGCGGAAAGGCCGGGTGATTAACATCCAAACCGTCCCGAATACAGTATGGATGTAGTAAGTGTTTCCGTTTTGGTCACCCCACACTCCGCTGATATCTTGTCTGTTTGAAGCAGTAATAAAATCAAAGGCATATACCGGATGGATTTCGAGTGGATGGTCATGGTTTTGATCAATGACCATGGCGCCAGTGACCCGGACATTGCCAAACACTTCGGGCGTTATCCCGCAAATTTGCGAGGCCGCCTGGGAGAGAGTAATCGAAACGTTGGCGTTTAAAGGCTGCCCATTAATAAGAATGCTGTTGCCGCCTGTTTGCCCCCAGCCGGGAAGTAATTCGTTTCCCGAAAACATGATCATTTCAGGATGCAGCGATGGAAGCTTGGATGCAACTTCATTTTGGTGTTCCGGTGTCATTCCCTGAAAGAGATTAGTAGGCAGGAAGGTCATGTCCACATTGATCCAGCAGCTCATATCGTCATCCTGCTGGCTGTCCCACCAATCGTCGTTCATGTTGCTGAAAGCGTCATACGTGCGGGGCGCCGTAGGAGGATAGTGGTTCGAAAAAGGATAAACTCGATCGCTGTCGCCGTTTTCCAAGAATCCGTACATGACGACCGAATCTTTTACAATTTCGAGAGTGTTTGCCAAAGCTTCGAGGGAAAGCGCAGGATGAAACCCATAAGTGTTCTTGTACGTCCTGTCGAATACCTCCTGAAGTGTCAGGTCAAAGTTGGGCGGCATGGGATAAAGGAAGATCCACGTTGTTCCAGTAAACCCACCAGTCTGGTTTATCGCCGTCATAGTATTTGGCGAGCCGGCCATCAAAGAGAGCGTGCCGAAATTCATCGTGACGCCCCTGGGAACGTCGGCCCACAGGCCGCTGACTTCATTGCCCTTGAGAACTCCGTTGAAGACATTGCAGAACGTCAGTCCGTTTTGCAATCCAGAATCGTCACTGAATCCGGCCCACCATACCGTCAAACCGTCCTGGTGAACGTAGTAGCGGCTACCGCCGTCGCTGGCCCAAACTCCGGATAGATCCAGTGCCATAGGTAAACTCCTCCCTTAGCCGGGATTCTGCGCGGTCAATGGATGGCGGTCCGCATCGCCTGGCTTGAACGAACTTTCGAGACCTGTTGCCAGTCAATCAATTCGAAACGCAGTGAGAAATCCCAAAATGACGCAGGTTCCCGCAGTTGCGTAACGCAAAAAGCCTGTCGGAAGACGGTTCCTTATGGCCGCGCCAAATGTCAACGCAAGAATCGCCTTCGTCATCATGGCTAGGACGGCCCCCATCCAAACAATCAGCAACAACTGATAGTGCGCCGCTAGTGTGGCCGCCGTAATTTGGCCCACATCGCCCCATTCTGAGAAGAAAATACTGGCGAATGCAGCCAATGCGATTCTTCCTCCGCGATGGGTCGTCTTTTGTACGTCGTCGTCCGGTTTCTTAAACCAGACAACCAGGGCCATCGCGAAAAAAGTCGCCGCACTGACGGCGGTAACGACGGACACTGGGAAATTCGCAATTATGCTACCGAGGAGGACTGCGATTAGCATTTTGAGCATGAAGGCCGCCGAACTACCGGCGAATAACGGCCAAAATCTGTAACGCGCAGCAAGAGAACCGAGGGTATAGACGGTCTTATCGCCGACGATTTCAGCGCCGAACACAATCGTGTAGGAGGCAAGAAATACCGATACCATCTTCACGAGAATCTCCGTCTTGACTGACCAGATAGGTATCTTATACACGGAATCCTGATACCGTGAAGCAATTATCGGAGCTCGACTGCGGGCGCTTGGGGTCGATGGTCGATTCCGATAATTCAATCCTCTCCAACTATCAAGCAATGGGCTTGAACTTCCACCCGGTTTGTGGCCCATCTGGATATCGACTACCGCCAAAATCGTCATCCGGCCGCAGACCGCCGGGGCGCCCAGCGACGGGATTCTGCCCCTGGGCGGCCATTCCCTGTTCCCTGATCCCTGTTCCCTGTTCCCTGATCTCTGTTCTCTATCCCCTGCCTGCCCTGCGGGCTTGATGCCTCCGCGCCTTCATCCGGTTCCCGCAGCCCTTCATGTTGCACCAGCGCCGCGTGTGGTTCTTGCTGGTATCCACAAATAGCCAGCCGCAGTCCGCGCTGCAACACCGCCCAACCTTCTCCACCGCCGGAGAATTCAATAGTTCGCCGACCGCTTCTTCCAGCAGCCACAACGGAATCCGCACATCGTCCGCGGCGTTGGTCCACGCCCACTCCGGCCGGTCGCCGTCCCACTTCAGCTTCTTCTGTTGGTCCATCTCGCGAAGAAACCCCTCAAGCCTCTCCATGCTGGCGGCTGGCGGCGCTTCCCCCTCTACCCGTGGATAGAAAATCGAGGCCAGAGTTTCCCGCAGGTCCTTCACACCATCCAGCACACGCCCTTGCTCCTCCGCCGTGCCGGATTCTCTCAGCGCACGGCTTTGCTCCGCGGAAACGATCCCGGCCTCCTCCAAAAAGCGCAACAGGTCCGCATACCTGCCCAGTAACTCCTCCGGCCCACTGGCGCGAAATCGAAAGTCCAGAGTGTTCACCAGGTCCAGAACGACGTTCTCCGCAAGCAGTTGGAACGGTTTATTCTCCCACCGGCGCTGCCGACCCACGGAAGATGAAACGGTAGCGCCGATCTCCAGATCGGCTGTCGCGTGGGCGTCCCCGCCCGCGCTCTCGCAGACCGGCCAACCTTGTTTTCTATCAGGCGCAATGTCAGCCATGCACCCAATTATAACCTTCTATTACGATTTTACAAGTTACTCTTACTTGTATATGCTAACCACTAATGGAGATTTTGATGGTTATGAATCGTTTCTGGGACCGAGTTCGAAGGATCGACATCCGAGTATTCGCGGCCTTCTTCGCCATCTACGTGCTCTGGGGATCCACGTTCCTTGCCATCCGCGTCGCCGTCCTCTCCGCGCCTCCCTGGTTTTGCGCAGGCATGCGTTTTTTCCTCGCCGGAATCGTGTTGTACGCATTCACGCGCCTCCGCGGCGGCCCCACGCCATCTCTCCCGGAATGGCGCAACCTGTTCCTGCTTGCTCTTCTCATGTTCGTTGTCACCTATGGAGCGCTGTTCTGGGCAGAGATCACCGTTCCCTCCGGCATGACATCGATCCTTGAAGCCACCATGCCCCTCATGACCATCGCCCTTGAGGTATTAATCTTTCGCCGCTCCCGGTTCCAGTTCAAGCATCTCGTGGCAGTGATCCTTGGCTTTGGCGGAGTCGTTGTCCTGGTAGCCCACGGTGGCGCCGCAAGCGTGCCAATCCTCCCCATGATCGCCATCCTCGGCGGATCGCTTTCCTGGTCCCTTGGTTCGGTGCTCACTGGCTCTCTGCGGCTGCCCCAATCCCGCGGAATCACTGCTGGTGCGGAGATGATGATCGGAGGCGGAATTCTCTTGGCAATGTCCGCCGCCTCGGGCGAACTGCATCCCTTCCCGCATCTGGCTCCCCGCGCCCTCGTAGCCGTTGCCTATCTGGTGGTCGCCGGGTCGCTGGTCGGCTACAGCGCCTTCGTATGGCTCCTGGGCCGCATGCCTGCCACCCGCGTGTCAAGCCACGCCTACGTCAACCCCGTCGTGGCACTGGCGCTCGGCCACTTCATCGCCGCAGAAGCCATCACGCCGCGCATGCTCGTCGGCGCCCTCCTCGTCGTCGTGAGCGTGGTGCTCCTTCTGGCCAGGGCTGAACCCATCCCGGCAAAACCCGCCCTTCTCCCGCCATCCAAAGCCATCGAGTTCAAAGATATCTGTTGCAAGGAGTAATCATCGAGCGCCCTGGAACTTGCGGGAGAGGCGGCGCAAACCAGTGCGCAATCGCACTGCAGACAAAATCAAAATAAACGATCCATTATCAATAACTTAAGTCACTAAACCCTACAAAATCAACTCACTTTCCAAAAAAACGGCTAAATCTCCACAACCCACACCCCTCAATTAGAAAAACTCTCTGCAACCCAACGCACGCGCGCGGACTGCCCCCACGGTACGTGTCTCGACGAATCGCAACCACGCAAGCAGACATTTGCCCCTGTTCGCAACCTGGGAAACCACCTTTTCAGCGATGGAACGCACCCCTCCGATTGAACCTTTCATCTGGCCTGCTGACAACTTACAACCGACAACTGACAACTGATATATTTGTTGCAACGAATAATTACCCTGGCGCGTCAGATCAACATACGGATGATTCTGCGTGGCCGGCTCCCCTTTACCTCCCCGCCCCCGCGCATACCGCGAAAGCGCAACATACAGCGGCCTGATGGCCCGGCACCGAAAGGAAGTAACTCCATGAAACGTTTGGCATTAGTAACCGGCATCCTGGCCCTCGCGGCTCCCCTGGCCATGGCGCAAACCTCAACCTGGGTCTCAGACCAGGCCCACAGCGACGTAAACTTCAGCATCACCCATCTGACCATCTCCAAAGTCCACGGCAGCTTCGGCAAAGTATCTGCAACCATTGCCTTTAACGATGCAGACATCACCAAATCCACGGTCTCCGCCACCATCGACGTCTCCACCATCGCCACCGGCCAGGAGCCTCGCGATAATCACCTCAAGAGCGATGCCTTCTTTGATGTCGCCAAGTTCCCCACGGCCACCTTCACCAGCACCAGCGTAGCCAAGGACGGCAGCAATCTGAAAGTCTCCGGCAACCTCACGCTGCACGGCGTCACTAAGCCGGTAGTGCTTGAAGTAGAAGGACCTACGGGCCCCGTACAAGGTATGGACCACAAGCCGCACGCCGGCTTTTCCGCCTCCACCACCATCAGCCGCACAGCATTTGGCATTGGAACCAATTTCCCTACGGCCGCGGTCGGCGACGATGTCAATTTGACCCTCGATCTCGACGTCATCAAGCAGTAGCCGTATCCAAAAATGGTTGGCATGAGAGGCGGAGTCCCGCCCTTATGCGGCTCAAATCAAACCAATTACACGGGGGCGTTGCCGATGAGCAGCCTGAAACAAGAAATCGCGCAAGAGCCCCCTTTTTCCAGCGTTGAGGAAGAAGCTCTCCTCAACGTGATGCGCACTTCCGATTGCCTGCACCGGACATTCCATCTCAAAACGCGCCAATGGGGCGTGACGTCAACGCAGTACAACGTGCTGCGCATTCTGCGCGGCGCGCAACCCCATGGCCTCACCTGTTCCGCAATCGGCAACCGCATGATTACCGCCGAGCCGGACATTACGCGGTTGCTGGCACGGATGAAAGCGTTGAAATTGATCAAGCAGGAGCGGGACAAGGCAGACAGGCGTGTGTTGTGGACGCACATCTCGAAGGACGGATTGACGCTCTTAAGCGAGATGGATCCAGTGATTCTCGCTGTTCCCGGCGAACTTCT
>Ga0302200_10004005_pt1 | contig 12099 bp, 12 predicted proteins | sample II_Bog_N3_1_FD_194585 | JGI IMG/M metagenome (GOLD analysis project Ga0302200, IMG submission 194585) | Peat permafrost microbial communities from Stordalen Mire near Abisko, Sweden - II_Bog_N3_1 | ecosystem: Environmental > Terrestrial > Soil > Wetlands > Peat | place: Sweden: Abisko... | reverse complement strand
AAATAGAGCGTATTGGAAGGTATTTTTAGGCATTCATGGGAATAGCCGTTTTTTTGATTTAATGAAAAGAGAATTGTGCGTTTCGGTAAAAAGAACCGACATTCCCCAGATAGACGGAGCATAGCCGAGGCGCGGGCGGTGTCAAGGGCGGCTGCGCCGCCGCTTCGCGGTCAAGACCCTTGACACCGCCCTCTCCGCCTCGGCAAACAATCCAAATATCCGGGGAATGTCAGTTTTAGAAGCCAATCCCAAGATCGTGCCCATAGCCGATTTCACGCCCAATTTTCAGCAGGTCAATTTGCAGCTCAGGCACCAAAGCAACGCCGTGCGCCAATTCACTCTGTCTCGTCTGTTCGCGGGTCAATTCAGTTGCCGATGGGCGCGCCGAAGAAATGCCGAGCGATTCGCGAAGCCGGTCAACATCGGAAGTGATAACCGTAATTCCTTCGCGGCCACGCGAGGCGGCGACGTAGAACTGTTCCTGCTTCATTCCGTCGCCGGAAAGAACCACAGCGTCCACAGTCTTGCCTTGGCTGCGATGAGCGGTGATCGCGTAGCCGTGGTCGAACTCATGGTAGTTTGCAGGCAGGGTGCGGCCATCCTCAAGTTGGATGCGTCCCCCATCGACACTGCTCACTTTTGCCAGCTCGCCGTTTGTGGCGCGAAACCCAGCCTCCCGACGATTTCCCGTCAACAGGAGCCGGTCTCCAGGAGCGACTTCGATTTGATGGCGCTCATGCACGGAGAAAGAGCGCGCCTGTGTAGGATTTACTGCGCGCTCTACACCATGCCGATCTCTGGCGACGATGTGCGACGCATTTGCTTCTTCGATAACGAGCGATTCATTCTTGCCGATCCCATGTGAAGAACGATGGAACTGCAATATCTGGCCTTCCTGGTAATTTGACAAGTCCTTCTTTTGCGCTTCAGTCCATTGCAAAGGCGCATGGCGTTCAAAGACCAGCCCGTGATTGAGTCCTCCGTGATGCTTCATATCTTCGCGGATGGCATGGGTAATCCTGCCAATCTCTTCATGAGTGCCAGCAACGACGAGCACTTTGCGACTGGGATCAGCCGCAAGCTCCTGGTAAGCAGCAGCCACGGTGTGCGCGGTATCCAGGTAAGGAACCTCACGAACGGCCCCGAGCTTTTCCAACTTTTCAAAACCCTGCTCTGGCGAATCGCGTAGCGTTTGAATCGCGTCCCGGTACTCTGCCCGTGTCTGCCGTTGCACGCCGGTCAGCGAGACGCTTTTCATCTGCGATTCCCGTTCGAGGATGCGCAAGGCGTCCGACGCTTCCACACTTTGAATCTGCCGCGTGTCCCCTGAGAAAAGAAGCCGCACGTTTCCGTGCTCCGCCAGTTTGAGCAACTCGTCCATTTGGCGGCCAGAGATCATGCCCGCCTCATCGACGATCAGAACTTTGCCGCGCACCGCACCCCGCTGAGCCTCATCCTCTAGGAGTCGAGAAACAGTCATAGCATCTCGAATGCCAACCTTATGCAACTCCTCGACCGCGCTGCGTGTTGGCGCGACCGCCGTCACTTTTCGCCCAGCCTCGCGTAAACCACGCTCAATCTCCTGAAGCGTCGCCGTCTTGCCCGTTCCGGCCGCACCGCAAAGATTGATGGCAAGATCGCGGGAAGCCAAAATCTCATGAACCGCCCGCCGTTGCTCATCTCGCAGACGCTCGGAAGGATGGAACTCGCGCTCGCCGCCCAACCGCTCAAAGCATCCAGTGCCGCGATCAACTGTCGCAATCATCCGCTGTTCGCGCGCAAGACTCTCGCGTGTGGTCAGATTGTTTCCAGCCCGGATGAGAGAACCCTCTGACAGCTCCAGTTCCAGAGCGCCACGGAACTGGCCAGGGTCAATCCGTCCGCGCCCGTGGCGCAGGGCTTCGGTCATCAGGTCGAAATCGCGCACGACAGAGTTACGTTCAAAAAGGTGCGCCTTGGCATATTGAAGCGATTCCGATGCCTGAGAGAATTCCTGAGAAATACGCGGACGGCGTTCGATGGACTTGGCGCGGATGCTTTGCAGCGTTTGTCTTTCCTCTGGCGCAAGGCGGGATTGCTGCTGTTCTCTCACCCGTTCCGTGGAGATTTCCGCCAGCTTGTCCGCGCGGGTTTCGCGGACCAGCACGGCGACTTCATTATTGGTTGGCTTGCGGCCATGCTCCGCAGTGAATTGCGTGATCGCGGCATCGCGCTGCGCGCTTCGCACGCTGTACCTTTCGAGTAATTCATTCGATACGCCGCGAATCTCGAATCCATGATCTCTGCCCTTGGAATCGCGGCGCGGCTCGATCTCATATCCCAGCCCGCGCACTTCACGCGCCAGCGCGTTCCGGTAAACTTCCGTCAGATATGCGCGGCGCTCGTACAGTCCCGACGCCTGCAATGCCTTCCAGCGCCCTTCCACTCCGTCATAGGTCAGGTTGGCCGCAACCGCGTGGGTGTGCAACTGAGGGTCAAGCTCCCGGCTTGTGTCGTGACGATAAGCAGCAACAATCCAGTTGGCGGTAGTGCGATCCTCATTTGCACCGCTCAACCGAACCCGAGCACCAGCGTGACTCTCGGCCTCTGAGAGGGCTTCGCGGACGGCCTTGTCGTGAGCTGCAATCAGCCGATCATCCCCGCCGACGAGCGCCTGAATGGAAATCGACTTTGGCGCGGAAAATGTCAGATCGTACAGCGACCGCCCCTTGCTCTGCTCGCTACCGTCAACTTTCACGCGGTCCGCACTGTGCCGCGGGCGGAGGAACTCGCCGGTTTCAGGATTCAGCCCCTCCCGAATTGCTTCAAATTGCTCCGGCGTCACATTGCCGCCCAAGCCGAGCAACTCGGCGCCACGGCCATGCCACTCACCTTGAACACGCCGGTGTTCATCGTAGTAGTCGCTGTGTTCGAGATGCCTCTGAGCATAACCAGCACCGCCCGACATGGCCCGTATCGTCAGCATGACCCGACGCTAACGCTGTTCGAATTTGCAATGCAACTGCTTTCGTGCCTTGCCGTCCTGATTGCCGCGTCAATGCAGAAGCCTACAGGGCCAGTTCTGCACCCGGTCTGCCCGTATTGCAATCCATGCTGCCTGAACCTGCAATCGTCATTTCGGCTGAGTCCGGCGAAGAGCGTTCTCGCTTCGCTCGTTTTAAAGATAGACACCATCCCTAAGCCTGACGGCTTAGGATGGCCTACTCTGACCACCTGCCTCGAACAGAATTCGATTGACTTCGGATCATGTTCGAGGAGGATCGAGGGTTGTTCGATTGCATTCGATCAGTTGACCGGAGACCATTTAAACTGCGACTATGTCCGACAAAGACAACCCGTTTGAACCAAATGACTACACACCGGAACGGACGCTCGCCCGGATCACCGAACTCCAGACCTATTTGAGGGATGAACTCCTGCCCGAAGCAGAGGCGCGAACCGACAGTATATTCGTCGCGGACTTCATCCGATATTTGGACGTTTGGTCGGTTCACTTCGCGAATCAGTTGCATGCACCCCTGGAGTTTTTGGCGTTCGTCACACGGAATCTTCTCGAATTCAGTTTGCTGCTGCCAATTGTGTTTGAAAACGCGGAAAGTAGAGCCCTGTTCTTGAATGAAGCGCTTCGCTTGGATGTAGAAGACCTTAAGAACCGATTGTCAAAAGCATTCGCTGCAATTGATGCCACCCTCCCTGAGACCTCAATCGAGGACTTGGATTGGCTGCCGCCCGCTAGAGTTCGATTGTCCGGAAAGAGAGACGTTTTTGACGATTGGTTTCACAAGTTCTGTTCAAAGCTCATGCATCCGACTGCCATCATGATAGTGGCCCCTCAAGCGCTAACCGATTCTGATAAGCGGCTTACCTTCCGCTTTGCAGGTCTGCAGTATCTGGGGCGATCCTACAATGTCCTAGCCAAAGTAGTGTTTGACCGCTGAGGGCTTATTTGATGCATCGACAGCTTGGGCGCAAGGTTTTTGTTACGTCCAAATGCGCTGCCAAACTGACCGTCTTGATGATGGATAATTGAAGCCACGGGGACATTGAGCCATGTCAAGTGAGATCGTCAGGAAACTCACGCCAGAGGAAGAGGAGCTTCTCCGCAAACGTGAGGAATTGGCCTCAGTTCGGTCGGCTTTAGCAGAGCGCGAGCTGGAATTGGCCGATCTACGCGCCCAGTTGAAGAGCTTCGAAGGCCGCTATTTACGCCAAATCGGCGTTTTGTATGCCGAACTGGACGGCTGGGAAGCCAAAATTGCAGAGACTGAAGCCTCGCTCAAGCCCTCGGCGACGGCAAGACAGCGAGCCCAGGAAACGCGCAAGCGGGCGGAGGAAACCCACGAGGCCACTCATGGGGAGGCATCGAAGGCGCGAGATTTCCAGCCGTCGGCGGACCTGAAGAGCCTTTTTCGCGAGGCCGCCAAGCGCCTTCATCCCGATTTTGCCAATGATGAAGCCGACCGGCAGCTCCGTACCCGTCTGATGGCGCAGCTAAACGAGGCCTACGGCCAGGGCGATGCAGAATCTATTCAGCGCATCTTGGATGAGTTTGGGAACTCGCCTGAATCTGTCCAGGGCGAAGGCGTTGGGGCTGAACTGGTTCGCATCATTCGCCAGATCCATCAGGCAAGGAAGAACATAGCGGCAATCGAGAGCGAACTGAGCAGCCTACGCGCCAGTGAAATCGCGCAATTGAAGCAGGACGCTGAGGCTGCTCAACAAGAGGGCCGAGACCTTCTTGCCGAACTTGCGGCAGATGTCCACGAGAGGATTGCCAATGCAAAGGAGAAGCATGCCACTCTGTCGGCGGAGGTAGAGAAGCGTGGCCGATAAATATGCTATCCAGCACATTCCCGGAAACGGCAAGTTTCACCTTACTCAATCGGGCGCTCGCTGCGGTCTCATCGCTCGTGGCCGCAAAGATGCCTCCAATCTTTGGACTCGCGCACCCCAAACGCAGCAAGCCTCCCGTTTGATGGATTTCGACTTCGTAGTATTGGATTTTGACAAGGGGGACATCGAAGCCGGAGATACAAGCGATGTAATGGCCGTGCTGAAGCAATTGCTTGAACGTGACGCTGCAACTAAGTTTTGTGAAAGAGTGGACCTACGCTGCACAGGCTATGATTCTGATTCGCGTGAACTGTGGGAGATTCCTGAAGTTCGGGCCTTTGTCCAAAGACTCGACCAGCAGTTTCCTTACTGGTGTTATTTTCTCTCCCGAAATGGTGAGGGCTTGTTGTGGCTAACCTACTGTTTGTATCCCCTTGCCATGAGTCAAAACGAAAAGCAGCGGCTCTGGCTTCCAGCGATTCGCAAATACATCGAGGATAGAGGCATACCGCAGATGACTGCGATTTGCAGGTATGTTGGTTGCTCGGACCAGGAGGCTGTGCGGCTAACAAGCGGTGCCGCCAACTATCTGGTCAATAAGCCTCTGGGCAAATATGTTACCGACCAAGGTGCCCAGCAGGGTGATTCTCCGAATTCAGTAAGGTTTCCGAGAGCTGCGGAGCGAAGCGAGGCCGACGCTCAATACTATCTCGGCTCTCTCTATTACGAAGGCAACAATTTGTCGGAAAACCCTGAAGATTATGTTATTCAGCAAGATTATGCGCTGGCAGGAATGTGGTTTATGAAAGCAGCAAGTAAGGGCCACGCCGCCGCTCAGTATCACCTTGGCGTTATTCATTATGTCGGGCAGGGTGTCCAGCAAGATTTCGCGAAGGCTGCCGAGTGGTTTTATAAAGCAGCGGACCAAGGTTTGTTAGAAGCACAGTGCTATCTCGGCTATTTGTATGAGCAGGGACAAGGTGTGCCACAGGATTACGGACAAGGGGCCACTTGGTTTCGGAAGGCAGCTGACCAAGGCTATGCCGCTGCACAATTCAACCTTGGCTATCTCTATTCAAATGGACAGGGTGTGCCGCAGGACTACACCCAAGCGGCCAATTTGTATCGAAATGCAGCTAACCAGGGCGATGAAAATGCTCAGTTCGCCCTCGGCGTTCTCTACGAAGAAGGCAAAGGTGTGCAAAGGGACTACGCACAGGCCGCAACGTTCTATCGCAAGGCGGCAGATCTGGGGATTTCCGATGCAAAAGCCAGCCTCGACTTGCTCTATTCCAAGGGGCTATTGTCCCGGAGGTAGAAGACGATGAGCGATACACATGACCTCCTGATACTCCCGCAATCCAGCAATTCACTGCTGATCCGTTCAGATGCGCACTCCAGTCTCGTTGCACGGGGTCGAGTGGACGCAAATGCGCTCGCTGCGCGCCGAATTGAGAGGGTACTTCGTGCAGTTATCGCGAACCGGAAAGGCGAACCACTACGGACCGGAAAAACAAAGCTTCCCCCTCCCAGGCTGTACGGAGTAATAGATAGGAGTGGAGAATATGTGGTCGATCCCATCTACAAAGGGGTTCAGCCATTTTCTGAGGGAATGGCGGCATATTCCTCGACCGTGGAAAAATGGGTGTATGCATCACCGCTCGAAACGCTCTTCAATTCCGATCTTGGTGTTTGGGGATACGTTAATCATAATGGCCAGATCGTAATAGGCCCAGCATTCGAGCGGGTGAGAGAGTTTAGTGAAGATTATGCAGCGGCTGCGATCGAGAGCAAATGGGGTTTCATACGAAAGGATGGAACCTGGGCGATACCGCCACGGTATGACGGCGCACTTAGCTTCCGGGCTGGAGTTGCCTGCGTGAGAGTCGGCCAGAAGTGCGGTTTTATCGATAAATTGGGCGAGTTTGCGATTGAGCCACGGTTTGACCTTCTCCTTGATTTCTCGGAGGGCTTGGCCTGTGTCGAGCTGAACGGAAAGGTTGGCTACATTGGACGGGACGGGTACTTTGCGATAGAGCCACGATTTGATCCATTTGAAGGGAGTCTGCTCGGCGCGACCAGTTTCCAATTTGGGCTTGCGAAAGTTCAACTTAATGGCAAAGATTGCCTAATTGGCACTGGTGGGAATCTCCTTTTCCAATGCGCTGGTGGAGAGTCTATCGATGATTTGAGAGAGGGATTCGCCATCGTCCATGAGGCCGGTGATAATCAGGACCTTGGCTTTTACATCGATTCGCGCGGGAAAAAGATCTTGAGCGAATCACCCGAGTATTCCGATGAACTCGATGCCGATGTACTCGACGCAGTAGAAGGATTTGGGGAGGGCCTTGGAGTGGTTGCAGCGTCGTTTGCGACATGGCATCACGGAGAACTGCTTCCCCTACGGAGGCACGCGGAGCGCGCAGGGAGTAATCGTCTCTTTGGCTACGTGAGCAGCACTGGACAGTTAGCCATTTTTCCGCAGTTTGCTTCTGCGAAGCCATTCAGGGAAGGGCTCGCAGCAGTTGAACCCGACGAGTCCGCAGGACATGGCTTCATTGACAGAAGTGGGAATCTCGCCATCGAACCGAAGTTTACCCGCGTCCGTGACTTCGCAAATGGCATGGCCCCTGTTGCGGAACGGGGCGGAATAGAAGGAAAATGGGGCTTTGTAGATCGAGATGGAAATGCCGTAATAGACTGCCGGTTTGATCGGGTTGAGAATTTCCAAGAAGTCAAAGTGTAACAGCCCGTCTTGGTCAGTTTTCGACTGACGCAGGCTTGTTGGGGAGTTCCGAATTTCAACGATTACGAGATTTCAGTTGCAAGTTTCGCTGCACCGTCAGGTCAGAGCCAATGCGGCACATTTTACTCAGCCACCTCATTTTCGCCAGCGCCTTTTCTCAGGACCTCCAAAACGTCATCAGGCGTCTGACCAACAAAATTGCCACACATTATACAGATGACCAGTTTCTGATCCGTCCAACTCACGGGCGTTGATGTCGGATCGCGCGACAAAAGTACGTTGAAACTGTTCCTCGCAGGCAAAACGCGGCGATACCTCGCCCCACATTCGCAGTTCATCGAATCTCTCTCCATGTCCAATTCTGAGTTGCGGCCGATACCAATGAAAGAGTGGCACTCTGCCGCTATGGGCATACCACACAGTAGTTCTGTAGCCTGAATCCACCAGTCTTGCGAAAAACGGGTTCCCCTAGTAAATGGGAACAGGGCCTTTGGGCGTAATACATTCCCGAATCATCTCATCGGACAGTATCCCCCTGCCAGACTGCCACTGTCCCTTGACAAAGCTGAAGCCTATGTCGCCAAAGGTTCCTCTCTCTGAGAGCATTCGCCGCGCATTCACAGAGAGAATATTTCCGATGCCAAGCAGATTCTGTGGTTTGAAATCGACCATTAGGCCGCTTGGCAACTCAACATGCAGAGTCGTGACGGTCACATTGCTCGGACCATCGCACATCTGTTCTGGGAGTGAACTGGAAACCTTCATTTCCTCAGAAGAGCCGTTCATGCTCTTAACGATTTGCTTGATGCGTTCAAAGAGATTTCTGAGTGCGGCCTCTTGGATTTCAGCATTCTGTTGATTCACCGAGAACTCCTTTCCTTATGCAGATCAAAGACAAAAGCCACCGAGAGATTCCTCACGGTGGCTGTAGAGTTCCGGTCCAGCTACGCTGGTGTACTCTTCTCGGCCTGCATTCTCAGTTAACTCTGAATTCTCCGAGCCGCGCAACAAGAAAATGCAAAAGTTTCAAATTCTCTTGCGGAAGAGCCAGTATCCACACCATCCAAGCAACAGAACGCTCAAGCAAAGATCAACTGGTTGCCACTGCGCCCGTTGCATTCGTATTGGCAAAAGGGGATTCATCAGGAGAGCAACAGCGGCAAAGGCCCAGGTCCAGCCTCGCAACCCTACTTGATATACCCTCCATGCCCAGAAGACAGCGCCCACGGTAATGACAAGTCTGAGCACCATGTAAAAGCCATAGGGATACTTGCCGAATGCCGCTACGAGCAGCAGGACCGCGCAGAGTGCGGTGAGAGCAATTTCCTGAAATCTTCGACTATTCAAAGCGGCACACTCAGACTAAACCCACCACTTTGGTGTTAAACGCAGAAGCCGCCAAGGTTGCTTTCAACTCCAGAGCGGGAGGTTCTGCCAGTTGGCGGGGAATTGCATCGCACGAAGATTGACCGTTGGATGAGCGTTAAAAAGAGCCTTGAGCCGCTCGCCCCAGCGAGAATCTGGGGCAATATCGGCGAGTAGCGTCTGAATGATCAGCGCGATCACATACAAGCGGTCATTGCCAATGCCGCTTGCCTTCCACGCCACGGGCAATTCCGGCTTGACTGCGAGTTCCCGATTCCACAATCGGCTGTGATGCGCGCAAACATTGCGGACAGCCGTCAGGGAGTGAAGCCAGCTTACAAAGACCGGCTGTGGCTGATTGAATTCTCGGGCGATTTTCTTCCGGAGGCTGGTCCTCAAGTGTTCGTACATCTTCGACAGCGCGCCGAAGCTGATCAGTTCCGTTGCCATCCACACGGGCAATTCCGTTTCAGAGGTGTACTTGGTCCGATAGTGGCCGATGAAAACCTCGGTCGAACGCCCCTCTTCACGCCGGAGAATCCTCATAAAGTCGGCATGATTGAATGTGGCCGCGAAATTGGCTGCGTCCGCATAGCCGAACACGCCCAGGTCTTTTCCTATTTCGTAGGTAATGACGGCCCGAACGCTGATCTCGATCCTGTCCAGGGCTTCGCGCACGAGCCGCCGCAGGTCGGCATCGAATCGATAGAGATCAATGATTTGCTCAAAGGTCGTCCTCGGACGAAAGTTGCCCGTGGCCGGGTCTTTGAAGGGAATGAAATACGCGCTCAGACGGTAATAGCCGATTCGTTTCAACCAAAACAGCGTACCCGCCCTGTCTGCGCAAGCGAGACCGCGACGGATCAATAAATCGAGTTGATCTTCGTAAGGAAGATGCGGCTTGCTGTATTTCATAGGAAAAAGAAAAACCCGCCGATTTGAGCTTCACCTGTTTCCAGGGAGAGGCTTGGCGGGTATGTCATCACTATAGTGACGGCATACCCGCCAATTGTCAAGTGTTTTGTCCTCGCGGTCAGCCGGATCGGAAAGCATTTGAATGCCTGCAAAGGCATTGATTTCCTCCCAGATAGCCGCCCGTCATCGCGATCACTCGATTCTACCGCCTCTGCCCAGCGTCGGGCTTCGCGTCGTGCTGGAAATGATGCTGTTTCTGTGCGTTGCCGCCTGAACTGCCGCTTTTGTCCTGTTGCAGCGTTGGAGCCGGTTGCACCGTGGCCGGCGCTGGCGCTGGTGATGTTTCGGAAGGCGAATCCCGGCAACCCTGAATCTCCATCCCGCAGAACATACCGACAAGAAGGGTTGCGCCGCACACAAGAGGAATCCAGATGCGCAGCAAATCGCCTCTCAATTCGTGCAGGAGAGCATCAATCGTCTTGGCACGGCTTTCGAGGGAATAGGTCAATCGGTTGTTGGCAGACTCAACTTGAGCAACGATTCCGCCATGTGAGTTCGACAAATTGCGTAGAGCAGAGGAGAGTTCCTTTTGGGCAGCGGTCAGGGCGGCATTGGTTGTTTGCAGACCGTTGACCGTGGCCGTTATGCCCGATTGAAGAAAGTGCTGGCGCAGACTCTCGCCCAGGAGCTTTGCAATTTGCTGCGGATCAAGACCGGCTTCAACTTCGCCGGGGAGAACAGAAATACGCGCCTCCAATTCGTGAACATAGCCGAGCATTTTCTGTTGGGCTTCATCCGAGAACTGCCGATGCAGATCAAGCATTTCCTGAAAGCGTTCGCGCTCATCGGCAATATCCTTTGGCGTGTGGCGGGTGAGCAGGGCCAGAATGCCCATCGCTTCGAGAATGCGCAGCATTTCATCGTCCGGGCTGAGCGTCCGAGTATGCGCGAGAACGCGATAATACTCGGTCTGCAACTCTTCGGGCACAAGGCGGGCGAGAGAGTCGAAAAGCGTTGGCTCTCCCGCCGTAACAATTGCGAGTTGGGAAGTGACCGGAGCCGTACTCATGGCAAGAACACCTGTCTTGCCCGGTCGAATTCAGAGAAGAGCCGCCGCCGGTAACTCTGCGCACGCATAACAAGCGACGCCCGTTTCAATTCGTCAATATCGGTCTTGCGGTCTACTACCTGTCCCAGTTGGATTCCGTGTTGCCGGACTGGATTTTCAAGTTCAGCGAGCCGGAATTCCATCTGCAAGATTTCCGGCGAAAAGGCTTCACGGAAACGAATTGCCTGTTCGGTTGACCTCCAGTATGTGAAATCCGCGAGGGCGCTCGTTGCGTTTTCAACGACGACGTATTCGACGCGATCCTGTAACCGGCTGGCCCAGGCCAGGACGCTTTCGACGCTGGCCGGGTCCGGGGTGACTACGCCGACGGCTGTAAAACGAACACCGATTGCAGCCACGTCCTCATACATCGACTCGAACCAATCGGCGGCAACCTGCCCAGCACCCGCCCCCATGTCGGCGAGGATGATCGGTGTACCGCTGTCGAGGTGATCAACAAAGGCGTCGAGACCAGCCGGAGTGTGAATGTTTACCTTGGTCACCGTTCCGTTGAAAAAGTGCTTCAACGAGCCGCGCGCTTTATTCTCCGTATCGAGATCGAGCAGGATGACCGGAATCCCATTCGTGGCGAACCACTCGGCCAGGGCAACCATGACGCCGGTTTTGCCGACTCCGCCTTTGCCGCCCATTGTAAAGACAACACGCTTTGAATACGCCGTCATTTCTCACCTCCGTTGCTTGTTAAGGTCAAAGGTTCGTTCTCACGGAAAACAAAGCGGGCAGGCTTCGCAGTCCGCGCCACAGGCTTTGCTTTGAAGGCGCTAACGCGGTCAAGCACCGGCGACTCTGCTGTAGCAAGCTGGATTGGCGGCAGTTCGAATTGTGTGCGCTTGCGGTGCTTGGCGCGGACCTTCACAAAGGAATGCAGAGTGCTCGGCGCAACGTACAAGCCAAGGCGCTCCTCAAAGAGGTGCGCAACCTCGCGGTACGTCTGTCCCTTGCGTCGTAGCTCGCGGATCAGCTCGCGGTGGGGTTCAAGTTTCGAGCGGTATGGTTTTTCAGGGAGAGATTCGAGAATTGTCCGAAGTTCTGGTTCCATTGAATTGGCTCCAGAGCACCTCACTGCGTTGTTCCAATAGGCGTCCGATAAGCGGCTCCGACGGTTCCTGAA
>Ga0302200_10003986_pt1 | contig 12133 bp, 10 predicted proteins | sample II_Bog_N3_1_FD_194585 | JGI IMG/M metagenome (GOLD analysis project Ga0302200, IMG submission 194585) | Peat permafrost microbial communities from Stordalen Mire near Abisko, Sweden - II_Bog_N3_1 | ecosystem: Environmental > Terrestrial > Soil > Wetlands > Peat | place: Sweden: Abisko... | reverse complement strand
CGTCACCGGCAAGTACGTGTTTACGGAATTTAAGGTGTAATAAGGTCCAAAGCTGAGCATTGCCTTTTACAATTACGTGCCCGCCCCTGCCGCCATCGCCACCATCAGGGCCACCCATAGCGGTATGCTTATCGCGGTGCAAATGCGACGAACCCGCCCCTCCATGCCCCGAACGGCAGCATATCTTCACATAATCAACAAAATTTGAACCCTGGGACATTTTTATTTCGAATTTACGATTTACGATTTCGGATTTATTTTTTCTTTTGGGATAACAAATTTCAGATTGATAAAATCGAAATTAATTAAATCCGAAATCGAACATCCGAAATTCGAAATCAATAAGCATCAGCAATGGCACATATCGTGGCAAATATCTCATCTACTGATCCAATACCGTTAATGCTGTTAAATTTATCCTGTTGTTTATAAAACCCGGCAACTGGCGCGGTTTTATCATTATATTCATGTATACGCTTGCGGATGATCTCCGGATTTGCATCATCCGAGCGGCCTGAATCTTTTCCTCTTAATAACAGCCGGCGCTCTAATTCATCATCGTCAACCTCCAGGGCAATCATACCTGATATTGATGATGATTTAGTTTCAAGCAAAACATCCAAAGCTTCAGCCTGGGCAACTGTTCGTGGAAAACCATCGAAAATAAATCCCTGTGCATCCTTATTAGCATCCAGCTTATTGCTGATCATACCAATAACAACCTCATCAGGAACCAATTTACCATGATCCATCAACTTCTTTGCTTCTAAACCTAGTGGTGTTCCCTGTGATATCTCCCCGCGCAAAAGATCACCTGTAGATAGGTGGATCAGGCCATATTTTTCAATAAGTTTTTGTGATTGAGTACCTTTGCCTGCTCCGGGCGGGCCGAACAATACCAAGTTTAGCATGCTTATATCAAATTAAAAGCCTTCCGGTACAATTACTGAAAGGCTTGATATTCTTGCGCACCTAAGGATTTTATCCTTGTGATATAGTGCAATTCTATGTGCACTTGAAGGGAGTCGAACCCCTAACCTCCTGATCCGTAGTCAGGTGCTCTATCCAATTGAGCTACAAGTGCTAAGTCTTCACTAAAACCGGCCCTATTGTCATAACGACTATAACTGCCTTTTTTAACGGACTGCAAAAATAGGATTTTTATTTTAATCCCCTAAAAAAATGTAAAATTACTTTACAATCTCAGCAATGGCATTAAAATCAGGCAGATCTGTTGCTGTTTCAAGCACTTCCGCGTAGATGATATTCTGCTCTTCATCAATAACAAAGGCAGCACGTTTTGATACGCCCTTTAAGCCAAAAACGAAGTTTTCGTATATAGCGCCGTATGCTGTTGATACTTCTTTGTTAAAATCCGACAGCAGATCAAACTGGTAATTGTTCTCTTCTTTAAACTTAGCCAGTGTAAAAGGCGAATCAACTGAGATACCTAATATCACCGCGTTTAAGCCATCGTAATAGCCAAAACTATCGCGCATGGTACATAGCTGGGTGGTACAAGTACCGGTAAAAGCCATCGGGAAAAAGTGGATAACAACTTTTTTGCCCTTAAAATCAGCCAGTGAAACTTCCTTCAATGCTGATGAATATAAACTGAACTGCGGAGCTGGTTGACCTGGTTGTAACGACATGAGTTTTTTTTCTGCAAATAAATGATAATAAAATCAGAATCAGATGGAGACTGCATAATTATAAAGTCAATTTTATCACTAACTAAGCTAATAGTTTTTAACTTTATTTAACAAACAGGCTGGTTATCAATAGTTATCTTTAGGTTTCTCATTCAACCTTCATCATTATGCTTAAAAATTACATCAAAACAGCTTTTCGCAGCCTGTTAAAAAACAAGGGCTTTACCTTTATAAATGTATTGGGCCTTGCTTTAGGTTTGGCTACCTGCCTGCTGATTGTGTTTTATGTTTTTGATGAATTAAGCTACGATCGCTACAATACCAAAGCCAACCGTATTTACCGTGTAAACATGGATATGAAATACGGTGGCAATACCAGTTCATTCGCCATAGCGCCGCCCCCTTTATCTACAGCTATCGGCACTAATTTCCCCGAGGTGGAAACAACCATTCGGATTATTAAATCCGAAGGCACCCGTATCCGTAAAGGCAATGAAAATGTGATAGAAGATAAAGTAGCTTATGCCGATCCATCCGTTTTTAGCGTATTTACCCTGCCCATGCTATCCGGCGACCCAAAGACTGCCTTAGCTGAACCAAATACAATGGTTATCAGCGAGTCGGCGGCTCAAAAATATTTTAACAGTACCGATGTAGTTGGCAAATACCTGCATTTAGTTAGCGAAATGGCAGATTTTAAAATAACAGGCGTTATCCGCAACATGCCTGCGCAATCGCATTTTAACTTTGATTATTTCCTGTCCATGTCCTCGCTGGCGTCAAGCAAGGATCAAAACTGGAACAACTTTGCCTTCAGCACCTATATATTATTTAAACAGCCCGGCGATCATGAAAATTTTACGGCTAAACTAAATAAGCTTTTCTACCAGCATTTCGGCGCGGCTAACTATGCCCAGCTCCAAAAAAGTGGCAATTACATCAAAATGAATTTAACGCCGCTTACGGATATCCACCTTAAATCAAACCGCCAGTATGAGCTGGGTACCAACAGCAGCATCACCTATGTTTATATTTTCGGGGGCATAGCGCTGTTTGTACTGCTTATCGCCTGCATAAATTTCATGAACTTATCTACCGCCCGCTCTGCTAACCGTGCCCGTGAGGTTGGTGTACGCAAGGTATTGGGGTCATCGCGTAAAAGTTTAATCGCTCAGTTTATCTCCGAATCGTTAATGGTAACATTGTTTGCTACCATTATAGCTGTATTGGCCGCATGGGCATTATTGCCGCTGTTCAACCAGATCTCGGGCAAACAGCTGGCTTTATCTGCGCAATTACTTGGCTGGTTGATCCCATCATTATTGGTAATGATTGTTGTAGTTGGTGTATTGGCGGGTTCCTACCCAGCTTTTTACCTGTCGGGATTTAAGCCCATCCATGTTTTAAAGGGCAAATTATCCATCGGCTTTAAAGGCAGCAACTTTCGCAACTTTTTGGTGGTGATGCAGTTTTCCATTTCTATTTTCCTCATCATCGGCACACTGGTAATTTATAACCAGCTCAATTATATTCAGCATAAAGATCTCGGCTTTAACCGCAGCCAGGTTTTAGTTATAAAATATGTTGATGTGCTGGATAACGCCAAAACGCTGAAACAGGAGATCAAACAATTACCCGGCATAGCAAACGCTACGCTGAGCGGCTTCACACCAACCGGTAGCTTACGAGCACCCGATGCTGTGTTCACCAACAAAACACCCGATGCCAAAAATGCCCTCTTTACCGAGATCTGGCCGGTAGACGAAGATTACCTCAACACAATGGGCATGAAACTGTCCACAGGGCGCAATTTCTCCAATCAGCTTACCTCCGATTCATCCACCGTTATTATTAATGAAACTGCCGCGCGCATGCTCGGCTTTGCCAAAGACCCCTTAAATAGAAAACTATACAGAACCGACGGCCCGGGCAAACCCATTAAAGAATATAGCGTGATTGGCGTTGTTAAAGACTTTAATTTTAGCTCTCTGCGCGATAATATCACCCCTGTAGTTATGCTGCTGGGTAACGATAAAGGCGCGTTAAGCGTGAAGATAGACGCTAAAAACATGATACCCTACGTAGCCAAAATAGAAGGCGCATGGAACTCAGTCTCGCCCAATCAGCACTTCCAATATTCTTTTATGGATGAGGATTTTGATGCTGCTTACCGCTTTGAGCAGCGCACGGGTACATTATTCCTGTCGTTCACTGTATTTGCTTTGATCATTGCCTGCCTCGGCCTATTTGGCCTTGCCGCTTATGCCGCCGAACAGCGTAATAAGGAAATAGGCATCCGCAAAGTACTTGGCGCCAGTTTATCTACTGTAATTGCATTATTGTCTAAAGATTTCATCAAACTGGTATTGATATCTATTGCTATCGCTACCCCATTGGCCTGGCTGGCCATGCATAAATGGCTGGAGGGCTTCGCCTACCGGCAAAATATACAGTGGTGGGTATTGATAGTTACTGGGCTGGGCGCAATCCTTATCGCGTTTATTACGATAAGTTTTCAGGCTGTTAAAGCGGCATTGGTTAATCCGGTTGAGAGTTTGAGAAGCGAATAGAATGGGGCTTTAAGTGATAACTATATACAGTTTAATTTTTATAACTAATTAATTAGTTATAACTTTACTAAGGAGGTTCAATTGCAAAAACTTCCTTAGCAACTATGTTTAAAAACTATATCAAAACTGCTTTCCGCAGTTTGTTAAAAAACAAAGGCTTCACTTTTATAAATATTGCAGGATTAGCTTTAGGGTTAGTTACCTGTCTGCTAATTATTTTTTATGTAATTGATGAGCTGAGTTATGACAAATATAACACTCAATATGAGCGCATATACCGGGTAAATACAGATGTTAAATATGGTGGCACAATAACACCATTTGCAACAACAGTACCATCAATATCCACCGCTCTTAAAAACAACTTTCCTGAAATTCAAAACACGACAAGGATAGCACGTGCGCTCGGTATACATTTTCAAAAAGGAAAAGAAAGTATAAGCGAAGAAAGAGTAATATATGCAGATGCCGATATCTTCAAGATATTTTCATTGCCGATGATTTATGGTAATCCAAATACAGCGCTAACTGCACCTAATTCAATTGTAATTACTGAAAACACAGCAAAAAAATATTTTAATACAACGGATGTTATCGGTAAAACCTTGTTCCTTTTAAACGATAGTAGTCTGCACAAAATAACTGGTGTTATCCGTAACATCCCATCACAATCTCATTTTACTTTTGATTTTTGCTTATCGCTACAACCAACAACTGATAACAGCACCAGTTCTCTTTATTTTAATACTTATATCCTGTTAAAGCCAAATACCGATCACAAAAAACTGGAAGCTAAATTTCCGGATTTTATCCGAACAACGTTTAACACAGGCACTTTCAGTGAAGCGTCATTTGAAAAGTCTGGAAATTATTTCCATATAAGCCTGATGCCATTAAAAGATATCCACCTCTATTCAAATAGAACGTATGAACTGGGTGCTAATAGTGATATATCAAACGTATATATATTTTCCGCCGTTGCTCTATTTATATTACTTATTGCCTGTGTCAATTTTGTAAATTTATCTACAGCAAGATCTGCAAACCGGGCGCGTGAGGTTGGTGTAAGAAAAGTATTGGGCTCATCGCGCAAAAACTTAATTATCCAATTTATTACGGAATCCTTCATAGTAACTTTTATTGCTGCCATAATTGCATTACTGATAGCCTGGATACTACTCCCACTATTTAATCAATTATCAGGCAAGCAACTTCATATTACTTTTGCATTGCTCCGGCAGTTAATTCCCTCGATGATTTTTACTATAGTAATAGTTGGCTTGCTGGCAGGTTCATATCCGGCATTTTTTCTTTCCTCGTTTAACCCTGTTAATGTTTTAAAAGGAAAATTGTCAACAGGTTTTAAGCGCAGTGGTCTGCGCGGATTTTTGGTGATATTTCAATTTTCTATTTCCATTTTTCTTATCATCGGTACACTTGTTATTTATAACCAGCTAAAATATATCCAAAACAAGGATCTTGGATTTAACCGCAATCATGTTATCATAGTAAATGATGTTAACTTATTGAATAATCCAAAAATCCTGAAACAGGAAATCAAACAAATACCCGGCGTTACTAATGCTACACTCACAAGTTTCTTGCCTACAAATAACAGCAGGTGGCCAAATACTATATCCACACCTGGCAAAAAAGGCATACAAACTGAACTTTGGCAAGTAGATGAAGATTATTTAAATACAATGGGCATGCATCTTATAAAAGGCCGCAATTTTTCAAATCAATTTTTAACCGATTCCTCAGCAATGCTGATTAATGAAACAGCCGCCAAAATACTAGGATATAAAAACTCAGTTTCTGAAAGTGTTTATAATGTCCAAAAGAAGTATCATGTTATTGGTATTGTGAAAGATTTCAATTTTAGTTCATTAAGGCAAAATATTACGCCTTTGGTTTTGGTAATGGATAAGGACTGGAGGCCATCGTTGAGTATCAGGATAAGCTCTAATAATCTTGCAATAATTATTTCACAAATAAAAGCTAAATGGGCGGCATTAGCCCCCAATCAACAATTCAATTATTCATTTATGGATGAAGATTTTGATGCCTTATATCGCACTGAACAGCGCATTGGAAAACTGTTTATCATATTCACAACTTTAGCCCTAATCATTGCCTGCCTCGGCCTATTTGGCCTCGCCGCCTACGCCGCCGAACAGCGTAATAAGGAAATAGGCATCCGCAAAGTACTTGGCGCCAGTTTATCTACTGTAATTGCATTATTGTCTAAAGATTTCATCAAACTGGTATTGATATCCATTGCTATCGCTACCCCATTGGCCTGGCTGGCCATGCACAAATGGCTGGAGGGTTTTGCTTACCGGCAAAACATACAATGGTGGGTATTGGTTGTTACCGGCTTGGGGGCGATACTGATCGCGTTTATTACTATCAGTTTTCAGGCTGTTAAGGCGGCGTTGGTAAATCCGGTTGAGAGTTTAAGGAGCGAGTAAATTGTATTTACTATTATTCTCTTTGTTGGAATATTTATATATATTTATCCCTCAAAAAACAACTTAAAACCTTATATGAAAATTTCATTCCCGGTTGCTATAATCATTGCATTACTTTCCATTGCAACCATCTCTAACGCGCAAAAAATTAAAATTGTTGATGGCGACCCTTCAATTTTAAAAGGCCAAACTTCCATTGCTTTTAAATTTACTTATGACAATATGGCTATTGGTAAATTTGAGAACGGGCAGGATTACATTGACAAAAAAACAGCCGAATATAATGCCAAACAAGCAGGAAAAGGCGACAGATGGGCAAAAGAATGGGTAACCAACAGAGCGGCCCGCTACGAGCCAAAGTTTATTGACCTGTTTTTGAAATACGGTTTGATGAGCGAGAAAGATGATGCCAAATACACCATTATATTCCATACTTCTTTTACCGAAGCTGGTTATAATGTTTATATAAGCCGCCATAACGCCGAGATAAACGGTGAAGCAATGATTGTGGAAACAGCACATCCGGATAAAGTATTGGCTACTATTTCGGTAGAAAAAGCACCCGGCCGTACCTATGGCGGTGATGATTACGATTCAGCCACCAGGATAGCCGAATCATATGCCGACGCCGCTAAATACCTGGCTAAATTTATCATAAAAAACTAATCCGTTAATATTTAATTGACAGAAATGGCTATCGTTAAGATGGCCATTTCTGTTTAACGAATAAGTTACAAAGTGTTTATTAAAATAATAAAACTAATTCCGGGCTATTGACTTTAGAGTTAAAACACCATACCCAATGAAAGCCATAGTGATAACCCAGCCCGGCGGACCGGAAGTTTTGCAGCTGGCCGAAAGGCCCAAACCCGAAATTACCGCCGATGAGGTACTTGTTAAAGTAGCTGCCGCGGGCATTAACCGCCCAGATGTATTTCAGCGAAAAGGAAACTATCCACCCCCACCGGAAGCACCACAGGATATCCCCGGACTGGAAATTGCAGGCCTCATTGTTAAAGTCGGCGCCAACGTTACCCGCTGGAAAGAAGGCGACCGCATCTGCGCCCTGCTCAACGGCGGCGGCTATGCCGAGTATTGCAGTGTACCCGCCGGGCAATGCCTCCCCATCCCCGACGACCTATTATATATAGAAGCAGCATCCCTACCCGAAACATTTTTTACTGTGTGGAGTAATGTGTTTGATCGTGGTAAGCTAAAAAAGGGCGAAACATTGCTGGTGCACGGTGGCTCCGGTGGCATTGGTGTCGCTGCTATACAAATGGCAAAGGCTATGGGCAGCATCGTTTACACTACTGCCGGATCGGATGATAAATGCCGTGAATGTGAAAAACTCGGCGCAGCAAAAGCCATAAACTACAAAACAGAAAATTTTAAGGAAGTGATCCAACAGCTCACTAATGGCAAAGGCGTTAATGTGATACTGGATACTATCGGTGGTGATTATACACCTTTAAACCTGCAGTCGCTGGCTGATGAGGGCCGTTTAGTGCAGATCAACAGCGTAAAAAGCAAAGATGTGCAGGTTGATCTGTCCTTGATCATGCGCAAACGCCTTACTATAACCGGCTCTATGCTGCGCTCGCGCGATGTGGCCTTTAAAACCGCTATTGCACAAAGTCTTGAAACAAACATTTGGCCCCTTTTGGCATCTCACGAAATAAAACCTGTTATATATGAGGTGTTCCCGGCGGAAAAAGCGGCCCAGGCCCACCAGTTAATGGATAGCGGCAACCATACCGGCAAGATCATCCTGAGTTTTGAGGCATAAAATATATTATCTATTGTTTATAATAAATTAGCATTGTTGAAGCTAATTGATACTCATTGCAATAAGAGTCAAAAAATTCTGTCACAACTATTTAAATATTTGCCAAGAAAGCTTAACTTTGCGCTCCGAAATAGTGGGAAATATTATTTCGTATTAATTTTTTATAAATTACCAGGTTATATATGCCAAACATTGGAAAAATATCACGGATAATAGGTCCGGTAGTTGACGTAAGCTTTACTGACAACGCACATCTTCCTAAAATTTTTGACGCTTTAGAGATCATAAAGGACAATGGCCAAAAAATCATTCTTGAAGTTCAGCAGCATTTAGGCGAAGATCGCGTACGTGCCATAGCCATGGACTCGACAGATGGTTTATTGCGCGGAATGCCTGTACTTGATACTGAAGCATCAATTAAAATGCCGGTTGGTGATGATATCAAAGGCCGCGTGTTCAACGTAGTTGGTGACGCTATTGATGGTATTCCTAATCTCGACAAATCAAAAGGACGCTCTATCCATGCTTTACCTCCAAGGTTTGAAGACCTTTCAACCGAAACTGAAGTACTTTTCACAGGTATTAAAGTTATCGACTTATTGGAGCCTTATGTAAAAGGTGGTAAGATCGGTTTATTCGGCGGTGCAGGTGTTGGTAAAACAGTATTGATCCAGGAACTGATCAACAATATCGCAAAAGCATACTCTGGCTTATCAGTGTTTGCAGGTGTAGGTGAGCGTACCCGTGAAGGTAACGACTTACTGCGCGAGATGTTGGAATCAGGCATTATAAAATATGGTGATGCATTTATGCACTCTATGGAAGAAGGCGGATGGGACCTTTCAGCAATTGACCCTGAAGCTTTAAAAGAGTCAAAAGCAACATTCGTTTTCGGACAAATGAACGAGCCTCCTGGTGCACGTGCACGTGTGGCGCTTTCAGGTTTAACTATCGCTGAGTATTTCCGCGATGGTGATGCAGAAGGCAAAGGCCGTGATATATTATTCTTTATTGATAACATCTTCCGCTTTACACAAGCAGGTTCTGAAGTATCGGCTCTTTTAGGCCGTATGCCTTCAGCGGTAGGTTACCAGCCAACACTGGCTACTGAAATGGGTACTATGCAGGAGCGTATCACATCAACCAAACGTGGTTCAATTACCTCTGTACAAGCGGTATATGTACCTGCGGATGATTTGACTGACCCCGCACCGGCTACAACATTTGCCCACTTAGATGCTACCACAGTACTTTCACGTAAAATTGCCGAGTTGGGTATTTACCCTGCGGTGGATCCTTTGGATTCAACTTCACGTATCCTTAGCCCTGCTATTTTAGGCGATGAGCATTACAATACAGCTCAACGTGTTAAAGAAACATTACAACGTTACAAAGAGCTGCAGGACATTATCGCGATCCTGGGTATGGACGAGTTATCTGAAGAAGATAAACTGGTTGTATCACGTGCGCGCCGTGTTCAGCGTTTCTTATCACAACCGTTCCACGTTGCTGAGCAGTTCACTGGCTTAAAAGGCGTTTTGGTTGATATTAAAGAAACCATTAAAGGTTTTAACATGATTATGGATGGCGAAGTTGATGAGTATCCTGAAGGTGCGTTTAACCTTGTAGGCGGCATTGAAGAAGCTATTGAAAAAGGTAAAAAATTATTAGCGGAAGCTAACAACTAAGATATAAGAGATAAGAATCAAGAGTCAGGACAAAAGCTCCATTCTTGATTCCTGACTCTTCATTCTTGATTCTAAAACAAAAGCATGACTTTAGAAATCCTTACTCCTGATAAAAAAGTATTTGAAGGCGAAGCCACTTCGGTAACGCTGCCGGGTACATTGGGCTCATTTGAAATTTTGAACCACCACGCTCCTATTATCTCAACCCTGCAAGATGGTAAGTTAGTAGTACGCGGCTCAGGTAAAGAAGAAATATTTTTTATACAAGGCGGCGTTGTTGAAGCCTTAAATAATGTAGTTACCGTATTAGCTGAGGGTATCACCCACAAATAAGCAGTACTTACAAAGATTTTAAAAAGCCCTTCGGTATTGCCGAAGGGCTTTTTTTGTGGGTGATATCATTGTAAAAGATCACAAATCTCGGCATGACCACTATCCTTAGCTATATCACAAATAGTTTTACCGTCTTTATTAATAAAACTTTTATCAGCATTATATTTAAGTAATAACTTAACTATATCAACCCTGCCTTCTTTTGCAGCTAGCAACAAAGCTGTTTCGCTATACTTGTTCACCGGCTTGGTATCAGCACCTGCTTCCAATAACAGTTTTGTTATTTCCAAATGTCCTTTAAACACTGCTAACATCAATGGTGTTGATTTGTCACTGGCTAAACAATTAACGTTTACTCTTTTTTTAATGAGCAAATCTACAATTCCAATTTTTCCATTTCTTGAAGCGATAATAATCGGATTCCAACCCTCGTTTTGCTTTGCATTAATGTCCGAACCATTATCAATTAAATATGCAGCCATTGTCGAGTCTGAAATCTGGCACGCAACCATTAAGGGCGTCCATTTTGAAAAAGGTGTAAGTGTAACATCAGCTCCGTTTTCAACTAATATTTTTACTGTTTTAATGTCATTTAAGCCTACTGCCACTATTAAAGGAGTCATATTGTTTAAACCTCTAATGTTTACGCTATCTTTTAATTTCGCAAATTCGTTTATTTTGGGATAATCCTTTTCCTTAACAGCTTCGAACATCCCTTGTGCAAAATTTATTGTTGGGCAAAACAGTAGCAACAATAACAACCATCTTCCCATTATATTCATCCAGTATTTTAACATATAATTTTCATCCTCATAATTACACAAATAACGCTATAAACCAAACGACAATCCATCATATTTTTTTAAGGTATTACAGATTTCAGGAAGAAAATCGGCACTTTGCTATGCATGCATAAAATTGATACCGAATACCGTTTTAAACTTTGGTATGTTTTGTTAAAAATTATATTATGCATAATTTAAATATATAAGAATATAATTCCGTATATTTAAAATTAACATCTATAATATACTAAATAAAAATAAAGGGTTGAGTGTATTGATATTCGCGATAGCTATATCTACCTTACAAATACGGATTTGCAGCGGTTTTGTAAATCTAAATCAATAAAGAACCTGTAACAAAATTAGTATAAATATTCTACCATAATGAGCGCACCTGATACAACAGAAGCAATAGAATTGAACCGGTACAGTAAAACCTTTACCCAGGATCCTACGCAGCCAGCTGCACAGGCCATGCTATACGGAATCGGCTTAACCGACGACGATATGCAGAAACCGCAGGTAGGTGTGGCAAGTATGGGTTATGATGGTAACACCTGCAACATGCACCTTAATGATCTGGCTAAGATCATTAAACAAGGCATTTGGGATGTAGATATGGTAGGTCTTATCTTTCATACTATTGGTGTGAGCGATGGCATGAGCAACGGTACCGAAGGTATGCGCTACTCATTGGTTAGTCGCGATATTATTGCCGATTCAATTGAAGCGGTTGTTGGTGCACAGTATTATGATGGTGTTATTACCCTGCCGGGCTGTGATAAAAATATGCCGGGCTCTATTATGGCAATGGGGCGTTTAAACCGCCCATCAATAATGGT
>Ga0302200_10003956_pt1 | contig 12199 bp, 20 predicted proteins | sample II_Bog_N3_1_FD_194585 | JGI IMG/M metagenome (GOLD analysis project Ga0302200, IMG submission 194585) | Peat permafrost microbial communities from Stordalen Mire near Abisko, Sweden - II_Bog_N3_1 | ecosystem: Environmental > Terrestrial > Soil > Wetlands > Peat | place: Sweden: Abisko... | reverse complement strand
TCCGCTGCCTGGCCGCCGCCTGGGGCTATGGTACGCAAGAGGAGTATTCCCAAGCGGACGCAATCGCGACCACTCCGGCCGAAGTGATCGCACTGGTGTCCGCTAAGGTTTCGTTGAGCAATGCCGGTGACACAGCAAATGGGGATGAGTTGAGATCGCTGATCAGTCCATCGACATGCTGAGCTGGTGGCGCACATCCGCGCCGCGCACCCAGAAAATCACATCTGTAGCGATGTTTGAAGCGTGGTCGGCAATCCGCTCCAGATTCCGCGACACCAGGATCCCGTTCATGGCCTGCTGCGTAAACCGCGGATTCTCTTGGATAAGCTTCAGCAGGTCATTATGGGCGCGCCGATTCATGCGGTCGATTTCGTCGTCCATCTCGCGCACAGTGTCGGCCAGGCGGGCATCGCCTTCCAGCAGTGCCTGCACAGCAGACCGGATCATGCGTCCCGCAAACTCACCCATTGCAGCAAAGTCCACCGGCAGATCCACTTCCTCGGCGTTCAGAATTTCCTTGGTGCGCCTCACCACGCCCATCGATTGGTCGCCAATGCGCTCGAGATCCCCATTGATCTTGATCACCGCCAGAATGAAGCGCAAATCGATAGCCATCGGCTGTTCTTTGGCCAGCAGTTCATAGGCCATCTCGTCCAGTTCGCGTTGGGCACTGTTGATAGCTGTCTCATTCTGCTTCACATACTGGCAAAGGCCCTTGTCGCGCTGCAGATACGCGTCCACTGCGGACTCAACCGCCTGCTGCGCCAGTGCAGCCATCGCCAGCAGCTTGTCCTTCAGTTCAGCGAGTTGTTGTTGAAAGTGTATCCGCGGCACAGCCAATTCTCCCGTATTCCTGATAATGCATCATTGCATGTTACCAGCGTGCAAATTTCGTAATATGCATCACACTTGTTACCGGTCGGCCAGGGTCAACCCCAACCAGCCCTGCCCCGTCCCCATGCAGGATTAGACGTGCCGGCACAAGAATGTCCGCCATCGTAGTAGCGCAGCCAGTGTGAAATTGTTCAGGTTTTGCGGGAGTGGGTTCGAATCCGCAGACCGTTATCTCTTGCCCCACGGTCCGCGCCCCAGGCGTCTCCACAGATTTGCCAACACGATGAAGCATACGCCCCGCAGCGTGGAACACAATGGCGAATTTGTGGTAAACATCGTGAACAGGCGATGAATTGAGCCAACGCGACCGCGACGCATTAAGCTGGAGAAGCCCCAAAATACAGCGGCTGTTTTGGGCGAGCCAGGAGGCAGCGCAGTGCAGTTTGAATTAAACCAGGCAACGGCAACCCTTGCGGCGACGCCCGGCACACTGGACGCGCTGCTGCGGAATCAATCTCCCGCATGGCTCAACGCGCGCAAAGCGCCTGGCGCCTTCAGTCCGCTGGACGTTCTGGGCCACCTGATCCACGCCGAAAAAACGGACTGGATTCCGCGCGTGCGCATCATTTTGGAACACGGCGATTCGCGCGCCTTCGAGCCCTTCGACCGGTTTGGTTTTCACGAGTTAACCGACAACAAGGACGTGGGCCAGCTCCTCGATTTGTTTGCGGCCTCGCGCCGAGAGTGCCTGCAGGGTCTCAGCGACCTTGGCGTGGGGGAAACAGAGCTTGGGCTATACGGGGTCCATCCGGAGCAGGGCCGCGTCACCATGCGCGAACTGCTTGCCGCGTGGGTAGTTCACGACCTCGGCCACATCGCACAGATCGTGAAGACCATGGCAGGCGAATATCGGGAAGCTGTGGGCAGTTGGCGGTCGTACCTCAGCATCCTGGATTGAGAGGCGGCCAATCCAGCTCCCGCTCACGGCTTGGTCGTTTTAATCTTCGCCTTTCCAAATAGACCGCGACCCAATGTATACCGCTCTCCATCGTCGCCGATCACCTTGGCATCGAGAATGCCGGCCATGCGGATCATTTTCGCCATGTGTGTTTCATCGGGATTTTTACAGATAATCTGATTGCGGTCCCAAAGAAAACACGAGGTGCCCTGCCACTTGATGAATGGCAATCGAACAGCTTCGCCATCATCGCCCACCGAGTCTACATATTCTGTTGACGACCACTTCAACTCAGGGTCTGCCTCAACCAGGCTGGCCACTTCGGCCTTCAAAATCGGCGAATCCGCCGCATCGGTCCAATCCGGTGTTCGAACAATATGCAAGTCGTAACCCAAGCAACCCACCCCTCATTTAGATTGATTTGTTGGCGGAATCCGTCCCGTCTTCTCCGGCAGATCTCCACCTGCTGAATATTAGTTCAAAGTTGCACTCCTGAATCTGATTTTTATTGCGTCCCCGAAATCCCAACACCTTGCCCCATTAAGACACTCGCAAAAGTGTATTAAGCTTTCCAACTTGGATCACTTACAACCGTATTCTCCGAGACACACCCGCAGCCTATGCTGTCGCAACAACCCTGAACCCTGCATGACGACCAACTTCAAGCTTTTCGGCCCCACGCATCTCGCCATTCTCGGCTCAGTGCCACTGCTCGCCGGCCTGCTTGCTTACGCACAGAGAAAACTTGCGCCAGCATCGCGCACACTCCGCATCTGCCTCGCCTGCATCATCCTGCTCGATTCGGCCGTCTATTACGGCGTCCTGATCGCCCGCGGCCAGCTTACGTTTCCAGACCATCTGCCCCTCGAGCTCTGCGACGCGTCCCTCTGTCTAGTCATCCTTGCCCTATTCACGCTGAACAAAACCGTCTTCGATCTGGCCTATTACGGCGCGCTCGCCGGCGCCACCATGGCACTGCTCACGCCCAATCTATGGGAGGCGTTTCCGTCCTTCACTACAGTTCAATTCTTCATCGATCACGGGCTCATCGTAGTCGGCGTGCTCTTCCTTGCGTGGTCAGGCCTGGCGCGTCCGCGGCCGCGTTCTGTGCTCCGCGCCATGGTGGCCGTCAACCTGTTCGCCGCCTGCGTGGGCACGTTCGATTACGCATTCAAGACCGATTACATGTACCTGCGGGCCAAGCCCCCAAACCCTTCCCTGCTGGATGTTCTGGGACCATGGCCGTGGTATCTCGCAGCCACCGAGTTCGTAGCCTGCGGCGTTTTTCTGCTGCTCTATCTTCCATTTTGGAGAGCGAATGCCCGCGCGCTTTTATGACGCGGACAATAAGGACAGAGTCTCCGGTTCAGGCTGGATCGTGTGCAATCTGCGGCGTCCAAAAAGCGTGCGGCGCAGCGTGTACCGTTCTCCATCGTCGCCCACCACCACTGCTTGCAGTGCTTCCGCGATGCGGACCATCTTGGCCGTCTGCGCATCATCGGGATTCCTGCAGAGAATCTGATCCAACCTCCAGAGAAAGCACGACGTGCCGCGCCATTTAATGTAGGGCAACCGGACGATGGTGCCGTTCTTCTGCCGCAAGTCCACATACTCTGTGGTCGACCAGCTCAGCTCAGGGTCCGCCTCAACAAGGTTGGCCACTTCTCTTCTCACAATTGGCAACTTCGCCGCATCCATCCAATCGAGTGTACGAACAATATGTAGGCTGTAACTCAAGGGAAGCACTCCTCACTTTGCGCTTATTTGTCCCGCCGAGTTCTTGAGCCACGCCGACCGCAGCGCTTGCATTCGCAGGACAATCGTCAACTGTTAGTGGCGAGTCTTCGCATTTTGTGACACGGTTTTATTCGGTCCGCTGTCGGAGGGATGAAACGTCGGGCACCGCACCAACGCTTCCCACCTCTCACCACGGACTTGCCCTTCAAAGTGACGTTCTTCGATACAAAGCTGGACAGTCACGATACTTGCGGCTGCGCCCATACACGATGCGCATCAGAACGCGGATTAAGTGAGCTTGTGCGGTTTAGATCAGACAGGCGTGCAATTCATTCGATACCTTGACGAGGAAGGCATATCTCCAGGTTGCGGAGGGAACGACCGACTAAGAAGCAGGAAGAACAGATTACACCGGACCTTTCACCTTCTGCCGAGCGACTAATAGCGAAACCAGAGTTGCTGTACCCCGGAAGCATGCCGCCTAGTGGCTTTTTCCTTAAGACAAAGCCACCTCGCACACCATTTGCAAGGGCATACTTACTCTGGATTCGCTCCAATAGCAAGTTAACCGTGCCGCAAAGTGTGCGTTGGCGCAAAAGGGTCAACGCAGTGAGCGCTAGGTCACACGGGAAGATGAGAGGAACCCCCATGACTTCTCCCGTAACACCGAAATCTCTCCTTCAATGGAACTGCGTGAACACTCGACTGGCTGCGCTCTTTGCTTTGCTGTTCACGATTGGCTTATTCGAACCGCTATACGCACAAACCGCGCCATCGCTGGGAACCGCACAAAACTTTGCTGTATTAGGTTCTTCAACGGTGACTAATACAGGCTCGTCCGTCATCACGGGCGACCTCGGTGTCAGCCCGGGCACCGCAGTCGTAGGTTTCCCGCCCGGTACCGTCGTTGGGGGCTCAATCCTCGCGGCAAACACTCAAGCAAAACAGGCTCAGGCAGATGCAACTGCCGTCTACATTGTTCTCGCAGGCGAAACTTGTAATACCACCTATGGCGTACCCACCAACATGGGCGGAAAGACGCTGGTTCCAGGTGTCTATTGCTTCGCATCCTCCGCAGCTATCACCGGAACGCTCACCCTCAACGCCAACGGCAACCCCGACGCCGTCTTTATTTTCAATGTGAGCAGCACACTCATCACAGCGAGCGACGCATCCGTAGTGCTGATCAATGGCGCGCAGCGTTGCAAGGTCTTCTGGCGGGTTGGCAGCTCCGCGACTCTCGGGACGGGAACTGATCTCATTGGTTCTGTAATCGCCCATGCAAGCATCACTCTTGATACCAGCGCAAAATCGTCCGGAAGCTTGCTCGCACTCACTGGCGCGGTCACGCTCGATTCAAACACCGTGTCCGTATCCTCCTGCGCTGCACCGCCGGTCAATGCTCCCCCCGTGCTTAGTAAGTCCTACAGCGCTCCCTCAATTCGAGCCGGTGGCCATTCGACGCTTACCTTGACCTTGAGCAATCCAAACAGCACCGCCGCCAAGCTCACCTCTGCGTTGACGGATACGTTCCCGGCCGGTACATTCGTCGCAGGGAATGCGACCACCACTTGCGGCGGAACTGTCAGCGCCACAATCGGCCAGTCTGTCGTGTCGTTGACCGGAGCCACCATTCCAGCCGATGGTTCCTGCACCGTTACTACCGAAGTGACCGCACCTTCCGCAGGGAGTTACATCAACTCGCTGCCGGCAGGCGCATTGAAGACCAGCATTGGCAACAGTGCGTCGCCGGCCGTCGCCACGTTGACCGTTACTCCCGTCGTCGCTCCCGTTCTGGTTCCTCCCACACTTGGAAAATCATTCAGCCCCGAGACGATCTCTGTCGGCGGCGTTTCCACTCTTGTCCTTACTCTGAGCAACAGCAACCCCGTCATCGATACCATGTCGGCTCCGCTCAAAGATACATTCCCCGCCGGTCTCACAGTCCACGGCGCGGCCAGCACTACCTGCGGCGGCACAGTCGATGCCCTCATAGGAAGCACGTCTGTCACCCTCACCGGAGGCACCATACCTGCCCGAGGCTCGTGCACTATCTCCGTCGCGGTCTCTCCCGACTGTGAGTGCCCCTACTACAATTCCATCAGTGCCGGCGCACTGAAAACTGACAACGGCAATAACGCTGCCCCTGCCGTGGCCACGCTCATGGTCACCAAAGCCGTCCTGGGGGGCCCCCCCGCTCTAAGCAAGTTCTTCTACCCGGATGAGATCAAACCGGGCGGAGGCACCACGCTCACCATCATCCTGACCAACACCGATGCGGCGCCCGCTACGCTCACGGCGCCGTTCACCGACACCCTGCCCACCGGTATGGTCGTCTACGGCCTCCCAACCAGCGTCCCTCCCGACACCTGCGGCGGAACGCTCAGCGCAATCAAGGGCAGCGCGCAAATTACCCTTACGGGCGGTGAGATACCGGCCAACGCCTCTTGCAGGCTCACTGTACTTGTCGCCGTCAAGAACGCCGGGACCTATGTCAACTCGTTGCATATCGGCGCACTCAAGACCAGCAACGGCAGCAACAAATCCCAAGCCAATGCGTCCCTCGTCGTCAGCGAGTCGGCTGGCACGGGCCCCAAACTGCTCAAGACTTTTTCTCCAACCACAATCGACAATAACGGCATCTCGACCCTGACCATTACCCTCAGCAACCCAGACCCCAAGGCCGCAACGCTCAAAGCGCCGCTGGATGATTACATGCCCGCCGGAATGGTGATCTACGGCAGCGCAAGTAACACCTGCGGCGGAACGGTCAAGGCGAGCCCGGGAACTTCAATCCTGACTCTTACAGGCGGCGCAATTCCGGCGATGGGTTCCTGCAAATTGACCGTTCAAGTTACCGCTCCATGCGACACCTACTTCAACAATTTGCCGGCAGGAGCATTACAGACCAGCAATGGCAACAATCAGGAGCCCGCCGGAGCGAGCCTGACTGTGACCCCTGATTAGGCGAACAAATTCTTGAGCCTGTCCCAGCCTTGTTCCGCCGCAATACGAACCATGTGGCCCTTGAGGTAATCGCGCGGCAGGGCCTCTCGCCCCAGCATCGTCAGTCCGGACAACTCGATGGCAGGTGGCCCACTCACCGATCCGGCCACCCACCTGCCCTTGCATGACGACCAACAGAGATCGGAAATCTATTTCAAAGGTATTTCCACTTCGGAGTAGCTTCCCGGCGTACAAGCATTCACGGCGGCCACAATCTTATCCAAGTGCAGTTGGACCATCGGCCACTGCGAGTTGCCGAGCACGACTAAAGCAATCTTCCGGCTACTTAGATTCTGTTGATACCGAATATTCTTGTCTGTGCTAAGGAGGAGTTGGTAACCGGCCTTTTCGGCTTTCCGAATCAACTCGCCGTTCTCCAATTCATGCCATCCGATCTTCCGCGCAAATGTCCCTTCGTGCTCGATGAGACTGCGAGCGATCGGATTGGGAGTGCCGTTATCGAACAAAATCTTCATCAGGCGAATGCTGGTTCCTTTTCGAGGCTCTTCGTGACAAAGTGCACAACGGCCTCGATCTCCTCCGCCTTCACATCAAACACCTCTGTAATCTCCTTCACCGACATCCCGGCCTCAAGATTCGCAAACACCGTTTGAACAGGCATCCGCGTTCCCTTGAACACCCAAGCGCCGCTTACCTTGCCAGGAATACTTTCGACAGCATTGCATTTTGACCAGTCGAGATTTGCCATCATCCCACCTCACGCTCAAAGGTTACGCTAAATCTCACCCTTTTCAACATGCGCTTAAATCGCCGTCATATCCTGCCCCTTTGCCTCACGCCCCAGCAACGCCAGTCCAGACAGCAACAGCGCCACCACAACCACCGTCACCGCCAGCACCGCTGGATAGTTGCCCCAGCGTTCCGCAGCCAGCGCCTGCCCCTTGCCATTCCATGAGGTAACCAGCCCGCCCAACTGATACGCCAATCCCGGCGCAGTGGCCCGCACCGGCGCCGGTGATAGCTCCGTGAGATAAGCCGGAACCACGCCCCATGCGCCCTGCACCATAAATTGCATCAGCACCGCGCCCGCCCCCAGCGTCCACGCGTTGTGCCCATACGCATAGAGCGGGATCACCGGAATTGCCAGCAACGCCGCCGTCACAATAGCCCGCTTGCGTCCCCACTTTTCAGATAATGTCCCAAACACAAATCCGCCGGCGATCGACCCGAATCCGTACAGCACACCAATCAGACCCACGGTCGACGGAGGCAGCTTCGCAAACACGGTCAGAAACGTCGGATACAAATCCTGCGTGCCGTGCGAAAAGCTCATGAACGCCGTCATCAGCAAAATCAAAAATAGAAACGTCGGCAGAAAATCGAGGAGCTTCGCCGGCTTCTGCCCACCTGGTCTCACAGCTTCCACAATCCCTGAACGCCGCTTCTCCCATCCCGCCAACCAAACTGGCGACTCCTCCACCCTCGCCTGCACATAGAACACCAGCAGCGCCGGCATGGCGCCCAGAATAAACAGCCCGCGCCACCCAATCCCCGGAACCACCAGGCCCGCAATCGCAAATCCATGGAAGAACACAGCGAACGCCGCCGAAGCCAGAATCGACCCCATTGCGTATCCCTCCTGCAAAATGCCGCTGAACGTCCCGCGGCCTTCTTTCGGAAGCGTCTCAAACACCAGCGCCGCCCCCACGCCCCACTCCCCTCCCATGGCCAACCCAAACAGCGCCCGCAACGCCAGCAGGGCCCCGAGCGAAGGCGCAAACGCACACGAAAGCTCAATCACTGAGAAGCTGAGAATGTTCGCCATCAACACCGGACGCCGTCCATACCGATCGGCCAGCATGCCAAAAACAATTGCACCCACCGGCCTGAACGCCTGCGTCAGAAACACCGCGCCCAGCACCGCCGACGGCTTGGTATGGAACTCCGCCGCGATAGCCGGCACACAAAAGATCAGTATGAAGAAGTCCAGCGAATCCATCGTCCAGCCAAGAAACGCGGCCACAAACGTATGGCGCTGCGGCCGAGTCAGCCTGCGGAAGTGACCGATGACAGTGGAAGGCATAGGCAGGCAGCATATCAGAATGCATCCATGCCTCGTGACGCGCAAATTTAGTCAGAGCGCCAACGCCATCAGTCATTCACTCTTTTCCGCTCCCACTCCGCTGCAATCCTCGCGCCGCGTTATGCTTCCCGCAGCAACTCGGTCCCATATTTGGGAGCCAGCGCAACGACCCTCTTGATGAACTCCGCCTGCTCATCCGCACTCAGCGGAGGCGGCGCCGCAGTGCGCGAAGCCACCAGCACACCCACCTCTCTAAAAAACTTCTCCTGCCCGGATGGTGCACATATGCAGATCATCCGAGCCGGCTGCGCTGAAACGTTGTGAAACTGGTGCGGCGCGTTGGCGGGAACATGTACCGTCTCTCCCCCGTGCGCCGTGGTTTTGTTGCCGCGCAAGGTAGCCTCAATCTCGCCATCGAGCACGATGAATGTCTCCTCAAAGTCATGCCGGTGCGGTGGGGGCCCGCCGCCCGGCGGAATGTGCATATCGATCACACAGAACCTCCCGCCGGTGTCTTCCCCGCTCACCGTCACGGTATACGTGTCGCCCACCAGCCCAATATGCACCGCCTTCGCCGAGTCGGGTTGCGCAATCACCAGCGCGCGTGTCAGATCGTCCGCAGGAACAGGCGGATACTTCGGTGTCTCTTCGCTCATAGTGCTCTCCCCTTGGGCTCTCACTCCTGCCCATCCAGGGAGAAGATGCGCCGTGAACCCTCACGACTCTTCTCAATTTTTGAGGAGCCCGTTTCATCGCTCCAGACAGAATGCTGTCAGCAGCCGGGTACCCCGTGTATCCCTTTTGGGAATCGTCTGCCTCATCCAGGTGGTCGAGTGATTCGCATCACATCTTACGGCTCAATATGGTGGGAATATTCCCGCATGCGAGTCAACCTCATCACCCAACCTTTCGGTCAACCCAATTCGAGCAAAGGAAAGATTCCGCTCTCGCTCACCATTCGTCCCGCTGGCGGCCTACCCGGCGATTACGAGTTCCCTACCGATAGCGAGTCACTCATGCGCTTGCTCCGGAAAGAAACCAGTCTGCGGGCTGCTGTTCTCGAAAGGTTTGAAGACAAGTTGAAAGCCCCAATCGGTGCGCGCCTCCTCGATGTGGACCTGAGTGAGAGCGTCCTCACCCGCATTGGCTACTTTATCGACTAACAGAGAATGCGAGGCTTTCTTCCAAGCCCGCGCTGGCGCAGTGAACGAGACCAAGATCGTCGCCCCTGCGCAGCTGACCATCTTTGTGTAAACAAGTTGACTCAGAGCGACACTCCCCGGCATGTTGAGAGCATGCCGGGGATTTGTGCTTCTAGTACTGGGACCGAATGCCCTCCGGCCGCTCCATTCTAGGCGGAGGATCCCGCTCCGGAGGCAACTCCTCCCGGCGTTCCATTTCCATGTTGTGTTCCAGTGGACTGTGCGCCACCACTTTGTGAGTGTATGTCGGTCTCTTCGCGGAGAGGTGACTCTTCAAATCGGATTTTTTGCCAAAGATCATGACTGTCTCCAATCCTTCGCTTTGGTCGTGCGTTAGAGGTTTCCGTCTGTAGCCAGTCGTTCGTCTTCTACAGACGAGGGGGGATAACCAACTGCCAGAGAGTATACGCCGAATACATTTGTGGCGGAGTTGCAGAAAAGATTGTCAACAATCCATCCCGCCAACACTCGTCCCCATGAAAACCTTTGTTGATTGGGCCATCGCAGATTGCGCGGCAGAGCGCCCCGGGTCCTCGCACTGCATGCCCGACAATCCGCCCTTCGTTCGGGCTCATTGTGAGTTTCTCTCAACTAACAATTCCCTTACACTGAAAGATCAATGACTTGGATTGAAGTTCTTGGCTTTGTAACCGGCGCCGTCTCCGTGGCATTCGCTGTCCGCGAAAGTGCGTGGAATTGGCCTGTCGGCATCGCGAACAACGTTTTCTTCTTTATCCTCTTCTGGAAAGCGAAATTGTACGCAGACGCGCTGCTTCAAGTCGTCTATGTAATCATCTCAATCTACGGCTGGTGGAACTGGCTTCGAGGTGGTATCGGCCGTTCGAAACTCCCCATCACAAAAACGCGACTGCGGACCGGGCTGTTGCTCTTCCTCGTCACGGCGATCTCCACCGCTGTCATGGCATACGTCCTCCATAGATTCACAGACAGTCAAGTACCGTTCGGAGATGGTGTAACAACCGCACTCAGCCTCACAGCTCAATACATGCTGAGTCGAAAATTGCTTGAGAACTGGTGGGTGTGGATGACAGCCGACGTTATCTATATTATTTTGTATTGCTACAAAGCGCTTTACCTCACGGGGCTTCTATACGCTGTGTTCTTTGCCATGTGTATTGTCGGCTACACAGGTTGGCGCAAGTCGATTATTGAACTCAGGCAAAAGGCTGAGGCAATGCCATGACCCGCGGACTGGTCATTGGCAAGTTCTATCCTCCCCACCGCGGCCACAGGTTTCTCATCGAAACTGCCTTGCGTTCTGTGGATCATCTTGACGTGCTGATTTGCGTTCTTCCCAGTCAGACCATCTCCGGCGACTTGCGCCAACGCTGGCTTCAGGAAATCCATCCAGAAGCCAACGTAATACAAATCGAAGACATCGGCGAAGACGACAACTCCGAAGTCTGGGCCGCATACACGAAGAGGATTCTCGGGCAAGCTCCAGATGTTGTTTTCACCTCAGAAGGATATGGCGACTCGTACGCTCGGTTTCTCGGATGCCAACACGTCCTCGTCGATCGCGAACGAAATCATGTGCCCATTTCCGCAAGTAGAATTCGCTCCAATCCATTTACTTATTGGGATTTCCTGGAGCCATGCGTCAGGGCGTACTTCGTGAAACGTGTCTGCATTGTCGGCGCGGAGTCAACCGGCACCACAACGCTTGCTCAGGATTTGGCAGCACACTTTGAGACGGTCTGGGTGCCTGAATACGGGCGTGAGTATTGCCAGAATTTGGCTACTGCAGGTGTTGATCTCTGGAATTACACCTGGAAGAGCGAAGAATTCAAGCTCATCGCCAATACCCAGATCAAACGCGAACTAAGAATGGCTCGCGAGGCAAACCGACTTCTCATCTGCGACACGGATGCGTTTGCAACCGGTATTTGGCATGAGCGGTACTTGGGGACGCCATCGCCTGAGATTGATGCCATTGCTGCCGCACATTATCCGTGCCTCTACATCCTCACCGACCATGACATCCCGTTTGTACAAGATGGTCTCAGAGACGGCGAGAACATCCGCAAATGGATGACGAGTCGCTTTGAAGATGAGCTCAGTCAGCGAAAACTGCCGTGGATGAAGGTTTCCGGGAGCCGCGCCAAAAGGCTCAATTCAATAATCCCGACAATCGAGTCGTTACTGATGTCGAAGTAAACAAAAAATTGTCGGAGGCTTTGCGGCACGCCCTCAACGCTCCAGAACATCCTTATAAGCGTTCAGAACCACCGTCTTCGGCTTGGCCGGAAGCATAACATCCGTGCTCCTGCTTGAGTTACCCGCAACCCCAAACTGACCAATGCGCACCAACCCTTTGCCAAAATCCACAAACACCGGAACCAGCATCACGAAGCGATCATCCACTTCGCTCTGAGTAATCGTCATGTGCAGTTTCAC
>Ga0302200_10003953_pt1 | contig 12204 bp, 10 predicted proteins | sample II_Bog_N3_1_FD_194585 | JGI IMG/M metagenome (GOLD analysis project Ga0302200, IMG submission 194585) | Peat permafrost microbial communities from Stordalen Mire near Abisko, Sweden - II_Bog_N3_1 | ecosystem: Environmental > Terrestrial > Soil > Wetlands > Peat | place: Sweden: Abisko... | reverse complement strand
CACCGGCGGACGGATGTCGCCGGCTTGGCCGGACATGGCTTTCGGGCCATTAATTTTTGGAGCCATGTCAGCTTCCTTGCTGGATGTCGTATCTGCTCCTGTAGCACCGTCTTCAATTCGGAAATTCGACTCCGGTGGTGCGATTATTGTTTCGGTTTGCGCCCCGAACAACCTTTGTTCCAACTCGAGCGAACTTACACCAATTAGTTTAGCAATCATATTTGCCGTGAAACTAGTAAGTGTGGTCTCACCTTTCTGTAGCCGCTCCAATCGTTTATCAGCGGCTTTGATGTTGGAGGGAGTAGGGATTGGGGTTCCGTAGATTTGCTCTGCCAGTCGTGACGCAAATCGATATCTACTGCCATAGCTGGGATTGTCTTTCCATAGCTGAATCAATCTTTGAATGGCTTGAACTGTAAGCGGTTTGCTGCCGTATGACATGGGGAAATTATTTCAAAAATGTCGAAAATGTCGAGTCGGGTGTCGTGTAATGTCTGGTGGCGTAAAACCGGGCAGGGCGTATAAAAACAGTCAATTGAACAAGTTTAAGCGGTAATCCTGTATGGCTCAAAAAACAACCAACTGACATCAAGAATATGACCTGGAAACAAAAAATCCAAACCGGCCTGCCCCAGGGGCTGCGCCTTTGCATCACTTCAGCCCTGGTGATCAACGCCGTCGTTCTATTCTTGGGTATCACCTACCTCATCATGCGTTTTACGATTTTCAGCGTCCGCTACCTGGACAATTTATTTTTTTCAAAGCCTTGGAACTAATTATGAATCCCCTTGACCATCTATTTGAGCCAGGAGGACAACCGGTTCGGCGTAACGGCAAGTTTCAGGTTACACTCGACGAGAACGGAGTGCTCCGGATTGTGGCCGTGGAAGCCGACGCGACGACGGTTTCGCCCAGTGGTTCGATTGACCACGCCCATGTGGTTGGTTTTTTGCACTGCGGCCATGTTGCGACCGACGGGATTGGCGGCAAGTGCACGGAGCCTTTTTGTCAAAACACCAGTTGCCCATCATGTTTCGCCCGCTCAAGGTGTTCGGTTTGTTTTAAAGGATTGTGCCTTGAGTGTCGGAATGAAATTGAACTGGACGGCGTGGTGCGCGTCGTTTGCAGTCGGTGTCAGGATGAAATTCAACGCCAACAACGCAACCGCGCCGTCGTGCGGTTTTTGCTTTTCCCATTTGTCGACTTCAAAAAATCCAATTCATGAATCATCATCCGCCAGAATTAACGACCTTGTTGCAGAAAGTCCAATGGGGGCAGGAACGCGGTGCCTTCCGTTCAAGAGTCGGCCACGCCGTCGCCAACGCCGTATATCTTGGCATGGACGACAAGGTAACCAGAGACTTGGTGGACAATGAAATTCGGCGGCTGCGCCAGCAGGAGTTTATGGGCACGCTGCCGCCTTTCAAGGCCGGACGATTCAATGCGCGACAACTTTGTGTCGGTAATGACATACATGGCGGCCCTCTATATTTGCTGTATTCATGGTTGCTGTCCGGATTGCTTTTGATCTCAAATACTGGCGGGGGTAAATCCAACTGGCTGTCATTTCTTGCACTGCAACTGGCCACCGTCTGCCCCTTTTGGTTTAGCGAATCTTACAAAAACCAGCTGCGGCTGCTCCGACCGCTACTGCAACGTTTGGGTATTGACCTGATCATCATCAACGGTCGGGACTGGCGCTGGAATCTGCTGCAGCCCCACATCCGGGATACCCGCCTACATTTGACAATGGTCGTGGACTTGCTCGTGCGCGTGCTTGACCTTCCGCCGCGTGGTCGGAGCATCCTCGCGCGCGGACTACATGAACTGTATCGGCGGCATGGCGTCTGGAATGGCAACCGCGATAACTACCCAACCCTGATTGAACTCTTCGAGTTCGTAAGGGTGACGCAGGGGCTGAACCCGCAGGCACGTGATGCGATTCTGGACCGCCTGGCGTCATTGATCCTGGCGTTGACCCCGCGCTGTGCCGCTTTCCGGGTCGGCTGGAGTCCGTCCGATCTCATCCGCCACCATATCGTTTTTGAGATGCGCGGTTCGTCGGAGACCGCAAAACAAATCCTGCTCGGCTCGCTGCTCTTTTCCGTATTTTACCAGGAAGTGGAACGGGGTGTGGTCAATAGTCCCCTAATCAAAGGGGTCATCTGTTTTGACGACAGCCAAAGATTCTTCGATGCCGGCGCACAGGGCGGCAGCGGCGAACTGGCACCGATGGACGAACTGGCCGGAGTGATTCGCGGCACCGGTATCAGCCTATGGGTGCTGGCACAAACCGCAGCGGGGCTGTCACGGCGTCTGATTCCCAACTTGGGCAACAAGTTCATCGGGCGCCTCGGAAGTCATGAAGATTACGCAAGTATGGGCGCGGACATGGGAATGGCTGCCGAACAGATTGACTGGGCGCGGCTGCACCTTCAACCAGGACAATTTATTGGCCAAGTGACGCACGAATGGCGCGAGCCGTTTGTGTTTCAGGTGCCGCTGCTGCAATTCACGGAATTGGTGAGCGACGCCGAGGCGACCGCAAGCATGCGGGCTCTGGACAATTTGCCCACCGTCTTTGCCGAGGAGTTTGCCGGCTGGCAGCCTCAATACACCATGGACCTTTCTGAAAAATCACCGGCGGCCGCTGCGCCTGTAAAACCGGTCCTCGACGAGGCAGCCATCCGGTTTCTAAAGGCCGTGGTGCAAAATCCCGGCCAGCCTTCCAGCACTTATGCGCGGATCGCCCGACTGGGAACGAAGCAGGCCGTCGAGATTCGCAACCGTCTCGTGGATGCCGGTTACCTGCGCGAACACCCGGTGGCCACCGGTGCCCGCGGACGTCAGTCGATTGTGCTTGAACCAACGCCGTCGGCATATGCGGCGGTAACTGCAACCGGAGGTGAATCATGAAAAATGGCCACATTCATGATCAGGTGTTGCTGCATCCCGTCGAGCAGCGATTCCGTGTCCTGGGCGCTGAGGTCGTGCGTGAATATCCCGTCGAGGTGCAAGATCAGCGTGGGTTCATCGATCTCCATGTCAAATTCCCGTCGTGGAGCCTTGCCGTGGAGGCGGAAAACACCCATCGCCGTGTCGGGTGGGATATCGACAAAGCCATCGCAGCGGAGACGCACGGATTAGTCATCTTGGTTCCGACCTGGCAGGTGGCCCGGGCCTGCCGTCGTGAAGTGCGCCAAAAGAGGGATCAAAAGGCCGTGGGCAGCCTGTGGATTTGCGTGCTGACGTTAGGCGCTTTCCAGCAATGGTTTCGCATTAATTTTCATTTGTTTTCGAGTTCATTCGACAAGTCGAAAACATTTCCGGCCTGTGAGTCGGATCACCCCTCAACCTCAACCCAAAATCAAACATTATGAACCTTCGCTGGAACAACATCGTCGCCGCCATTCTAGGTATGGCCGCCCTAATCTTTGCGCTTCGCCACCAGAACAGCTGCGAGGCGGCGCTGGACTCAATCGACCGGATGGGCCAGTCCAACTCTCCGGATGATCGTTGCCATTGTAAAAATTCTGACGCACTCCCGGCCTGACGACCGGCGGCGGCGGGATGAACCACCCGAAGATTAAACTAAGGAGAAAACTGCCATGAATGAAATCACCATCACTGTGGAACCGGGGACACCGGCCCGGGTGGATGCCGCGCGGGCGGCAAAGTATCTGGGCGTAAATGCCCACGACATACCGACCTTGTGCCGCGCCCGCCTGCTTAAACCACTCGGCGCACCGGTGCCGAGCGCGCCCAAATATTTTGCCACATGCGAACTCATTCGTCTGGCCAATGACGTTGCCTGGCTGGACAAGGCCACCCGGGCGATCACTCAATTTTGGAAAAACAAAAACGGGCACCGTGCAGACCGTGAATATGGCATTAGCTGAACAAGAAACCTCACCTACAAAAACAAACACGATTATGAAAATACAAAATATATCTAGTCCGACATGGCCAGCCGCAGCGCGCATCCTGGGCAGAATTGCAATCATCACTTTGCTTGGTTGCTCGCCGGTCATGGCGTCAGCGACATCCATCAGCAATCCGTTGCCGGAAATTGGGTTGTCCGACGTGACGGATGTGCTGGTTGGCATCTCAATTTTCACCGTCCTGTTTTTTGGGGTGGGCGCAGCAATCATGTTTGCCCTGATTGAACAACTGAACACTCACGAGAAAAGTCTGGCGTTGATGGCGAGGATCGCCACGCGTGCCGCTGGCAACGCAAATGGATCCGGAACCATTGTCACGAACCGTGACGGGATCAAGCCACAGCGACAGTTTCAAGTGGTGATCGCCAAAGAGTTGCTGTCGGTGATCCATCAATATGTCACTAATTTTCTGCGCGTTCACGGTCAGGATCAGGAGGCGGGCGGCATGCTGGTGGGGGAATATTTGTGGGATGAAGCCACCGGCACTGCCACATTTAAGATTCAGGGTTTCATCGATGCGGGACCGGCGGCGGAGTTTTCGGAGGGCAGCATCCTGTATGATGTCCGCCACCAGAGCCGGGCGTTACGCGAATTGCAACTGGAGCATCCGCAGGTGGGAAACCTGGGCTGCATCCATCGGCATCCCGGCAGCCTTGACGTTTGCAGTGGCGGCGATGCGGTGACGGATCGCGAAGCCGTAAGGCAATCAGACACCAAGGCACTGGTGTTTGCCATCATCACGCTCAACAACCCGCGCCAAGGACCTTCCAGCCTGTTCCATGAAGATTTCAAAATTGATTTTTATCTTATGGCCGAAGAAACCGGATTTAACTATGTGCCGATCAAGCCGGTCTTGGCGGATTTGCCGGTGTTGGAAATATCTCCGGCGCTGAACGCGCTGCTAAACCAGCGTGGAGCCGACTTGGCTTACGATCTGGCCGTCCTGCGACAATTGCCGGACATGGGCAAAAGCATGCTCCACCTGGTGAAGGAAGCGGCTGGTTTTAGCGTGTGGATGCATATCGGTTTTAAGAACGCGCCGGAAACATTGCACATCAAAATTCAGCCGGACGGCTCGACGCAATTGATGGTGAAGGACGGGCATGGCGGCAAAAACATTCTTTCCGGGTCATGGGAAAAGCCCGAAACGGGGCGGCATACGTGGCTGTCACATCTGGTGCTGGTGGCCCGGGAACGGTTGGCTGAATCACGCCACACAACCGGCTATGGCCCCCATTTTTCCGGGTTGCTTCAGGACAAGCAGCGGTTGGTCGCGGAGGTGCGGGCCATGCAGGAACGTTACGGGAATCGTGCAATCTTACGTCGCCGGGGTGATGACCTTTATTGGGAATATACAGTGCGGGAAAGCGGGCGCAGTTTTCCGATTGAGATTCATTATCCGGACACATATCCAAACAACCCGCCGGAAATCATCAGCGTGGAGTCTTTGCCACCGACGCACCACAGCCTCCCGGGCAATAAACTATGCTGGGTTGATGTGTATTCCGGCCAATGCCCGTGGAATCCATCCCGCGACACGGCGGTCATTTGCGTCAATGCCGCCCAGCGTTGGTTTGCCTGCCTGCTGGTCTATCTGACCAAGGGAAGCTGGCCGGAGGGAGCCGAATGCTGAAGTCGTTTTTTTGGAATTAGGTGATTCCAAAACGTAACCAACAAGAACAAAAACAAAAAATAAACATATGGGAAAAACACATCAAACACGTCGGGGGTTTGCCCCGCTCGAGCCTGAAAGGGCAGAGGAGCTGGAGTTCATCATCGACAACGCTGCCAGGAGCAAGCAGGCCGTTGTAATTGATCCGGATCAGGGAGTGACGGGGGCGCAACCCGTCAGCCTGATTTCACCGAACGCCAATACGAACGGTCTGGTTCGTTACGGCCGGCATTATTGGTGAGGACCAAGCACGGTTGCCGACAGTGATGACGGCCATCGTGACAAGAGGGCACCCGCAAGGGTGCCCTCCCTTAAAACTTACATCCAACATGGAAAAGGAAGTGCCATGAATGAAGCCGAATACTTCAAGCGAGTGAATCAAATATTTCGTCCGGAATCGTTGCAAAAGAAAACGGCCGTCGTCGTCGGAACTGGTTCAGGTGGCGCCCGCGTTGCATCTGATTTGGGCCGCCTAGGTGTGGGTCTCACCCTGCTGGATCGCCCCGGCGAATTATTGGAGGAGCACAATATCGTGAGGCATATGCTGGGATACGATTCACTGGGAAAACCCAAGACCGCTGAACTGGCGCGCCATATTCATAATTACAATCCCAACACGCCTGTTGAATGCGTTGATTTGGATGTAACGACCAGTCAGCCCGATTTCCACCGGTTGGTTGAAAGCGTGCGTCCTGACTTGATTCTGGCCTGCACTGACAATCAGCCCAGCAAACATGCCATCAATCAGGCGGCCGTGCATCTGGGCATTCCGGTGGTTGGGGCAGGGGTTTATGACGGCGGCATTGCCGGAGAAGTTTATATCACCCGCCCCGGCGCAGCCTGTTACGGGTGCATCGCAGCGGAGTTGCAACTGAAGGATACCGCGCCCAAGAAGCATCTGAACATTGACTACAACAATATTGATTTGGATGAAATCCGTTCCACGGCGGCGTTAAACGGGGACATTTCTCAAATCGCCCTGATCCATACCCGGGTCGCTCTGAATATCCTGCTGGCGGGCGAAGTGGATTTGCTGGGACTGCCGCCGGAGGTTAACTTGATCGTATTCGCCAACCGACGGGTGCCCGGCCATTTCGAACGGCCATTGCATGGCGAATTCTTTCATATCAAAAGTCATCCGGACTGTCTGGCGTGCGGTTCGCCGATCCACAACATGAACGCGGAGGCGGAAAGCATTCTGGCTTCACTGCCGGTTTAACTGGAACCGACTTAAGCGCCGATCACCTTTTTAACAATGCTTTGAAAATGGCTTGCCGCCTGCAAACATTCTGGTCGCAATTGGTCAGCCGCCTTTTTCAGGTGCGGCTAGCCAACGTGCGCTGTCTCTCCCAGATGGGGGACAAGACCATCACGCTTTCACGCGAATTCATCCGTGGTGCCGGGCAAGTTCAGGTTGAATGCCAGGTCAAGTGGCCATTGTTGCTGCCGGCGTTTTTTCCGCCCGCGATGAAGATTCAGTTATTGGATGAGCAGCAGCGGGAGCTTGGCCAGCCGGCCCGTTGTGTCCTGACCAGAAGCGCCCGGATCACCCGGGTCAGCCTCGTCATCCCAGCCGCGGTTCTGGCCGGACAGGAAGGATTTAATTTGAGACTGGTTCGTCAGCGAACCGGCCAGCCGGTCGAAACAATGGCTTTTCATATATTGGATGTCGTCACCGTTGCCCGTGAATTACGGGTCGAAAATCTGGATTTAGTGGCAAAAAAATCGGGCCGACGCATCCTATGCCACCGGATACATGACGAGGTCGAACAGTTTGGGTTTAATTTGAAAGTGACGCTCGCCAACCCGGAACACCGCAGTTTTTTGAACCAACTGGGGGTGGAAATACAGGCAGAATTGGCCGCGGTGGTCCGTGGCGGACGCCGGGTCGGATTATGGCCGATGGCATTACAGTTTGGTGGCTCTTCATTTAGTTGGCGAATGCAGTTGGGGGAGGTGAAAAAGTTGTTTGCGAACGGGCTGGGCGATCATCGTTTTTCCATTCGTTTTGCGGACGCGATTTTGGCTTCAAAAACCTTTCCAGTGATTACGTTGGCCGATTGCGTGGCCGCGGCGCGTGATGCTGTGAAGCAGAACACCAGCTTGTTGGAATGTGCAGTTGTAGCAGTTAATCACCGCAAGGCGACAGTTCCCTTGGACGTGGTGGCCGAAGATTTCTGCCAGATAAATATCAATCTGATGCTTTTAGCGCCGCAGCCGGAACCGCTTTTTTCTGAGGTTGAACTGGCACTGGGAATGATCCTTCGCCGGGGTGTGAACGAAGTGGGCAGGCAAAGCCGGAATATCGTCGTGATGCCAGGACGCCATCGAATTGAAGCCACGTTCCCGCTGACTGCCCCAATGTTTGCCGATGGGCCGGGCGGTTATTCCATCGAAATTCTGTTGGACGACCGGTTGCTGAAACGGCTGGAATTCACCCATAAAACCCGGGCGCAAATCAGAGAGGCGAAGGCCGAGGAAATATTGCGCAGCCTCGCGCTCAGCGAGCCGCGCCTGTTTGCCCTGCGGGAAGGCAACCGTGTCGAAACCGATCATCTTTTTGAAACTGACCAGGCCATTGCCCCGGCTTTCTGCATCATGGGAAGCGGATTCGACGAGGATGCGCCGCTCTTAAAATGGCGGATTGGATTTAAATTGATAAACGTGGACACCGGCAAAAGTGTTGAGGAAAGCCGGTTCATTTTGGCCAGGGAAGGCCGGAATATGCACAACGACTTGGAACTGCCACTGGGCACCGATGCGCGCAATCTATCTCCCGGCCACTATGTGCTTCAGCTCCGCAAGCGCAACGAAGTATTGACCGAATTCAAGTTTTGCATTCTCGCGCTGGATGAAATTGTGCCCTACAGCCGGAACGTTATCTGGCAAAATCTGCGCGCCGAGGGGAAGTTGTTCATCCAAGCCGGACGCACGCGCTATCAAAACCAGTGGGTGCCGGATTCGAGCGACTTTCTGCTGCCGGAACTCACGATTCGGAGCGTGGGTTTCAATTCTCATTTGCCGCAACTGCAAACGGACTTGCAAGTTTTTGTCATACACCGTGGGAAAGCGCGCATCGAGGTGGCTTGCATACCGGTCTGCCTGTCGCCTCGGCCATTGAAAATCAATGACCTGACAATCAAGGTGCGCGGCACCGGCTTGGCCTCAGTAAACGGTGCTTGTAAACTGGTTTTCGTCATTGCCAAAAAAGAATTGCTGGCATTGCCATTTGAGATGGTTTCGGAGGAAAAAGTGGTGGAACGGATTAAGGTCGCGGCCATCGAAGTTGAGGCGCAGACGAAAACGGGAAAGCGCAAATCCAACCCCGACCCCTTGCAACTCAGCGAACACGAGACGATCAGCGTGACCGCCAAAATAGAAATCGGCATCCCGGCACCCAACGCCACCGTCGAATGTTCGGTCGTCCTCAAATTGGATGAGGTCATCATTGGCCACGCCGACTCGGCGCTACAGTTGAACCACGCCTGGCTCGTGGTCAAGGGTGGAAAAATGAAACTCAAATCCCTTGTGCCGCGCACCAATGCTTTGTCACAAAAATTGGCCATCCTTGTTGTCATTGGCGGAGAAGAAAAAGGTTCCCATACGGTGGCCGTAGTGAGTGTCAGTCGGATGACCAATTTTGAGGGGCAATTGACCACGGATGCCAGTCGTTTGGAAGTGGATGATGAGGAATATCAGGCGATCTTGAACCGGCTTTAAAGCATTCTGCTTAAGGTGTGTGGCTTTTATGCAAATGTCATCGTAATTCCTCGGCTAGAAATGCTTTTTTTATTGCGTCGATATTGGCGGATGCTACTATACAATTGTTTAGCATGAGCGCCGAACTCACCACCACTCAACAATTAGTTCTCGATTTCATTGAGGAGCGAAACGCGCGTGGTGAGTCCCCACCCACCTATCGTGAAATTTGCGAGCAATTTGGTTACAAAAGTCCCAAGGCCGCTGCCGACCATGTCGCGGCCCTTGAGCGGAAGGGTCTAGTGACTCGCAAAAAGGGACGGTCTCGGGGGTTGAGATCGATCCGGCAACGTGATGGGATTCCAATTCTTGGGTGTGTTGCCGCCGGTCTGCCGCGTGACGGATTTGCTGAATCAAACCAACGCCTACCGGTTGACCCTGCGGCTTATGGCATCAAAAATCGCGCCCGAGCTTTCGCGCTCCAGGTGACTGGCGATTCTATGGTGGGCCGCCAAATCTTTGCGGGGGACATAGTGGTGTTGGAGCACGCCGCTGATCCGCAAAATGGAGATATTGTCGTTGCGTTGATCGACAACGAATCCACCCTAAAAACATTTGTTCGTAAGGGAAGCAAAACTTGGTTGCAAGCGGCAAACCCGCGTTATCCTGACCTTATTCCGACCCTGGATTTGCAGATTCAGGGCGTGGCTCGGGCGGTCATCCGCCTTCTAAAAAAATGAGCGGCACGCGTTCAAATTCCATTCCCACCCCGCCTCCGGGCATCGTTTATTTGAGAAGCCCGGCAGATGTGCTTGCGTCGCGCAATCTGGATGCCTACCAACATCTGCTCCTGCGAGCATGGAACATGCTTGGCCTCAGTGGCGTTCTGGTTATCCGTGGCATACCGACCGTTTATGTGCGCGAAGATGATCGGGAACTGGCTCCGATGGAGATTGCGACACTGCACCGCCAATTTTGGAATCAAGGCGTAGCCACCCTGTTGGTGTTCATCGACAGAACGAAGACGCGCATTTTTTCCAGCATGGTCGCTCCCCATCAACTCACCGCTTCGCAAATCAAAGGTGATGAGCCATTGGGCGCTTTTGTAGAACAACTCGATTTAGCTGGCCAGGCGTTGCGCGCACATCGTTCAGACGCAATAGAAGTTTATCACACCTTGTGCCGGCAGGTAGCCTCGGGCCATTATTATCGTCGCACTGAGCACTTGAAGAAATTTAATCCGCGCGATACAGTAGATGCGTATCTGCTGGACAACTTGTCCGCAGTTCGTGATGAACTCACGCTCGGCAAAGGTAAGCTGGAGGTGCAGACCGCGCACGCATTTCTGGGTCGTTTGCTCTTTACCTGCTACCTGGTTGACCGGGGCATCATCGAACTAAGAAATTATTTTCCAGGCAAGTCATGGTCGACACTTCAGGAAGTGCTTTCTGCCGGTGCGTCAGAGGAAGTTTTCGGGCATCTCTACGGCACGTTGTTCCCGAAATTGAAGCGGGAATTCAATGGCAGTATGTTCGACGATGATCTGGCTGCGGAGCGGATTGCCGTCCGACCCCAGCACCTTAAGGCGGTCGGTGATTTTTTTGCCGGCCATGAAATCCGCAAGAACCAGCGGGCGCTCGGCTTTTGGGCTTACGACTTCGAATTCATCCCGGTCGAAACAATTAGTGCGATTTACGAAAACTTTCTTAAAAAAGAGGGTGAGCGCAAAAAACGCGAAAGCGGCGCTTACTATACGCCGCGGTTCCTTGCCGAAATGACGCTCGACACAGCGCTTGAAGGCGTGGCATCTATTGCCGACAAGCGTTTCCTCGATCCGTCATGCGGTTCGGGAATTTTTCTCGTTCTTTTGTTCAACCGCCTCGCTGCCCAATGGTGTGCGAACCATCCTGATCAGGATTTCAAGAATCCCAATGAAGCCTATGCCGCCAAGGACAAAGCCTTTCGGTCAATGTTGGCGAACCTTCGCGGGGTTGATAAAAATCTTACCGCCTGTCGTATTGCTTGTTTCAGCCTTTACCTCGCGTTCCTCGACCAGTTTAAACCAAGCGACGTCCGTGCCTACATTCAGCAAAGCGACAAGGGCAAACTCCCGAATCTGCTCCGATTCAGTGAAGGTAGAGGTCGCAAGCTGGACATTCCGGTGATTTGGGAGAGCGATTTCCTTGCCTTGGTCAAAATCTGGGAACAAGACGGGGCGGAGCGCTTTGATTTCATCGTCGGTAATCCGCCTTGGGCCGGACGTGGCAAGAAACAAATAGCGCAAGATTTTATGACGGTCGCGCGATTATTGTTGCGGGACACCGGTCGCGCATGTTTGCTGCTGCCAACAAAGGTCTTTTTTAACAAGACAGATGCTTTTCAAAGTGCTTGGTTAAAAGAAGTGACCCTTGAGAAAGTAATCCAACTCGCTGATTACTCATTTATTCTTTTTACCAATGCGCTTTGTCCCTGCGTTATCGCCCGGTTCACCAAGCAACCGCCGAATGTTGATACGCATACTGTGGAGTATCTGACCCCAAAGGTGACGCGGGCAGACTTAAGGCAGGGGGTCATTCCCATCGCACCATCCGATCGCAAAGAAATTTCCTTGCGGGTTCTCGTTGGCGCAGCCGAACAAAAGGTTGCAACCGTGGCCTGGAAGAGTCGTTTTTGGGGAACGCAACGCGATTTGAAGTTTCTCAGCCACCTTTCTGCGCTCCCCAAATTGTCGGAGTTTGTCGGTGATGAAAAAATATTCAAAGAAGGGCTTTGCCGCTGGTTGGGCGGAGAGGGATTTCAACCCCTCAAGCCGGATGGCAAAACTGACCATCCGAAGAAACTCAAATGGCCGTTAACAGATTCCGTCGTCGCTGCAGAACAGATATCGGGCTT
>Ga0302200_10003951_pt1 | contig 12208 bp, 14 predicted proteins | sample II_Bog_N3_1_FD_194585 | JGI IMG/M metagenome (GOLD analysis project Ga0302200, IMG submission 194585) | Peat permafrost microbial communities from Stordalen Mire near Abisko, Sweden - II_Bog_N3_1 | ecosystem: Environmental > Terrestrial > Soil > Wetlands > Peat | place: Sweden: Abisko... | reverse complement strand
AGCATACTCAATATGGAGTACCCGCCGTTGCCGATGTCCTAACGTTCGTCCAGATGCGTGGAGAAGTAGCGGGCGCATTAACATGACATCGCCTGCTTTGGTTGAGCACAGTGTCGCGGTATGTTTTCCACGCAACTCCTGAATCTCATCAGCCGACAACCTTCCTGATCGGTGTGTACCCGCAATCACCTGCAAAGCTCCATTGGTATCGTCGCAATCATCAAGATGCACACGGACAGTCAGCATATTCTCCAAAAGTTCTTCTGGTGGCTGGACGTGCGGTATACCGTCTTTGACGCTCCACCCAGTGAAACCCGCCACCTCTTTACGCTCCTCTACCGCGATGGATAAATCTTGATGCCACGCCACCAGCCAGTTTGCTTCGGCGGTTTTGTTGAAATAAAGCGCCCGCACTGGTCGCGGTTCGGATCCGAGGTTCGAGCGCACAAGGTCGAGGATCTTCGCAAAGCGTGAAAAACTGGATATGACTGGGTCAGTCAGGACACCGCGTCGTCCCGCACCTGTGATGATTCCTAGGGAAACCGTCAATCCACCCACCTCGTCAGGCGTGAGCACATTGGGGACGATGGCAAATCCATGTTGTTCGATGGACTGGTTCATGGATGATATTTCATCCCACAAGAACTACGCTGCTTTCCCCGTAATTTCAAGGCTGCTGGTCAGCAACCAGTTTTGGCGGCTGGAAGGCTCTGTGTTGCGCTGACAGGGCTGACAGCAAACCGGGAATTGATGTACGGGGCGCTCCTCGGCGATCTGGAAATCATCCCTCGCAAAACTTTCCGATAGCGAGCACGCGAGGGAGCACGCAAGATGAACCAATTTATTGCTTGAGTAACGCGAACTCATTTTTGACTGTGAGGCCAGTGAATTCTGGGTTTTTGTGTGTCAATCAGTTTTGCTTGACATGAGCATCTTAATACGTAATGCTGACTCCGTCAGACTTTCTCACCAACCTTGTGGATTCTGCCGGGGCTTCTGGGTAGCCTGATTCGTTGGCGTCGTCAAAGCCGCCGGCGGAAAATCGGTCAAACTAAAACATAAACCAAAGGAGAAAAAGTATGAAGATAGAGTTCATAAACGCGACCGTGTCATTTGCATGCGCTCCCGGCATATCAAAAATCACGAAGTTGACGCAGCATGAGAAGTCTAGCTTCCTGGAAATTCGAGGAATTCTTCAACGGCAACGCAGACCAATGAAATGCAGCCAACCAACTCCTTCTTGGTCAATGAGAACCCTTAAGCGTCTCTCAGGCTGTTTTGTGGTGCCGACAATTGTTGCGATCATGGCTTTGTCGACCCCTTTGCGCGCGGGTCAGGTAGAAAACCCGGAATATAAAGCGTGGGCAAGTTTCACGGTCGGGTCTTCCAGTTCGTTGACCCTAAAAGGCGCGGGCGGAGGCGGATATCTAAGGTCCTCTGGAGGAGCATTCACTAACCAGTCAACCTTGGTGGAAGTCGACAAAGACAAGGTCATGATCCTGATTGGTAGTCCTTCGGACAGCAACAAACCCCGGCCCGTATCCGCCACGATGAATGATGGCATTATGAAGCAGGCGGGCGAAGAAAACGTCAGTGCGATGGGAAAGACTTTCAAATGCAAAGTCTATGAGACCCCCAAAATTACCGCCAACGCAGCGGACGGCAGCGGACAGAAAAGTATCCAAACCAAGAAATGGATATGCGATGATGTTCCGGGTGGCCTGGTCAAAATGGAAATCTATCGCACCAATCCCGCACCCGATGGGCAGGAATACCACAATACCGAGACCCATCTCCTCTGTGCGTATGAGGTGAAATAACGGCAGCTTCGCCGAACCAATTGTTCACGGAGCATCGTAAATCAAGTTGTTGAGGACGGCGACGGGTTGTTTGCGTTCAATGAAATCGACCGAGGTATTTTAGGTTGCCTTGCACGATTTATGAAGGATGCATTTAACGAGTTGCCGATCGCCGTTGCTCTACCTGGGCAGTAATTTTGAGCGCTATACGATGCCCGGCAGCGTAACCAGCTTTGTGTCTTATGCGTTCTACGAGTACATAAGCTGGTCCAAATTCTGTTTTTTCATCGACTCTTTCTGCGAACCATCTCCCGTAAAGAAAGTTCAGTTATTTTAGTAAGCGGCGGCAATCCAGCGGGATACAATTTGTCCCTTGCACAAATCGAAATCTTTTTTGATTGCGAAGGACACCAAATTCTGATTTTTTGCATGTCAATCAGTTTCTCTTGACACCGTCATTTAGTATTGTGATACTGGTCCCGTCAGTCTTACTCAACTACCTTGGTTTGTTTCGGCAAGGCTTCTGGGCGAGCTTGATTTTGTAGACGTTTTTGGAACCACTGGATGAATATTGGGTAATACTAAAATCAATTGTGCTTGGAGGAATTCTATGAAACTTTTCATCTGTGTCTTTGCCACCATGATCCTGCTGCCCTTGTGGGCTGAGATCGCCGACGCACAAACTCTCATCAACGGAGCAAATCAGTCTGGAACACTTCTGGCCAACACCACGAATTCCTACACCTTCGCTGCGAATGCCGGGGACAGTATTAATTTGCGGCTGGGATCGCCAGGTTTCGCAGGCAATCTCGAACTGTATGGGCCAAACGGGGCGTTCTTGAAACAAGCCGGAGACAACAACACGGATCAGGCCATCGCCTACATGGCGACCAACAGCGGCACTTTCACCGTGCTGGTCAGCAGTTTCTATGGCGGCTTCTATACCGGCGGCACCGGCGCTTATGTGTTGAATCTGTCCCAGATACCTGAACCTTTTATTGTGCCTGTCGGCGATGGCGGCGGGACGCTAACCAATGGTGCCAACGCAACCGGAACCATCACTTTGGCCCGTCAAGACCTCTGGTCATTCACGGCCAACAAGGGAGACAGCATCAATCTGCGGCTGGGAACATTTGGTTTCCCCGGAAACCTCGAACTGTATGGGCCAAGCGGCGCGTTGCTGGTAGATGCCGGCGACAATGACCCGGATGAACTCATTGAAGATTACGTGGCGAAAACAAACGGCACTTTCACCGTGCTGGTCAGCGCTGATTTCGGCGGCGGAATCGAAGGGGGCACCGGCACTTACGCGTTGAATCTGGCCCAGATGCCAGAACCTTTTATTGTGTCAAGCGGCGACCAGGGAGGATGCATGACTGGCAGCGCTAGTTATGCTGGAACGATCACCTTGGGTGATCAGGACATGTGGGCATTCACGGCCTGCACGGGTGACTCGATTAATCTGGGCTTAAATACTACTAATTTCGGCGTCTACGGCGGCTTACTCGAACTATACGGGCCAAATGGTGCGTTGTTACAAACCACCTCAGACGGCACGAAGTTGAGCATCGTCTACACGGCGACCAACTGCGGCACTTTTACCGTGCTGGTCAGCGCTGACTTTGGCGGCGGCGTCGAAGGTGGCACCGGCACCTACGGCCTCACGGCCAATGGACTTGTTTATAACTTGAGGGAATGCCTTCCAAAAATATCAGGCACGAATTTCACATTCAACGGAGTTGGCGGCAATACCAACGCCAATGCCAGTTTTGTCTTGTATTCAACCACGAACGTCGCCATGCCTTTTGGACTCTGGACACCGGTTCTGACCAACCAGTTCAATCAGTTCGGCGTTTTCAATTACACGAACGGGTATAATCCTGCTCAACAGCAGAAATATTTCCGTTTCGAATTGCCATGATTCGAACAGGCGCAAATGTCGTGCAGGCGTTTGACCCCGCAGCTGCAGGTATGGTCGAACAAGTAACGCCAATTCCGGGGTGTGGATATTTAATGGGAAGGCGGATGGTTCTCTGGTTCCGTATGGAGATTCTCGGGTAAAAATGATTCGGGAATCAGTAAACCAACAAATAAATAAAAACACACAAACTTGAACTCACATAAATCCAAAATTAGATACTGCGGTGTCATTGTGCAATTGATGTAATCTCTCTGTTGGTCTACCACTTCGATGCAATTGGCAGTTTCAGACTTCTTGAAAATATTCCCAAACCTGCAGAAATTCTATTAATGTGATGATTAAGGATAAATCTGACTATCCTTAAGATTGGGTCGAGTTTGTGGGTTGACTGTCTGGGGCTCCCTTGATGGTTCCGAGGGAAACCGTCAATCCACCCACCTCGTCAGGCGTGAGCACATTGGGGACGATGGCAAATCCATGTTGTTCGATGGACTGGTTCATGGATGATATTTCATCCCACAAGAACTACGCTGCTTTCCTCGTAATTTCAAGGCTGGTGGTCAGCAACCAGTTTTGGCGGCTGGAAGGCTCTGTGTTGAGCTGACAGGGCTGACGCCGCCTACCATGAATAATGCACAGTGTAGGTGACGGTGCGTTCTTCGTCCGGCTTTACTGGGATGCGGAACTCGATGGTTTGTGAATCCTTCTTGGTGAACTCGTCGGATTTGGCCGTTATGTCCCAGTTGCTCCAGCGATAAAGGTGCTCTACTACGCGAATTTCAACCGGTGCATCCTTTTTACGATTGCGGAGCTTGATTTCAAATGACTCGTCAATCCACTTTTCGCTGGTGTCTACATGGAAATTCGTCTGCTCGCGCTCGCCTACAAGGTCAAATGAATTGCCGGTAGTCACACGCACGGTTTCATTGCGCGGGGTGTGGTCAATTTCGTTCTCGCCGACGAACTGTAATTGTCCGTCATTATCACGGCGATAAAATCGCAGTTTCCCTTTGGGCAAGGCAATACCGAGTTGGTTCGTCTCGGCGTTCACAAACTCTCGCTGAACAAGGACTTTTTTGTTGCCCGTCTGTCGGCCATATCCTTGGTTGTAGTTCAACCCATAAAAATGAAAGCCCGCTGCGCCGTCATAAACGTAGATTGTGGGTGCATACATCTTTTCGGCGTGGACAAACTCCACCTGCTTCGTTTCATGGTCATGCAACGTCGTTGCGCGGGCCACGGAATACAGATGAAATTCATCGAAGGCTTTCTCGGTGACCGCAGGGGCATCGCTCCAATCAGCCTTCGTCGTCGCAGCGTTGACTGCATAGAATCGCTGGTTTCGCGGCTGGATTTTATTTACGTCACCCGCCATCAGTTTGATTTTTGCGTTCTCAAACGTCTTGCCGCTCTGGTTGTTCATCGTTATCCAGCCGACTAAATCCACCATGTCGCCCTTCTCTGGAGAGACCAGATTATAGCTGGCACTCCAATCGAGACCACCGGTAACGTAACCAATTTCGGCGTCAAACTTGCCAGGTTTGTCCGATTGCAATAACCAGTTGAACGAGGGCTTGAGCACCGTGTCATCGCCAAGGTCGGGGAACAACGGCTGCCCGGGCAGGAAAAACTGGAGCTTGCCGTTTACCTCGATGATGGGCTGGGTGTTGTCGCCTCCCGGCACGAAACCACTACGGACAATCTTGCCGGAGACGAGTTCGGTGATTTGGTTGTTGTCCTTGGTGCGGATGTTCTGGAAATCAATCGTCTTGCACTCGAACAGCGACAGTAACAATTCCTGCGACACAGGGTCATTCCTGTAATTCTGCTCAAGAATTTGCAGCGAATGTTGGCCGGTCGGGTCGCGCAGGATAACGGAATCGGGTTCGACCTGTGCGGTCGCGCCGGGGTATTTCACAGTGTTGGTGCCGGGATTCAGGTCGAGTGGCACGGTGTCGCGTACGACCGCGAAGTTCTGGTTGTAAATTGTGAGCGCCGGTTCGGCGGCGGCGTTGAATGCAAGCGCGGACAGTAGGAGGAAAGAAATTGATTTCATGCTTTTTGCGATTTCATCAAGCACATGACACACGAAAGCCGAGGATATTACGAACAATCTGCGGATATTTCGCATTCCATCATCTGGCACACGGATAAATTCAACGTTATTCAGAGGCTGTAAAGCAAATTCCAGGATCGCCACGATGTCAGCTTGAGTGATGTGCGCTAATGTGGGGTGAACACCCCATTGCGGCCACATATTCGATAAGGGAGATTAAAAATCATCAGCACTAGCTTTTGCGGGCGCAGCAAACAACCAGACTAAAATTACTCATCTACCTATGAAAACCATTCTTCGACTGCTTGCCGACATTGCCCTGCTGCCGGTCACCGGTTGCATATTTCCCCAAAACCGAGATTTTTCAGCCAACTTTGATCGTCGGGCGTGTCTGGATTATAAGGAGCTATCGTCCGTGTCGCCACCAATGGAGCGTCTACGGCCGAAAAGAAGCATCGCGTTTCATTTCCGAAAACCCCTTCTGACAGCATTTCTGAGGATGGAAAACGAAAGTCAACCGTTTCGGCAGAGGGAAAACACCCTATAGCACCTTGTCCACAAACCAGATTTGAACGGAGAGCAGTGGCACCTCGGCGACGTGTTATGTTTGAGACGAAGGTTTGAGAATTAAAATGAAACGCGCTTTTACGTTAATTGAGTTGCTTGTTGTGATAGCCATTGTCAGCCTTCTGGCTGCGTTGCTTCTACCGGCTTTAAACCGAGCCAAGTCTTCCGCCAAACGAATCGCATGCACCAGCAACGTTCATCAGATCAATCTCGGTATTACCATGTATGCCGACGACCATGGCGATGAAATTGGCTATTCCACCAACGTCTATTACTCCTACAAGGACTTCGTCGCACCATATCTTGGATCCGCCACGAATTTGCAAACCAGTTTTGTTTTCGTCTGCCCAGCCGACACTTCGTTATATGCGATTTCCTTGACCCATTATTCCAGCTATGGCTTCAATGGCGCGGCGCGCGGCACCAATGACTTCGGCATGGCCAAACGAAAGTTCAGCACGGTAAACGAACCATCCAAGACGGCTCTGGACGGCGAGATTTCCGGAGGCATTGGCGTAAGCTGGCACGATCCCCAGCCAGTTGGCCAGTATAACAACGCCCCCAATGTCGGTGGTTTCGTGGATGGTCACGCCAGCTACGTCAAGATCTACTGGGACGGCGTCGCGGGGGTTTCAGATTTTCCATTTTTTAATGAACCACCCGCTGGCTATGATTATAAATGGACTGGAAATTAAACCGGGTGTCGTTGGTCATGAGAGCGATTCCGAAATCGCAAAGTCAACCGTCGTTCGCGCTTTTAGTTCCGCCATTCACGGTTTACATCGAATTTCCGGCTTGGCCCAACAGCTAGGCGGCGTTAAGACACATAAAAACAAACAACAATTAGGAATCAACATGAACGAAAAAGGAAACATGGCTGTCGTGCTTTACGTTGCGGTGATGATCGTCTTTGTCGTCAGTGTAGATTTACTGTTTTTTAAGCATCGATTCTGGGAACGGCTGATGGTGAACATTGGTATTGTCCTGGTATTTGCAGCCTTCTATTTGAGATTCCTGAGAAGCCCGTAAACTATATAGTTGGTGTTCTGTTGCCACTCGTCACCGCAGACCGATTGCCACCTGCTGGCCCGTCTTCACGGTTTGTCCCGGGTTTCTCGTGGTTGTGGGATGAAGCTTGCGTTTTTCATCGCATTGCTCCCATTACTGAGGAGCTTGTGTTCGTAATTGGATGAGCTTTCTTAAAACCCAATGCGGTGAAACTGGCTGGGGCAGCATTCGTTTTTCCGCTTGCCATCGCCAGCCGACTGGCACAACTTTTAACCGTTCAAACCCTATACGGACACAGTGACGGCCAGACTGTTATTTCATGGGCAGTCTGGCCGTTCTATTGCCTACCTTTTGCTCCGGTTGACTGGGCTGGCGCGTTTAGGGTAATCTTGCTGCCATGTTCCGGGCCATAACCGCCGCCGTTGTGATTATTTGCATTGGTTGTGCAATTTATTTGCTCATGAATCCGATGCAAAGAGACACAAATCGGTTCACGCGATTTATTGGTAAAAAAATGTTCCCGCGATTGGACCACGACCAAAGGCAGCAACGATTGGCATTAATCGCCGGGATAATTCTAACCGCCATCTTGACCGCTGGAATTATCGCTTTCATAATTAAATTCATGAACAGGCGTTGATGTCGCCTCCGTGCGCCTTCGTCGGATCTCCCCCAGAGTCAACAGGCTGTCCGGATTTACCAGATAGCTAGTTGGTTGGTCCAGTGCCCAATCCGGCCCGATTCCGGTTTGTCCGGTCATCTATGTCCTGTTTAGTGATGAAAATCGATGCCACGGCCCGGCTGGAGGCAGAAAAAAAGGGTTCCGTTACCGCTGAATGAAGATTTTCATCCAGACAAAACCTCTGACCGTCTTGCCCGTGCCGGTTTACTTGATTGATAGCGCGATGTTGATCTGGTTGATAGCCTCGGTGAGGTGCTTCACGACCCGCTTCTGGTTCATGACTTCGGCGTTTCCCAACACGTTTTGAAGCAACCCTTGGGCTTCGCGCAGCTTGGCATCTGACAATGGCTGCGGCTGCCGGTCTTTATCATCGCCTTTCAGTGTCATTCCGAGCAACCCAGCCGCCACCTTGACCGCGTGCATGGCTTTAGCGCGATGCCCTTTGTAATCGTGGTCGCCGGTCGCCAAAATGTCATAGGCATTCTGCAACATCCCCGCTTCGGCCGAGTCGCTGAAGGCTACGGGCTGGAATTGGCCCTGAATGGCAACCCCGGCCAAGGGTTGTGGCGTTGAGGTTGTATTTGCGCTCGCATGGCTGGCGCTGAAAAGCACAGCCACTGCTACCGCCGAAACTGCAAGTGTTTTGATATTCATATTGGTTCAAGGTGTGACGCTCCGAACACCCGGAAGGTTACGGGAACCGAATGTTTCCGTTTGGGGTTTCGTTCAGTTGAAAAATTCATCCGCCCACCGCTGACCCCACCCGGCTGGTTGTCGGTATCACTGCAACGCCAGCAAAGCGTTGAATGTACTGTTCGTATCGCCGCCACAAGCCAGCACGTTGTTCGTGCAGCCGCCGCAGGCAAGCACGTTGTTGGTGCCGTCACCGCAGGCCAAAATGTTGTTCGTCCCATCACCGCAGGCAATGGCAGATGCTTGGATGTGATTCGCTGACCGGCTGTTGACGAACAGGGTCAGTGCAATGATGGCTGAACCGGCAATAAACAATTTCTTCATAGCCACAACCCTTAACCTCCAGGGGCTATTTGTCAAATAAGCATTCTGTCTCACCGGGTTTGGTCTTTTTGGATGAAAGTCCTTCCAGGTCAAGCTGGAGGCTGAGAATGAAGGTTTAGGCGGTCGAGAGGAGATTTTGCCGGTGTCAGGGGTATTCACCCCATTGTGGCTTCTCCCTCGAAATGGAATGGTAGCCGGCATGACAAAACACCATGAACCCAGATAACAGTTTTCCCCTTGACCCACCTCAGCTAGCCGCACTCGCCGCAATGGTGGTCACACCGGAACTGCTTCAGACCGAAAATGCTACGGATCAAGCCGAACTTGTTTCGCCAAAAATACCAACGAGCCGCAAAAGTGATTTTGAGGATTACAGCCATCACGGACTCAATGAATGAAGTCGGCCAAGTTCTCTATTTCTTGGCTATAAGGAAAACGCTGACAACGGCCAGACTAATACCAAGGACTTTGCGCGTAGTGACTGGCTCATGTAAAAAAAGAATCCCAAGAATCGCACCGCCCACGATAAACATTCCATAAATCGGAACAACGATGCTGGCTGGCCCCAATGAAAGCGCACGAAAGAGAGACATCACCGCCACAGTAAGCGCAATACCGGTCGCATATGCAAACCACGCGCTCGGACTCACGAAATCCTTCGCGCTAAGGTTTTGCAAGTCTCCTCTGGCAAGCGTGATGCATATTGCGCTTGTGAAAGTAACGACGCAGGCGATGGCAAGAACGAGAAAACTGGAAAACTGTCCGCTACGGGTCGAAAACTTCACCAATAAAGTGGTTAACGAGTAACCCACCATGCCAATCAACGACCATGTAATGTAATTCATATAATGTGGTGCCGACTAGACCTCAAATCTGCCCCCAGCTTCATTGCAGGAATCTTCGACCTTAGCCTGGTCGAGCGTCAATCACATTTTCAGGACGACCAATCTGAAAATGGACATTTTATCCCATGCGCAACGAAATCATCGCCCCGGTGTTTATTCTTGCGTATGGGCGAGCTGAAGAAACCAAGATGGCCGTTTGGATTATTGGAGATTAGCTTCCTGATTTTCCTCATCGGGTTTATCACTTTCTTCGTGATCCAGACTCAGACACAAAGACCGAGATGGCGAACCAGCCCAGCCAACGCCTGCATCAACAATCTGCGCCAGTTTGATGCTGGTGCCAATGAATTCGCGCTGGAAAACCACAAGACCAACGGCGAAGCCATCCACTTTCCAGATGACTTGATACCCTACATCAAGCTCACCAGTGCCGGCAAAATCCCATCCTGCCCGATGGGAGGCGTTTACAGCATCAAGCGGGTCGGTGACCTCCCAACCTGTTCCCTCGGCACCACGGTCACGCCAGCCCACGTTTTGCGCTGACGGCACCCACCTCGGTACGCGAAGCGACTGGTTCCGACGGGTGCTGATGTCCGGGTCGGGCGGTGATAAGGCTTGAAAAGCCTTGTAATAGAAACCCAACTGCGGAAAATACGCGCCGATGATTCCCTGTCGTATCAAATCCATGGCCCCCTTGCTGGTGTTGGCAGGTTATTTCCTCACTACAGGCTGGCTGATGGCAGCGCCCACCGGCCCCACCTTGCAGTTTGATTATGGCAACGGCAAGCCGATTGAAAATCCACTCAATAAATTCATGTATTTTGTCCCGTTGATTTTTCCCGTCCCGATTTCAGTTAGCAACAACGTCGGCAATAATCAAAGCGCAAGATTGATTTCTTCCAGTTGCGAGACGAATGGGACTTCGATTCACGCCTTCTGTGAATTCGAGTTCATCGGCGATGGATTTCTACGCCATGTTTTTAACCATGATGATTTAATCCGTCAGCATGAAGTGGAATTTAAGGCGGGCAAACCTTTGCCAACCCAACTCGACTACATCAGTGTGCAAGGTTCCGGCAAGGGTAGCGTCGAGATTAAAGGCACGCTGACCCGTGGCGTGCCCAACGTCACCGAAGTGCGGTTGCGGTTCAACTGCCATGGCCATACCAGCCCGGTAAGCATCATTTTGGACAACCTGGTTTATCGGAATGGTGGCATTCAACATGAGAATGAATTCGTAGCGCGGGTCAACCAGCTTGCTTTTTATCGGAAATCCGGCTTGCCAAAAATGGAAGCCTCGCTGTCCACGATTAAGCTGGCAGATGCCAGCGACAGCCTATGGCAGGATTTTATTGGCCGAATCAAGGGCATGGTGGCCAATATGCTCATTCCGGCACTTCCGGTACCGAATGGGGGCTATCAAGCCATAATGGATTTCGGATTCGCGCTCGCCACGGAGAAAACCACCTTCACGTTCCCGTTCGCGCCCAGCCTGAAAACGAGTCCGGTAACAACCCCGTAATTATTCAATGACCGCGCACCGAACCGAGCGATGGAATGTGACCGGTTCAAAGTTGAATAACGGGACATCGCTTGCGATCTGCTTGGCAAGGATTATACTTCCCAAAAATATGCGCCTCGCACTGTATTTGGTCATTGTTGCATTTCTGTCTGGATGCGCCACAACCCACGACCCCATCAACCGACTAGTCGCCAACTTATCGGCTTCACAAGGTCAGTGGCAAAAGGGTGATAGTCCCCAACTTGACCTGCCCGAAGACGCAACACCGGAGCAAGTGATAAAAAAGGTTTTTCTGATGACAAGTTTTGACCAAGGACATGTGAAGAATTGCATTATTTTAAAAATGCAACGGGTTCATATCGAAAACAGTTTGGCAGAATTCTTTACTGCGGCACTTGTTCAAACAGATTTTGGCGAGAAGATTGTTGTTTTCCAGTATTTACCAGTTGTTGGTTGGTGGAGTCGCGTATTTGAAGTGAACACAAACGGATAACCAGTTCAAGGCACAAAAAAGAATCACCTGTTTCGGTCCGGTTCTTTGTGTTCGATCTGCCATCAATCTGGTGCGGCGGTGGTTCAAGAGATCGGCCTTCGGAACTGCCCAAGATGCCGGTAAATAATTTGCAAGTCTTTGTAATATTGTGGGCAGTTCGGTGTCGTAGTTTATGAACATGAAAGGTCTAAATATCAATTCCCGGCGCCGTTCCCCGTTCCAGGTTGACATCTCTGATTCAACGTGGCTTTTTAAAGCCAAAATAAATTCATAAACCAGCACGTTCTTAAATCAAAAA
>Ga0302200_10003949_pt1 | contig 12210 bp, 7 predicted proteins | sample II_Bog_N3_1_FD_194585 | JGI IMG/M metagenome (GOLD analysis project Ga0302200, IMG submission 194585) | Peat permafrost microbial communities from Stordalen Mire near Abisko, Sweden - II_Bog_N3_1 | ecosystem: Environmental > Terrestrial > Soil > Wetlands > Peat | place: Sweden: Abisko, Stordalen... | reverse complement strand
GCGCATTTACGCCGCCAGCCGCGCAGCAAAGGAACTCTGATGGATCGCACGCAAATCGAAGCCTTGCTCAATGAAGTGCGCGAGGGCCGTACCGCGGTGAACGATGCCCTTGACCGTCTCCGCGATTTGCCGTTTGAAGACATCGGATTCGCCAAGCTCGATCATCATCGCGCGCTCCGCACCGGGATGCCTGAGGTGATTTTTGCCGCAGGCAAAACGCCCGCGCAGGTTGCGCAAATCTTCGCACGCATGGCCCAGCACGGCGGAAACGTGCTGGCCACGCGCGCCTCCGCCGATATGTTTCGAGCGGTCCGCGATCTCGAAGGCGAAGATAAGCAGCCGCGCGCCGAGTATCACGAAACGGCCCGCTGCATCACGCTTACCCAATCGCCTGCCGCTTTCGGCAAGGGAACAATCGCCGTGGTTTGCGCAGGCACCAGCGATCTGCCGGTGGCGGAAGAAGCCGTGGTCACCGCGCAGCTCTTGGGCAACACGGTCGAGCTCATCGCCGATGTGGGCGTTGCCGGCATTCACCGGCTGCTGGCGCAGAAAAACTCGCTGCAAGCCGCCCGCGTACTCATCGTTTGTGCCGGCATGGAGGGCGCTCTGCCCACCGTCGTCGCCGGTCTTGTTAACGCCCCGGTCCTTGCTGTACCGACCAGCATTGGCTACGGCGCGTCCTTTGGAGGGGTGGCGGCGTTGCTCGGAATGTTGAATACTTGCTCGCCGAATGTCTCTGTCGTCAACATCGACAATGGCTTCGGCGCCGCCTGCATCGCATCGCTCATCAATCGGCTGTGATTTGCGGGACTCGTTGCCCAGTTTGAACGACCATCAGTACGATGACCGCTTGGATTGGTAGTCTCCCAGGTCTCAAACGCGAGATCCTTCGACAAGCTCATGAAAGCTCTGGGGCACCCAGCTATTTGCAATTCCGCAGCGGCTAAAGCCAGAATCCAAATTGACCATTTGCGCCACGGCTAAAGTCGTACCCTGACACAATCCATGGCCTGAAGGTGATTTTGCAAGAGGCACAAATGACGGGAATATTCTACCCGAGCCCCAGCCGCTTCATCGCCACCTTGGGCAGCGCCGATCCAGTCTTCTCCAGCACCCATTTGGCGATGACCGCCCATACTGCGGTCCCTGCCACCAGCACGGCCAAGTCGGTCATGCGGATCGCCAAGGCTCCCTGCGGTTGCAGCAGATGGATCGGCAGCTTGCCCAACCCCCAAATGGCCGTCCAGACCGCTCCGCCGCCGGCCGATCCGGCCAACAAGCAACGGCCCATCTCGACGAAGTCCAGGCTTGCCAGGGAGACCATGCGGCGCTGGTGAAGCAGAACAGCCAGGGAGACAGCCTGCAGGGTGATGCCGGCATCGGAGGCCACGGCCAGGCCCGCGGCTCCGTGCCAGTGGTAGCCGAGAGTATACAGAGGCATGGCCACCAATGTAATGACCGATCCGGCCAGCATGGGAAGCCAGGTGATGCCGGCAGCATAAAAGGCGCGCGAATAGATGGACTGGGCGGACCAGAGGCAGAGCGCAAGCGTGTAAATGGAAAAGAAAACCGCTGTAGCTTGCACATCTTGTGTGTTGAAGTGGCCGCCGAGAAAGATGATCTGGACCAACGGGCCGGCCATCGCAATCATTCCGGACGCCGCCAGCAGGCCCAGTGCGACAATTCGCGACACCGAGTCGGCTACGCCCGTGGCAAATTCATAGCGTTTTTCCTGGGCCCAGATGCGCGCGAAAAAGGGCAGCGAGGCGGCCCCTGCGGCCTGCGCGAGCACGGCCATCGGAGCGGAGAAGAGTTGCTTCGCGTTGGTCAGGCGGGTAATGTCCCCCGCCCCGTGGGAAGCATAGTAGCCCATGATGTAGTCGTCGAGGAACGGCAACCCGAAACCCACCATCAAAGGCAGGGTCATCTTCACCCAGTCCCTGAGCCCTGGGTGGCTGAAGTCGATTCCCCAGCGGTAATGCACGCCGGCCCGGGCCGCGCCGATTGCATTCATCGCAAACGGTCCGAGGAAGGCGCCGGCGAGTGCTCCCACAGCCAGGGCGGGGATGCCCATACGATGCCCCAGCAGCACGCCGGCCAGAATTATGGCGAAATTGTAAGCAACACCGGTGAGCCCCTGAACGAAAAATTGACGGCGCACCAGCAGCGTGGCGCCGAGCACTCCACCGACAAAAAAGAAGATCTGTCCCGGCAGCAGGATGCGCGTCATGTGTGCCGATAGCTCCACCTGCCAAGGGGCAAAACCGGGGTTGGTGGCGCGAATGTAAGGCGCGGCCAGGAACATTCCGGCAATGACACCGGCCGTGAGCACGAGCCCGATGAAGTTGATCACGATCGAAAGCACGCGCTCGCCCTCAGCCTCTTCGCCGCGCTCGCGATAGCGATTGAGGATGGTGACGAACGTGATGGACGCGGCGCCGCCCACCAGGAAGTAGTTCATCAGGTCGGGCAGACGAAACGCGGCCTGGTATGCATCGGTATGCGGTCCGGCGCCAAACTGCCAGGCGATGTACTTTACCCGCACCAAACCTATGATTCGGGACAGAAATGTGGACGACATCAGCAGGATGGTCGCTGTATAGGCCGAGTGAGCGTGCGAGGGGCGCAGCATTCGAAAGACGCGCGCCCACTGGGACTGCGCGGGCGGGGAAGACTGAGTTGGAGGAGGCTGACCCACTGGAGTTGATTCTATCGGGGCCGCACCTCTTTGAGGCGTGGATTGTGTGCCAAGGTCCATATCGGGTACAGGAAAGCCCGGTTCAGATCGTCGGAACGAAAGCTCTTTCCCATGAACGACATCTTAAAACCGATGCGCATCCATCCAAACGCTTTGGTCGTACAAGGGAATCTATTCTCGACACACGCCTAGTGGAGCGCGGCAGGCCAGAGGCCTCCCCGGCACGATAGAATCAGACTGTAATCAAAAGAAACAGACTGGGTTCGAGAGAATTAAATCATGATCAAGGGGATCTCCTTTCTTCGTCCTGCCGGCAGCGCAGCGGTCTATGACCGGCTGAGCAGCTTTTTTGCCGTGCTTGGCTTTGCTCGCGGGGCGGGATGGAACGAATCAAGCAGCCGAGGGGCGTCGTTCCTGGCTCCATTGGGCAACCTGGAGTTTGTAGATGGCGAATTTCCATCGACCGCCGATGTCCTGGTGGAAGTGACCGCGCTGGACGCCGTGCATCAAGCCGCGCTGACCTGGCTGCACGATGCAGGCGGCGATGAAGCGGCAGCGCGCTTGACGCCGATCACTGAAACGCACTGGAAGTCGAGCATCTTTACGGTTGAGCCGGAACCGGGATTCACGTTCAGCTTCTGGGCATGGACTGATCCGGTGATGGGAAAGCCTCTTGCGGTAGAGGGCGATCTCTCCGCGGCGGGAATGAAGTTTGCCGTCGTGGTGGCGCGCTGGAATGCGGTGATTACGGAGCGGCTGCTTGAGGGAGCTCTCGACGCGTTGATGCGCAGCGGCGCGGTGCGGGCGGACATTGAAGTGATTCGCGTGCCGGGCGCGTGGGAAATACCAGCGGCGGCGCGGACAGTGGCAAAGATAGGCCAGGTAGATCGTAACCCTGGGCTGTTTATTGCGTGGCGAAACCGCGCATTACGAGGCCATCTACAACGAAGTGGCGCGCGGCATTGGCCAGTCGCAGCAGGAGACCGGGATTCCACATAGTTTTGGGGTACTCACTTGCGAGACGCTGGAACAGGCTCTTAACCGATCTGGAATCAAGGCCGGGAACAAGGGATTTGAGGCGGCAGTGGCGGCCATTGAAATGGTGAGCTTGCGGCGCAAGCTGATGCAGAGCAATCCCGGTCAGTCCGATCCGGTACAAGGCGGCCCAGCTTGACGGCCGGGACGCGGCGCAAGTCGCGCGAACTGGCCATGCAGATGCTGTTTCAGGCAGACATTGGGAAGCAGACGCCGGACCAGGTGCGGGCTACATTCTGGAAAGCGGGCGACGAGGTCGAGCACGATGTACGTGCCTTTGCCGAAGACCTGTTCCGCGTGGCGATTGCCCACCAGGAACAGATCGACGAGCTTATCGTGGCCAACTCCAAGCACTGGCGATTGGAGAGGATGCCGGCCGTGGACCGCAACCTGCTGCGCATGGCAGTGGGAGAGATGCTGGGCTTCAAGGGCACGCCGTATCCTATCGTCATCAACGAGGCGTTGGAGATTGGAAGGCGCTACTCGGCGCCGGAGTCGATCAACTTTCTGAATGGGATGCTGGACGCAATTGCTCGCGGGCTGATCGGGAAGTAAAATGCCCGAGTTGGAAGCTTTACAGAAACTCTGAATTTGTGCGCCTTCTTGAGGCCGCATTCCCTCCGGGGGCCAAAGAGGCTGCGAAAAAGGGCCTTCTTCAGGGTGAAAAGCCTGAAGAGCATACCGCAGGAGCCAAACGGCTTGCGGAAAAACTCGCTTCCGCCGGGATTCTCGGTAGCTTTGTAACAGGGCACGACTTCAGTCGTGCCGCGAGTGCCACAGAACCAACGTGGGCTTCAGCCCCTGCGGAATGGATTTCTTCATCTTGGCTCGAACCATGGAGTTTTTCCGCAGCCTGTAAAGCCTGTACCCTTCAGAATCACAACTTGCGCAGAGGTTCATCGGTTTTTCCACGGGATCAAGGTCTCTCAAATCTGGATTGAAGAGTGAGGTTGGTATGCATCGAATTGCGAAGTTGGCGTGTCTGGGATTTTTTTGCGGCGCCATGTTGGCGGGCATTGCCCCACCTGCACAGGCGCAGGGCGGGCAGCAGGACGCCGCCGCCATTGGCCGCCGCAATGCCGTCGAAAAAGAACTTGAATCCATCGCCATCGTTGAGCGCAAGGTGATGGTTCCCATGCGCGACGGAAAGAGGATGCAGGCCGACATCTACCGGCCCAGGGACGAGTCGAAGAAGTACCCCATTATCTTTGTCCGTACCCCGTATAACTTCAATTACTGGGATGTGGAACTGGGCGCGCCGCGCGATATGTCGACGGAGCTGGAGGCTGTGAAGCACGGTTATGCCTACGTGGAAATGAACGAGCGTGGCCGCTACTTTTCAGAAGGCGACTACGAAATTCTGGGTGTGCCGCTCACCGACGCCGACGATGCGCTCGACTGGATGGGCGGGCTGGCCTGGTCGGCGGACAAGGTGGGACTGATCGGTTGCTCCTCCACCGCGGAGTGGCAGTTGAATATAGCCTCGCGCGGCAACAAGGCGCTGGCCACTTTTATTCCGGAAAGCTTTGGTGCGGGCGTGGGACGGGTGGGTCCTTATTATGAGCAGGGCAACTGGTTCCGCGGGGGCGCGGTGCAGATGCTGTTCGCCCCCTGGGTCTACGACTACGGCCTGCAAACCAATAACGGAAAGCCGAATTTTCCGGCGAGCATGTCGCGGGAGGCCCTGGTCAATGCTGCCAAGTCTTACGATCTCGAAGCGCACCCGCCCACGGTCGACTGGTCGAAGGCTCTGCAGCATTTGCCGGAGAAAGATATTCTGGCCGCAGTCGGTAGCCAGCAGGGAATCTTTGCCGATACCACGCCCTCAGGCAAGCCCGGAATGATTATCCGCACTCCCAACGATCCGTCGTGGGCCCAGAGCGGATTGTGGAACGACTCGATGAAAATCGACATTCCCGGCCTATGGATGATGACGTGGTATGACATCAGCACCGGGCCTAACCTGGCCGCATATAACTACGTTCGCAAGACTGCCAGCCCCGCCGTCGCCAACGAGCAGTACGCCGTCATTGCTCCGGTTCCGCATTGCAGCTACAAGCGCGCAGCCGAACATACCATGGTGGGCGAGCGCGACCTCGGCGACGCACGGCTGGATTATGACGCGCTGACTTACGGCTGGTTCGATCGTTTTCTTAAGGGTGAAGACAACAGCCTGTTAGCCAAGACCCCCAAGGTTCAGTACTACACCATGGGTCTGAATAAGTGGCAGTCTTCAGATACCTGGCCGCCTGTTAACGCAAAACCGGTTACGCTTTTCCTGGCGAGCGGCGGCCATGCTAACTCCCTCAATGGAGACGGGAGTCTGCTGCCCGCGACCAAACCGAGAGACACTCCCGATAAGTTTGTCTACGACCCTATGAATCCTGTTGCCACGCATGGCGGAGGCTTCTGCTGCATGGGCGCGGATATGAAGCCGGGCGCGATCGACCAGCGAAGCATGGAGACGCGCGATGACATCCTCGTCTATAGCACCGGCCCGCTTAAGGAAGGCATGGAGGTGAGTGGCCCGATCGACGTTACTCTCTATGTTTCCAGCGATGCAAAGGATACCGACTTCACGGTCAAGGTGATCGAAGTCATGCCCGACGGCACGGCTTATAACATCGATGAAAACATTCAGCGGGTGCGGTATCGCGAAGGGTACGACAGGCCGCCCGTGTGGATGGAGAAGGACAAGGTTTACAAGGTGACTTTTCAGCCCATGGAGACCAGCAACTACTTCGCGCCTGGACACCAACTGCGCATCGAGGTCAGCAGCAGCAATTTTCCGCGCTTCGACCGCAACCTGAATACGGGCGGGAATAACTACGATGAATCGGTGGGTGTGGTAGCCCACAACCAGATCCACCACTCGACGCAATATCCTTCCAGCATTACGTTGAGCGTGGTGAAGAAGTGAGCCAGGGAGGGTCTGAGAACCTGGCGATTTTCGAGAATCCGGTTGAAATTCCTGGCGGAATCGCTTAGCCTCAGGCTTACCCCGCAATGCAAATCCGCGGATCACGGAGAACCATGTCGACGGCTTCTCGTCTTTTGGCCATCATTCGTCCCTTCACGCGGAAAGGCTGGGGACACTGGCTGCGTTTTGCATTATTGCTAGGTGCCGCGGGCTATTCCGGCCACCTGTTGAGCACGAGCGCCTGGCTGACCCAATTCCGTTACACGATCTACCATCGCCAACTGATGATGCGCGATGACTCCCAACTGTATCCCAAGAGAACGGCCTTGGTGCTGCTGAATGACGACGACTACTGGGGAAATACTTTCCAATCGCGCACACCGCTCAAGCGCGGCGCACTTGCCGAGTTAGTGGACAAGCTGGAAGATGCCGGCGTGAGTACCGTGGCTCTCGATGTCGATCTACGGTCGCCCCGCCCCCAGGAACCTGGATTTGAGTTCGGGGACTATGCGGCCGAAGACGCGCAACTGTTTGCGGCCATCGGCCGGATGTGTAAAGCCGGCCGCCATGTCGTGCTGGCGTCGTCGGTCCAGTTTGGCGACGACGGCTATGAGGAGATGCCATCCATCTACACAGACTCCTTGAAACAACTGCCCTGCGTGAAGACGGGTTACATCCAGCTTCCATTCGATATGCGCCGGATGCCGGGCTCTCTTGAGTTGGCTAACGGCGCCTACCTGGATTCCATGTCGCTTGCGGTAACTGGAATTGCAGACCCGACAGCCCACGACCAGGCGGCTGGGAAGACGAGCCAGGGTTTTCGTTTCTCGGAGTATTTAACCGAAGCCGACTTTAGCGCCAGGAATGGACGCCAGTTCATTTTCAGCGGGACACAGCTCAAGACGATGGACCCGTCGGTGCTCCGCAATCAGCTTGCGGACAAGCTTGTATTTGTAGGAGCGAAGTGGCACCTGAATGCATACGGAACCGGCCCGCTGGTTGACGTACACAATTCGCCCGGCGGCGTGGAACCGGGCGTAATGCTTCATGCCAACTACGTGGAAGCCATGCTCGACCGGACGGGCACATTCACGCCCATTTCGGATTCGGTGGCGGAGTTGCTGGAGGTAGGCCTGGCACTGATTCTGGCAATGGTTGGAGTCCTGGAAATCCATTCAGCATGGAAGTGGGCCGCATTCGCGATCGGAATTCTACTCAGCATTCTTTTCACTTATAGCTTGCTGCAGAATCTCGGGCTCTTTCTCGATTTCTTGGTCCCCATGCTCATGATTATTGTTCATGCTATTACCGAGGAAGTGATGATGGCATGGCATGAGCTACAACACTTGAAACGCAATGCGGCTCACAAGTCGGAATTGGAAGCGGCAGGAGGTCAAAAATGAATGGAGTGTCCGCAAGAACATTGACTCTGATGGTTGCGCTTGTGGCCTTGCCGGGCAGCTTGCAGTCGGAATCGTCTCCGGCCAGTTCAACGCAGACGGCAAACCCCTCCAGCGCTCAATCGCAAACCAGTCCTCCGGCAAAAGCGAAGCCCAGGAAGCCAGAGAAACCGATCGATCCGGATGAATCCGCCGGCGTACGCGGTTCGGGCTCAACGCACACCGTCCGCGTGCTACGCAAAGGGGCGCCGGCTGAAGGCGCTCATGTGGTGGTAAACAACACGAATGGCAGCGTCGCGGCTTCGTGCTATACCAACGCCGCCGGGGAATGCCAGGTTGACGTCGGGGCGGACAGCTATATTATTAAGGCGACAAAGAAAGGACGCGCCGGAACAGTTTCCCTGCCGGTGGATGACTCGACCGGGCCGATCGTCGTCAAGCTGGTCAACGTAAAAACTGAGAGCGGCGCTCCCAACCCTTAGCGACCTGTGGCAGAAGTCCTACTTTGAAGGCTGTGCTTGCAACGCATTGGGATGTTAACGATGCCAGCACAACTAAGTTGATGAGCGAATTCTATGCCCGATGGGTGAAGAAACCTGCTGCGGGGAAGGCGGAAGCGTTGCCATAGGCGCAGTTGGACTTACTACATGGACCAAGGAGGGGTATTGAAACACCTATCGTCGACTTTGGTTTTTGCGCGGCTCGCAAGGTCGCGGCTGGTGCGTCAATACCGGGTTACTCGCACCCATATTACCGGGCACCAGTTGTATTGACGGGAAATTATCAATGAGAGTTTACAGGGAAGATACAAAGAAACAGCTATGCCAGATTAGCCAACGGGGAAATTAATTTCCCTTCAGCCTTCGCATGTGCTATTTTAGTGTCCTCTCCGTCCAACAGGCGGTCTCCTCATGATCCAACACAAATATCATCGATTTGGTGTTCGCAGAAGCCTGCACGCGGTGTGTTTTCTGTTACTCGCCGCGGGCATGACGATCCTGTTGTCGGCTCAAACCCGGCCAACAAGTCACGCCTTGCTCATTGGAGTCGCGCACTACGCACCACCGAGCGGAAGTACGATGCCGGATCAGGGATCGGGCCATGCAGTCGACAGCCGCTTCGGACCAGGCGCGACTTGGCACACTCTCTCAGGGCCGTTGAACGACGTTGCTGCCATGCACTTACTCCTTCAGGATACTTATGGCTTCACTGACATTCGCGAGTTAACCGATCTGGATGCGACGCGGCAAGGCATTCTGGATGCGATCGACCAACTTATCGCCGATACCGAAAAGGGTGACCGCGTAGTTATCTATTACTCCGGCCACGGTTCGCAGCGGCTGGATTCTAAGTCGTCTAAGGATCGGAGGGATCAAACAATTGTTCCGGTGGATGCGTGGAAGGGCGTGAAAGACATTCGGGATAAGGAGCTTGCGGTCCTCTTCAACAAGATTGTGTATGACAAGCAGGCGCGGCTTACTGCCATCTACGACAGTTGTAACAGCGGAACCATGGCGCGCGGAATTACAGAAAGCGTGGAGCGGACTTTGCCCTATGACGATAGCGACGTGGCGAAGGAATCAGGCGCTGTCCTGGAATCGGATCTGAAGCGGACACCACAGCAGGGCGACGCAATTATCCTGGCTGCCGCGGGTCCTACGCAGTCCGCCGTGGAGGCAAGATACCCGGATGGGCAGGTGCATGGAGCGTTTACCCGCGCGCTGGTGAGTGTTCTGCGGCAAAACACCCAGGCTTTGAGCGCGGAAGATGTGGTGTCGGCAGTGTCAAGCATGTTACACGCCGATCCACTCGCTTTTCAGCAGCCTTCCGTAGAAGGCCGGGTGCAGGAAAGCCTGTTTGGCGATCCGGTGGCATCGCACGAGTTCCATGTTCGCGTTGAAAAGGTAACTTCAGGCAAAGTCACGCTGGACATGGGCAGCGCCGCCGGTTTCGATGTTGGCACGGAGTTCACTGCCATCAAGCCGGGAGAGGATGGAACCAAGGCCGTACTTACGGTGACGAGTGTCGATGGCGCTACCTCCTCGAGCGCGACCGTCAAGAGTGGGCCCGCACATGTATCCGCGGGAGATATCTTTGAAGTATCGAATATCGTCTATCCGCAAGCTGCGCGCCTGGTGGTTTTCATGCCCAAACCGGGGCTCGCTCCCAACGCCGCGGCAATCGCAAGTACCAAGGCTCTTTTCCCTTCGTTCACATGGGCGGACGATCCAACCGCCGCGCCGCTCAATTACCTGGTGATGGAAGGCTCGAAAGGTTGGGTCGCTTTTGGACAGGATGGCCGTATATCCAAGCCAGGAAGAACTGAAAAGGGAGTTGCGTTTCTGCTGCTGGGACCTACTCCTTCGGTTGTCGATCGCATTCGCCTCACCGAGCCGTTCAAGCGCAATGCTTTTCAATTCACGGAAAATCCTGCCGAAGCGAATTATTTCCTGACCATGCGCCTGCGGCCGGGTGGATTGCCGGAGTACACCCTTTTCGATCCGAGGGTTTTAGCGGCGCACAAAGTGGATGACTATGTCCGCAGTAAAGAAAACGATCCTACCGAAGCCGATCTGAACGGCGGTAATGCTCCTGAGGTCGTGTGCCGGAACGATCTGTCATTCCCGGTCAGGACAGCGTGGCTGCATGACGGCAGCGCCAATGCCACCGAAGACAGTATTGCTCCCGTCATCGCGCGGAGAATCCTGCGCCTGGGCAAGTTACGAGTCTGGCAGCAGATTCCCTCAATGGTTTCGGGAGTTACCGACTGGCCCTATCACCTGGCCATTGTTCGCAACAACGCATCGGCAACGGATCCGCTGCATCCCCAGGAACAATACGACGTTCGGCTGGTAACAACGGCCGACCAGCTATCGAAAAGGTCTGTGTCGTCGAAGTACATTTACCTGTTTGGATTTGATTGCGCGGCGAATCCGTATCAGGTCTTTCCTACCGATGAGACAAACGGAATTGCGCAAGGTCCACCACTCAGCTCCGATGGCTCGTTCCCCACAAATTACACAATCGTGTCAGAGACGGTCACGGAACCTTTTGGAGCGGACACACTCTTTCTCTTGGCAACCAAGGAGAAGATAAACAACCTGAGTTTGTTGACTTACGATGGGGTGATCGAAAGCAAGAGCCGCGGTTCCGGCCTCGATCAACTGATGGTGGATCTCAACGATGCCGGCAGCCGCGGGGCTTCGTCCGTCGTCACTTCATGGCAGGTGCAGCAAGTGGTTGTCCCCAGCCGGCCATAGCTTCAGCGCGATATGAATCGCCTGAAACGTCGCAAGAATCACGGCTACCCGGGAAAGTCGCAGAGCAGAAGGAAACCGGCAAAGCCATTGAATTCCATAAGGAGAAGAAAATGGATCGTCGAAGCTTTTTCTCAAACATCATGGCAGCCGCCGCTCTTTCCGGAGCGCTCGGAGAAATTATCTCGCCCAAAGAGCTGCTCGCCGCGGCCGAGGAAGCAGCCGATGTGCCTCCGGGGCCGCATCAGCAGTTCTGGAATGGTTTTTTCGATGACGTGGATCCCACCAAGCCTCACGAGACTTCTGCGCGCGGGCCAGGCGGGGAGCCCACCGCTCAACCCTTACCAACGCATATCGAAGAGTCCAAGCTTCCCCGCTTCTTTCACTATGACGACACCAACGGGCTGCGGTACGCCGAGAAGATTGACCGCAACGAACTGCCCAAGATGGATGGCGCCGCGGTAGTGAGCATGAGCATCAGCGGCTTTCGTCCCAGTGAGTCGGATTCCAAAAGGATTGGCGACGCAACGTCGGCGCAGTTGCAGCTTCATGCCACGCAAACCACTCCCCTTGCGCAGTACATTGCGCCGCTTGCATGGGCTTCGCTCGCATCCGTGTTCGGCAATAAGTTGGCAGTCAAACTGCCCACAGTGGATCAACTCAACTTTGTGGACGAGAATGGATCCACAGGCACGTCCGGCAACAACCGGATACTGCTTCCAGGGGCAGAGGGCAAGCTGGCGATGAATTTGACCTTGCCTGACAAACACTCGCTCATCCACAAGATCATCTCCTACGGTTTGCAAGGCGCCGGCATTGCCGCCCCGCTGGTTTCGCTACCCGCCATCAGCGTTCCGGCAATCAAGGCATTCACCAGTTTCTATAACACCCTGGTGCAGA
>Ga0302200_10003934_pt1 | contig 12241 bp, 14 predicted proteins | sample II_Bog_N3_1_FD_194585 | JGI IMG/M metagenome (GOLD analysis project Ga0302200, IMG submission 194585) | Peat permafrost microbial communities from Stordalen Mire near Abisko, Sweden - II_Bog_N3_1 | ecosystem: Environmental > Terrestrial > Soil > Wetlands > Peat | place: Sweden: Abisko... | reverse complement strand
GACTACATACCCGTCAAACTGCTGGTCCGTAACGACCTCCAGATCGTTGCTGAACCTCTTGCCGACCTGCTGGCCGTCCGTAGTAAAATACGGCTGCGTCTGCTCGAGCTTGAGCGAGGACACGTGCGCAACGTAAGCGGCGCACGACTCTATCTGCTTCTTCATGGCCCTGAGCTGCGCAGAAGGGAACACATCCTTCAACTTCTTGGCCGCCACCTCGTGGTTCAACAACTTGACGAAGTACTCGTTGATGCCCCTGTTCAACATGTTGTCCTCGAAGAAGAGGCCGTTGTCGAATAGTTCCTTCGCCTTGTGTATGTCGAGAGTGGTCCTGTAGCCCTGCGAGATCTCGTCGATGTTCTTGACGAACTTCATCCTCTCCTTTATAAGCTCCTTGATCCTGCCGCCGAGCTTGTTGTTCGTTACGACTATCGACTTCTTGAAGTCGGGGCTTATCTTAAACAGGTAACGCACGACCGGGTGAAGTATCTCGGTCGGCAGGTTAAAGAACTTGCTCTTGAAGTCGTCAGAGTCCACGCAGTTCTGCAAAGCCGTAAAGTACGGCTTTATATTGGTCCTGACGAAAGACTCAACGTTGTCAATGTCGATCTGGTTGTTCTTGGAAAAATACTTGTACACAAGGATGGTCACCTTGGTATCCCTGAGCGCCTTGAGCCACTCCTCCTTGTCCGAGTCGATGGAGTTGGTGATGGTCTCTATGAACCAGTCCCACATGTCGCTGCCGAGCGCGCTCTTCGAGTCACTCTCAACCGAACCTATGTTGTTAATCAAGTTGTCGGTCTTTAGCGTGAACAACTCCTTCAGGACCTTCGTGACCGCCTTGGAATCCTTCAGGTTGAAGCTCTCGACGTACTTATTTATCTCTTCCTTTATCAAATCCTTATGCTTGCTCATTTTATCCTTTTATTTGTACGTACATGTCGTTCGTAACCTCCCTAACGCCCTCCTGGAAGGACTGTAGCGAAGGCTTACCCTGCAAGGCCTTCTCCTGCGTCAGCATGGCTTGCAACGCCTTATATACCAACATGTTGTTGGCAGTAGACGCCTTCTTTAACGACATGATGAAGGCATTGTAGTAATCGGTAGCGAGCTGCTGGCCGAGCTCGAAAGCCTTCGGGTTCAGCGCGCCGCTGTTGCTTCGAGCCGGCTCGTCGTTCTCCCTCAAGTTACGCAAGCCACTACCGCTTCTGTTAGGAACGACGGACCTAACGTTATCTGTCGAATAGTCAATCTCGCTCCTGAGGCTATTTTTAATATCGTTGATGTTGGCCGCCTTGTTCCTAACCGGAGCATCGTTAAGCGTGCTCACGTCTATCGTCTGGCCGGCCACGACGTCGCGGTCGTTCTCTCTGTCGTGGCCGAGGCTTACGTTCAGCTTCTCGCCCATGATTGCCCTTATCCTCTCCTCGTTCTCCTTAGGGTTCGGACGAGTCTGGCCCTTCAGGTACTTCTCTATGTGGCTCGGGTTAATAGGATTGAACCCGAGCTCCAACATCTCTATCCTCTGGTTCTTGTTTATCTTATTCAAATGATTCATTCACCTTTTGCTTTTAAATAATCCAATCTTGCAATATAACTCACAATAACAAAAAAAAGGATATATGAAATCATATATCCTTCAAAATTTCGCGAAAATCGAAATTATTTCACTGCGTTCCAGTAGCCGGCCTTCTTAGCCTCCCTGTAAGACCCGAAGATCTGTTTGTAGAAGCTGTTCGCGACCTTTGCGGCCGCAGCTGCCGTAGCGAAACCGGTCTGCAACAGGCGCTCGCCATTACTAACGACCTCAGCCCTAAAACTCACCTTGAAACCCGTGCCGCTCTTGCTGTTAGCAACCGTAACGCCCTTCAAGTTCTCAATGCCAAGGCTCTGCTTGTTCTGTCTTTGTGGATAGTTCATTCAAAAATTATATTAATTAACAATAGGATTCAAATATAGATCGTATGAAATAATCTGACAAATCGGCGTATTTCATATCATATTCCCCCAATTCTTGCCGTAATTGTAGCCAATCCTGCCCTTTATACCGTTTACCGGCTCTTGGAGGTACGCGTGGATCCGCTCGAACAGCCCGGACTCCACAGACTCGTCCGAGAGCTGTATCAATATAGAGTCGTGCTTCTCGAGCAGTATCTTGTCCTTCCTGTGGACCATCATGTCGGCAATGTTGAGCATCTTGTAGTACACGAGATCCGCGGCCGTCGAAGAGATGTAGTTGCTAAGCACCGCGTATTCCTTCTTGCAGTGTATGTTCCTGCCGAAGTAGTTGTCTATGACGCCATAATGCAGGTCGCTCTTCAGTTCAGCGTCGAAGTCCTTCACGAGGTTGAATATCTTCTCCGACCTAAGCTTCTCGACGAACGAGTCCCTGAACCCGTCCTCGCCGATCTTGAACTCGTTGATCAGCATGTCGGCCATCCTGAGCTCGTTCATCCCGTAGAGGAAGGCGTAGTTGATCTTCTTGCCAACGTCCCTCTTATTGGGCAGCTCGAGACCGACGAGCCGGTCGTATATCTCGCTGTGCGGATCTTCCGTCATCGGGTAGCCTATTATCTGGCACAGTATGTCGTACTCGAAGGTCTTGTAGTCGAACTCGATCAGGTTTGAACCTTGCTCCGCGTTGAGTATGCAGAGCTTGTCCTTAGATAGGTTCTGAAGCGACGTGTAGTTTTCAGACGTGCAGTAAATTCTGCCTGTGGTAGTGTAGAACCCGTGGTAGTCGAACCTCGCCGGCAACGAGTCGAACTTCAGCCCTAACTCCTCCACCTTTGCGAGGTCTATATCCTTAAACTCGACAGCGGACAGCATCTTTTCCACGAGCAGTATGTTCATGTGAGGGTCGTTATACTTCCCGTCCAGCGAGTACTTGAACTCGCCCCTCCTGCTGTACACGTCCCTGTAGAACAGGAGCAAGAAGCTCTCTATGTTGTATTTTCTGAGGAACTCAATGAAGTTCTTCTCGACGTAGTAATCGTCTATGTACCCGAGCTGCTTCAACGTGCACTTGACGTCGTCGAAGCCTATGAATTTCTTGAATGGAATGTCTACTATGTCCTCGACCGTCATGTCCTCACCGCTCAGATGGTTGGCGACGTTGATGTTCAGTTTTACCACGTTCTCTATGAGGAAGAACACGCTGTCGCCGCTCCTGTAATAGAAAACGTCGCCGACGCCAAAGTCTATTTCGTCGTGGTGATAGGCGACAAGCGTCCTGTAGTCGGCGCGCCCGGATATGTACTCGGATATGATTCGGTTTACGTCCTCCGGCTCCTCGAACCAGAAAACGTTGTCGTATATCTTGCTCGAGGTAAATGAGAACGAGTCGAACATGGAGGCGGCGAGCTCCGCCGTGTGTATCAAGAAGAATTTGTCGCTACCGTTCTTGGGCATGTCCTTGGAGACGGCTGTGACAAACGGGTTAGTTACCCTGCTTATCGTATCAGAGACTATTATAAATTGCTGCATTAAACTCCTTCATTTCTTCTATCCCGAGCATGTTAAACTGCACACCATTGTAGTAGGTCACGGCGCTGTGGTGAAAGTGGCCGTAATAAGCCTGTAACAGGTCCGGGTTCCTCTCGAGTATGTAGTTGACCATGTAGGAGAGACTCCTCCTCTCCTGCTTCAACTCCTCCAGTAAAGTAGGATCTTTGCTCGCATACTTTGTCACAAGCGGGCCGAAGAAATAGGGCTCTACGAAGTCAGGGGCGGTGTGCGTAACGAGCACGTTCACGCCGGTTACGTCGTCAAGCACCTCCGGGGAAAGCTGTACGTTTATGACCTCGTCCTCCCACCACGAGCCCATAGGCTTCCTGTCCTTCCTGTCTATAGAGATCGCTCCGCCGATGAAGAGCACGTTCACGACCATGCCGTTCAGGACGAGCTCGACGATGGTGAAGTCCCTCACCATCAATATGTTTTTGTTGAAATTGTTATTGAACATGCTCGGGTCATCATGATTACCTCGCATGGCGATCACCTTGCAGCCGGTCCTCTCGAGGGAGTTGTTCACGCCCTTCAGCTCCCACTCCTCCTTCTTCCTGTCGAAGCCCACGCCGAAGTCGCCGACCTGTACGATCAGCGTGTCCTCAAGCCTGTACCTGTTCAGCATCCATGATATGTGGAAAAAATTGCCGTGTATGTCCCCGAGGAACAATACATTTTTGAAATTCTTATCGAGCTTAATCTTACTAACCATTATCACAAATATATTTCTATTTTCTCAAACAACTATTTAAAATTAAAAGAATGTATCTCGACATACAAGAATCGGAACTGCAGAACATATACGAGGACATCCTGACAATTCTCGGCGCGTTCACCATAGACGTGGACATAACTAAGCAGGAGGTGTTGATCGTACTCAGGAGGGCACTGACCGAATTCGAGAAAGAAACCTCCATGTGGCAACTGTTGAATCAGTTCGGCAACGCCTACGGTCAAGTTCAGGGTGCCGTAATCACGAACCAACTCGCTACAATGAACTTCTCCATCGTGAACCAAATAACTGACTGGTTCGCCTCTATGGCCCATTCTGGAGGCAAGATACCGTGGCACAAGGATTACATCACGCTGGAGCCCGGCCGCCAGATCTACGACCTGTCGAAGGAATCGTCCAGGCCGTACGTCCCAGGCACCAGGAGGATACACAGGGTGATGTGGGTCGCGAGGCCAGAGATATTCAACTCGGGCCAGTTCGTAGGCAACCTAAACGTGAACGGAGACGACGTGCTGTATTCAAACAACTTCAACTTCTCGGCAAACGGCATGAACTTCGGCAACAGCCCGCTCGCGTTCCTCGGTTACTCGTTCGACACCCTACTGCTCATGCAGTCCGCGCAGATGAGGAACAAGATATTGTTCTCCGAGTTCTCGCACACCCTGTCGGGAGACATACTCGAGATAACACCGATGCCAGGCGGATTCACGAGCGGCGGCAACACAGGCATCGCGCCTAACTCGAAAGTGTTCTACTACTTCTTCGCGGAGTCGGAAGTAAACCTGAACGGTCCGGACCCAAACTTCAACATGAACTCGAGCACCGTGTCCGGCACGATAGGCAACCCTGTCGGCATGCCGCCGGGAACATCGAGCCTCATCGCGAATCCCATAGACCTAAACCTGCAGTACACCACCTGGAGCGGACTGTCTCCATGGGCGCAGACGTGGATCTGGGAGTTCGCGCTCGCAAGGTGCAAGTACATCCAAGGCGCGAAATGGAGGAAGATAAAAAAGAACTTTTCGACCGGCGAGATGTCATACGAGATAGAATTCGACTACCAGTCTCTATTGAGCGAGGCCCAGGAGGAGATGAACAACCTCAGGGCGAGCCTCAGGGAAGACCTGAGGGCAATGAGCCTCGCGAAGATACTCGAAGACAAGGCGTCGCAGGTTGAATCCGCAACAAAGATAAGCAGCAGAGTGCCACGCCTGTGGACGTTCGGTTGATTTTTAAACACTAAAGTAAAACGGCCGGAGGAAACACAAATGACACTCGTTGAGAAAATAATATATGAGGCTTTTGATCAACAAGCCTACGAGGACCTCGAGGCACTCATACAGAAGTACGAGGCCAAGGGTTGCGACGTCAACCTACACTTCAGGAAATTCGACTCAATGCAGCTGAGCACGCTGAAAGTAGGCGAGACAAACAACGGCACAGGAACTGCGTTCATGCAAGAAATGTGCGCAATGGCTGATCACTACGGTATCACCATCACCCTCACAGCGTCTGCGGACTACGGATCGAACCTCAACAGGCTCGTGAAGTTCTACAAGAGGTTCGGGTTCACAATGAACAAAGGAAGTAACAAAGATTTCAGATTCATGGACTCCATGATCAGAACACCCAAATAACAAACAAAATGGCAAGACTCGGAAACAAGGTGACTGACCACCCTACGGAGGGCGGCCGTTTGTACTTCGGAGACAAGGACGTCGAGTATCTAAAGAAGATGTCGCGCCAGGCACTCGAGGAACACAACGACGCGCCGATACTATACTTCGGCATAGACTGGGAACAGTCCAAGAGGAACTTCTACGGCGAGATGATGATAAAGAAATTCGTCAACCCAAAAGGGACGCAGATAAGGGGTTCTTACAAGATATACCAGGCGAGCCCAAACAACACAATGGGATTCCTCGCGAAGAAGATGAAGATGAACGTATCCGTATACACGGAACAACTCGAAGAACTCGGGATCGAGCCGACATACGGAGACTACTTCGCCATAGGCGTCAGGCTCTACTGCATACACGACATGACGATCAAGGACGCCGGCGTGGGAAACGTAATGATGAACAGGGAAAGGATGAGGGTCGACTACGTCGCATTCGAGGAAGACGACGAAGCCCTACAGAAAGACATCTGGGGAGACAGCTTGTCGCTCGAGTACCAGATCAACAAACAGATAGGCGAGAACCTGAGGTAATGAAATTAATATGGTCAGTTGGCATCGTTATCACGCACGCCAACGAGCTGCTCAGTGAGCAGCTTCAATAAATTAGTCTTCATTTCTTCAAGTGATAGTGAATGAATGGTTCCAACTTCTCGATGATCTCCTTGGCGGTGTTGTTGCCGACCTTGACGGTTATGCCGAACCTGTAGCCGGAACCCTCGACGAGGTCCTTTATGTCCTGGTCTATCTTCTTCGCCTCGTCGAGGTTCTGGTGCCTGCCGACGGTAGAGTAACCGTCCGCCCTCTCCAAGAATATGTTTATGTTGTCGAACTTGTTGAACTCTTCTTTGATGAGGGTATTGAAAGTCAGCGAGTTGTACTTGCCGTAAATCATCGAGTGCAACAGCGGCGCGTCAGTGACGATTATGTCAACCTGGTCCGCACAGCGCCAGAGCCTGTGCTGCTGCTTGCCGAATATGTACAGCTGGTTAGAGAGCACCTTGTAGCCCTCCTGCCACACCTGGTCCTTCGCGTATTCGGTTACGAGCTCCACGTTGACGCCGAGACACTTCAGTTCGGCGAACAACATCGCGGCCTGTGTGGACTTCCCGGCCCCGGGGCCGGAGAAAAAGTTTATGACTGTAGGTCTCTTCATGGTTTCAAGTTTTTTATCTCCCTCTGCGCGTCCTTCTTCTTGATCGCCTCGCGCTTGTCGTATATCTTCTTGCCCTTGCCGACGCCTATGTCGAACTTTATCAGCCCACTGTCGGTGAAGAACCAGCGGGTTGGCACTATGGTCAGACCCTTCTCCTTCAACACGACCTGCAGCTTGGCGATCTCCCTCTTCTTCAGCAGCAACTTCTTCATCCTCAAGGGGTCCGTCCCGTCGCTTATGTGGAAGTTCTTGAGAAACAGCTCGCCGTCATCGATCACGCAGTACGAATCGTTGAAGGAGCACTTGTTCTCGCGCATGGCCTTCACCTCCGTACCAAACAGCTTCACGCCGGCCGTGTACGTATCCAGTATCTCATAGTTGTAGAAAGCCTTGCTGTTCTTCATAAACTAAAATTCTATTTCGATCCCAAAGATAGACAATTTCTTCGGCATCTTGTTAAATTTTAACACCTGCTCGCCGTAAGAAATCTTCAGCACGTAATCATCCTCATCGAATGCCTCCCGGGTGATAGGCTCTTGGCCTCCGTAGCTGATCAGGTCCTTCGTGGAAGAACCGTAATTCTGTACGCTTTCCTCACTCGGGAAGGTGACGGTTCCGGTAACAGGAGGGTCCCACTTGAAATCCGGCAAAACATCCCTGCTCTTCTTGCGCTGGGCGAACCTTTGCCAGTTAACTGCGGCGATGCTACGCCCGAGGTGCTTCGCGACGTCCGCGGCACTACCCTCGTTGAGCACGGCGATCTCCTCGTCGGACCACGGCTTGCGGCTCTTCTTTATGTCCACGTTCACCTCTGGCTGGACGTCCTTGGCCGGCACGCCGGTGTACTCCTTACCATCCGAAATCTTCTTCATGACGTTCTCGACCACACCCTTGAACTTATCAAGCTGCTCTATGTTCTTCTCGTCATCGGGAAATAAGGAAGGCTTCTCGTTCGTCACGATCACCCAACCCCAATTATAGTCACCCTCGCACCTGATCTGGTAAGTATCGCCGCCCCTCTGCATCATGCTATCCTGCACCACCGGCACGTTATTGCCGGAGTACAGTATGCTTATGCTGTTCCTATACCTCAGGAGCTTGAAGTACTTCTGGTTCATCTCGTCCAACGTCTGGAAGAAATAGAAACGCTTAACGAAATCATTCTTGTCAACAATCATTCTACCTCTTTAAATTTTTAAGCAAATCGTGATAAAATTTGCAATCGTAATACTTATCGTAGTCCATCCTCGAAAGGAAGTGGCCCATGTTCAGCTTCCACACGGCAATGGAGAAATCCATCGGGTCCTCTATGGAGGCGCGGACGTAAGGATCGACAAAAGGATAAACGTACGGGTAACGCCTGCCATCCTTCGTAACTGGATCCTGTATCACGAGGCCGTTGTTCGTCCCTCCGTACAAGAAGTCCCTCGCGTCCAAAACCTCCTCGTCCCTCTCCGACTTGGTGAGCGTTATGACGCCGCAGCTCCTTATCCTGTTCCAGCCGAGGAACATCTTCGCGTACTCCATCGTCCGGCCGGTGTGTATGTCGTCATCAAATATGAAGTATGACTCGTGGTCGTCCCTCCAGGAGAAATCGAGCTCACCATCGCACCCAGGCCTCGTGCAGAACCTCAGCATCCTCAGACCGAACATGTCGTACATCCTGGATATGGGCAGGTTGTAATCGCCCTTTATCAACGAGTCGACGCTTATCACGGGGGCCTTAAGCCTATTGAAAGCGTCCATCTGCTCACTCAAATTGTTCACCACGACATGCTCGAACCTATCCTTGAGCAGACCTATTACGGCCAGCTCCCTATCGTCTTCAGTATTAACGTCGTCATGCCTGACGAAAAGCTTATCAACCTTCTCCTTCTGCTTGTAGCCGTTGTTCCTGATCCTCGTGGACGAACTGTCGTTGTCGTTGTCCACGAAAAACATTCTCTTCTCAGCGACGGCACCAGCCAGCAAGTTTATAGACGCCCTAATCCCCTCAGCACCAGGCCTGGTGACTACCACGCAATTCCCCCTGTCCCTGAAGGTGAATGCAAGCCGCAGGTTGTCGGAACCGCACACGAAGAAGACCGATATGTCGCGACCGATATGCGACTGTATATACAACCTCAGCCGCTCATATATGTCTGTGAAATTCAAAGCCACCTCTCCGAACAAGCCGGCCCAAGGGTCGACGTGCATCCAGTGGTAATCCTTTATCCTGTCGTTTATAATGTCGATCCTCCTGTGGATCGGTATGCTCCTTTCCTTGTTCTTGGAGCCGACGTACTCATCGTGGTCCGGCGCAAAGTAAGCGCCCATCACCTTGTAGCCGCCCTTCTCGCAAGCCTCCTTAGCCTTCAGCACCATCTCGACGTGGCCGTCATGGATAGGGCAGAAGGAACCGGTAGTGAGCAGCACGCAAGGATTAACGTCCACGTCGTTAATGTCCTCGAGGCAGCCAAGCGGCGTACACGGAAAATCAAGGACGGTCAGCCCGAGATCGACGTCCCTATCGTTAGAATCGTACATGAAGCCGGCGTACTCTATGAAGTCGTAGCCGTACGACACGTACAGATCCCTATAAAAAGGGTCCCTCTCTATCTTCCACTTAAGCTTGGGATTCTCCGTCATGCTCATTAAGTTGCTTTAAAAATAACGTCGCCCCTTATGATCACCCTGTCGTTAGGGAACCGATCGCTCGGACCATCAAACACGGCGACATCGTGGCAAAGCCTGTGATCGAAAACAAAAATACTGCCCTTGGACGGCAATACCTCCGTTATCACCTCGCTTTCTTTCGTCTCCCTCGTCCAGTCGGAGTGGTCCCTGTCCCATATAGGCAAGAAAACCTGGCCGTCCCGAACAAGCCTCGTGCCGCCGGTTTCGTTCGTGGTAAGGTATATAACCACCGACATCAACGTCCTGTAATTAGGGTCTGGGTACACGAAACCGGCGTCATAGTGAGAGTAGTGCTGGCCGCTCTTCTCGTACTGCATGAACCTCAACAATGGGCTCAAACCGAACGGCTCCCAATTTCTCCTGCCCTCAAACCCACCCTGCCACCAGTCGGTGGCCGTGAACTCGTTAACGACCCTGTCCGAGAAGAACCGGCTCATCTTGCCCCATATCCTCAAGGCAAGCTCCGGGCTCCACATCGTCACCCTCTTGGAACCGACCCTCTCGTCCTTCACATCCTTGTTACCCTGGACGCTAACCGGCTCGAACCTGCCAGCCTTCGACATCAGCTTCACCAAGTCGTCGCAGGTATCAGCCGACAGAACGTCAGTAAGCAGGAACGCGTCAGGGTACACGTCGAGCTTGCCAGAGACCTTGGTCATGTATATGAAAGGCAACTCGCTCACCTTCGGCTCGTAGCCGCCAGGCAGCGTGCTCATCCTCGGCTTGGTAGAGCCTATCAGCGTCCTTATGTCACTCCTGTAATTCTTGTTGACCGGCAGGTCCTTCCTTAGCATTGCCATCCGCCTTCTATTTTAGAATTTAAAACGTTGACAAACCTCGACGGCATGCCAACCTTATACTTGTGTCGATTCTTGTTGTGCAACCTCTCTATGTTCCTTATATAACCGATGTACTTCGCAAAAATATCATCCGATTCATTCGACAATACCATGATCAACTCAGGCACCATATTAAACTCCTTCGCCATCAAGTACAAACCGAGGAACTCGTAAGTCGAGCCTATCATCTCCTCGTCCACAGAGCCATCGTAAACGTCACCCTTAGGCACGGAGTCCATGATGCTATTAGGTATCTTAAGTTTAAGTGCAACATCATACACCTCGAGCTTGTGCAGGTCTGCAATCGGCTGCAGGTCAACCATGCCGTCGGAAGCCTTCCCGTAGAAGCCTATGTACGAGCCCTCGTCCCTGTTGGTCGTGCCGACGACTATAGAACTAAAACCCTCATCCTGCAGGCCAGCTGCCTGGTAGTAAAGGTAAGGCGTCCTTATGACCGACACGAGCTGGCCAAAAGCCCAGCGGGAACGCTCGCAGTCTTTAACATCTTTTGAAGTGTATGCGACGAAAGCTGTAGTCAGATCAGCAATCTTAAACTCAAATGCCGGCTCGTCCTTGTACAAGGATGCCATCTCAGTGGCCCTCTCAACAGCCTCGTCCTGACCAGTCGCACCGTTACAGTACATGGGCATCGAAATAGCAACCACCCGCTTAAGCGGCCCAATATCACCTTCAACATTGACACACCTCATCAGCAAAGCAAGCACCACAGCAGAGTCAATCCCACCAGACAAACCAATCACGACGGAGTCAATACGCTCCTGCCTGAAGAAATTTATCATCGCCCCAGTCTTTGCTTCCAAGTAGTCATCCACCTGGAAATTGCGCTTGCCATTAAGCTTGCCGACCAAATTGTAGTAATCTCTTGTCATAAATTAAATTGTAAACGTATTTTAACGAGCAACAGCGATAAAAAAATTGAAACAGGGATAATATATGTTTATAACAGGTAAGCCAAGTAGTCAAGGTCGGTCAGCGCGGACCTCAAATCGAACGTGTCTTTGCCGTCGCCACCAAGTATTAGACACTTCCTGCGCCAGACGGCATCGTGGCCGTGGCCCGGCGTGAGCGCATGGGCGATCTCGTGCAAGATAGTGTTCCTGACCGAGCCGTACTTGCACAGCAACACGAGGGTCGACGAAAGATATATGGTCTTGGCCGCATAATCACATAAACCCATGTTCGCAAGGTCCTTATTCAAACAGACCCTCCAGCCACGCAACTTGTTGACCCACATCAGCCTCTTAGCCAAATCGACAGCGTTGTCTATATTCATGACACAAATGTAGAGACATTTCCCCAAAGAACACAAAAAAAGGACGGGTAAAGACCCGTCCACGCTGAGTTAAACTTTTATGAGCATTATACTTCACAGTAGAATGGTTCTACCTAAGATAACTTGACTGTTCATTCGCCTCTTCCTCTAACTGTATATCCCTTTCGATTATTCTACCAATGAAATTACCAACCATGATCGAAAATATTACTATAATAATTTTCACTCTACTCTATTTTTATTTGATTAAACCGGCCGTCACATACCACACTTGGAACCCGACTAAAGCTTAGGCAAATCCATCAAAGCCATATCCCTCAAGCTCCTCTTAGTGAAATCATCAATGAACTTGTTTATC
>Ga0302200_10003926_pt1 | contig 12260 bp, 14 predicted proteins | sample II_Bog_N3_1_FD_194585 | JGI IMG/M metagenome (GOLD analysis project Ga0302200, IMG submission 194585) | Peat permafrost microbial communities from Stordalen Mire near Abisko, Sweden - II_Bog_N3_1 | ecosystem: Environmental > Terrestrial > Soil > Wetlands > Peat | place: Sweden: Abisko... | reverse complement strand
CGGGCGAACTCGGCATCAAGTATCTCACGCTCTACGCGTTTTCGGCGGAGAATTGGAACCGTCCGAAAGACGAGGTGGATGCGCTGATGAAATATCTCGTCCACTATCTCAAGACTGAGACGAAAGACTTGAACAAAAATAATGTTCGCCTCGAAGTCATCGGCCAGATTCATCGGCTGCCGGACAACGTGCAGGAGCATCTCGCCAAATCCATCGCGACACTTTCAAAAAACAACGGCCTGACGCTCATCATGGCGTTGAGCTACGGCAGCCGCATTGAGATTGTGGATTGCGTTCGGCAGATTGCGGAAAAAGTGAAGGCCGGAAAACTGGAAGCTGGCGACATCACGGAAAAAGTCATTTCCGACCATCTGTGGACGCGCAATGTTCCCGATCCCGATCTGCTCATCCGCACGAGCGGCGAGATGCGCGTGAGCAATTTTCTCCTGTGGCAGATCAGCTATGCCGAGCTGGTGATCACACCAACGCTCTGGCCGGATTTCAAGAAGCCGCAATTCTTCGCGGCGCTGGAGGAATACGCCAAGCGCAACCGGCGCTTCGGCGGGATTTAAAAAGCCGGGTCAGGCCGGCGATGCCATCTTAGGCTGGCCGAGAATGGCCTGAACGGACGCCAGCAGTTTTTCCTTGTCCAGGGGTTTTTGGAAGCACGCGCGGACGCCGGCGGCATCGGCGCGTTCCCGGTATTCGGCCGGCGGGGTCGAGGAGATGATGATGATGGGAGATTTTTTGACTTCCGGCGTGCGGTGAATCCAGTCAATAATAAAGAAGCCGTCCTGCAGCGGGCCGTTAATGTTGCCGGTGTCGAGCGGAAAGGATAAATCCACCAGAACTAGGTCCGGCTGCTCGCGCCGGATGATTTTCATGGCGTCGGAAACATCGCCGGCCATCAGCACCTGATAACCCGCGTCGCGCAGCGAGAAATAGACCGCGCGCTGGACAATGGGATTGTCATCCACGACCAGGAGTTTTCCCGCCACGGAAGCTTTGGAGTCATACTGCACGACAGGCATCTTAATCAGGTCGCGCCGGCAAATCCAGACGGTTTTTGCGGCTATAATATTTCCGCGCCGGCCGCCGGCGTGATAAACTGGCCGCGCTTGGACAAATTATTTGACGTAGTTCACGAAGATGACGGCCTGCTGGTGGTGCACAAGCCGGCGGATCTCGTCTGCCATCCGACGAAGGGCGGCGAATATTCCAGCCTCATCAGCCGGGCGCGGCTTTACCTGCGCGCAGCCTCCGAGCCGCATCTGGTCAACCGCCTCGACCGCGAAACGTCCGGCCTCGTGGTCATCGCCAAAAATGTTCTCACGGCGCGTGAGCTGGGGAAAATCTGGGAGACCCGCGCCATCCAAAAAGAATACCTCGCCATCGTCCACGGCCACGTCGCGGCGGAGTCGGGGATGATTGACGCGCCGCTCGGCAAAGATGAAACCAGCATCGTCGCCATCAAGGACTGTGTGCGCGTCGATGGCACGCCGGCGCAGACAGAGTATTTCGTGGAGAAAAGATTTCTGCGCCAGTCGGCCAAGTTCACCTTGCTCCGGCTGTTGCCGCGCACGGGTCGCAAGCATCAGATCCGCATCCATCTTCAGCACCTCGGCCATCCCATCGTCGGCGACAAGATTTACGGCGGCGATTCCGACTTATATCTCGCGTTGGTCGAAGGCCGGCTGACGGACGAACAACGCGGGCGGCTCATCCTGCCGTCGCACGCGCTGCACGCGGGACGGCTGCATTTTCACTGGTGCGAACGCGACTGGGATTTTTCCACGCCGCCGGAGCCGGCATTCACGGATTTTCTGAAGGAGTAATCGGAGTGACGGGAGCTTTCACCGGTTTCGGCTTCGGCGGCGTGGGGACGTTCGGCGGCTTGTTGAGGCGAAACGATTTCAATTCCGCGTAGATGGACTGCGCCAGGCCGGACTTGGTGAAGCCGACCGCCTTGGCACCCTTGACGGCAAAAAACTTTTCCAGGTCAGCCCCGGTGAAATGCTGCACCACCGGATAGTGGGAAAAATCCTTGAGCACTTCTTCGCGGCTGGCTTCGGCAATGTCGGTGGTGATTAGAACGAAATGCAGCTTGTTCTTGTTCGCGCGCAACGTGTCGCGGCCGATGAGCAGCCCGCGCGTCTTCACCACGAACGGGAACAGCCGCTCGACGGATTTGGTGGTTGGCGTGTTTTCTCCCTCTCCGCCGTGAAACGGGGGAGAGGGTTGGGGTGAGGTGGTGTTCATGACGCTAAAGAGAAATGTCGAAAGTTAAGTGCCCCTCACCCTAGCCCTCTCTCCGCTCTGCGGGGCGAGGGAACAAATTTGGCGCTTCGTCGCTCATCACGCCAGCTTGACTTTGACTTTGTGGCCTTTGATTTCCGAGCGGTTCAGCTTGGCGATGATGCTGTTCGCGTGTTCGCTCGCCACATCCACAAACGCATGGCGCTCGCGCACGTCCACCTTGCCGACGACCTTGCCGGGCAGGCCGGTTTCGCCGGCGACGGAATTCACGACATCAATCGGCGCGACGCCTTGTTCCGCACCGAGGCTCATCCACAGCCGCGTCTGGCCAACGGGCGTGCCGCGGCTTTCCTTCGGCTTGGCCGGTGCGATGGGCGCGGCCTTGGGCTTGATGAATAATTTTGATTCCGGCTTCGGTTCCGGAGTTTTCACCGACGCGAGGATTTCCTCGTCGGAATAAGTCTTAATCGCCTCGGCGGGCGCGGCGGCGGTAGGGCGCGTCATTTCGTGCACGCCGTCGTCAGGCTTTTCCACGTCGGCGGGCAGGGGACTGCCCGCCCTACCTTCAACTACTTTTGCCGGTGGTGGAACAACTTTCTTCGCCGGCGGCGGCGTAACAATCTTCGGCGTCGTTGGGGTGGCGGCTTTCCACGGCGCGACCTTGGACTTCTTCGGATCGGCAAACTTCACGCCTTCACGCGGCGCGCGCTCTTCGAACCGGCTCGGGCGTTCCTCGCGGCGCTCATCGAAGCGCGGCGCTCGCCGGTCGTCGCGATAATCTCCGCGTCCGCCGCGATCATCAAACCGGCCCGGACGCTCTTCGCGTTCGGGGCGGTCGTAGTCCTCGGTCTTCGGCGCGGCCTTGGCCGCCTCGCCGTTCTGCAACTGGTGGATCAGCGCCGACACGATGTCGGCATGGTTAAACCCTTCCTCGACGAGTGCTTCGACGAGCCGGTCCTGCTTGGTGAATTCGCCGCTGGTTAGCAGCGCCTTCAATTTGTCGGTGAAGACATTTTCGCGCGCCTCGGCCACTTCGTTCTCCGTCGGGATCTTGCCGCGCTGAATGCGCACGTTGGCGAAGCGTTCGATGTTGCGGATCTGGAACAGCTCGCGGAACGGCACCAGCGAAATCGCCCGGCCGCTGCGCCCGGCGCGACCCGTGCGCCCGATGCGGTGGACGTAATCTTCCGGGTCATACGGCAGATCGTAGTTGAACACCACCTGCACATCGTCCACGTCAATGCCGCGCGCGGCGATGTCCGTGGCCACGAGAAACTCCAGGCCCGACTTGCGGAACTTGTTCATCACGCGGTCGCGCTGCGCCTGCGTCATGTCGCCGTGCAACCGGTCAGCCTGATAGCCGGCGGCTTCGAGATGATCCACCAGATCGTCCACCATGCGCTTGGTGTTACAGAACACGATGCCCAGCTTGAGATCGTAAATATCAATCAGCCGCGTGAGCAGATCCATCTTGTAGCGGCGGTCCACCTCGTAATAAACCTGGTCCACCGTCGGCACCGTCATTTCCTTCTGCTGAATCTTCACGTTCTCCGGACTGCGGGAATATTTCTCGATCAGGTCGCGGATCGGCTTGGGCATCGTAGCGGAGAAGAACACCGTCTGCCGTTCCTTCGGCGCGTCCTTGAGAATGGTTTCGATGTCCTCGCGGAAACCCATGTTGAGCATCACGTCCGCCTCGTCGAGAATGACCATCTTGATGGTCTCCAGCCGCAACGTCCCGCGCCGCATGTGGTCCATGAGGCGGCCCGGCGTGCCGATGACGATCTGCGCGCCCTGTTTCAGGCCGAAGAACTGCCGCTCGTAGGACTGGCCGCCGTAGATGGGCAGGCAGTTGATGCCGCGCTTGAAGAACGCCAGCTTGTGGATCTCCTCCGACACCTGGATGGCCAGCTCGCGCGTCGGGCAGAGGATCAGCACCTGCACCGCGCGCAGGTTGGGGTCCACCTTTTCCACGGCGGGGATGCCGAAGGCGGCGGTCTTGCCGGAGCCGGTCATGGACTGGCCGACCACGTCCTTGCCGGACATCAGCACCGGGATGGCGGCGGCCTGGATGGGCGCGGCCTGTTCGTAACCCAGCTTGTCAATGGCCTTGAGCAATTCAGGCGAAAGGCCCAGCTCGGTAAAAAGTTTTGGTGTCATTAAATGAAAAGTCTTTGCGACTGCGCTAATCATAGCAGGAAGCCGCAAGGCCGCGAGCGCTAAATGGGGCAACTGCGCTGCGGCCACCCGTCCCAACGGGACAACCGAAAATAGCCCGCCGTTTCAACGGCGGGCTGCCGTGGAAAAAGTCCAAGTCCCGCCGGGACGACTGAAACCGACGGACGTCCCTCCGGGACTTGAACGGTTTGCTGATTCAACCCGGCATTAAAATGCCGGGCTATTGTCAGCGGTTCCTGCGGAACCAGATCACGCCCCGCCGCCGCTTACGGAATCGCGAGCCGGTTGGTGGCGAGGCTGGTTTGCAAGTTTGTAAGACCGGGATTGCTGAGCGACTGAACGCTGCCATCGGCGAGGCCGACGTTGCCGGCAAAATGATGGCGCGCGGCAGACCAAGCTAGCGGCGTGTTTGAAACCAGAATCAGCAACCCGGAATTCACCGGCGCGCCGCCCACTTCAAAATTGTCGTCGCCAGCCAACAGCATTTGCGGATTACTTTCTTCGGCATCCCGCGTTTGGTTTTTCCAAGCTGCGCCGAAGGTCAAACGCTTCATCACGCTCGGCGGCGAACCCTATCTCATCCGCTACAACAGCCGGCTGCCCGTCGTCGTCTATGCGCCGGACGGCGTGGAAGTCCGCTATCGCATCTGGAGCGCCGGGGCGAAGGTGAAGCCGGTTGAGAAAGGCTGACCCTACAGCGTCAAACCAGTCCGTGCCTTACAGCGAACCGGACGACCCCGCGCAGGCGGAAATCATCAACAGGTTCGTGCCACCACAGCCGATGAACAAGGTGTTCGTGCCGCCGCAGGCAACGGGCTGGGTATTCGTGCCGCCGCAGGAAAAGAGCAGGGCGTTCGTGCCACCGCAGGCGATGAGCAAAGCATTTGTGTCCCCGCAGCAGGCGAGGGGCGGGGTGTTCGTTCCCGTGCAACTGATGCCCGCTCCGGCCTGCACGGCCAGAACGAGGGCGAGCAGCGGAAGGGCGATGGCGATTTTGGTCAAGGTCTTCATGTTTTGTTTTTTGTTGGGGCGTTCTTTGGCTGACGCCTGCCCCCGTCCGGTCGCGCCCGGCTCCGGTGTGAAGCCGGCGCCTGACGGAGGCATTTCCACTTATGGCAGATGGTGGGCGGGACTGTCAACCAGAATCCCGGGATTATGTCTTTGACAGCTATTATCAAGGCGACGGCGGCAAACTCCCTCTCCCCGCCAAACGGGGAGAGGGTTGGGGTGGGGGGCGTTGAATTTGAACCGTCTTGGCCTCCTCACCCCGCCCTCTCCCCCTTTAAGCGAGGAGAGGGAGAAAAACTTGTCAAAGGCATGATCCCACACAATCCCTTGCCGGCCAGGCCGCGCCATGCCGGGTGGGGACTGGTTCGTCCGGGGAAACCTGTTGCCGCAAAAAAAGAAGCCCGGACAACCGGTCCGGGCTTCCAAACAATAACCACAGGGACTATGAAACCATCTTCCACCCTTGCACCCGGCAGTATGATAGCAGGGGGCGTTCCAAGTTTTCGCCGTGTCGCCCCGGCTGGCCGGCAGGTCAGCCCTGCCGTCTGGTGGTAGGGCGGCGCTGCCGTGCCGCCGGCTTATTGGATGTTGGATGGGGCAAAACAGATTTGTTTTAAGGCAAAACAGGTTTGCTTTGCGGCAAAACAGATTTGGTTTGGGACAAAACAGATTTACTTTGCGGCAAAACAGATTTGTTCCGTGACAAAACAGGTTTGTTTTAAGGCAAAACAGATTTGGTTTACGACAGAACAGATTTACTTTGCGGTAAAACAGATTTGGTTTATGACAAAACAGATTTGTTTTACGGCAAAATGAATTGATAAAAGGCCGTTTCCGACCGGAAATGCGCCCGCCTGTCTTTAAAATGGACATCACGGCTGGTTTAAGGGTCGGACACGCCGTAGAGTTGTAGCGTCCGGCCGGTGGCCGGAGGTTTCGAGCCACCGGCTCGACCCTGCACCATTCCCCACTGCCTGCGGCAGAGCCACCGTTTGCGGCGTGCCCGTCATTCCCCAGCCCCTTTGCACATGCCCGGCAGCCGCTGATTTCGGAACGCGGCGTGCGGGTCTTTGCAGACGGCCACCAGTCCAAATGAACGCCAAGACGCCAAGACCCGAAGGCGCAGAGAGGGGTAGGTGGTGCTTTAGCCGGCACATCCCATCCATCCGGCCAGATGCATTTTTTAACGATATTTTGATATTTTCACAAAATTTCGCTCCCAAATGGCTAAATTTGACCACTTTCCTGGTAATGTCCTGCTAGATTGTTGCTGACTTTTCCTGATTTCCCCGCTTTGCTTTTGGGCATCAAAAACCAAAGGCAAAGCAATGTGGATTCGGAATAAAGGCACTACGGCCAATCCAATCTTTGTGCTGGTTGAAAGTCGCCGCGTTGCCGGTAAAAAACATCCGCAGCAAATGACGGTTTGCCGAATGGGAAAACACCGAGATTTTGGTGATTTGATAAAACTCTGGGAAACGGTTGCCAAAGACGCTCGAACCGCCCAGCGAGCAAACATGACGGTCCGCGCACGGAATAAGCGATTCCCCACCGTAAAAACCTACGCGCCAGAACTTCATTTATATGAGATTAAAGCGCGATTGAAGGAAATCCGCGAAGCCGAATCGCTTTACGAAGATTATTTGTTTGAAAAAGCAGCCAAAACAGAACCGCCAATCATTGTTGAATTTCCAACGGAGCTTCTGAATCTGGCCACTTTAATTTCCAGCATCAAAACGCTGAAGCTTTACAACCGATGGAAACCGCATGTTCGGAAAGAGGTTTTTTATCTGCTGAAAGACATTGCTAGAATTTGCAGAAGTTTATGAGGCACTACATTTCGAGCCAAAACGATTTTTTCTGAAACGATTTCGCCCAGTTATTTACAGCATTAAACCACTATTCGTGAAACAAAAGGCACTACAAGCGGATTTTGGTAGCAAAGGATAGAGCCTAATTGCTCTCGGCCTCGAAACCGTTTGATGGCGATTTGAAATTTAGAAGCTGCTTTGGTTCCAAATACCCGCCGCCTGGGTTTTTCGAGTTGGAACCGGAGCGGCTTCGTTTTTTTATGAAAATAATACTGACAGCGCACTTGTGACGCCGCAACAGGGAGCGCCGAAAGAAATACGGCGTGGATGATTTACTTTTGCAGGGTTTATCATCCACGCCGACAGGCAACCAGAGTCGCCAAAGACAATCAGACTTTATTCCCGCCAGCCGCCGAGAGCAAGGTTTTTCTGACCCATTCAGATTTGCCGATGTTCTCGCGTTTTACGGCGGCATGAACCTGCTTTGCTTCTTCGCTTCCAAAGCGCGCGCCAATCAGCACGTCTTTGGCCGTTTTTGCCAGTCTTGGCCTGCCCATTTTATTTTTCATACTTTTGTTTAACAAATGTCTTGACGGCATGATGCCATTATGTTAAACATAAGTCAAGTAAGAAAACAAAAGCCGTGCTGGTGCTTGTAACACCAACACGGCGCAACCAAAGGCCGAAGCCTTCAGTGGTAACTCGACGTTACAAAATCACTGTAAGACTTGGCCGCGAAAGGTCAAGATGAACTGCCATTGCTGCCAGTCGGATGAAGTGAAAAAAGCCGGACGTTTTACGAATAAAAACTTTGCCGTGCAACGCTACCAGTGCAACCGCTGCGGAAAGACGTTTTCCGACAAGCAACCGCTGGACGGCCTGCGCGTGGACTTCAAACAGGCTTGCCAAGTGGTGAACCTGCTTTGCGAAGGCATGGGCATCCGCGCCGTTGGCCGGATTATGAATCTTCACCGCGACACGGTGCTTTCGATTCTGGAAACAGCCGGCGCGAAAATGGCGACATTTCAGGATGGAATGGTGCAAGACGTGAAAGCCGAAAACGTGCAAATTGACGAGATTTATTCGTATGTCGGGATTAAGCCGCAAAACCTAGACCGGACAGACGAGGAGCGCGGCGAGTTTTTCACCTATTTGAGCGTTGACCGTGCCAGCAAGCTGATTATCAACTGGCGCACGTCCAAACGGAACAAGGAAAACACGCTTGGATTCCTGCGCGATTTGCGCTGCCGTGTGCCAAACCGTTGCCAGCTTACGTCTGATGCGTTCGCGGGCTATTGCCGGGGCAATGCCGCCGTTCAACAGGTCTTTGGTAAAGACGTGGATTACGCCACAGAGACGAAAGTTTGGGGACGGACAAACGCCGACATTTCACGCTATTTCAATCCGATGGTGGTGATCGGAATAAAGCGCAAGATGCGGATTGGAAACCCTGATTTAACGAAAGCCACAACCTGCCACGCCGAGCGCACAAACTTGTCTGTCCGCACGTTCACGCGCCGGTTCACCCGTTGCACACTTGGATTCAGCAAGAAACTGGAAAATATGCGGTTCGCGGTAGCGATGTTTATTTGCCATTTCAATTTCTGCCGGAAGCATAGCACGGTCAATCAAACGCCAGCGCAGGCCGCAGGGCTGACAGACCACGCTTGCGCGATGTCTGCGGCATTCCCGAAAGCGAACCGCTCTGGAAAGCCGGACGCGGCTTCGTCGTCCGCGACCTGCCGTGGACGGTGGAGAAGCTGCGCGTCATCCCGCCGTTTGAATTTGAGAACTGGGCCGTCATCGCCCTCGGCGGCATCCCAAACAAGGTGCAGGTCGGCGATATGGGCGTGGATGGCCGCATCTTCCCCGTCTCCTCCAGCGCCGCGCCGCGCAAGCAGCAGGAAGGCGAACTGGGCCTGAAAGAACGCTGGTATCCCATCCAGGTAAAACAAAAAGACAAGGCCGGCCGCCCGGACATAGACGCCTTTGAAGCCATGATGATGCGCGAGGATTGCGAGAAAGGCTTCTTCGTGTCGTTCGACTATTCATCGGACGCGTTGCAGGAGATCGAATCGTTTTTCAAGCGCAGCCACAAAGTCATCGTCGCCCTGACCGTGCAGGAAATCCTCGACGAGCACATTGCGAAGAAATTGGCCTAAAACTATTATTATATGGCAACTATTCAATTTGGAACGGGTTCATCCAATGGAAAACGAGCAGTGGTTGTTTCTTTTGATTTATGTGGTTTCTCTACCTTTTGTAAACACCCAGAAGCTCACGCCATACTGCCAAAATTCATTTCAGGAGTCTTTGAAGAGCTTGACGCGGTTCTCATTGGTGCTGTTCAACAATTTGTAGAAGGGCTTGATCCTCAAAAAGGTCTAGCCCCAGCACCAAGCTTTGTCAAATACACGGGTGACGGAGCAATCCTAATTTGGTTTCCGCCCGAAAATACGGAAAGCCGACATATCTATTGCACTGCCATTGTCGCCGCAATGAGAAGGTTTCGGCAGCGTTTGGCCAAAATTATTCCCAAGTGGGAAATCGAATGGCAAATTGACCACTTACCGCAACCAGCACGATTTGGCATTGCCGCTGGTTTAGTTTATCCCCTTCGTGGCCCTGATTTTGCTTTTCAGGAAGGCGAAGTCATTGATTATGCTGGCTATTGCATAAATCTTGCCGTGCGGCTTCAAGATCATTGCCCCGAAGTCGGTTTCATCATTCATGAATTGGTGTTTCCTAAACTCGAAGGCTTAATGAAGTATATTGCACACGGAATGAAGGGCGCTCTATCAGAACCAGTCCTCATGTTTGCTGCAGATTTTCCAGCGTTATCCGTTGATTATATCAAGTCAAAGTTTCTGCCATGCGGTCATGAATCGGAACTACGCTGCCAGATTACAAACCGCGAATACAACACGATGGTTGAACGAACATTGGGCAAAGGAACAAAAAGCAACCCGGTGATTGTGCAACCTCGATTTGAGGCTCATTTGATTGGTCCAAATAATTGGAGACAAGATATGTTCACTGATGCACCGCATCCTGAGTTCATACCAATCAGAGATATAAAAGACACTTCTGGAAAAATTATCGCACAAGAAAAACATATTTATAAACTTACTTCTAAAGGGCCTCCTCTAATTTATGAATTTGTCCGCGTGGAACATTTAGCGCAACCCTTGCCTGAAGCCGAACAGGCTATTTTTTACAAAAAGACTGTTTGATAGTTTTTTTAATTATGGCCCTCATCTCATGCCACGAATGCAGCGGACAGGTCAGCGACCATGCGCGGACGTGTCCACATTGCGGCGCACCAGTCATCGCCACCATCAAACGCCGGCAAAAGGCGGTCTTGAATGCGCTCATTATCCGGCTGGTGTTCGGCTTGATCATCGGAATCGTCGGCTGGATTGTCATTCATCACATCTTCAAGCAGGCGCTGGCTCCGCTCAAGGCCATGCAGCAACAGCAGTCGCCACATTAGCCTCGTATGCTTCTCCGCACCCCAAGAACTTTTATGAAAACATTCTATCTGGCCATCGGCCTGGCGTTGGGCGTCTTGTCCCTGTCCGCCCGGGCGCAGAATCAGGACACCAACAATTTGAACACCGCCCTCGGCCGGTTCGAGAGCCGGCCGGATGCGCTCATCGGGCAGGGCTTTGGCGAGGTTGGCAACCTGCCGTTGGGCCAGGCCGAAGTGCGGGTGCGCGCCTGCGAAAGCCGGAACCTGGCCACCGATGAAAAGGTGTATGGGTTGTCCGTGGCCTGGGGCGAGAACGGCCGGTGGCTGCGGTTGCTGGTGGATGACGATGAACTGGACGGCCTGACGGATGCGGTCGGCCGGCTGGCCACCATCAAGGGCGAGGACGTGACGTCGTTGCCGGGCTTTGAGGCGAGCTTCAAGACCAGGGCGGGCCTGCGGGTGATCGCCCACAGCGACCGCGCGGAGGGCGTGGTGCTGACGTATCTGCAATTTGAGGATTCGCCCCGGATTCCGCTGTCGTCGGTGCAGCTCCAGCAGTTGGACGTGCTGTTGCGGCAGGGCCGCAAAAAACTCGACGCGCTCAAGGCGGGCAATTAACCGCCGGCGGCGGGAATGATGAAGGCAGAATGTTGAATGAAGAATCTGCCGCCCTCACCCCACCCTTGGTCCCTCTCCCCTCCCGCTGCGGGAGCGGAGAGTGAGGCTGCTTCGATTTGACGGACGGTAAATTGGGTAGACAATCAAATGATTAAAGCCAATAACCAGAACACCATTAAGACCCGTCAGAAGTTTGACCAAACCTTTAAACGTGAAGCCGTCAACAACTGGCTGACCAGTGGCAAGTCGGCCAGTGTGGTGGCCGTGGAGTTGGGGATTCTCCCCAACCGGCTGTATGCCTGGCGGCAGCGCTTTGCCCCGGCCGACGCTGGGGGGAAGGCGGCGGCCGGGGCAAAGCCGGGCTCCGCCGCCGAGTTGCAAACCCAGTTGGCGGCCGCCCGCCGTGAGATTCGTCACTTGACCGAGCAGCGCGACATTTTAAAAAAAACGTTGGGCATTCTCTCCGAACCGTCGCCGAACGCTACGAACGGATTCACGCGATGAAAACCGATCACGCCATTCTAGGTTTGTGCCAGTTATTAGAAGTTTCCCCCAGCGGCTTCTATGACTGGCAGCAACGCCGTGACCACCCCGGCCCGCGCGCGGTGGCGGACCAAGCCCTCGCCGGGCAGATCACCACCATTTTTGCCAGCAGCCGGCAAACGTATGGCAGTCCACGCATCCAGCAGGCCCTCGGTCAACAAGGCTGCCGTCATGGCCGTAATCGCATCGCCCGGCTCATGCGCACCGCAGGTCTGTGCGGCCGCCAGAAGGGCCGCTACCGAGTTCAAACCACTGACAGCAACCACGATCACCCCATCGCGCCTAATCATCTGGCCCAAGCCCCTAAAGCCACCGCGCCCAATCAAATCTGGGTCGTGGACATCACCTACATCCAGACTGGCGAAGGCTGGCTT
>Ga0302200_10003920_pt1 | contig 12280 bp, 6 predicted proteins | sample II_Bog_N3_1_FD_194585 | JGI IMG/M metagenome (GOLD analysis project Ga0302200, IMG submission 194585) | Peat permafrost microbial communities from Stordalen Mire near Abisko, Sweden - II_Bog_N3_1 | ecosystem: Environmental > Terrestrial > Soil > Wetlands > Peat | place: Sweden: Abisko, Stordalen... | reverse complement strand
CTCAAGGCCCGGTTTGCTGTTTCTGGAAACTCGGTCATCTCCTACTTGAATAGTCCCCTGTTCGCCAAGACAAGCCGTGGTGGGTACCGATTGCGTCGCGACGACGAAGATATCAGTGTCCAAAGCCGAGTCGAACTGACACGTTCGTGCTTTTGTATAGAGGGACACTGGGCTTATAGATTGCAGGTCGATGACGAATTGATTCGAGGCTCGGGCAGAAATGTGCCCAGTGGCTTCGCTCAAGGAATAGGTATGTCGCCTGGAGCCTCTGCCACCTACATGTCCGAAAGCGGGGAGTACCGGATCGGTGCGCCGGTTTATCGAGGTACGCGGGTTGGAGCGCGGCGACTGGCTGTACCTTGCACCTAGGGACAACCAGCTTAGGCTCTTCGCGATCCGCTCGGTGGATTTGATTGGGTTGAGTAATCCTGAGAGCCTCTTCAAACAGACTTGTCCGAGCGCAACACACATCAATGGGAATCTGCAGGCAGCAATCGCAGCGTCCATTGGTCTCTCATCCTTACATTTCCGCAAGCGGGAACGACTACGAATGGGCAGAAGCATTGGAGGTGCCAATTGCAAAAGAGCGCAGCTAACGAAAGTTCAACGACGGTTCGTCGTGTGCGTCGCCCGAAAGATAAAGAAGAGATGATGGCAAGACTGTCGCAAGGCGCAGACAGTGTCTTCGACACCTATGTGGAGCTGTTATGCTTCGCCGCTTGTCTTGGGTACGCGCGCAACGCTTCGGTTCCATTTGAAAGTTCAGCCGAAGCCGTGCCATGGCACGTTTTCGAGAATCGGGGAAAGGATTCAGTTGTAAATCTGGTCGCAGCTGTAGCGTCAGAAGACTTTACGATCGTTGGGCCCGACCGTTTCGATGACAAGCTCAAAGTGTTTGAGCAGTATGCCAATGGTGGCCTAGAGATCCTCTCCCAGTTGATAGACAAGTCATCGTCCTCGTCAATGTGTAAACCGGATTCGGACTGCTTCGGCGACAGATCGAGGAAGATGCAAAGGCTTAGAACCGCGACCTGTTCGTAGGACCAGCTCATCGTGAGTCGACCTGATGACATGCAGGTGAACGCCCGGTGAAATGCCGTGAGCCTTGAGCTTCTTTAGCAATGTGGCGTCTCGATCTGAAACGCTTTCGACCACGAAATGCCCCTCAATTTCAATAGCCGTCAATGGCTGGGACGCTCGTTTCACCATCTTTCCGTCCAGAGCGGGAATGCAGTGACCGTGAGGGTCGAACTTGGGCCGTCCAAGCTTCGCATCGATGCGCTCCTCGAAGCGCTCCGAGATGAAATGCTCCAGCCTTTCTGCTTCGTCATGGACCTCCTCGATTGGGTAGTCAAGGACTTTGTATAAAAACGCCTCAAGCAGCCGGTGATGACGCAAAATCTCCAGCGCGCGGCGTCTGCCAGCGGCAGACAAGCGGACACCGCGGCGGGCTTCGTATTCCACAAACGAAGTCGGAGAAGCGGCCAGTTTCTGAAGCATGTTGGTGACCGATGCCGGCGCGACTCCAAGCCGCTCTGAAAGTGCGGTGCTTGTCACACGTTCCTCTTCCGTTCCCCCCAGCGAGTAGATGGCTTTGAGATAGTTGTCCACTGATTCTGTATTCAGGTTGACGCGGCGTGTGGTCATGCTCTTCCGATCGGTACGATTTGACACTACTCCATTTTAGGTGTACCTAATTAAATTAGGCGAGCCTAAATGGCCTCCTGGGGTTATCTTCCCGAATCCCCTGTTGAGGCCAAGCACCAAAAACCAATCGGAGGTCGATGTGCGCGCGATTCGAGCATGGAGGTACAGCTTCCGTTTTTTATGGATGTTAACTGTAGTTAACCCATGCTTGATCCTGGCGCAGAGCGGAACCAGCAGTGCTCTCTCCGGTGTGGTCACGGACCCGAACGGCGCAGCTGTACCGCGCGCATCGGTCACCATAAACGATACGAACACGCAAGCGACGCGTACCGGTGAAACAGATGCCGAAGGCCATTTTCTCTTTTCCCAGATTAATCCGGGCAACTATCTGGTCACGGTCGACGCTGCGGGCTTCACCGAATCCAAATCCGAAGCTACCACCGTCGGCGTTGGCCGAACAGTCTCACTGAACTTCCTGCTTCATGTCCAATCGAATAACCAGACCGTCGAAGTGACCGCACAGCAGGGCCTTCTCAGTCTCGACAATCCAAACATCACAACCACGATAGATGCGAAAGAGATCAAGAATCTGCCGAATCCAGGGCAGGACCTTACCTATCTTGCACAGTTCGCACAGGGAGCGTTAATGAACACCGCTGGTTCGTCGAGCGACGCGAAGGCGGCTGGCGGCTACGGCAACGTCGAGTTCAATGGCCTGCCTGCGACTTCCAACGGCTACATCCTCGATGGATACGACTCGAACGACCCCTGGTTGGGCCTGAATATCGGTCTCTCATCAAATCTCGTCATCGGACTCGATGCTGTGCAGGAAGCCACCGTCAGCACCAATTCTTTCTCTGTCGATCAGGGACGGTATGCCGTAGCCCAGGTCAACTACTTCACCAAGTCGGGCACGAACGCATTTCATGGCGACGTGTCCGAGATATGGAACGGCTCTTTGTTCAACGCGGAAGATTATTTCCTTCATGCAAATGACACGCCGGGCAACATTGCTCAAAAGCCTCGTGACGTGGTGAATGAATTCGGCGTCAGCGTGGGAGGGCCGATTCGGAAGGACAAGCTCTTCTTCTTTGCTCATTATGAGGGCATTCGCATCGCATTGCCGCTGGTCACGGCAACGACCTTGCCGACGCCTGGCTACCAGAAATATGTCCTGGGGCAACTTGTTACGGGAGGACTTGACCCGGTCACAGGCGCCAACCTTCCTGCCCAACCCGCGGAGATCCCGTTCTACAAAAATATGTTTTCGCTTCTGCCGACTCCTGGCGGATCGCCTGTGGCAATCACATCCTGTCCGCTGGACGAATCCGGGAATCCATTGCCGGCTCCGCCAAGTGGCACCCTGCTCGATGGCAGCGGCTGCGCGACCCAGCGGCAGCGGTCCCTGCACAACAGCGACAGCGAAAACCTGATCGTGTTGAAGATCGATCACACGATCAACTCGAAGAACAGCATCTGGTATCGCTTCCAGCAGGATACCGGCCTGCAGGCTGAATGGACCGACCCGATCAACTCCATCTTTAACGCCTTTTCGCCTCAGCCGCAGCGCACGCTTGTCGTGGGTTACACGCATGTGTTTAGTCCAACCCTTGTGAATCAATTCAATCCTGGAGCAAGCTGGTATTCCAGCATCTTCGAACCGAACAACTACGCACAGGCGCTCGAAACATATCCCATCGTGCTCGCCTCGGGCAGTGACAGCGTGCCTTTCACCCAAATCGGCGGCCTGGATAATACCTTTCCGCAGGGCCGTAAAGTCACGCAATGGCAAATCAATGACAACCTGACCTGGACGCGCGGAAAGCATACACTGCACTTCGGCATCAATACGCGCCGAGTCGATACCAGCGACTATGACCTTGGCGAGGGCATTGTGCCAACTGTTACATACAACGACCTGGCGGAGTTCACTTATGGGGCCGCGTTCACCACGGTCCAGAACTTCCCGGTCTCTCTAAGAGAAAGAGTGGCGGCCGGGAATCTCGAATACTACGCGATGGACACGTACAAACCGTCTCCGAAGGCAACGATTTCCTATGGCATGCGCGTGACCTGGAATACAAATGTCACCAGTCCCCATGCTCTCTTTTCGCGCATGGCTGGCTCCTTCCTCGATGCATCGCACGCAACGAACCAGCCGTTGAATGAGGTTGTCTTAGGCAATGTTCATAACCTTTTTGCAGCGACACCACTATTCGTGTACCAACCGCGCGCATCTCTTGCGTACCAGATTCGCCCGCATATCGTAGTCCATACAGGATTCGGCGTCTTCAACGACATCATCCCTCAGGAAATCGCCGACAGCGGCCTGATGAACGCTCCTGACGATCCTACCTTCACGGGTGGTATTGGCGGGGAGGTGGGCGGCCTGGGAGTAGCGCCCGGCGTGCCAGGAAGCGCCGTTGACGCCACGGTCGACGCCAACAAGTCGTTTCAGACAACCTTCCGCTCTGGCGGCGCGCCTTGTGTTGGCATCCAGGCGGGCGAGGCCACTTGTCCGCTGGCTGTCGGTCTGAACACCTTTCCGAGTGGGACTCTCAAGACTCCGTACTACTACCAGTACAATCTTGGCATCGAGCGGCAGATCGGATCACACGGCAACTTGCGCGCCGATTATGTAGGCACGCGCGGGCTCCATGAGCCATACGAGTTTCAGCTAAACGGCTATCAGAAAGTCTGCAGCGGATGCTTCGCGCCATTTCCGTACCAGCAGCCTCTTGACCAGCGATTTGGAACCATCACCGAGTTCCAGACCGGCGCGAACAGCATTTACAACGGATTGCAGACCGTCTACACGCAGCAATGGAGCAGCTTGACTCTGCGCGGCAACTACACCTTCAGTCATTGCCTGGACGAAGTATCGAATGGCGGCTTGCTGGCATTTTCCACGCAGGGGTTGGAGTCTCCGTTACCTGGAGAATTAAGACGTCAACATGCCAGTTGCGACTACGACGTACGGCATAACATCTCTGCGTTCGGCATGTATCAGGTGCCGTTCCGCTCCCGCAATCCAGTGCTGCGCCAGATCTTCGGCGGGTGGTCCTTTTCGGAGTCGGGGTTTCTTCACTCTGGACTTCCCTTCAGCGTCCTGAGCCAGCAATATAGCGGAAACGGCAATGGCGTCTTCCAGGCATCGAACCCTGCGCAGACCACCCAGTTCGCCGCGCCGGAATATGCAAACAGAGTCCCCGGCGTGCCGCTTTATCGTAAGACTCCCTATCCCGGAGTCACCGTAGCCGGCACGAAGCAGTGGCTCAACCCCGAAGCCTTTGTTTCCGTTGTCGATCCGACGACCGGGGCATGCTATACCGGTGTACTCGGCGTCGAGAACGATAGCCCAGCGATTTGCCAGTTCGGCAACTCCGGCCGCAACTCAGTGCGCGGACCGCACTTCACGTATTCAGACATGTACATCACGAAGACTTTTCCATTCCGGGAGGGAATCAAGCTGCGCATTGACGGCCAGATCTTCAATGCGTTCAATCATCCGAATTTTGCGCTACCGAGCACAGTTCAGGCGGGCGTACCCGGATCGCCCATAGCAAGGTTTGGAACGCTGCAAAGCGCGACCACACCTCCCACCGGTTTACTTGGCGTGGGGCTCGGAGGAGACACTTCGCCCCGCATGATCGCTTTCGAGGGAAGAATTGAATTCTGACAATTGCTTCCCAGTGCCGCGAATGGACTGCCGGGAAAATTCTTCTTAAATACGACTTTCGAAGCAAGGACGAACGGACAGGATGGACTTGAGTGTTGAAGCTCCGAACGAATCCGCCGGCTCGGACATCTCGTAACTCTAGCCCGGGCCTTTGGCGAAGTTTTTTCGATTCTGTGAAAGCGGGGGAAGGCGCACGCTGCACCATTGCCTAGCCCCCGCGGGGAACTATCATTCGGCAGCGAACTTTTCTGGTGAGGCATCGAAGATTTGTTTGTGCCAGGCTCTATGGCGTGTCGATGCAAAGGAAGGTAAGGGCTTCGATGCGACATTCGCGTCTAATTGGAGCCCGCCCTCAACAGCTGGAATACAGGTCAGCAAGCCTTCAATCATCGTGCCTTCTGCAATCAGGCCGTGCATCGTGGGGAAATTCCCCGGAGATGGAGACGAGAGTGACAGGGAGCAAGCACAACCACGAAGGAAACAGCAGGGACAAAAGGGAGCCTGATCCTAGTCCTTACTGGAGAAGGATGCACCGTGACTGGCGCTTTTGGGTCGGTGCCCCCTCGATGGCCACCGCGCTTGTCATCTACGTCTTGAGTGGGGATTTGGCGTGGGTTCCAAATGGCCATCGGCAGTCGGCGGCGCCTGCAGGTGGTCCGAATTAGTCAATGCCCCCGCTCGTCAGCCTACATAGCTGCGAGTTTCCGTCGCGATGCTGTTGATGAAGACCCCAGCCATGTAACGGCAATTCCACCTCCGACATAGAGCCCGGTCAGCACGGCCGGTTTAGCGGTACAGAGGTCTTGTTCAAAAGTCGTAGTGCATTCCAACGGTGATGTTGTTCGCATGAAAAATTCTGGGAGCGGTCAGACCTGCTGTTGATTCAGTCAGGCCGGTCGGCTCGGGTAGAGTCGTGCAAGGTACCACGGTTGACGTCAAAGATGTTGACGTGCTGCAGTACTGCGGGCCGGAGGGACCGCCTTCGCCGTAGCCGTAGTAGTTGTATTCGGCCTTCCATACCCAACCGGGATGAATGGTCCACGCGACGCTGACGAAGGGGGATTGATATGTCGAGTTAAGGGAGCCGTTCACTGCGCGGGCATCGTTGAAGAACTGATTGCCGTTCACTGAGCTGATGCGATATCCCACGTTGGAGCGGATTGACTTCACGGGCGAGAAACTCAGATCCACCGATCCGTATTGAGTGGGAGCATCCATGAAGTCGCGAGCGAACCAGTCGGCGAGCTGAGTCGTGGATCCCCTGGCATACACGCCGGCGCATACATTGGGCGCTCCGCCACTGGTGGTCGAAGCGGTTCCGGGCAAAGTAGGGGAAGCACCGTTGTCATAGCAGATGTTGGTTGCCGCATACACGTCGCTATAGGAGTAATTGAAGTCGACCGAATAGCGCTCATTCGGCGACAGAACCGCGCCCAGGCTGGCGACCCGGCTGTGATCGACATGATCGATGGGTCCCTCGTAGGGGTCATCGCCCGCGGCCACAGCGCTCTGGTTGTTATTCGTGTTGTTATGGCGTTCAAGGTCATTCCATGCGCCTGAAATCGTTGCCCACGGCCTGGGCCTGTACATCGTGTGTATGCGGTAGTGCCTCGTTTGCCGCGGACCGATCGGTGTGAACGCGTTGTCAGCGTAGAGAAATTCGGCCGTCCCATTAAGATTCCATTTGGCGGTGGGACGCAGGGCGGCGTTGAAGATTCCACCGTCTTCGTTAATCGTGACCGTTCCGTTTGAAGTCGCGCCCACGGCCAAGGGACTGTTATGCGGAATGCCTTCTGCGATGGTGTGCGTGCCGTGGCGATAAGTGAGCGAAAGAGTTGTGCGCGCCCCCGCATCCCAGGTACCGGTGAAATTATTGGTCAGAAAGTTCTGGCCAAAGTAACCGAACGAAGGTGTGCCTATTGGGCCGCTGCCTTCAATGGTGGAAGCGCCAGGTGCACCAATCGTGGTAGTCAATGGACCTGAGTTGATGGTCTCATTTCCGGCCGTGGCAGGCGTGGACAGTGTGGTCACGCTGGATATCGTTGACCTCCCCGGTTGATGAACGCTGGAGTAGTCCACCTGATCCGAGAGGCTGAACGTTGGAGTAATCTGCCAGACGATGCCGTAGTCGGCAGCAATGACCGCACGGTGTGCCCTCGCGTTGCCCTCGTACGTAAGCGAACGAGTTGTCCCGTTCAGCCCCTGATAGCTGTCGTAATAGTTAGGCAGATTCATGTTGGCAAGCGTGTAGCGGATGTCGCCGTTCATCGTGACGTTGCGAATGCTGGAGCTTTGCACGCGGAAGATTTCAGTGGGATAGAGGATGCGAGTTGGTTGCGAGCGCAGATAGCTCGTGACCACGGCGCAAGCGGGATTGATAACCGGCAAGCCGCCAGGAGTGGGCGCCGCCGAGAAAATGGGAGTCGCGCCGATGCTGTTTGCATTGCAGGCAGACGCGGGGTAGGGAGATTGGCTGTCATAGTCGTCGAGGGCCACGCGCGTTCCATCCGCTTCCTGCGCGATGAAGTCGCTCGAAGCCATCGTGAAGTAGGAGTCGGCCTTGTAGTGGTCGATCTGCTCCTCAAATGTGAGCTGCGTCCCCCGCATGGGCTTCCAGTCGATGGCGCCGGTGAAGTCGTCCGTGCTGTTGCGTTGGTACTCCTCGAGAATGGCGTCGTATTTGGCGAATGAATAGCCGCTGGGGCTCAGGCTCGGACCCTGAAAAATGTTCTGCGAGTATCCCACTCGATAAGTCACCTTCGAAAGCGGCAAAATGGTGAGTCCGGTGTCTGTCATGCGCCGCACAGTGTTGTAGAGGAATGGCGATTGCTCAACCTGCGGCCACGCAAACGATCCCGTCGGCGCGTTAGCGGGCCCGGTGGAGATGGTCTGGCCTCCGGGAATATTTGGATTGCCGAGCAGGTCGTAGTCGAAGTACTGGCGGTCGCGGCGAAACATCCCCGAGAACTCGTAGATTTTGCCTTTGGAAAGAGTCAGCCTAGTAAAGCTGTTGGGATCTCCGCCGAAACCGCTGCCCACGGCCATGAGGGAATCAACAAGAGTGTTCTTTTTGCCCGGAAGCGCATGCAACTCGAACGTCTCACCGAGCACGCGAGGCCCGGACTGCAGATTGACCATCGTGTCGTACATGGCCGCGCTGCCCGTGACGCCGGTGATTCGCCCACCCAGGTCTACCGTTTGATGGATCGCGTAACCGTCCGGAGCAACCATCTTTGTATCGGGTGCCGGCAGTGGAGCTGTCGTCGTGGGATTTTGAGCGGCAGCGCTGCTCGTAATCATCAGTAAAACCGCAGCACCGATGGCTCCCGCGATGCGCTGAAGCTTTTCCGAAGAGGGCTGTTTATCGAGCAGCCACGAAAACCAGCCTATCTTCTTCATTGAAAGCCTCACGCGGAGAGTTAAGATTACCGAAATATTGAAGTGGTCTATCGAGTTAGAAATGCATTGGGTCAGAGCCATCCGGTGAACCAAAATCACCCCGCCCGACCTTCCTTATCGGAGGAACGCCGGATTGATGTTGGACCCGTGGATATAGGTGTGACAGCTTGTGCAAGGGGTCAGCTCGGACGATCCTGCACTCATGCCGTGAACGGTCGCGCCTGCGACGGGGCTGTGGCACTGGTTGCACAGGGTATTGATCTGCGGCATATTCAGTAGCCGGGCATTCTGTGAACCATGTGGAGTATGGCACCCCAGGCATCCTTCCGCCTTGACCGCGGCGTGCTCGAATACAAAGGGTCCGCGCGTCTCAGTGTGGCACTTGGTGCAGATCGCATTCTGGTCGGCCGTCGACTTCAAGTTATTGTTCCCGAAGGTGCCATGAACGTCATGACAGTCGCTGCACTGAATCAGGCCTTCGTTCACTCGATGATGGAACGGCATATCGAAGGACGGTTTCACGTCGGTGTGGCACTGAAAGCAAAGCATGGGCTGAGCAGCCTTCAGCAATTGTTCCTTGTCTGTGCCGCCATGGACGCTGTGGCAGCTTGTGCAGCCGACGCCTGCCTTGGCATGAGGGGAACGTTCAAAGTTGGGATGAGACCCGGCGTGGCAGCCCAGGCACGTTTTGTCCACTTCTGCGGCCGTTGCCTTGGCAGGATCGAAGATCTTCGAAATGTCGCCGCCGGCCTCCACATGCGCCTTGCCCGCGCCATGGCAACTCTCGCACGTAGCACCGCTCTTGCCATGCTCGAGTGCCAACTTGCTGTGAGGATTGGAAGCGAACCCCTTCGACTCTGATTCGTGGCATGTAGCGCAAACATCCGCACCGACGAAGTCCGCTGGATTCGTATTTTTGGTTTGCGCAGTCGCTGCCTTGGCGGTATCCACTCTGATCGCGGGCGCAGCAAAGAGGGCTGAGCAAAAGACGCTGGCGCTCAACACCAGTATCCAAAACATTCCCCGGCCACGACTCGTTCCCGGCTTTTCGTCCATCTGCATCCTCGAAGAGGGATTCATTTCTTAGGCGATTGGAAACTACTCTTCGCTCATGTTCTGTGCAAAACAGAACACCATGCAACAATTCACTGTGCGCGAAAGCTACGCAGGCGCGGCCCTGCAAGCCCCACTGTCCTCGTTCATGTCTATGAAGCGGCATAAGCCGCTTCATAGAGAGTCAACGGTCCATTGAAAGCTCAATCAAACTTTTCAATACCTGCATAGACTTCGAGAGCTTTGACGTTCGAGATAATCAGCGTCGATCCCCGCGACTGCAATAAGTCACGGCACTTGAATTCCCTAAAGATGCGGGTGACCGTCTCGCGAGAGGTACCGATGAACTCCCCTATTTCGCCGTGCGTGAACGAGCAGGACAGCCGAGTGCCCTGATCTGTCTTAAGCCCATCGTCGCACCATTCCAGCAAAAGCCGCGCGAGCCTTTCTGGAGCCTTCGCCGCCAGCCCCATGGTTCTTAGTTGCTCATGTGAGCGGGTGCGGTCAAGGCATAACTCCCGCACGACATTCTTGTATGCGCTGGGATACATCGCCAGAAAATCAAGATAGGCCTCGCGATCGATTGATGCAAGTTTACAGCGGCTTAGAGTCTCCGCAGTGGTATCAAACCGCTTGCCGCAGAGAGAAGCAGCCAACCCCAGAGTCTCTCCGGGCTGGGAGATGCCAAGGATGAGACGCCTGCCGGAACTCGCGTTCATTGAAAGCTTCACCTGCCCTTCAAGCAGGTAGAGAACCCTGGTCGGCACGGCATCTTCGATGAACAAAATCGTATGACTTGCACAGTAGAAGATCGTTTTCAAAGAGTCGAGCTCGGTCTGAACCTCAGCCGATGGTACCTCATTCGTTGGACAAGGCCCAGCAATCGGCTGGGATTTTTCTGAGGCCGATGCATTAGTTATGGTCATTCGGTCCTCTCATCTTTATGCGAACCACTGCACAGCCGGAGTATGCGAGTCAGACGCACTTTCATGCTGTGCATTTTTGCTCATAGTCCTTCATCCGCGGAGGACATAAAACAGTCAATTCGTCTCTCCTTCGAAGACTTCCGGAGAGAGAAAACTTGGTTACTGTTGCATTCCCATATCTGCGATGAGTCTCGGGCGGGTCGCGTCTGACACGACGAGATTGTGGCAAACAGAGCAGTCGTTGGTGATCGACGCTCCACCTTTGGCAACATGGTTGCCGTCGTGACAACGGAAGCAACCGGGAGAATTGTTATGGCCAATGTTGTTGGGATGAGTGCCCCAGGTCACCTTCATCGACGGAAAGACATTTGCGTCATATATACTGATCAACGCTTTCGCGGCAGCATAGACCTGCGGACTCTGCCTGTTCCAGATTGCCGGATACTGGGACCTGTAAAAGGTCACGAGTCCTGAGGTAATGCGCGCGTCTGCCTCCGCTTGCGATTTGTAGATCGCTTTTAAAAGAGACAGGCTCTCCTGATGGACAAAGGGCAAACTTGCGCTTGGGCTTCCCAGTGCCATGTCCTTGTTCAAGGCGTCTTCAGGCGTATCAAAGGAATGGGCTGCACGATTATGACAGTCGATGCAGTCCATGAGCCGCTTCTCGCCCATAACGATGCTGGTTGTGCCGGACGCGACAAATTCTGTGACTGAACCATCTTCATTTGCTTTCCCGACCCAGGGGATCGTCTGATCCGTCGTGTCCACGGCGATGTATTCAATTTTGCCCATATGCGCGCCGTGAATCCCGCTGAGATGAGCGAAGGAGTCGCGGCCTCCCACGTGCATTAAGGTGACGGAGGAGGTCTTGGTGTTTGACTTGTCATCCGCGTAGCCGTTTGTGATGACGATTTTGTCGCCGAAAAACCTGCCCGGGCTATGACAGTGGACGCAGGTTGTGCTCGCGGCAGGAATCTTGTTATCCGCCATGATTGGTCGTGGATAGTTCTGAGCCACCACCATCAGCAATTGAACCGTTCCGTCAACCTTGGCGTGAACATATGCTGCTGCCGTTGGTGCCACATGACAGTCCGTGCAAGCCACATTCGAATGGGAAGACACGCGGTACGCAACGTGTTCCGGTGCCATGACGTGACAGCTTGCTCCGCAGAACGATACGGTGTCCATGTAGGCAATACCCCGATAGGCGGCAGTGCCCACAATGATGAAATTTATGAACGTTGCGACTACCGCGATGTCCAGAGCATGTCTGAACATCGGATCTTTGAGACTGACTTCTGGAAAGAAAGAGGGCACCTGGTTCGTCGCATCCAAATAGCTGCGTCTCAAAAGAATTCCGACCAGGACCAGAAGAAGACCAACCACAAAAATGCCAGGAAGGATCAGGTCGAAAATGATGCCGAGGTAAGGATTCTTCGAAGCCCCGCGTCCGAAAAAGCCGACGACCCAGAAGCCGAGCAAGACCATTGCCGACGCTGTTGTGGTCGCTCCGCCAAGCAGGCTAAGCCAATTATTCCCATAGAAGAAGATCGGTCGTATCCACTCTTCACGGAAA
>Ga0302200_10003914_pt1 | contig 12292 bp, 9 predicted proteins | sample II_Bog_N3_1_FD_194585 | JGI IMG/M metagenome (GOLD analysis project Ga0302200, IMG submission 194585) | Peat permafrost microbial communities from Stordalen Mire near Abisko, Sweden - II_Bog_N3_1 | ecosystem: Environmental > Terrestrial > Soil > Wetlands > Peat | place: Sweden: Abisko, Stordalen... | reverse complement strand
TCCCCCAAAGCTCGCTGCCAGTGAAACCACCCGCGCCCTGCGCGCCCTCACCCTCACCCTCGACGACCCAACCGGCTGCTGGATTCTCTCCCCACACCTCGCCGCCGCCAGCGAACGAGACCTCTCAACCCGCACGCTGAGCCTGCGCGTCGACCGCACCTTCCTCGCCGGTCCAGCGCCCCTCTCCACCGGCGAAGACTGCATCTGGATCATCGACTTCAAGACCACTGACCCCGGCTCGCATTCCCCGGAGGCCTTTGCAGCCGCCGAGCGGGAGAAGTACAGCGCCCAGTTGGAGGCCTATGCCGCCATCCGCCGCACCCTGCCGGACGGCCACCTTCCTATCCATCTCGGCCTGTTTTATCCGCTCGCTCCCCGGCTGCTGCACTGGCCCAGTTAGGCTCCAGCTATTGCAGATTCGGATAACCCCTAGGTCCCGCCCTGCCAAATGCCGCCTTTCAGGGTGGTATCCTCGCGCTAAGTTGCTGGTGCAACTTCCGAAAGAGAGCCGTGGTTGACAACGCCGGGAAAACACCTCGTACTGTGCATCGACGATGAGCGCATCGGCCTACGTGTGCGCAAGCTGCTGCTCGAACGCGCCGGGTATGAGGTGCTGACCGCGCCCGACGGCCCCTCCGGCCTGAACAGCTTTGAGAACAACCCAATCGAGGTTGTCTTGCTGGACTACTCCATGCCCGGCATGGATGGCGGTGAGGTCGCCGCACAGATGCGCCGCAGCAAACCCGAGGTTCCCATCCTGTTGCTCTCAGCCTACGTTGGCCTGCCCGCGGAGATCGACGGGCTGGTCAACGGCTATCTCACCAAGGCCGATGACGCCGCAACCCTCCTTGAACGACTGCATAACTTACTCCCGAACTAGACTCAACTTTTTGAGGTCGCTCGTGAACTTAAATCGTCTCAACCGGATTCTCTCGCAAGCTCTCTTCCTGCCGGTCATTGCCCTGCTGCTGCTCTCCGGCGTCCTCATCTGGCAGATCTTCAGCGCCTGGACGACCGTCAACCGCATCGAAACCGTCGACCAGAACATCGCCACCATCAATCTCATCTCCGCTCTGATCGCCAATGAGCAGGCAGGCGTCAGCGACTTCCAGACCACCTCCCGGCAGGCCTTTCTGCAGCCCTATGAGACTGCCATCGAACCGCTCAAGGAGAACATGCAGAAGCTCCACGACGGTGTCGCCAGCCAGGGCGGCGACGTCCACACCGTCGATCTGCTGATGATGGCGCACCACGTATGGGTCTCCACCGTCGCGATCCCCGCCATCGACGCCGCGCGGCAACACCGCGCGCTGGAAGCACCCCTCATCAACCGCGGCGACGAAGCCACCATGGACACCATTCGCCGCCTGGAGAGCGGCATCCTCACCTCCCAGCAGGTTGCGCGCAGCTCGCTCGCCAACCACTGGCAGCAGCAATTGCTGTACACGCTGGAAGTCGTCGTGGGCCTTACGGTCATCACCGGCCTGTTCATCGGCATCTTCACCTATAGCCGCCTGCGCATGGTCTCCAACGCCTTTGAGGACACCATGGAAGCGCTGCGTCGCAACGCCCACTCCACTTACGAGTCCGAGCAACGCCTGCGCGCTACCCTTACCTCCATTGGAGAGAGCGTCGTGGTGTGCGACGTAGAAGGCAGCATCGAGCTGCTGAATACCGCTGCGCAGCAACTCTCCGGCTGGACCCAGACCGAGGCCTTCCACCAGGAGCTCCGCCAGGTCTTTCCGCTCGACGACGAGGTCACACATCTGCCGCTGGTTGCGCCCTTCGCCTCTGCCAGCCACATACAGCAGAGCGCCGGCGCCTCCAGCAGCGCGATGCTGGTTCGCAAGGGCGTCGAAACCTTCGTTGAGTACAGCGGCGCTCCCATCTTTGACCACTCCGGCGAACTCACCGGCAGCGTCATCGTCTTCCGCGATGTCACCGAGCAGCGCCGCACCCAGGCCGCATTGCTCACCTCCGAGAAGCTGGCCGTCGCCGGCCGCTTGGCAGCCTCCATCGCGCATGAGATTCACAACCCGCTCGACTCGGTCGTCAATCTCCTCTTCCTGCTCAAGCAGGACCCCTCACCCGAGGAGCGCGCCGAGTTCATCGACATGGCCCAGGGCGAACTCGCCCGCGTCACCCAGATCAGCCGCGCCATGCTCGGCATGCACCGCGAGTCCCGCACGCCGGTCGCCATCGACATCTCCGCCATCACCCGCAGCGTCATGGTGCTGCTGGAGCGCTCCATGACCGAGGCCGGCGTCACCGTCCGCACCCGCCTCGCCGCCAACGCCCTGGCTACCGGCTATCCCGCCGAGCTCCGTCAGGTATTTACCAACATCCTCACCAACGCCGCGCAGGCGTCCGAGCCGGGTACCCGCATTGAGGTGGCTGTTCGCAACCGCCCCGCCCGCGCCGCGCGCGGGAGCGCTCCCGCCAGCCCCGCCGGGGTCGTCATCGCCATCACCGACCAGGGCCACGGCATCCCTCCTCACGTGCTCTCCGACCTCTTTCATCCCTTCTTCACCACCAAGGGCGAGCGCGGCACCGGACTCGGCCTGTGGATCAGCAAAGGCATCGTCGAGAAGCACGGAGGCACCATCGAAGTGGAGTCCAAGACCGGGCCCACCGACCACGGCACCACCTTCACCATCTTCCTCCCCCGTGGCGAAGCCTTGGAGACGCCGGTTCCCGAGCCCGCTGCGAATACAGTGTCGGAGCCCACCGTGGCCGCCTAGCGCGGGGCGCGCAACGCTCGCACCAGCATCTCCGCGGCGCGCTCGCAGTCCGCGAGAGTCACGTCATAGTGCGTCACCAGCCTGATCGTGTCCGGTCCAATCGCGTTGCACAACACGCCCTCCGCCTTCAGCGCCTTCACCACCACCTGCGCTGCCTTGCCGAGCACCGAAAAGAACACCATGTTGGTCTGCACCGCGCCCATGTCGATCTCCACGCCGTCGCAGCCGGCTACGGCCTCGCCCAGCAGCCGGGCGTTGGCGTGGTCTTCGTGCAGCCGCGACGGCATCTGCTCCAGCGCAATCAATCCCGCCGCCGCCAGCACACCTGCCTGCCGCATCCCGCCGCCCAGCCCCTTGCGAAACGCCCTCGCCCGCTGAATCATCTCCGCTGACCCCAGCAACATCGAACCCACCGGCGCGCCGAGCCCCTTCGACAGACAGAACATCACCGTATCGAAGCCGCGAGTCAGGTCCACAACACTCACACCGAGGTACGCCGAGGCGTTGAAGATCCGCGCTCCATCCAGATGCGTCGGCAGCCCCGCCGCCTTCGCGCCGGCCCATATCTCCGCCAGCACCGGCAGCGGCGTCACCGTTCCGCCCGCCATGTTGTGGGTGTTTTCAATCTCAATCAGCCCGGTCGGCGCGTGGTTGTAGATCTTCGGCGCAATCGCCGGCTGGATCTTTGACCACGTCAGCACCCCTCGCTCCCCAGGCACCGTGCGCGCCACGCATCCGGCGAACGCCGCCATCATCGCCATCTCCCACTCCAGGATGTGCGCCCGCGCCTCGCAGATCACCTCCTGCCCGTGGTGCGTGTGCAGCCGGATCGCAATCTGGTTGCCCATCGTCCCGGTGGGGACAAAGACCGCCGCCTCGCGCTCGAAGATCTCCGCCGCGCGCCGCTCCAACTTGTTCACGGTCGGGTCTTCCCCGTAGACGTCATCGCCCACGTCGGCCGCCGCCATCGCCGCGCGCATCGCGGCTGTCGGCTTCGTCACGGTATCGCTGCGCAAATCGATCACCTTCGTCTCCATCTTGTTTAGCTACTCCTTTGCGTTCCTTCGCGTCCTCTGCGACCCTTGCGTTAAGCGGCCACCGACTCCAGCAGATGCCCGAACACCTCATTCGATACCAGCCGCCCGCGCAGCGTGAGCCTCCAGAAGCCATCTTCCTTAGTCATCAGACCATCGGCAATCAACTCCCGTGCTGCTTCCTCGCAAGGTTCCATCAGCTCCCGCGCAAACTGCGTGCGCAGCGACTGCAATGAAACTCCATCACACATCCGCAGCCCGAGAAAGATCGTCTCCTCGAACGCCTCGCGTTCGCTTATCGTAGTCAGGTCGCCACGACTGCCGGCAAGGCCATAGCTCTGCAACTTGTCGACGTTGGCAAGCCGCACCGCACCAGTCTCCGTCAACAGCATCGAGTGAGCGTCCAGCCCGAAGCCGATGTACGGCGCGCGTTGCCAGTACTTCACATTGTGCCGCGACCGCGAGCCCTCGCGAGCAAAGTTCGAAATCTCATACTGCGCGAAGCCTGCCTGCGGCAACCGCTCGCACGCCCGCTCATACAGCTCGACGGCCAACTCCTCTTGCGGAATCCCATGCGCGTGAAACCGCTGCCCGCCGGCGATGACCTCCAGCCCCAGCCGCGAATCCTCGTCGATCTCCAGTAGGTAGACGCTCAGGTGCGTGAGCCCGCAGCCTATCGCCGAATCTAGCGACTGCTCCCAGCTCGCCGCGGTCTGATAGGGCAACCCGGCGATCAGGTCCACGCAAACCTCCGCAGTGCCCGCTGCGCGCAGCCGCGCGATCTCGCGCAGGCACTCCTCGCCGGTATGCAGCCGCCCCACCGCGGCGCACTCGCGGTCCACAAAGCTCTGCGCGCCGAGGCTCACACGGTTCACGCCCAGCGATATCGCGGCGTTCAGCACATCGTCCGCAATCTGCCCCGGCGCGGCCTCCAGCGTGATCTCGGCATCCACCGCCACATCAAAATTTCTGTGCAGCGCAGCAAACACATGCTCTAGCTGCGCTGGTGTCAGTAAACTCGGCGTTCCGCCGCCGAAGTAGACCGTATCCACCGCTCGCGGCAGCTTCGCGCCCAGCCGCGCTGCCGTCGCGCTTGCCGCATCGATCTCCGCACACAGCCGCGCAACGTAAGCCTCGATCTCCCCAGCCTTACCCACTCCCGACGCAAAGTTGCAGAAGCTGCACTTCGCCCGGCAGAACGGCGCCGAAACATACACTCCGAGGCTCTCGCTCATACTCACAACTCCATTCTTTCATGCGCTGTTCACTCCTTTGCGTACCTTGGCGTCCTTTGCGGCCTTTGCGCTTGTCTTTTGCCCGTACCCCGTAAAATAGAATCGATGCCCGCCAAGCAGCCCGATCCCAAGCCGTCTCAACCCGAAGACCCCAAACCCGCCGTCATCGACGACGATGTGGTTGGCAAGGCCTACGACAGCCGCCTGATGCGCCGGCTCGTCCGCTACCTCGCGCCTTACAAGCTGCAGGTCGCCATCTCGGGCGTCTGCATCATCCTCAAGGCCGCGAGCGACGTTGCCGGGCCATACCTTGTGAAGGTCGCGGTCGATACCTACTTCGCGCCGTCGGCCGAGAAGCGCTCCTGGCTCTCGCACCACCTCAGCCCCTCGCCCATCACCGGCGTCACCGAGATCGCGCTGCTCTACCTCGCCGCGCTCTCGCTCACCTTCGCGCTGGAGTTCGTGCAGACCTACCTGATGCAGTGGACCGGGCAGAAGATCATGTTCGATCTGCGCAGCCAGATCTTCCGTCACATCCAGTCCATGTCGGTCGCCTTCTTTGACCGCACACCCGTGGGCCGGCTCGTCACCCGCGTCACCTCGGACGTGGATGCGCTCAATGAGATGTTCACCTCCGGCGTGCTCGCTATCTTTGAAGATGTCTTCGCGCTCGCCTTCATCGTGGCCATCATGCTCACCATGAGCTGGCCGCTGGCGCTGCTCACGCTCTCCGCCATCCCCGGCATCCTCTACGCGACGCACCTCTTCCGCAGGCACGTCCGCCAGAGCTACCGCCGCCAGCGCGCGGCGACGGCGAAGATCAACGCCTTCACGCAGGAGTACGTCTCCGGCATGTCCGTGGTGCAGCTCTTCAATCGCGAACCCCGTGCCTTCCGCGACTTCTCCGCTGTGAACCACGAGAACAAGCTCGCCTGGACCGACGCCATCTTCGCCTACGCGCTCTACTATCCGGTCGTCGAGCTGCTCAGCTCCGCCGCCATCGCGCTGGTCATCTGGTACGGCGGTCTCGCCGTTCTGCGCAACACGGCCTTCTTCTCGCACCTGACAGGCGCGCTCCCCGCGCACGCACCGGGACTCTTCGGCGCCGTCACGCTGGGTACGCTGATCGCGTTTATCCAGTATGCCCAGCGGTTCTTCCGGCCGATCATGGACCTCTCGGACAAGTTCAACATCCTGCAGGCCGCCATGGCCGCATCCGAGCGCGTCTTCAAACTGCTGGATACCGAACCCGAGATCCACTCGCCCGCGCAGATCGTCGCGCCCACGCCCGGCCGATGTACCGGCAGCATCGAGTTCCGCGACGTCTGGTTCACCTACCAGCGCCTGACAGAAGAACAACAGTCCGCATTGCAACAACTCTGTCATCCTGAGCGCAGCGATTCGCGCACTTCGCGAATCGCGGAGTCGAAGGACCCCGATACAACTCGTCTTACCGCGACCGCCAACCCCTTTTCCACCGAGACACCCAATCCTCTCCTCGACTCTATCGACTGGGTCCTGCGCGGCGTCAGCTTCATCATCGAACCCAACGCCACCGCGGCCATCGTCGGCCACACCGGCGCCGGCAAGACCACCCTCACCGCGCTGATGATGCGCTTCTATGACGTGCAGCGCGGCAGCGTCCTCATCGACGGCGTCGATGTCCGCGACCAGGACCTCAACGCCCTGCGCAAGCGCTTCGGCGTGGTGCTACAGGACCCGTTCCTCTTCTCCGGCACCATCGCGCAAAACATCCGCCTCGGCTCCGCATGGATAACAGATGACCAGGTCGAACGCGCCGCCGAGGAGGTCAACGTCGCCGACTTCATCCACACCCTCCCTGACGGCTTCCAATCGCCCGTCCTCGAGCGCGGCTCCACGCTCTCCACCGGTCAGAAGCAGCTCATCTCCTTCGCGCGTGCCCTCGCTCACCGCCCCGGCATTCTCATCCTCGACGAGGCCACCAGCTCGGTCGACACCGAAACCGAGTTCCGCGTCCGCCTCGCCCTCGAACGCATGATCACCGGCCGCACCAGCGTCCTGATCGCGCACCGCCTCTCCACCATCCAGCGGGCCGATACGATTCTCGTGATGCACAAGGGCAAACTCCGCGAACAAGGCACCCACCAGCAGCTGCTAGCCATCCGCGGTCTCTACTTTAAGCTCTACCAGCTCCAGTACAAGGACCAGGAGCTCGGCGAACCGCTCTCCGCCTGATCGTCTCCCCCGCGGCACCTATATGCAGTATGGGCCGCCGGCATCTTTGCCTGGCGGCCCCCGTTGTGCTCTGCTGGCCTGCCTCCGTGAGGAGCTCTCGGCGGCGCAAACTGCTGCGCACGCGATTCCGTTACTACCTGCATCGGAACTACGGCCGGCTCCGCCGCAGGCTGAAAGCACAACCTGGCGGCGCCGCCGCATGTTCCTCGATGGGATAGTGCTCCAGAGGCGGACTTCGTATCATCGAACCAGAATTATTTTTTTGGCCCCACCCCGATGGGAGATCACTCCGCCCGCAGCTTCACCATAAAGGTCTTTGCCGGACTTGCAGCCGACTCCCATGGCCGCAAAAAGTCGAAGTGCAGCGTGACCTTGCCAGCCGCCGCAATCTTCAGGTGAAAGACCTGCTTCGCCGGGCTTCCCGGCATCGACGGCGGAATCGGCACCGTCTCCACGTTGCCCAGCGTCGCTACCCCGGGGATCATCGTCTCCAGTTGCCACGAGTAGCCGGTTCCCTGCGCTGCCACAAACGTCACCACTACCTCATCACCCACGCGCACGTTGAAAGTCTGGCCGTTCTGCTCCTCTGTTATCACGACGCTCTGCGGCGCAGCCTTTGATGCATCCACGCCCCCACTCTGCGCATGGCCTGCTTGAGACAGCGCCAGCCCTGCGCACACCAACAATGCAACCCGGATTATCTTCATGCCAAACACAATACGCCCCAGGGCAGAACCTTACGCCTTCTTCTCCGCCGCATCGCACAGCTTTTCAATTCGCCGTTGCACCGACTCCGGCGTCTTATAGGCGTGAATGGTAAACAGCTCCATGCGCCGTTGCGTCGGCGTCATCTTCTGCCAGCCCGCCTTGGCCTTCGGCCTCCGCCGGAACGCTGCCACGATCATCGGAGGCAGTTCGCGCTCGGCCTCCATCGTGCCAAGCATGCGCTCAGCCATCTGCTCGGCGCGCTTTCGCCGCGCTGTCTCGCTCTGTGGCTCATTGAGATAGGTCCCCATCTGACGCCGCGTGTTCTCGCTCAGAGAGTCATACCACGCCCGCAGCCCGGGCTCCTCATCCAGCAGCACCGCCATCTCATCGGGCAGCACGGCCTCGCGTGGTTCGAGGTCCGGCTCCAGCGTGAACTGCGCCATCTCGCCCTGCCCCACACCCGCACCCTTTTGCATAGCCTTGTTCACCAGCAGAAAGTACCCGCCGGCTTTGGGTACCTTGACGGTCCTCTTGCTCTCGGCGAACGCCTTGGTGCTATCCGCATGCGGAAACAGCGACGTGCGGAAGGCAAAGCCGTTGATCTCGCCGCGCACTCGCAGCCGAAGCATCTTCGGCCACACCTCCTTCGGCGCAAAGGGCACCCGCGCGATCGTCCAGCCCAGGCCTGGCCCCGTTGCTGGTCCCAGATACTCCAGCGCTGCGCGAAAGCTCTGCGGCTTGCTGCCTGTCTTCGCTGGTTTGGCCGCCATCCGCCCCTCCGCGCACCCATCGTAAACCACAGCAGCTAAACTGAAGGGTATCGCCACGCCACCCAACCCGCGCCTCTTCCTCTCCGCCGGCGAGGCCTCCGGCGACGCCTACGGCGCAGCCCTCATCGCCGCCCTCCGCGCACAACTCCCCTCGGCTACCTTCACCGGACTGGGCGGCTCGCAGATGGCCGCCGCCGGCCAGCTCCAGACCGTCCGCGCCGAGGACGTCGCGCACATGGGCATCACCGAGGTGCTGCTGCACGCGCCGTTCATCTTCCGCCAGTACCGCAAGCTGGTCACCAGCCTAAAAAAACAGCGGCCCGATATCGCCGTCCTCATCGACTTCCCCGACGTGAACTTCCGGCTCGCCAAACACCTGCGCCGCCTCGGAGTCCCCGTAGTATGGTTCGTCAGCCCGCAGCTCTGGGCGTGGAAGCGCCGCCGCCTGCGCTGGGTGCAGCAGCGCGTGGACAAGATGCTGGTTATCTTCCCGTTCGAGGAGAGCTTCTACCGCGAGCGCGGCGTGGACGCCGAGTTCGTCGGCCACCCGCTCGCCGCACAACCACAGCCGCACACATCGCGCGAGGACTACGCCGCAACACACCACCTCGACCCCGCCAAGACCTGGATCGCCTTGCTCCCCGGCAGCCGCTGGAAGGAGCTGCGCGCCAACCTGCCGGCGCTGCACGAGCTCGCGGTGCGCGACCTCTTCGCCAGTTCCGCAGCGCACACCACCTTCGATGGCTCCACGACCACGCAGCCTCAGGACCCCGCCACGCATACTCGCTACGAATTCCTGCTCCCCGTCGCCTCCACCATCGATCGGGGCCGCCTGGAAGAGTTCCTTAGCACTCTTGATGCCGAATCGCTGCGTTACTTTGTTGAAGATGAAGAAGGTGAGCCGCTATTCATCGCTTCGGTAGCCCATCGCCCCATTCGCTGGCCCTTGCTTGATGCGCACGCTTCTCTGCCCCGCCTCACCCTGGTTCCCGACGCCCGCGAAGCCCTGCACCACGCCCGCGCCTCGGTCGTCGCCAGCGGCACCGCGACCGTGCTGGCGGCCATCGCCGGAAACGCCTTCGTTGTGGTCTATCGGGTCTCCGCGCTGACCTTCGCGCTGGCGAAGAAGCTTGTCCAGTACCCCGAAGAGCTGGCCGCGCCGCGCGACCTGGAGGGCAACCCTCCCGTCGCGATGGTCAACCTCATCGCGGGCCGCCGCATCGTCCCCGAGCTGCTGCAGGGGGCGTTCACCGCCGCCAACGTCGCCTCCGAGCTGGCTCCCCTGCTGGCCGACTCCCCCCAGCGCGCCGCCCAGATCGCCGCCCTCGCCGACGTCCGCACCCGCCTGCTGGCCCCCCGCACGGCCTCCGCCCCCGCCTCCCCTATAGACCGCGTCGCCCAGACCGTCCTGTCCCTGCTGGCCGAACCGAAGTAAGTCCAAAGCCGTAAAATACACGTCAAAGAGAGGGAGCCGGGCCCCAACTGCCGGCCGCTCTCCGAGGTTGCAACGAATGTTGAAGCGTCTCACCGTCCTCGCTCTGTTGGCCACCGCGGCCGCTGCCCACGCCGCGATCCCCATTCGCCCGCAGATTAACATCACGGACTACGACATCCACACCGACCTGGACCCCGCGACCGGCCACATGACCGCAACCGCCGAGGTCACCTTCAAGGCCCTCGAAGACCTCAACGCCGTCATCTTCGGCCTGAACAACGGCCTGCAGGTCACCAGCGTCCTCGACCCCAACAAAGCCTCGCTGGTCTCCGAGCGCAACGTCACCGACTCCACCATCCGCGTCACGCCCGCGGCCATCCTGCCCAAGGGCAGCACCTCCACCTGGACCTTCACCTACGCCGGCGCGCCCACCGTGGACACCAGCCCCGTCGACGGCATCCGCTTCGCGCAGATCGCCGACCCGGTCAGCATCCTGCTCTACCCCGGCCGCTGGTTCCCCATCGCCATGCCGGGCCTCTTTACCGACCGCTTCACCGCGCAGATCGCCGTCACCGTCCCCGCGGGCGAAACGGTCGTCGGCTCCGGCGTCACCGGCAAGAAGGCGCTTGCAAACAACCGCACCGAGTTCGACTTCAACTGGACCAAACCCGGCTTCCCGGGCACCATCGTTGCGGGTAAGTTCGTTCCGCCCATCACCGCGCCGGGCATCCCCAACATCCGCGTGTTCCTCACCGACCCCAACCAGGCCAAGGGCAAAGACTTCGCCGTCACGGTCGCCCGCGAGTTCGAGTTCATGACCGACAAGTTCGGCACCGCGGAGTCCGGCCGTCTCGATGTGGTCGAGCTCCCCACCGACTCCGTCTCCGCCGCCTGGGCGCCGGAGGTCATCGCCGTCCGTCCCGACCGAGCCAACACCCGCCTGCTGGCCAACACCGTCGCGCACCAGTGGTGGGGCTCGGAGGTCTCGCCCGCCACGCTCAACGACGCCTGGATCACCAACGGCATGAGCCGCTACGCCGAGCTGATGTACCTCGAAGACTCCAGCGGCAAGTCCGCCCTGCAATCCGCCATCACCGACACCGAGGCCGGGGCCCTGGCCTATGACACCGAACCGCTCACCACGCTCGGCCGCCTCGATCCTTTCTCGCCGCAGTTCCAGAACATGACGCTCGAAAAGGGCGCGATGGTCTTCCACATGCTCCGCTGGGAGATGGGCGACGACGTCTTCGCCAAGTTCCTCAAGGCCCTGCTCTCGCAGTACACCGACAAGCCCATACGAACCGCCAACGTCCAGACCGTCGCCGAGGCGCAATCCAACCTCCAGCTCACCGCCTTCTTCTCGCAGTGGCTGGACGGCACCGGCGCACCCGAGTTCACGGACAACTACAGCGTCTTCCGCCTCGCCAAGGGCGAGGGCTTCCGCACCGTCGGCTCCATCTCGCAGGACCTCGACCTCTTCTCCATGCCCGTCGAGCTGCGTATCGAAACCGAGGGCAAATCCGAAGAGCGCCGCGTTGATCTCTCCGGCACGGAGTCGCGCTACTCCGTCACCACCTTCGGCCGCCCGCGCCGCATCACCATCGACCCCGAAAACTGGATACTCAAGAGCTCGCCCGACCTCGGCGTCCGCGTCGCTGTGCTGCGCGGACAGCAGGACGTCGCGCAGGGCGACCTCATCGGCGCCATCGCAGAGTACCAGAAGGCGCTCGACTCCAACCGCGGCTCCTCGCTCGCCAACTACCGCCTCGCCGAGATCTTCATGATGCAGAAGAACTACCAATCCGCCGCCAACAGCTTCCGCGACGCACTGCGCGGCGACGACGACCCCAAGTGGACCGAGGTCTGGTCGCACGTCAACCTCGGCAAGATCTTCGACATCACCGGCCAGCGCGAGCGCGCCGTCAACGAGTACCGCCAGGCCGTCCAAACCAACGACAACACCCAGGGCGCCATCAACGAAGCCCGCCTGCTCATGCAGAAGCCCTACAAGCTCGACGAATCCGCCGGCAACTGAACAGCTTCCTCCGCGCCCTCCGCGTAACCTTTGCGCCCTCTACGTTAAGGCTTTGCCGTTGTCTTTGATTCTGTAATTCCTGCAGACCCTGCACGGAATGCGTGCAGATTCAGCCAC
>Ga0302200_10003913_pt1 | contig 12294 bp, 9 predicted proteins | sample II_Bog_N3_1_FD_194585 | JGI IMG/M metagenome (GOLD analysis project Ga0302200, IMG submission 194585) | Peat permafrost microbial communities from Stordalen Mire near Abisko, Sweden - II_Bog_N3_1 | ecosystem: Environmental > Terrestrial > Soil > Wetlands > Peat | place: Sweden: Abisko, Stordalen... | reverse complement strand
AATCGCGGTGGATGCGGCCGGGAACGTGTACGTCGCCGATTACAACGCGAGCAAGGTGTACAAGGAAACACCGTTGCCGAGCGGAGACTATTACCGGACCCTGGTTGCGGGATCATTTACCCCGGTGCGTGTGGTGGCAGTGGACGGGGGTGGAAATGTTTTTTTCGATGGGCTGTCAGGTGTTGCGAAGGAAACCTTGCAGCCGAGCGGCAGGTTTCAGGAATCCGCGGTGGGCGGGTTTATGGGCGCTCCTGGAGGGCTGGCGGTTGACGCGGCAGGGAACGTTTATGTGTCCGACTCCAATTTTGGAAAGCTGTACAAACATACGTTCTTGCCGGACGGAAGTTATACGCGGACGCTGATTCGGGACGAGCTTCACGGCGCGCTGGGTGTGGCAGTGGATGGAAGCGGAAACGTGTATGTCGCAGGTCAGGTGGATAGGAAGATCTACAAGGAAACGCTATCGGGCGAGAGTTACATTGAGAGCTCGATTGACGGGCCGTTTACCGCGCCGCAGGGAGTTGCGGTGGATGGGAACGGAAATGTGTATGTCTCCGATTTTGGAACGGGTGAAGTGTATAAGGAGACATTGAAGGATGGGAGCTATGTCCAAAGCGTTGTGGCGAGCGGGATGGGCGCGGGTTACGTTGCCGTGGACAGAGCCGGCAGTCTTTATGTTTCCGACGTGAATGAAGGAAAAGTTATGAAGTTACCCATTGAGGGGAGTCCGATTCCACCTGTGAATTAGACCGCGCGCTGAAATTCTGAGCGCCATTGCGGAAGCGGAAGGTATATTGGCACGTAACTGGAAGCAATTCCACTTTGAGTGAGGTTTCCTTTCAATGGGCAATACGATCACGCCGTGGTATCTGAAACCCTCGACGCGCTGGGCGCACTTTCGCGCTGTGCCCTTGAAGCGGCTGTGGGTGCTGCTGGTGGCGGTGTTCCTGCTTTTCTCCGTGATCGGCTTTTATGTCGACCTGGTGCAGGCAAAGGGGGCAATCCCCTATGTGGTAGTGGTGGCGATCGCGGCCTTCAGTGGACTGAACTCAGTTTTGTGGATTGTTGTGCTGGCTCGCCTGCCGAGAATATACCTCTTCGGCCTGATTGCGCTGCAGTTCTTCATTTCGTACCTTTGCAATGTTTTTGCCAACTGGATGATCAATAGTTTCAATCTGGCCGGGGTGCCCAGGGATAGTGGGATTAATTTTTCAGCCACCTGCATAATGACCCTGGTGATTACCTCGTATATCTTCTTTGTTGCCTACATGCGGAGTGAGGGAAAGGAAACATTTCGCCTGGCCAACGAGCTGGCGCTGGCGCATGGAATTCAAAAGACGCTTGTGCCGCCGGTGAGCTTGCGAGCCGCGTGCTTTGAGGTATACGGGATCTCGTACCCCAGCGAACAGGTTGGCGGCGACCTTGTGGATGCGCTGTTTCTCTCCAATGGTGACGCAGTGGCCTACCTCGCTGACATTTCGGGGCACGGATTGCAGGCAGGGATCCTGATGGGGATGCTGAAGACGGCGATGCGGACGGCGTTACTGGATGCGGGAGAACGCGAGCCAAGCAGGACGTTGCCGGTGCTGCTGGACAGGATCAATACTGTGCTGCCGGCGGTGAAGGAGCCGCAGATGTATGCGACATTCACAGGATTCCGGCTGGGAGCGGACGGGAGCGTTTATTTTGCACTCGCGGCGAGCCCTCCGTTTCTGCAGTGGCATGCGAGCGCGCAGACGATGAGCGGGAAAGAAGAGGCACAGTTTCCATTAGGGCTGTTGCCGGTTTCAAGCTTTGACGGCTACACGCTGGAAACTGCGCCGGGGGATCTGCTGGTGGTGGCGACGGACGGAATTCTGGAAGTGGCGAACAAGCGGAACGAGGAGTTCGGTGTGGAGCGGCTGAAGGATGTGATCGCAGCAAATTCTGAGGACGCGCTGCCCGTGCTAGCCGAGAAGATGCTTGCGTCGGCCCGCAGTTTTGGGGCGCAATTCGACGATCAGACGATTTTGATTGTGCGACGGCTGTGATTTGAAAACAGCGGAACCGGAGTCGAGAAGTGAGCGTATCCGCATGGAGCCGGAACTTCGGGTGCGATGCGCCGACGGCGGAAAGAATCGTCAAATCCAATGTGAGGTCAATGGCATGATCCCAGCTTCAGTTAGATACTTTTACCGTGCGGTCGTTCGTCAGGGGGCGTTCGCGGTTACGCTTGCATTCCTTGCTACGTTGGCTGTAGCGCAGGAGGACCCAAAAGGCGGTGGACAGGCTGCGTCCGCGTCCAGTATGTCAGGCGGGATGGCGCACATGGCGGGGCACATGTACATGACGACTTTGCGGCCTTTGCAGCCGGGCGATAAGGCGAAGGCGGATGCGATTGTGGTGGCGGCGAAAGAGGCGATGGCGCCTTACACGGATTACCACAAGGCGCTGGACGACGGGTTCCACATTTTTCTGCCGAACATTCCGCAACCGCAGTATCACTTTACGAAGAACGAGAACGGACGCGAGGCGTTCACGCACTTCGATCCGCTGAAGCCGACTTCGCTTCTGTACACGAAGACGGCTGACGGAGGATACAAGCTGGTGGGTGCGATGTATACGGACCGGGTGACGGCGAATGAAGACGAGCTGAATGAAAGGATTCCGTTAAGCATTGCGCACTGGCATCAACATGTGAATTTCTGCAAGGCGCCTGCCGGGCATGGCGCTGAGTATTTTGGGCACGATGCGAAGTTCGGGTTGATGGGCTCGATCCATACAAAGGAAGCGTGCGATGCGGCGGGAGGAACGTTTTTGCCGCATGTGTTTGGATGGATGGTGCATGTGTATCCGTACGAGACGGACGCGGCGAAGGTGTGGTCAACGGGGGATGACGATGCCGGGCACGACAACATGGATCACTCGGCTATGCCGGGGATGGAGATGAAGTAGAAGCGGAGCGCATGCGAAGCTGGTGGCAATCATGCATGTAGTTGTGAGGGCCAACACATTTCCATATGAATTCGAGCCGATTGATTGCACGGCGACGCAGGAGATGAAGTAAGCTACCCCCATGTTCAGCATCAATAAAGGTTCGATCCGTCTTTTTCGCTTGGCCGGTGTGGACGTGTTTCTGCACTGGTCGTGGTTTCTGGTGGCGCTGTATGAAATCGGCGCCCACGATGGGCGTACTCTTCTGTTTCATGGAGCATTGCGGAGTACCTGGCACTGTTCCTGATCGTGCTTACGCACGAATTCGGCCATGCGATGGCCTGCAGGCAGGTGGGCGGCTTGGCAAACCGGATCATGCTGTGGCCGTTGGGTGGCGTGGCATACGTTGACCCACCGCAACGAGCGGGAGCCATGCTCTGGAGCATTGCGGCGGGCCCGCTGGTGAACGTGGCGTTGTTTCCGTTCTTCTATGGAGCGGTGCTCGGGGCCAGGTCGATGGGATGGCGAGACAGCATGCCCGACGCTTACATGCTGCTACGCATGATTCTGTTCATCGACGTGGGTCTGCTGATTTTCAACATGCTGCCCATCTATCCGCTGGATGGCGGTAAGATTTTGCGCTCGCTGTTGTGGTTTCCGTTGGGGCGCGCGAAGAGTTTGATGGTATCTGTGGTGATCGGCATTATCGGCATTGTGGCGTTCTTCGTGTTCTCAGTTGTGGTTATGCGGTCGCGTTGGAATATTTTCCTGTGTTTTTATCTGCTGATGAGCTGCTGGAGCGGATTGCAACAGGCGCGGGCCCTGCTGAAGCGAGAGAAGATGCCGCGGCGCTCGGGATTTGCGTGTCCTAGCTGCAAGGTTGCGCCGCCGCTGGGAGCGCTATGGAAGTGTGGAAAGTGTGAACAGACCTTCGACACTTTTGCAACGGGTGCCGCTTGCCCGAACTGTGCGACGCTGTATCCCACCACCACATGCGGGGACTGCAGGAGGCAATCTCCGATGAGCGAATGGAGTGTCGCTTCCGCGCCTAGCTACGGCGTGATCAACGGGAGCGTACCGGTGCGATAGCGGGTTCGTCCCTGTATCCTGATGGCGGTCGGTTGTGCGATTGAGTTTGGATGAATCAGGATGGGTGCGGGCGATGGCTTGGTCGATTCGTGGACGGCGGTTCGTAGTGGGTGGGAGCGCGGTGCTTCTGGTTGCTGTCGCGGCTGGGGCAGTTCTGCACGCTGGAATCCATGCGAATCGTGCGGCAGTGCCGGTGGTTCCTTATCCACATGAGCTGGCGCAGGTGAGTTTTGCTGTTGCGGGGGATGTAATTCCACATGAGCCGGTGCGTGCGGCTGCCGGCGCGGCTGTTGCAGCTGGCGATGCTACAAACACTCAAGGCTGGGGCGCGCTGTTCAGCGATGTGAGCGACGTGTTTGAGAAGGCGGACTTCGGGTTTGTGAACATGGAGACGCCGGTTGCGCCCGCGCACTCGAAGGGGTCGAAGCCGTTTATGTTCGACGCGCCAGTGGCGTTGATTGATGGGCTGAAGGCGAATGGGATCAAGATTGTTTCGTTCGCGAACAACCACGTGATGGACCAGGGGTGGGCGGGATTTACGGAGACGCGCGAGCATTTGCGCGAGGAGGGGATGCCGTTTGCCGGAAGCGGCGACACGGCGGCTGATACCTTTCAACCCGTGATTACAGAAGCCAACGGCATCAAGGTGGGCTGGCTGGGAATGACGCGGTGGCTGAATGGGAATCGCAATCCGGAGAAGGACGACCAGCCGCATGTGAACTTCTTTCCTTACCCGGGCGAGAGCGGTGGAGCGACGGGCGCGGATGAGGCGCAGGTGCTGGATGCAGTGAAGGCGGCGCGGGCGAAGTGCGATTTGCTGGTGGTTTCGATTCACTGGGGGATTGAATACGCGCCTGCGCCGAGGCCGGAAGACGTAGAGATTGCGCACAAGATGCTGGAGGCTGGGGCGAGCGTGGTGGTGGGGCATCATCCGCATGTGCTGCAGCCGGTGGAAACTTACAAGACGCAGGATGGGCGCAACACTGTGATTTTTTATTCGCTGGGGAATTTTCTGTCGAACCAGTCGCGGACGTATGTGGATGGGTTGATGCCGGACAAGGATGGCGACCCGCGGGACGAGATGATTGGGCTGTTTTCCGCGGTGCGCAAGGATTACGGGCCGGCGGGGGTTCGGGTGGAGTTGGGGCGCGTGGGGATACTGCCGGTTTGGGAAGAGAATAACCGGAATGAGATTGCGAGCGGGAAGGCGAAGACGGCTGTGATTCGGCCGGTGCTGATTGACCGCGAGATTCCGAAGCTGCAGGCGCGGCTGGATGAACTAACGAAGCTGGGCGCGGTGGCGGACGCAGGTGGGACGGCGGCGGGTCTGACGGCGGAGCAGAAGAAGGAATTTATTGATGTGACCGGACGGCTGAAGTTGCTGACGGATCGACGGGGACAGATTTTGGCGCGGACGGGGGATGAGTATGTGACCGACCCGCCGAAGCTTCCGGCCAAGCCCTGAACCTGTGAGTGAAGGCGGTTATCAAGCAGGAGATGAGCGTTCCGAATGGTTCCAGATACAAAGCGCGCCACGGGCAGAATCAATATCACCAAAATCGAGCAGTCTCCTTATGACGAGGCAGGTGGGCCGAAGATTTTGGAGATACAGGCGACGGAAGAGTTCATTGGCGATCTTGCAGGCGTGGGCACGGTGCGGTTTCTGTTTGTGTCGCGTGCGGATGGGAGCGCCAGTTTCGTTGGGGTGGAACGCTTCGTTGGGGAGTTGGATGGGCGTGCAGGGACCCTCATTCTGCAAAACTCAGGAACTTTGGAAAACGGCGAAGTGAGCGGGAGCTGGTTTGTGGTTCCAGGATCGGGAACCGAGGAGTTTGTTGGACTGCGCGGTGAGGGTGGTTTTCGAACGGAGATCGGGTTCTTTCTCGACTACTGGTTTGAATAAGGCGGGTCAGAACCCACTGGATACCAGCCAGGCCTCAGTCACTTCGAAGGCCGGTTTCTTTTCTACCTGCATTTGCGCGTGAGCGAGCTTAACCAGCACGTCGGCCTCGACGTTGACCGGGGATCCGGGGCGGAGGGTGTGCAGATTGGTGCGCCAATAGGTGAGCGGCAAAATGGCGATGGTGATGGTTTCGCCGTCGAATGCTGCGATGGTGAGACTTATGCCTTCGATGGCGACGGAGCCTTTGTGGACCATCCAGGGGCGGACGTTCGGTGGGACTTGGATTTTCAGGGTCCAGTCGGTGGTATTTTTGTCGAATTGGGGGCTGGACTCGGGAATAACTGGATCGAGAGCGGTGAGTGTGCCGCGATCGTCGATGTGGCCCTGGACGATGTGGCCGCCGAGGGGGCTTCCCGCTACGGTGGGCAACTCAAGGTTAACTTTGGCGCCGGGGGCGAGGGAGCCCAGCGAGGTGCGGTCGAGGGTTTCCTGGGCTAGGTCGGCGTGAAAGTAGGTAGGGTCGACGTCGAGAGCGGTGAGGCAGACACCGGAGACGGCTAGGGAATCGCCTTCGCGGAGTTTGGCGGCGATTCCGGGAGCTTCTATGGTTATGCGGCGGACGCCGCCTGTTTCCTTCAGGCTGACCAGCGTGCCGGTTTGTTCGATGATGCCGGTGAACATGGAACTATTTTAAGTGATTAGTGGTTAGTGAGTAGTGGTTAGTAGTTTGAGATCGCACGTTTTGCGCTGGGGAGATCCTATCTGCTGCCCACTAATTTCTGTCCTTCGGCCAGGGGTCTTTTAGGAGCGAGCAGAGGCCTAAGTCGTTGGCGTAGCGCTCGACTTCTACTTCGCCCATGCTGATGGGGTGGGCCATGCCGCGGAAGGCGGGGACGGCGTCGGAGCCCATGATTTGCGGGGAAACGAAGAGATGGACGCGGTCAACGAGGTTGGCGGCGAGAAAAGCCGTGTTGAGGCGTGTGCCGGTTTCGGTAAGGAGGGTGAGAATGCCCTCTTCGCCTAGCTTGTCGAGGACTTTGGCGAGGGGGACGCGGGCGGACTGAAGGGATTGAGCGGAGGGCTTTTCTCCGGGTGGAAGTGACTCTGCCTGAAGAACTTCTACGCGGACGCCGCGTTGCTGGAGTTGCTGGATGCGGGCCTGGTCTTTGGAAACAGTGAAGATTACAAGATCATTTTGCGCGCTGGCGACCATTTTGCAGTCGAGGGGCATGCGCAGGGCGGAGTCGAGGACGACGCGGAGGAGCGGGCGGCGACGGCGGAGGCCGCTACGGTCGGTGAGCATGGGGTCGTCGGCGAGGACGGTGTCGACGCCGGTGAGGGCGGCATCTGCTTGCCAGCGAAGGGGTTGGACGGCGGCGCGGGCTTCGTCGCAGGTGATCCAGAAGGGCTCTTTGAGGTGGTGCTGGCCGACGGGCGGCGCGATGCGGCCGTCGAGGGTCATGGCGACTTTCATGAGAACGAGAGGGCGCTTGTGCTGGCTCCAGCGGGCAAAGCCTTCGTTGAGACGGCGGGCTTCGGACTGACAGACGCCGAGTGTAACTTCAATTCCTGCAGCACTTAGCTTGTCCATGCCATGACCGGCGACGGCGGGATTGGGGTCTATAGTGGCGGCGACTACGCGGCGCAGGCCGGAGGCGATTAGCGCGTCGGTGCACGGGGGAGTGCGGCCGGTGTGGTTGCAGGGCTCGAGGGTGACGTAGGCGGTGCCGCCTTTAAGTCGTTCGCCTGCATGCTGTTGGGCGACTTTGAGGGCTACTACTTCGGCGTGATCGATGAGGTCGTATTCGTGCCAGCCTTCGCCGGAAACCTGGCCGGCGCGGTCGAGGATGACGCAGCCGACGGCGGGGTTGGGCGAGGTGACGGCGATGCCCCGGCGGGCCAGTTCGAGGGCCCGTTGCATCCAGTAACGGTCTTGTTCCAAAGCATTCATTCTATTCGAGTAACGAGTCTACAAAATCGGTGGGGGAGAATTCCAGGAGGTCGGACATTTGCTCGCCTACGCCGGCGAAGCGGACGGGCAGGTTGAGTTCGCGGGCGATGGCTACGGCGATTCCGCCCTTTGCCGTGCCGTCGAGCTTGGTGAGGATGATGCCCGTAACTCCTGCGGATTGAGTGAACAGGCGGGCTTGCTGGAGGCCGTTCTGGCCAGTGGTGGCGTCCATGACGAGGAGGACCTCGTGGGGGGCGCCGGGGATGAGCTTGTTGGCGGTGCGGCGCATCTTTTCCAATTCATCCATCAGCCCGGTTTTGGTGTGGAGGCGGCCGGCAGTGTCAACGATTAACTCGTTGATATGGCGGGCTTTGGAGGCGGAGGCAGCGTCGTAAAGGACGGCGGCGGGATCGCCTCCCTGGCGGGTTTTGATGATTTCGACGCCGGAGCGGCTGGCCCAGACCTCTAACTGCTCGATGGCGGCGGCGCGGAAGGTGTCTGCCGCGCAGAGGAGAACTGTTTTGTTTTGAGCACGATACCAGGCGGCTAACTTGCCGGCGGAGGTGGTTTTGCCGGTGCCGTTGACGCCGACCAGGAAGGTGACTTTGGGAGGCGTGGTTGGGGTGGCGACGGGGATTCGGGGAGCGCGGAGTATGGCGACCAGTTGCTCCTTGAGGAGGGAGCGGAGTTCGTCGCCGCCTTCGATGGCTTTACGGGTGGCGCGGTCACGGAGAGCGTCGAGGACTTCGGTGGTGGTCTGCACGCCGATGTCGCTGCTAAGTAGTGCGGATTCAAGGTCTTCTAGCGTGGATTCGTCGACGGTGCGCGTGAGCGCGACGATGCCTTCGATCTTGGTGGAGAGCGACTCCCGGGTGCGGGAAACGGCCTGCTTCATGCGGCTGAAGAAGCCGGATTTGGGCTCTTCTTCGTCGTCCGTTTGCTTCGGTTTGTCGGGGTCGTCGTAGCCGCTGAAGAGCGTGATCATAGAGTGGTCCAGATTTGAGTTTAATGCAGGGAACAGTTCTTAGTTCACAGTTCCTAGTTCCCAAAGGGTCAATCGGAGGGTTGTGCTACCTAGCTGAAATGGCTGCACAAGTGGTTACAAAACATGTGAAGGGGTTGAACCTGTGGTTGCGAATCGCCGAGACCTGTACCTTGCGGGCAGCCTTTTCGATATGTTTCGGTTGCCGAGAGTTTTCCTTTTCGAGGCGATGGGTTGTGGAGAAATTGTCATTTTTTTGGTAAGTGCGCTGATTTCGCGGGGTTTATTGTTGTAAACCGTTGATTGTATGTCGGTTATTTGGATTTTGTTTGCAGTGCAATTGCGGGAAGACAGGTTACAGATTTTAGATGACAGTTGAGAGGTCGCGCCGCGGCCGGTTTCGCGTAACCGTTGGTTCGTGCGACCCTCCGGAGGGCTTTGCGAAACCTTCTGTTGGCGCAGGAATTATCCTCTTTCGCCCGCTGACGCGGGCTGAAGGCGATTCGATGCCTTTCATACTCAGGCTCGCCGAACAGGTTCGTAACAGCCTGCTCCGGGACGCCTTGAGAATGTGGGGGCCTGACCAGGGTTTCGTCCCCGCTGGGGCGGACTTCACCTTGGGCTCCTTCGAAAATGCAGGTCATTGCCGGAGGTGCTAGTGCGGGCGGGACGCCCACACGACAGCCGGCCTCCACCCCATCGAGCAAAAATCGCTCGCCGGGGACCCCAGTCTGGAGATCGGCGCTACCCGGTTGCCGCGATTTTCATGCCTGGTTGTGAGCCAAAGGGTCATGAATGACTATTCTCGGTTTCTCCCTTCCGGGAGAAAGGTAAGGCCCGGCCAGTGTGCTGCATTCCCCGGTCCCTCCGCCGCGGCGGACGAGGGACCGGGGCACCCGAACTGGTCCGCGGGTTACTGGACTGTCAGGGTGACGTTGGTTGTCGCGGTGACGGCGCCCTGCGTGCCGGTCACGGAAATTACATAGGCGCCTGGGGTGGTTCCGGGGTTGGTGGGGCCCGTGCCTCCGCCACCACCTCCGCCTCCACCACCGCAACTGATGAGGCCGGTGGTGAGGAACGTGAGAAACGCAAACATGCCCAGCAGTGTGCGCAAGCGGCGGCGACGGGCTGGGATGCCGAAGAGGAGGAGGCAGGCTAGCGCCGCGCCGCCCTGGTACCAGCGGATGCCCGGAAGCGCGGGGTGGGCGAAGGCGGTGGTGCTTGGTGCGGTGGTGGTGATGGTGAGGGTGGCGGTTCCGGCTGTGGTTCCGGTGATGGAAACCGGGCTGGTTGAGCCGAAACTCAGGGTAGGCAGGTCCTGCGCGCCAGAGGGGCTGGAGGCGAGGGTGGCGGTCAGGGCAACGCTGCCGGTGAAGCCATTGCTGGGAGTCACGGTGACGGCTACTGTATTGCCGGTGGTGGATCCGGGGGTAACGGTTAGGGGCAGGGCGGCAATCTTCAGGCCGGGCGGAGGGGGAGCGGCAGCTGTAACGGTCTCCGTTGCGGTTGCGGCAAGGTAGTTTACGTCGCCGCTGTAAGTGGCTGTGAGGGTATCGGTCCCGACGGCGAGGGAGTTTGCGGGGATGGTGATGGCGGCTGATCCCGCCGCCAACTGGGTTGCCGTTGAGGTGTAAGTCCCGCTTGAAAGTGTGATTGTGCCGGTGGGCGCAGCTAGACCGGTTGCCGTAGCGACAGTGATGGTTACAGGGAGGGATTGATTGACGACGATGGAGGGTGAGCTGGGAGTAAAGGAGATCGACGAAGCCGACGCGATTGCCACCGTGGCCGTGCCGGTTCCGCTGGTGTAGTTCGAATCGCCGAGATAGGTGGCGGTGAGAGTGTTGGCGCCGGAAGTGAGGCCGCTCGTGATAGTGAATGTGGCCACACCGTTAGTCAGCGTTGCCGAGCTGCCGTATTTCGCACCGTTGGTGATGGAGACCGAGCCGGTTGCCGTCGGATTGCCGCTAGTGCCTGCGGATACCTTGACTGTGACGGGATAACTCACGGTTGTTGTAGGCGCTGTCACGGTTACATTTGGGCTCAATGTACCGCTGGACTTGGTGTTGACCGGTCCTGTTGTGGATTGTGGTGAGTAGTACTTATCGCCGCTGTAATTGGCGGTGACTGTGGTGGAACCGATGGGCAAGGTATTGGCCGGGATGGTGATGGTGGCTGAACTACCGGCGACCGTAACCGGAGGAGAGGTTTGGCCGTTAAAGGAGAGCGTCACGGTGCCGGTGGGTGCTGGGAGGCCATTCGATTCCGCAGGAGTGATGTTCACCGTCACTGGCACCGGCTTGTTGGTGGGAGTGGCGGAGGAAGGTGGAATTATGACCAAGCTGGAGGACATGGGGAAGACGATTATCGATACGGCGGGCGCGGTGGACGAGGCGTAGTTGGGATCTCCGGTATAGACGGGGACGATGCTGTAGTTTCCGTAGGGCAAGAATGTGCTGGGGCTGATTGTGGCTGTGCCTGAGGCAGGCGCGGTAGAGGTAGCAGCCGTACCAACCAGGGACGCCGAGCCGATGATCGAGAGGTTATTGGTGAGGTTCACGGTTCCGGTGGGCGCTATGCCAGCGCTGTCGGCGGAAAGGGAGACAGTGAATGAGAGGGAGCTACCAGCCACAGCATTGGCGGGGGTGGAGGATGTCAGGGTGGTAACAGCAGGAACGACCGTGAACGGGACGGGGGCGCTGGTGCTGGCCTTAAAGCTTGCATCGCCGGGGAAGGCGGCTGTGAGGCTGTCGTTTCCGCCGGGAAGCGCTACGGTTTGCAGTTCGGCGATGCCGTCGCTGGCGAGGGGGGCGGTGCCGAGCGTTGTAGTGCCGCTTTTGAAGGTGATGGTGCCTGTGGCTGCTCCGTTGGGGTTGGCGGCGGTGGCGCTGTTGCCATAGGGTTGCGCATCGATGAGGTAGATGAAGCCGTAGTAAGGCGTGGAGACTTGATTGAAGGTTGCGGGATCGTAGATTCCGGCGACTGTGAGTGTGGTGGTGCTGCTTTCGGCTGAAACCGTGACCGGGATGGAGTTGGAATCGCTCTGACCAAATGTGCTGCTGCCGCCGTAGTGTGCGGAGACGGAATACGTGCCGCCGGGAAGGGCAGTGGTGGTGCCGGTAGCTGATCCGCTGGCCAGTGTGAAGCCGGCGATGCCTTCGTTGTTGGGGTTGTTTGCGGGACTGAGGCTATCAACGAGGGCGATGTTTCCGGTGGGGGTGCCACTTGTGCCGGTGACGCTGTCGGAGACGGAAACGCTTTGGCCGTGGGTGATGTTGAGGGCGGCGGTTCCACCATTGAGTTTCAGCGACGAAGTGGTGGGCGTGAATGTAACAGAGGCCCAATCGGAGACCAATTTGCCGATGTCCACGCTGCCAAGGCCGCTGGCCTGGTCATATCCGGTGGCGGCGTTGTATCCGGTCAGGAAGTCAAATCCAGCGGCGTTGACGCTGCAATTGG
>Ga0302200_10003899_pt1 | contig 12339 bp, 10 predicted proteins | sample II_Bog_N3_1_FD_194585 | JGI IMG/M metagenome (GOLD analysis project Ga0302200, IMG submission 194585) | Peat permafrost microbial communities from Stordalen Mire near Abisko, Sweden - II_Bog_N3_1 | ecosystem: Environmental > Terrestrial > Soil > Wetlands > Peat | place: Sweden: Abisko... | reverse complement strand
AAAGCGCGATACGCGTAAGCATGACCGTCAACAATCAGCAACCGTTCCACAAATAATGTGCCGGGGTTTTCAAATCCTGCCGACCTTTTACACGATCGAGATGGTCATTTCACCGGCTGATCCGCGTCAGAGGGAGCCGGCTGTGGCATCACCTGTGTTGGAAATGCCGGCTGCGTCGGAACGGCTCCCTGTGCAAAGGGAAGTTCGTCGTCCGAATGCACACGATTTCCCGCCGGGTCAACAATCGTGGGTGTCACAAATACCATCAAGTTGTCCTTTTGCTCAGTCTTCGACTGGCTTTGGAAGAGACGCCCCACGCCCGGCAAATCTCCCAGAAACGGCACCTTGTCCTTTGTGCTCTGGACTGTCGAGGTGATCAGTCCGCCAAGAACAACGGTCTGATTGTCCCAGACATTCACGGTGGTAACAACCTGACGCACGGTGAAGTCCGGCAGAGCCACCGGAAGCGTGGTGCCATTGGCAATACCAGCAAGCGCGGCACCCGGATTGTATCCCGGTATCTCGGTTGCAGAGATGGTGTCGTAGCCGCCGAATTCCGTGTCCGACGGAATCAATGCCATGCTGATCGTGTAACCATCGGACAAAACATAAGGCACAACGTCCAAAATCGGGCCTGTTTCGACCTGTTGAGTATCGGGAGTAATTGAGGCGGCCCCGGCCTGGTTTACCGTTGTTCCACCGGTGGTTCCGCCTACCGTGGCAGCGGTTGCCCCATTTGCCCCCGTTCCATTATCAAAACCAAATCCAGTGATAACATTGATAATTTTTGTGGCCCGCATTTGAGTTTGCCGTCCGCTGGTGGTGGTCACCTCCGGTTCGCCCAGTGTTTCAGTTCCGCTACGTTGCTCCAGAGCATGAATGGCAACGCGAAAATTAGGGTCGGTCAAAATTCCGGTGAAAGTAGCCAGCGTTGGGGCTGAATTTGCAAGGCCGGAGGTAAGCAGCTGGTCGTTTGCCGATGCAGGAACGAGGCTGGATGCCGTGTTTCCAGGAAAAGCTCCCAAGGGATTGGCCGCCGACACCGGCACAACCAGCGAGGGTGAACTGCCGCCCGTGCCCACGACCTGGCTCCCGACGTTGAATTGCCCAAGATACCAGTCGAAGCCAAGCGCCTTGCTGTCGTTCTGCGCCACTTCTATAAAGCGGGACTTGATATGAACTTGCGGAGCCACCGTATTTAATGCCTGAATAACCCGCTCGATCGTATCCAAATCCTGATCCGTGGCCCTGACAAACAATAACCCCAGTTTGTCATTAAATACCACGGACTTGCCAGGAGGTGCTGCCATGTCAATACCCAGCGTGGTAAAATAGGCCCGAGCAGCAGAACTGACGTCGGACGCAAGATTGACGGTTGTTATATAACGAAGGCCGCCGTTGCCTGTAACAGAACCACCGCCACCACCTGCGCCACCGCCACCGCCAAGCGGGCTGGCTCCGGTAGTGCCAGCACCGCCACCACCGCCGCCGCCGCCGCCGCCGCCACTGCCATTGCCCGTTGAGCGAAGACCTCCGGCTCCGGGAGAAGCATTAACCACTGCTATCACAGTGCCGCCACTATTATTTCCGCTGCCACTGCTGCCGCCGCCCGAGTTACCGCCACCCGAGCTACCGCCGCCGCCATTGCCGCCGCTGCTGTTGTTGACTGAACCAAAAGAGGCGGAACTTACACTTTCCAAGCCTGAATAAAATGTATTTGGATCCACCTTGAACATGCGCTCGGATAGCTGGACTTGATCCGGTCCCTTGGCTGAAAAAACCACGGCGTAATCCCGTATGGAATATTTGATGGGAGAATTGGCAACCAAGCAAATCGCATCCAATACATCGGCCAACCGGACGTCGGTCATATCAGTCAAATTAATAAGAACCGACTCTCCGATATCTGTCTGGGCAGATGCTGCCGCCGGCGCTGCCGGCAATTGCGCCCCGGTGGTCGGGTCGATTTGGGTTGCGCCACCGGCTCCTGGTGGAGCGGCCGCCGTATCAACATTGTTATCAATAAGAAAATTAATCCCTGTTTTGGTGGGATCTATTGCCTTGATTTTTTGCGCTAAATCCTTGATGACCTCTCTCAACGGAACGGGCGGGTCATAAGAAATGGAGCTAAGCCGGTAGCGGTCAAGCTTGCTGACAATCATCTGGCGTCCGGGTCCGGTGTAAATCAGATCATTTGTAGCGTAGGGATTTGGCACCGGCAGAGAACTGGGAATCACCGAATTGAAGGCGCTTTCCACCTTCACCATGGCGTCTTGCGCGGCGGTTGTGGCCTTGTGTTCGTCACGATCGTAACGGGCTGACTTGATCAGTTGATAATAATAATATGCGGGAGTGCTGTCCGGATCCAATTTCAAAGCCTCGTTCAACTTGGCCTCCGCCTCCTCCAATTTGCCAGACTCGTATAGAACCTTGGCGTCCTGCACCAGAGTGGCCGCCTGGATTTTTTCCTTTTGTGCGGCGTCTCGCCGCTCGAGCGTTGGCGCATCAGGCATTTTGCCTCGCATGTCGACAACCATCTGGTCATTTTGTTTTTTAAAGGCAATGGCATCGGCGTTATTTGGATCCACTTTCAACACACGACTCACCTGCGCATCAGCCTCGCGCAAATCACCCTGGCTTTGCGCCATTCGGGCAAGCGCAAGCCGCGTGGCAGCAAGACCCGCAATTGTCTGCGCGGTTTCTACATCAACGCCGGAACCTATTTGTTGAGAGACCGCATATGCATCCTCGTAAAGTTTGGCCGCGCCCACAAAATCCCCGCTCCCGGCCGTGTCCTTCGCATCTTCGAGTTTCTTGCGCAGCACGATCGTGTTGGCCTGGTCTTCCACTGCGCGGCTGATAGCCATGTCTGTTGCGTTTGTCTGTGCTCCCGCGTTTTGCATGGCGGATGCCAGAAGAAAAATCAGGCCGAGTGAGAGTGATACTACTTTTGTCATGGGCTGTTTCATGTTCTTCGCAAATGCGCTGTTCAAAATCGGCCGTTAAAAAATTAGGGCGCGTATCGCAACGTTGTTCTTTTTTGGTTTGATTGTGCGGATAGTATCACTTCGTTCTCGTGAATGGCAACGATATTGTAATCGTCCCCCGCAAATTTTAAGTCGGCACCCATGCGGCGTCCCAGCCATTTTAGTCCTTCCGGATCGTATTTCAAATCCGCCGAATAACCGTCCACACGCTGAAATGGCTTGTCCTTCGACACTGTTGCCGACCCACCGTCGGACAATTTCAAAATCAATTTGTCCGGATTATCGGCAGGACCGATTACATTGGTGATAGTGAACACAGGATTTTTTTCTCCCAAGGAAGCATAATGACGTTGAGGACGGCGCTGCTGAGGAAACGTTGCATCCTGGCGCTCGACGCTGATAAAATATCCCGGCGGCTGCGCGTTTGTCTCCACGGCATCAAGTGTCAAAACAAAATATAACGGCGTGATTTTCGTGACGACCGCAGCACCTGGGCCGACCACATTGTCACCAGTAATCTTGATCAGCTTTCCATTCACATCCTTTTGCCACTGCACCGGATTGAACAGTTTGTTCGTCGTCGAAAAGTCCAAATCCAATGGAGATTGCAACCGGTCAACCAAATTTGTCTGCATCGTGAAATCAAGTTCCGGCAGCGGCTGGACCTTGCCTCCAAAAAAATTATTTTTCATGTCCTGCGACTTTTGTTTGTCCAGTTCAATGATAAATCCCATCATCACGAGCGCGCCGACCAGACCGAGCAGCACTGCGCAAAGCAGGATTTTCTCGTAATGTTTTTTTATGAAATCCATGGATTCAATTCTTCGGTTTCACAATCTCAACCTCAATCGTGACACGCAACAACTGCTCCTTCAAAACCGTCTGCAATCCGCCCTTGCCTGTGGATACCGCAGGCGCAGGCGTTGCAGCCATTTCAGATGGAGGCGGAGCCATGCTCGTCGTGTCAGCGGTTCCCGCTGCCGGCTGCACGTTGATGCCTTTGACGATGAACCCGTGCGGCGAGTTTTCAAAACCAACCAGCACCTGTGCGATTTCCGAGCTGAAGGCGCGGAAGGTAATTTGATAGGGCGTAAGCACGGCCTGATTATTCGGCTGGAGCGTTTCGTCAATGTAATCGGACTGCGGGCCTGATGTGTCGTCATCTGAAACACGAAGACGCTGCACACTGTCCAGAGAATTGACCCGCGCCCCGAAGAAGATTTCCGAAATGGTTTTCACTTCGCCCAGTTGCACGGCTAGAGGTTCAAGGCTGCCAGGAGCAAATGTCACGCGGTTGCGCTCGGCGGTGAAGGAAAACCCAAAATCCGGCGGCAGCGCTACGTTTGCGTTGGTGGCGTCATGCTGTAGCTCGTCAATCGTCCGGCTCAATGCCTGCGCAAATTCTTCCGTCCGCAACGGACCGCTGTTAGAGTCGGGAATCCGGGCAATGGGCAGGAAATAATTTTTCGCCTGACGAACCCAATCGCGCAACTGGCGCTCTTGGTCGCGGGCAGCTTTGATGTTGTCAACCTTGTCATTCCCCGGCGAAGGCTGTTTGTGTGTTAAATCCTGCAACTTGCCATAAGTCTCGTTGAGGTGGGCAAACGCCGCATCATTACGATTCCAGCTTTGGTAATCGTAAAAGCCAGCCGCACCCAGCATCCCCAGCGCGAGGATGAGGCCGATGACAAAAAATTTATTTCGTTTGATCCAGCCCATATCAAAGTTTCAGCGGATTTTGCAACGTGATGGTAACGCCAAAAGTGAACGTGCCGGTGGCATCGTCTGGCGTGATTTGCCCGGACAACTGTGTCGTCTTCGGATCAAACAACGGTGACGCCTTCAACTGGTTTTCCACTTCAAAAGCGCTTTCGTTATTGGCCGAGGCATCGCCGGTAACCTTTGTAAGATCAACCGCACGGCAGACCAAAGTAATGGCGTTTGTGGAAGCATCCGCGCCCGCATTCTGCGGCGGCGTGTTCGGCGCGTTGTTGTCTGGAGCGGGAAATGTTGTCCCGTTTGCGCTGGCATTTGCCAACGACGTCATCTGCTCAATCCAGATGCCCGTCTCGACATTCGGTTTCTGTGCGGACAATTTTTGCTTCATGTCGTCCTCGGATTGGATGAGAACACGTCGCAATTCTGTCAGCACATCACCCCAATAATATCGCGACCCCATCCACGATGTGATTTGGTCCGATTCCGCTTTGGCCGTCTGAAACTGCTGGTAAGCATTGCTGAACCGGTCGGCCTTGTCCTGCAATTCCGCAACCTTCGGATCCAAATCGTTGGAGTCATTTTCCTTCGTCACCGCTAGTTTCTGAAACAAAAATCCAACTGCGCCCGCGACCAGCACAAGGCTGAAAATTGTCGCGATGAAATAGGGCTTCTTCTGGTCGAAAGCCTGCCAGCGCAACGTGCTGTCTGGCATCAGGTTCATTTCCACCGGGCAGTTCGCCAGATTGCGAAGACCCAGCCCGACAACTTCGCCGAGCGAATGCGCTACCTGCGCCAACTCTTCGAGATTCACCGACGGATCAATCTGCACATTCCTCAAGGGATTGAAATATTCGACCGGAATATTCAGCTTCTCCGCAAAAAATTGCGCCGTGTAAGGCATGATGCTGGCACCGCCGGACAAAAACAACCTTTGCGGCTGCGCACCCCCCTGCTGACCGCGATAAAACTGGATGGTCTGGTTGACCTGGATGTGCAGCTTGGTCATGAACTGCCGAGCGATTTTTGATATGGCCGCCTGGTTCGGACTTTCCGGCTCTTCATATGCGCCGCCCAGGCTTACGAAGCCTTCGGCGATTTTTATTTGTTCCGCCGCGTCAAATTTTAACTTCACTTCGCTCGCAAAATCCTGCGTGATGCTGTTGGCTCCCAGATTGATGCTTCGCGAAAAAACCTTTCCCTTTTCGAAGAACAGCAGGTTGCTCGTCTTGGCGCCGATGTCCAGAAGCATCGTGCAATCCTCAAGGTCGCCATAATTGAATCGAAAAGCATTGCACAACGCGGCGGGCGAGGCGTCGCATAATTGCAATTGCAGCTTGGCCTGCGCCGCCACGCGGAACAGACCTTCCACCACATCGGATTTGACCGCGACCAGAAGCACTTCGAGTTCACCGCCCGGGGCCGAGCCGAGAATCTGGTAATCCCACACGACCTCCGCGAGCGGAAACGGCACGTTCTGCTGCGCCTCGTATTGGATGATCTGCGTCACCTTGCCCGAGTCAACCGGCGGCAGCTTGACGAACTTTGAAAAAACATGGTATCCCGGAGCGCAGACGTTGACGCCCCTGGCCTTGATGTTTTTTTCAACGAGAGTTTCCTGAAGCGCCTTGAGGATGACCGCCTCGCGCGTGGCTTCCGCCGAGCCTTCCGCGCCGAGCGGCTTGATGGCAAAAGTCTTGAGTCGCAACCCGCCCGCCTCGTTGACTTCAAACTCCGCCAGCTTGAGGCTTCCAGCCCCAAAATCCACCGTCAAAAATGACTTTGTATTTAACATCACCGTATACAACTAGAGTCGCCGCAAACCGGCCACGATTGAAATTATCAATTGTCGTTCGAGGCAGGCCGTTTAACTACGTCAAATTTCCCAAACGGTCAAACAGAATTCACCCAAAAATGAAAAAAGTTTTTTGGCCCGGCAAAAAACATTGCGCCACGCCGCCGACTTTGGCTTCATCTTGCGATGCCGATTCAAACGCCAACCGTTGCGCGCCGGATGAAAATTTTTTATTCAGGCCGCGTACAGGGCATCGGGTTCCGCTATACCGCAAGAACAATCGCCACCGGATTTGAAATCACCGGTTACGTCCGCAATCTGACCGATGGACGCGTCGAACTTGCGGCTGAAGGCGAGTCCGAAGAACTCGAGGACTTCCGCGCCGCACTCCGGAGCGCAATCCTCGCTGGTTTTATCCGCGATGAGAGTGTAGAATGGGGCGACGCGCAAAATGAATATCGCGGTTTTGAAATTACGCAATGAAATACGCCATCCTCGCAGACATCCACGGCAACCTGGAAGCGCTCCAAACGGTTTTGGAAGACGCCAAGGACCAGAACCCCACTCATTACGTCTGCCTCGGTGACGTCGTCGGCTACAACGCCAACCCCAAGGAGTGCCTAAAAATCGTCCGTGACATGAACATTCCCTGTGTCAAAGGCAATCACGACGAATACTGTTCCACCGAAGAACATCTCGAAGGATTCAATCCCGCAGCCGCTGATGCCGTCCACTGGACACGCGCCCAATTGAACGCGGAGGAAAAACAATGGCTGCGCGACCTCAAATATTCCCGCATTGTCGCCAACTTCACCATCGTCCACGCCACGCTCGATGCCTCGCAACGCTGGGGTTACGTCTTTGACAAGCTCGCCGCCGCAGCCAGCTTTCCATATCAAAACACACAGGTCTGCTTCTTCGGCCATACGCATGTCCCGGTAGCCTTCATGCGTGACACGGCCGTTCGTGGCGGCACATATTCCAAATTCAAAGTTGATCCGGCAAAAAAATATTTTGTCAACGTCGGTGCCGTCGGGCAGCCCCGAGACAACAATCCCAAGGCCGCCTATGTCATATATGACATGGACGCCGGAACAATCGAACTCCGCCGGCTCGACTACGACATCGCGACGACTCAGGCCAAAATCCGGGCCGCCGGATTGCCCGAGCGTCTCGCTGAACGTCTTGAATTTGGAAGATAAATGATCGTTCGGTGTTCGCGGTCGGGCGTTTAGGATTCGATTTTTCAATCCTGAACCGTGGATGCTGAACATTGAACGTTGAAAATTCTCATCCTCAAACCCAGTTCGCTCGGCGATGTCATTCAAGCATTGCCTGTATTGCGCCTGCTAAAATTGCATTTCCGCGACGCGGAAATTTTTTGGTGGATTGACTCGGCGCTCGCACCGCTGCTCGAAGGTGATCCCGACCTCGCTGGTGTGGTTCGTTTTGAACGCAAACGTTGGGGCAAACCGCAGCACTGGCCGGAAATGCTCGGCAGCATCCGCTGGTTGCGCGGGCAAAATTTTGATCTCGTCATCGATCTGCAATGCCTCGCACGCAGCGGGGCGTTCGCGTGGCTCGCGCGGGGAAAATTCCTCGTCGGCCTTGATGAAATTCGCGAAGGCGCACGCGGCTTTTATGATGTCGCCGTCCCGAGAAAAAGTTTCCATACGCACGCAGTGGATTGGTATCTCACAGTGTTGCCGCAACTTGGCGTGCCGGTTCACGAAAATTTCAACTGGTTGGCCGAACGTCCGGAAATTTCCGCCGCTGTAAAATTAAAATGGAAAACCAACAGCACTAAATGGATTGCAATTCAGCCCGGCGCGCGCTGGGACAATAAACGCTGGCCTGTTGAAAAATTTTCACAACTCGTTTTGTTGTTTGCCGAAAAATTTCCTGAAGTGCGTTTCGCCATTCTCGGCGGCGCGGAAGACATGCCGCTTGGCGAAGCCATTTCACGCGCCCAATCTTCACGCTCTTTGAATTTGTGCGGCGAAATTTCGCTGCCGGAAATGGTTGAATGGATTCGCCTTTGCGATTTGATGATCACGAACGACACCGGCCCGATGCACGTCGCCGCCGCGCTGGGCAAGCCGCTCGTCGCGCTCTTCGGACCCACCGAACCGACACGCACCGGACCCTATGGCCAGCTTGACAATGTTTTGCGGATCGATCTTCCCTGCTCACCTTGTCTCAAATCTTATTGCACATGGAAAACCCCGCTGGAATGTCTTGACTCCATTGCTCCAGTAAAAGTTTTTGAGCGCGCACGAAAACAACTTGATTCACGCGCTTGACTTGTGGCAAACCCCGCGTAATTCTCGCCATATGAAAGCCATTTCCAAAACCATCATTCTGTATGTCGCCTTGCTGTGTTTTGCGCATGCCGAAACTCTCACCGCGCAGGATGTCATCACCCCCACCGATCATATCGAACTTTTTAATGGAAAAGATTTTTCCGGCTGGACGTTTTTCATGCGCTCGAATTCAGCGCCGGAACAAACCTGGAGCATCACGAATGGCGTCATCCATTGCACCGGCAGGCCGAATGGCTTTATGCGCACGGAAAATATTTACAGCAATTATATCTGCACCGTCGAGTGGCGCTTCCTCAAGGCCGGCAACACCGGCGTACTCGTTGACATGCATTTGCCCGACAATGTCTGGTCGAGGTGCGTCGAGTGTCAGGGCATGCACGCCCATCAGGGTGATTTCTGGCTCTGGGGCGGCGTTGATTGCGCCGAGCCAAAGAACATGAAAAAGAACGGGATTAAAATGCTCCAACCATCCGCTGAAAGCCCGGTCGGCGAATGGAGCACGTTTCAAACTGTCTGCAGCAGCAATACCGTTGAAATCATCGTCAACGGCAAATCCATGAACAAAATCACCGACTGCAATGTTTCTTCCGGCTTCATCGGCATCCAAAGCGAGGGTGCGGACATGGAAGTTCGGAAAATCTCCGTTGATCCGCTGAAATAATCCATATGAAACTCATCGCCTCACTTTGTCTCGCCGTCACCGTTGCCGGTTCCTGCGCCGCGCAGAATGTCATTACTCCCACGGATCACATCGAACTTTTCAACGGCACGAATTTTGTCGGCTTCACCTTCTGCATGAGAAACGACGCCGACCCGATGCAAACGTGGAGCGTCACCAACGGCATGATCCATTGCAACGGCTCGGCCATCGGCTATCTGCGGACGCTGCAAAGTTACAGCAATTACGTCGTCACTGTCGAATGGCGCTTCGTCAAAGTCACGCCAAAGGCCAACAACACCGGCGTGCTCGTCCACATGCAATTGCCGGACAAAGTCTGGCCAATGTGCATCCAGAACCAGGGCAAATCCGGACGGCAGGGTGATTTATTTTTGATGGCCGGCGCGGAATCCAAGGAACACAAAGGCATGGACGCCAACACGGCGCTTCCCATGCGTTTCCCGACCAATGAACATCCCGTCGGCGAATGGGACACCAACGTGACGGTTTGCGCCGGCAACGATGTGAAAGCCATCATCAACGGCAAATTGATGAACGAAACCACCGAATCTACCGTTTTATCCGGCTTCGTCGGAATCCAAAGCGAAGGCGCAGATTTTGAAATCCGAAAGATATATTTGGAGCCGTTAAAATAATTTCAGATTTGTTTCATCACCCACGCTTTGGCCTGACGCGGAGTTTTTAACTCATCCTGCAATTGCTTCTCGCGGACCTCGTGCAGCATCGCGCCCAGTTCTTTTCCCGGTTTCATTCCGAGCTCAATCAGATCTTTTCCTGTGAGCAGCGGCGGACGTATTGCCGGTTTCATTTTTAATTCCTCCGCCTGCTTAACCAAAAAATCGTAAAGCTCCAGATCGCCATGCGAGCCGAGACAGTCCAGCTTGTGCAATTCCAGTTCCAGCAGGAACGTCTCGCGCAATAGCAGCCGGCGCAAAGTGGCCTTGCGCATCTGCTTCACGTCCTTGAACTGCATGTGATGCAGAACGCATGTGACGATTTCATCAATCTGCTTTTTGGGAAAGCGCAGCCGCTGCAAAATTTTCTCCGCAATCTCCGCACCGACTTTCTCGTGTCCGTAAAAATGAATCGCGCCGGTCTTGGCATCGCGCTCCGCAGTCACCGGCTTGGCGATGTCGTGCATCAACACTGTCCACGACAGCGATTCGTGCGCATCCGCTGGGAGCTTTTCCAGCATCAGGCAAATGTGATTGAAGACACTGCCTTCGGGATGATAATCCGGCGACTGCTCGCAGGAAATGGTGGCCGCTAATTCGGGCAGAACAAATGGAAGCAATCCGCTGTTGCGCAGCAAAACCAACCCGCGCGCGGCGTGTGGCGGACGGAACAGCTTCAACAACTCGTCGCGAATCCGCTCGGCGCTGATGAGCTTGATCTTCGGCGCAAGGGATTTGACGGCGGCAAAAGTCTTCGGCTCGATTTCAAAGTTCAACTGCGCGGCGAAACGGACGGCGCGCAGCAGCCGCAAATGATCTTCGCCAAAACGTTCTTCCGGTTTGCCGATGGTGCGGATGATTTTTGCGCGTAAATCTTTTTCGCCGCCGACCCAGTCGTGAGTTTGTTGTGAAATCGGATCGTAGAAAAGACCGTTCACGGTGAAGTCGCGACGCAATGCGTCAGCCTCGGCGGTGGCGAAGATGATTTTCTCCGGGCGGCGGCCATCCTGATAATCCGCCTCGGCGCGAAAGGTGGCGACCTGGAATTGATGGCCGCCTTCGACGACGACCATCACGCCGAATTTGCGTCCGACGGCAATAGTGCGCTTGAAAAGCTTTTCAACCTGCTCCGGCTTCGCGTCCGTGACGATGTCGAAATCCTGCGGCTCACGTCCGAGCAGAAAATCGCGCACGCAGCCACCGACCCAGAACGCGGCAAAACCGGCGGATTGCAATCGCTGCACAATTTCTGCAGCGGTGGTTTTCATTCGTTTCCCAAGATCAATTTCAGATGCGCGATGCCGCAATTGACGGCTTCGACGGGCAGCGACGGGCTTAATTCAAAAACCTTGATGTGCTCCGGCTTCACGAACGGCTTGAGCGCAGCGTAGTCAATCGTGCCGGTGCCGGGCGCGCAGTGGTCGCGCGCGGGAAACTGCACGTCGTGGACGTGAAATCCGGCGAGGCGCGCGGCGAGCGATTCGAGATGCAGCGCGTGGTGGATAAAGCCGAAGTTCTCCTTAATCTGCGCATGGCCGCAATCGTGCCAATAGACGATGTTCGGGCTGGGGAATTCGCGGAAGAAAAATTGGAAGTCGCTTTCTAGCGGAATTTCTTCAAGCGCCTGGCGGTTTTCGCAGCCGAGCTTGAGGCCGCGTTTTTCGGCTTCGGGCAGGAGTTTTCGGAGCGTGTCGTTGGTGCGCTCGACAAATTTTATTTTTTTGACCTCGCGAACCTTTGAGATTTCGGCGCAGAGCTTTTCGTATTTGGCCGAACCTTTTTCGCCGCGCTCCAGCATTTCGCCGAGCTTGCCGGTGTAATCCTTCATCTCGATGCTGCCGAGGTGCAGCACGACGACGGACGCCTTGACGCGCGAGGCGAATTCAAACGTCTTGAGCGTGTGCTTGATGGCGAGTTCGCGTTCGCGCGGGCGTTCGTCGGAAAACTGATACAGGTTCGGCGCGGCGTGCGTCACGCCCATCGGCAGCGGGCAGAAATTATGCAGGCTGGAGATTTTCATCTCGCCCGCGTCCACGGCTTCGAGGATTCCCGGCATGAGGCTGACGCGGATGCCGTGGCTCAACTCGGCGTGGTCGAAGCCGAGGTCGCGGATTTCGCGCAGCATGGCGCGGCCGTCGGTGTGACGGTGGGAATTCCAGCAGGT
>Ga0302200_10003894_pt1 | contig 12343 bp, 9 predicted proteins | sample II_Bog_N3_1_FD_194585 | JGI IMG/M metagenome (GOLD analysis project Ga0302200, IMG submission 194585) | Peat permafrost microbial communities from Stordalen Mire near Abisko, Sweden - II_Bog_N3_1 | ecosystem: Environmental > Terrestrial > Soil > Wetlands > Peat | place: Sweden: Abisko, Stordalen... | reverse complement strand
TCTTCGGGCCTGACCGTCAGCTTTGCTTCAACGACCTCCAGCGTCTGCACGGTTTCCGGCACAACGGTCACCATCGTGAGCGGTGGCAGTTGCTCGATCACGGCCACTCAGGCGGGCAACTCCACCTACGCCGCTGCGACGCCGGTAGCGGTCGTCTTCTCCATCGCGGGCGCAGCGCAGACCATCACTTATGCGCCTTCTGTTACCTCTTACCTGTACTCGGCAGGAACCATTCCGCTGAGCGCCACCGCCAGCTCGGGCCTTACAGTCAGCTTTGCCTCCACCACCACGGGCGTCTGCACCGTCACCGGCACGACTGCGACGATCGTCAATGGAGGAATCTGCTCGATCGTGGCCAGTCAGGCGGGGAGCATAGCCTTTTCCCCGGCGACATCGGTCACCGTCAACTACTCCATCACCAGCGCTCCGCAGACCATCACCTTTGCGCCGTCTGTGACGACGTATCCCTATTCATTGAATGGAACCTTCGCCTTGAGCGCGATCTCCACCAATGCGACGACTGCGATCGCCTTTGCCTCGACCACGCCGTTGGTCTGCACGGTTTCTGGCACAACCGCGACCATCGTCAACACGGGAACCTGCACCATTCAAGCGACCCAGGCTGCCAACACCTATTTCGTTGCAGCTACACCCCAGTCGGTTAGCTACACCATCACTGTGGGCTCACAGACGATCACCTTTGCGCCTTCGGTGACCAGCTACCCTTACGTTTCAGGCGGAACCTTCCCCCTGATAGCGACCTCAACATCGGGACTTGCGGTCAGCTTCGCTTCGACCACGCCGACGATCTGCACGGTCACAGGCACGAACGCCAACATGCTCACGCTGGGCACTTGCACGATTCAAGCCACTCAGGGCGGCAATGCCACCTTCTCGGCCGCGGTGCCGGTTTCATTCAGCTACACGATCTCCACGGGCGTGCAGAGCATCACCTATACGCCGACGGTGACGACGTATCCCTACTCGCTGAATGGAACCTTCCCCCTGAGCGCGACCGCGAGCTCGAACCTGGTCGTCAGTTTCGCCTCGACCACGCCGACGATCTGCACAGTCTCCGGCACCACCGCGACGATCGTCAGCGCCGGCGCCTGCACGATTCAGGCTACGCAGGTTGGCAATAGTATCTTTGCGCCTGCCACTCCGGTTTCGGTCAGTTACACCATCAATCCGATTGCGCAGACGATCAGTTATGCACCTTCGGTCACGAGCTACCCATACGCTCCGAGTGGAAGCTTCGCTTTGAGCGCGACCTCGACCTCGGGTCTTGTGGTCAGCTTTGCCTCAACCACTGCGGGAGTCTGCACGGTCACCGGAACAACGGCCACCACGGTCGCTGCTGGAACCTGCACGATTCAAGCGACGCAGGCTGGCAATACCGACTATCTGGCTGCTTCACCGGTTGCGGTCAACTACACCATCAACCCCGCCGCGCAGAGCATCACCTTTGCACCGTCGGTGACGACCTACACTTATAGCGTGGGCGGTTCGTTCCCGCTCAGCGCCACCGCTACCTCGGGACTTACAGTCGACTTCTCCTCGACGACCGGCAGCATTTGCTCGATCTCCGGCACCACGGCCTCGATCCTTAGCGCCGGTACTTGCACGATTCAGGCCACGCAGGCTGGCAATGCCAACTACTCAGCAGCCACGGCGGTTTCGGTTAGCTTCACGATCGGCAAGACCGCGCAGAGCATCACTTACGCCCCGACAGTTACGTCCTATCCGTATTCCTCGGCAGGAACCTTCTCATTGAGCGCGACAGCCACTTCGGGCCTGGCTGTCGGCTTTGCCTCGACCACCACCGGCGTCTGCTCCGTCAGCGGCAGTACTGCCAGGATACTGAGCGGCGGAACCTGCACCATTCAGGCCACGCAGAGCGGCAACACCGACTACTCAGCGGCAAGCGCGGTCTCGGCCAACTACACCATTACCCCGGTTACGGCTGCTGTCGCCATCGTCAGCAGCGGTTTACACATCACGAACGGAGTCGCTCTCAACACGTCTCTACTGGACACCCCGGTTACCTTTACCGCAACCCTCACCTCGGCGGTGGGAATTCCAACCGGCACCGTGAACTTCGTCAGTGGAACCACGGTGCTGGGATCGGGAACCCTTTCTGGCGGCACGGCGACCTTTACCACCTCCTCGCTTGCTCTGGGCACAGTGGTCATCGGTGCGAATTATCTGGGCGACAGCAACTTTGTGGCGATCACCAGCGCGGCCAGCGGCGCGACACTGAGTCAGACTGTGCTCACCATCAGTATCGGCACACCCAGTTCGGGGAGCTCCACAACGGGCAGTGGTTCAACGCAAACCGTCCCTCCCGGTGGAACGGCATCGTACGTGCTGCCGATTTATCCCAGCATTGCAACTGAACCTGCATACAGCTTCCCATCGGCTCTGACACTGACCGTGACAGGGCTGCCCACCGGAGCGGTGGCCACGGTCCTCCCTGCGGGGGGCGCCTGGATACCTTCGACAACTCTTGCCAATACCTGGACCCTTTCGGCCTATAACGTAAACATGGTGGAGCCCCCTTCCAATGTTCCAGTGCCCACGCAACTAATCGTCAACATTCCACAAACCGCCGCGGCCAACAAGACCGGAAACGGTTTGGGAAGCAAGATGGCACCGTTGGCCTTGGCTCTGCTCTTGCTGCCCTTTGCCGCCAGGATGCGCCGCGCGGGCAAGCGGATAGGACAGATCCTTTCTGTACTTCTATTGCTGTTCACCGGAATGGCGGTCATGGCCGGAGTCAGCGGTTGCATGGGTAACAGCGGATACTTTGCACAGACGCCGCAAAGTTACGCGGTCACGGTCACAGTTTCAGCTGGCTCGCTGTCCCAGTCCACCAACCTCACGCTGGTCGTTGAGTAACAAGGAGAAGTTGAGATGCGTAGATCGACGATTGAAAAAGTGCTCCTTGGGGGCGCATGTATGCTGGTAGCGGCAACGGCTTGGGGGCAACAATCCCCCAAGCTGGCCAGTTTGAAGCCCTCCTCCATTGACCTGGCCCTGACCTATTCTCCAGAACTGGGGCAAACGTCCTACTCGAAGAACAGCTTGTGGTTGCAGGGCGGCGGCCTGGATATCGTGGCAGGATTCAAGAACGGCTTTGGCCTGTCGGCATCGATCAATGGTGAATATGCCAGTAATGTGGCGACAAATGTGGACATCGAAAAAATCAGCTACCTCGCCGGACCGCGCTATACGGCAAATGTCTTTCAGGGAAAGAAGGGAAAGCTGAAGGGACATGCGATACAGATTTTCGGGGAAGCACTCTTCGGTGATGCCTATGCCTTCAATTCCGTCATTCCCACCTCGGGCGGCGTGGAGACCAGCGCCAACGTCTTTGCCATGCAACTTGGCGGAGGCATCAATGTTCCCATCGACAAACACTTCGGGGTACGTCTTCTGCAAGCTGACTATGTTCGCACGTCTTTTCCCAACAATGTTCTCAATCAACAGGACGACATCCGCCTGAGTTTTGGCGCGACCTACCACTTCGGTTTGCGCTAGAACGAGTGCGCAAGCTTCAACTTGTTGCCTGGGAATAGGGCATTCCGACAAAACCTCCGACAGGGTCGCTGTCGGAGGTTGGTGAGTCACGTTTCGAGCAGCTCAAGAATTGCTGCGCCCAGGTTAGTTCAGTAGAAGGTCGCCACTCGTCTTTGCGCGCATCGACGTGAGGGAATGGTCCTGGGAAGATCAATTCTGGATCCGCTGTAAGTTTTTTGGTGTGTTGGTCGGCCTTTATGGACGATCAGGGAACTTTTCTGATTGGGAATGACACTGTTGTTGGAGCGGAGCCGGCAATCTGCGTTCAGAACATATCTGCAGTCTTCCCATGAGCAAGGGAACAGCGGGGAAATGGTTCTGGCAGAAATTTGCTTGGGTGGGACGCTACTCAGGCTATGTTTGAAGCACAGAAGCCAGGTTTCAAAACTCTGTAAGTCATTGAATTTAAGATGGCGGAGAGAGTGGGATTCGAACCCACGTTAGAGTTGCCCCTAAACACGCTTTCCAAGCGTGCGCCTTCAGCCACTCGGCCATCTCTCCGTATTTTCAATAACTTACGTCATTTTATCCCAATCAAAAGGCTCACGCCTTGATGGAGGATTTATGACGCGCTTTGATTGTTTTATCAGAGACCGGCAGTACCTGTCCAATGTGTCTGACAATACGGTGCGCTGGTATCGCTGTGCGCTGAAGTGGTTGCCGGGCGAATCGCCGACACAGGACCAACTCAGGGAAATGGTTATGAAGATGCGCGAACGTGGTTTGAAAGAAACTGGTTGTAACGCCGCGATTCGTGCAATCAACGCCTACCTGCATTGGGATACAGGGTCTGAAAAGAAATGTGGAGCTGGATGCACTCACCCACACATCAAATCTTTGAAAGAGCCACAGGTAATTATGCCGTCGTTTTCTCTTGAACAAGTGCAAAAACTGTTGAAGTGGAAACCGAAACGGAAGGATTATCACGAACGACGATTGCACCTGATGGTAATGTTTTTGCTAGACACTGGGTGCCGGATCTCTGAGGCGTTAGGGGTGCATGTTTCAGACGTTGATATGGACAATCTTCTCGTGACCCTCAACGGCAAGGGCAGGAAGCAGAGAATAGTGCCCATCTCATTTGTGTTGCGAAAAGCAATCCATCGGTTCATCTCAGATTTTCAGTGTCGCAATGGTCTATTGTTTTCGACGCTGGACGGCGTTTCAGTCCGCAGAATGACGGCTCTGCGAAGTGTGAAGCAATTATGCAAGCGTCTTGGTTTTGATCCACCAGCGCGAACTATACATGCGATGCGTCATACTTTTGCGGCCAACTATATCAGGCAAGGTGGATCAACGTTTCACCTGCAAAAGAGTTTGGGGCACAGTTCGCTGGAAATGAGTAGGCGATATGCCAATCTAACCACGGATGATCTGTCAAAGGTGCATCAAAGGGTTGGGTTGTTGCGTTGATTATGTGGGGACCGTTCAGGATGCGCTGACGGGCATTCTGTACGGCCCCCTCTTTGCGGCAGTTGAACTGACTCACTGCATTTTGGGGTAGTTTTCAACCTTCTGATTGACACACCTAGTTTCCGCAAGCATAATGTAATCCATCTTAATATTGGAGAATTGTATAATGACTTGTTCGGAGTGCTCTTCAGATTTGAGGATAGGAACGAAATTTTGCGTCAAGTGTGGAAACCGTATCAAGGACTCAGTGCAATTACCAGACAAGTCTCAATATAGTTCAGTCGCAAAACTACCTAATCAGCCAGTTAACGTAGATTCTGGAAATCGTATAGAGCCGAGCAGTCAATGCAGTCAAGGCATGTCAGCATCGATAGTTGATGTAATAAATCCCCGGCAACCATCAAAGCAGAATCGAAAGTCCATTGTCGGCAAGTTTGTCATCGCTTTGATCTGCATTGGCGTGCTGTTATTTTATGTGTACGCAACAAAACAAACGAGCCAGTCATATAGTTCTGCTATACGTATACAGGATTCGGATACAGTCACTCAGGAGGTAGATTATTTCAACTATAAGAAATATGTTTTAAATGGGCACTGGGCCATTTCTGGTGACCCTTGCGATATACATAACGAATATAGCATCGTTTTCGACGACAAAGTTGGTTTAAACACTAAGGTAAATATATATGGTACTTTTCCTTCCGAACGCACCTCTGATATAACTACCATTACGCGTTATTCGCATTTTTCGCCAGAAGGTTTCGATCTTGAAGTGTTTTTTCTTAAAACACTACCAGTAACAAAAGAAAAAATTCTCATGCAAAAAGGTGCATTTAATATTTCACGAAGATTGCAAGATCTATATCTATCTGGAGAGATAACGGTATTGGATGGGGGTGGCAATTCTTATACCCATAAGGATGTTTCGTATTATGTTCATGGGTGCATAAATGACTATGCTTCTCAGGGGAAGAGTTTAGCCGTTGATAGCCACAGTCCTGATTCCACGTTGAGCCCAGACACATCCGCTACAGATGGGCGATCAACTGATAATACTCCAGCATCGTCAATTGAAAAACATGAATGATCCGTGTCAGCAATTGAAAGATTAATTTCTCGACATGTTTATCGTGGTAAAACAACGCTTTCTATCCATTCGTTGACGCACAGTTACAAAAAACAGATCATGAGGAGAAAATGTATATGATGGTATGCCCCAAATGTAACGTCGCTTCTGTTGATGGTGATAAGTTTTGTGGTGAATGTGGAGCATTATTGTCAAATGTTGACCAAGTATCCGACTTAAAAACAGCAATGAGCGTAAATAATGAAACCTTAGTTTGTGCAGATTGCCATAGAAGTATTGACTATAAAGTCTGCAAGTATTGCGGTGGGAGTGCCGTTGGCGTTGAACCGATTCGAAGTAAATCGAACTCGTGGTCCCTAGATAGTCTCTCTAAAAACGCTCTTCTGAAGAAAAGACTTATTTATGTGGGTATCGGGGGTCTGGTTGCCTTCGTTGCAATTGCAAAGGTAATTAGCGGTAACAGTGATAATCACGTGCAAACAACAGAATCAAACACTACAAGTCAACGTGATCCGCGTTGTTCAGATGGGGATTGGTTGCAAAATCAAACGGGTATCGAGCTTGTAAAAGATAAAATGATTGATCCATCTGTCTACGCTCGATTCGTCGTGAGCATAATTGCATTCAGTGCTCATAAGATTCAGAATCCAGATGATCCACAAACAAGTTCAAATCCAGCGGCTCTTACGAAGGTTCTTGCAGGAGTGCATCAAGAGTTTATAGCAGAGGGGTATTCAGATGATTATCTCGGAAAGATAATCAAAATAGAAGGTGATAAATTGGATACGCTTGGACCCAATGATTATATTTTATCAAATAGAGTTGCTGGTGAGCAGCTTGTAGGTAGAATACACGAGACGATGAGAAAGTTGTGTGGTAGGCCGTAGGGTAATGCATAGCGCAAGGTGTGGGTGTTGCGCCTGAAAAGCGAATACCCACTCATTTCTCCAAACGTTATGGATTACTGGTATTTGTTTATGGTTAACTCGGATACATTGAAAATTCCGATGGAATTCAAAGATAAATTGTTGCCCATCTAATTGATTATGATGTACCTTGTTCAAGGAGGGATTGCAGATGGGAACATCAAAGTATCAGGCAGCTCTAGACGCTTTATCCAAAGTAGAAGAACTGCGGGAAGAAGCAATCGCGGAGATAAACGCAGAGATTGCTGTTCTTCAAGAACAATTGAGCAAATTACAAACGGTTTCGGGTTCGGTCAGAAAGCCTTCCAAGATTGTTTCAAAACGTTCAGTAAACTCTGAAAAGTCGTGTGATCTGTGCGGCTTCAGGACCGAACCCATACACGATAAACGTGCTCATCGGCATCAGGAGCCCAAGAAGAGTTTTTCTGATGCAGAACTCAAAGAAAAGGGTTTGAAAAAGGTCTAACGATTTAGATAATAGAAGAAAAGCCTCAGATACACTCTGGGGCTTTTCTGTGGCCGGTTGGGAGAGGCCGGGGACTGTCAGTGCGTTACAGGGCGAGTCTGGTGGGTGAGCCGCTATTCTGATTGCGCTTCGGAACTGTAAACAGACAATCAATATTATAGATTGTTTTTTATTTTATGATCTGGCACTATGAGTATAGAAGTTTTGAACAATAGGTAGTGTCTTTTACGCGTTTCAGGTGTATGCGTCTAATAGCCATTTATTGCAAGCATATATACTATTGTGAAATGTAATTACATTACAAATGTGCACTGTTGGCGCGGTGCTGGATATGATTATCGATAATCTGATTTAGATTCACAAGATGGCCCGGATTGAGCCTATCAATTCAAAATCGATAATCAAAAACATCCCTGAGACGCCAATCTCAGGGTTTCTATTTAGGGGTGAAAATAATGAGTAATAATATTTATTATAGATTTGTGAGTGGTGTTTGTGGTGGTGGGAAAACAACAAAAATGATTGAGAACGTCAAGATTGATATTGAATCAAATATATCATGTTTAGTAGTTGTCAAAACGAAACGCGAAATTGAGCGTATTGCTGATCTGTGCAGGTCAATTCAAACCGAATCAAGGCATTCTGTAGAGATTATTCACGGGGACACAGATGTAATCCCAGTTCGACGACAGGTAGAAGATTACAGTAAATCGTTGCATGTAACGCATCGCCCAGTCGTATTGATTATTTCTGAACCTGCATGGAAAATCATCGACTGGGCCAGATGTAAAAGGATTTGTAAATGGTCACTTCATAAGGATGAAAGCTTTAACCCTATCGAATTCTGTACTATTGATACGAATACGATTTCAGTGAATTCCGCTGGCACTTCTGTCGATTTACGGTTCGAAATGCATCAATGCCTTACCGTAGTACCTAATCCTGAAAAGACATATTATCATGTTGGGATCAAGTCGCGTTGCAAGACGCGAGTTCAGAAATGGAAGATTAATGCGCCCGAACTGGCCGGACTTTCCAGAGCGTTAGTCAATATCCATCAATCTGTATATGTTCATAGCGACCAGTGGTCTGATGTTGGTGAATGTACATTCGGGGTTACAACCAACAGTAGCCTCTTGAAGATCTGGAATAATGCAACAGTGTATGCTGCATTCTTTGAGGCTCAATGGCTGTATAAACTGTGGGATGATATTGAATGGCAAGACTGTACGGGTGATATTCAACGCATTCACAAAAATGTGGCCGAAATTTATTATGCCTGTGCAAAGGAATATTGGAGTAAGTCGCTCAAGAATAGGTTAAAAAACGAAATATATACTGATAGAACTTCTGCGTATGCAGCGATGGAACTGTGTTTTGCGAAACTATGCGAATCTGAAGATATACTATATGCTGGAAATAAAGATGATGTGTCGGTCTATGATGGTGTTCATACAAAGATGCCCTATGTGTGTCATGGAACGAATGAATATCTTGGGTTTAAAAATGTTGCTTCGTTCTCTGCCTGCAACTATAATCGCCAGCATGGCGCATTTGTTCAACAAGTGCTAAACATGAGTGAGAGTGACCTGTTTGAAGGGTTCAGCGCTGAAATCATCTATCAGCAGATATGTAGGTCAGGTCTACGTGTTAGCGGTGGTGGCCCGATTCGTATATTTGTTCCACATCTTAAAGTTGCCGCTTTGATTTCCAAACGAATTGAAGGGTTCCCTGAGCCAAAGAATATATTAGAAGAGATTGGGGTATCAATCGAAAGTATGCATGGCAATTACCGCATAGTAAAGTCTGGTGCAGATAGGACTGCCGACTGGAGAACTCGCAAGTCAATTGCAAAAAATACGATTCTAGAAGATCTAAAAAATATTTCATGGACCGGATCTGGCTTGCAATTTGCAATTCATCTCAAAATCAAAGGTGATATTGATGAGTTGAATGCAAATATATTGCAATCTGAGGCTTCAATAGAAGAGTTTATCGAGTTCATGCGAGATAGATCACTGACTTTATGTCGGGACAAATACAGTCAGTATGCATTCACTATGAATCAGATTGATTCAAGATCAGAGAATATGCGCACAAAAGGAGCCGTGCAATATATGTCTGGAATTGTCTTGGATATTGACGAGGTTGAAGAGCATGTGTCCTATCAGCAAATTCTTGATGCGGCCCCATGCAAAGCGCTAATTTACAGTACGTTCAGTCATATGCACCCCAAGACTGTGATGGTTGATGGTGCAAAGGTCACAGTTCCACCTTGCCAGAAGTATCGAGTTGTGTTGTTTCTGGATACTCCAATATCGATTGGATTTGAAGAAATAGCGCGACATGTTGCAAGAAAGATTACAGATGTTTGTGTCGGAGTTAAAATTGATCCTGCTTCGTATAATAGGTCACAGTTGTTCTTTCTTCCATGCACAGGGCCAGCCAATAGACTGGTATTTGAGTCCAACGACAAACCACCACTCGAAGTAACAGAAGTTGTCAAGGAATTGCCGGTTGATGATTTTATTCCTAAAGCAGAATGGTTTTTGGAGCGTGAATGCTTTGAGGGAAGTATCGATGCTGTCCGCTTGAAGAAATGGGTAGCAATATATCAATCTGTATCAGGCAAGGAAGAAAAACGAAATTCCGCATTTGGTCTGGCAAGAAAGTTGTCGTATATATATAATATGGAAGATGTAAATAGAGTGTTGATTTGTTTGAATGTAACTAGTAACACTATAAAGGCAATCAATAAGGAAATCTGGAAATAACCAGTTTATGGATTAACGGAGCAAATTGATTATTTTCAGTGACGCCATACCTAAATACATGTATCAAGGATATATGTCACAAGAAAAAATCAATTTGCTCTATACTTCATTCATCCAACCCCGCAATAAATTTGAGACTGGTCATAGAATAGTCAATAATCGCCATATTGTATTTCTGTGTGGTTTTACGTTGTTTCAATCTGCAAAAATGCTTAGCCTAAATACTTCAGGAGGATGTTTGCAAAATGAGAATTTATGAGATAATCGGTACCGACCAAATTGATAATCAGCAAGAGGGTATAAAAAACCAACAAAAGGACTTGAAGAAGAGATCTGCCCGATTGAAAGTTCAAAAAGCCTCGAATAGTTTACAGAAGGCGCAAAAGGAGCTGTCTGGTGCGACAATAAATCAGCCGCCGAATCCTGTATAGCAAAGTATGGGCAGACAAGCCACCAGAAGACCATCTTTCAAGACTGGACAACACTTTTCCCCGCCATTTGAATATAGCTATATAGACTCTGGCGGCTGATTCCAACCTCACGAGCCAACGCAGCTTTAGGCGCTCCAGCAGCAACACGACTGCGCAAGTCGGCAACTTGTTCAGGCTTCAACTTATATTGTCCACCCTTGTATTTTCCGGCCAACTTTGCAATCTGGATTCCTTCCCTCTGCCGTTCCAGAATCAGAGCACGTTCAAATTCGCTGACGGCACCAAGCATGGAGAGCAACAGGTTAGCCATTGGGGAATCTTCCCCAGTGAACCTCAAGTTTTCCTTGACGAACTCCACCACGATTCCTTGGGCGGTCAGATCGCTCACCAGTTTGCGGAGGTCGGCAAGGTTGCGGGCTAGTCTGTCCATGGAGTGAATGACCAGCGTGTCACCCTGACGGCAATACTCCAAGGCGGCTTGCAGTTGTGGCCGTGCAGTGTTCTTGCCGCTGCACTTGTCCTCAAAGGTGCGGTCAACCTGTACGCCGTCAAGCTGGCGGCTGGTGTTCTGGTCAACTGTGGAAACTCTCTTGTATCCGATACGCTGTCCGCTCATGCCTCAACACCTCCAAGTGTCAAGTACAAGTCTAAGATGTTGGAGAGAATGTGTCAAGTTAATTAGAAACACATATAGATTGGACGGTTTACAGGGCATCGCCTTACGTCAAGGCAGGGTATACCCTGAATTATCTAAAAGGACAGAGTTATTTGAATCACTTACTGACAGCAACTCTAGCTGATAGAATCGTTCAAATTTCAAAGCTGAAAAAACATAGCCCCTTCGCCGGTGTCATTATTCGCAGCAGATGAAACAGGAGCGTCACATTTGCTCCCTAGTTTTATTCAGCTTGCATTGAAGGCACTTTCAAAACATTTTGTTACTGTACCGTACGTTTTGGAGATACAGTATGTATTGCAATGACTGCAAAGTACACATTGCTGGTGGAGGAATTTCATGCCCAATATGCAAGGGGTATGACGTTTTAGAAAGTATGCCATCAAGGCGCGAGAAGAAAAAGTCGTTAGGTTGCACTGGATGGCTGTATGTGATTATTTTGCTGTTTGCGGGCCTTGTAGTGTGGTCTCATTTGGCAGAGAGTAATCCTGAGAGTGCTCATAAAACGAGTTCGTGGGAAGATGAATATGTCGATGCTTGTCGGATCTATGGTGCAGCTCGTCAAGAATGCGCCACCGCTGGAGATTATGAGAATTGTATGAAGATCAAGGATACCAGCAAAATAGATGGTGGGGCTATCTGCAACCCCGATGGGACCGTTACAAGATACGGCGAATCTAGCAAGTAATCATGAATGTTTGCTTCAATAGAATAGCCTGCAATTCTATAGGCGTTTCTCCGGCTATGTGCACAACCATTTTCTTGTTGAATATTACTGACGCAGAGCTTCACCTATCAAACGCTCTGTCTAGGATTACTCAACGCTGATGGATTGTAGCGGATTATGCTTGCGAGTAGAAGGCACACGCTTTATGCTTTTTGTAGGATAAAAATGGCTGTAAAGAGTTGAAAATAAAACCTGATGGAAAGAGTTTTGAAGGATCGCTTTCCAAGCGTGCGCCTTCAGCCACTCGGCCATCTCTCCGTCTAC
>Ga0302200_10003885_pt1 | contig 12363 bp, 12 predicted proteins | sample II_Bog_N3_1_FD_194585 | JGI IMG/M metagenome (GOLD analysis project Ga0302200, IMG submission 194585) | Peat permafrost microbial communities from Stordalen Mire near Abisko, Sweden - II_Bog_N3_1 | ecosystem: Environmental > Terrestrial > Soil > Wetlands > Peat | place: Sweden: Abisko... | reverse complement strand
TCTTGCCTCGCTTCAGAATAAACGTCTTCTTGCCAGAGCTGCTTAGCTGTCCATTAGTGAACTCGCCCCTCATGTCGTAGTTTGTAATTACACCGATGAACTTGCCTGAATAGCCCTGTCGCTCCGGCAGATCGAATTCGATACGGTTCTTTTCGATTTTCGCGGGTACGATGGTTGGCACGTTGGGGCTGCCCTCCGCATCCTGAAAGACAACTTGGTACCCCGACCGGGACAGCAAGACGAAAACTTCAATTCCCAAAATGTCGCCCGATTCCGGCACCGAACGCATGTCGCTGTAAATCCCAGTCACCCGTACACGGGGCGACTCATTGGCGGCAGCCTCGGAATGGAGCGCATAAACGGCCGCCGCCAAAAATATCGATATAACAAGGGACTTCACGGACGACCTCATTGTCGGCCCGCGATGCGACGATAATCTGCCTGTGCCTGTCGCACGAGTGCCTGTCGATCGCCGCCCGGATCGTAGTAAAAATGCGGTCGGTCGGGGCCGGGGTGTACAAATTGCCCACCCCAGCTAAGTTGCGCGGCTGTCGCTGCGGCCAGAATCGCCTGACGTTGCTGGTCCCCAGTCATTCCGCCCGGGATATTGCCCAGGGAGTCGAAATTCACGTCGACGGCAAACCCGGCTTCATGAAGGCTGGAGCCCGCCGCTGCAGGAGTGATTGCGGCCGGATTGCCCCGCAGCATTGCCTGGTAGCCGGGAGGCCGAAACGCCTCATTGAAAGTCAGGTTGACGCCACGAGTCCTGGCTTCAGAAATGAACTGTTGAACCATTGGTGAGAAACGGCTATCCAGATACGTATTTCCAATTCCGGGAAGGTTCGTTGCAATCAGCATGGCTCGCGGCTGCTCCCTCCAAGATCTTCTTACATTTAGCAGTACGTTTTCGACAGCACGGAGTATATCATAAACGATCCTGACACTTTTGATCCGCTAGCAGCAATTCGAAAACAGCAAATCCAAACCGCTTCCTTTCACCACCACAAGCCTCTTCAGGAACTCGCCCTCACACTGAAAGCGAAAAGGGAGCCGGGCCGAAATGCTGTAATTCATTTCGCCGTCCCACCGGCGAACCCCGCAGATCATGTTTCACAAAGGACCTTTGTGAGACACGCGCCAGGAGTCGTCTTGTTGTGACGGGTGGGGATTACCTGCTTTCCAGCTGCAAGAGCTGTTCGTGAGCTGCAAAACTGCGTGCCGGTGCATCATCCGTCATTGCATAACGGACCCCTTTTGAGACACGCCGAGGCGTTATCAGGTATCGGCGAAATCATACATTTTGTCGAGTAAAAGCGCATCTCAAGGAAGAAAGCCTCAATGGGGATTTAATACCTGTTCCTCCGTTTGTTTGGCCTTAGTCGCACGAACGAGGCCAGCTTGGGCAATCGCGTTCTTCGGATCGTGGCGTAGCACCTCTTGGTAACTGGCAATGGCTCTGTCGTATTCACCGTTCTCTGCCGCCTGTTTCCCAGCTGACATCAGACTTTCGATAGTCGCTTTGTCAACTTTGTGTGTCGTTACTGCGGAATCTGGTCCCGAATTCTTAGAGGAAGCAGGTTTGAAAGTTGCGGGCTTTGTGGCAGAGGCGGTCGAGGGAGTGGCAGATTCGACTTCAGTCTGGTTTCTCACGATTGTCACGCCGCTTACATGCGAGGCCAGGTTCTCTGCTTCTATACAGTCAGCCTCTAACGGGCACCTCCCAGTTAACGTTACAATGCCATTCTGGACGGCAACCTGGATCGAGGCACGCTTCAGCTCTGTCGCAAGACCCCGTTCAATACTGGAACGAATCTCCTGGTCAGAGATGACCGGCACGATTGCTTTTTCAGCATTGCTTGGCGCTGAAGTCGCAACCGGTTTAGTTACTGGGTTTTGATGGTTTGCATCGAAATTGAGGTAAAGATATAGACCGCCCAGCCCACCAGAGACCACAATAGCTGTCGTAATCGCAACCCAAGCTCCCGTGCGCCTTGGGCTAGCCATGGGCTGCGACAGATTACTGTCGTGCTCCTGCTTGTTGGCATGGGGCTCCAGGGGAGTTGCGATGTTGACGCTTTCTAGCCGGGGAGTTGGAGTGCGAGGCATTCCCGGAGTGACCAATCCAGCGTGCGAGTTTGTGACAGGGGGCATTTTAGGAGTCGACAACGATGAATGGTCTAGAAGTTGAATTTCCTGTAGATACCCTGGCACGCAGCGCAGCGCAAGCGCCATTTCGTCCGCAGACCGAAAGCGACAGTCGCGATCTTTCTCCAATGCCTTCATCAGGATTGCAGATAGTTCAACCGGGATATCCAGATCCGGACGAGCCAGATGCGGTGCAATTGGCTGCGTCTGGACGTGCTGCATGAGGAACCCCATAGGCGTGTTGGCCTCGAACGGTAACTGGCCCGTCAGCATCACGTAGAGCACGACTCCCAGTGAGTAGATGTCCACTCGTCCATCAATCTCGTCTCCGTGCATCCCTGTGGCCTGTTCGGGTGAGAGGTATTGTGGAGTCCCGACGATCATGCCGGTGCGAGTGGCTGTATACCCGCCTCCTACGTCGATGGCGCCTTCGCGCACTTTCGCAATTCCGAAGTCGACGACCTTTACCAAGTCGCGGCCATCGTTCGCAGCAGTGATCAAGATGTTGTCGGGTTTGATGTCGCGATGCACGATCCCGAGTCTATGAGCCGCGGCCAGTGCTTCAGCGGTCTGGATCGCGATGTCGATAGCGCGCCCGAACGGAAATGAGCCGAACTGGGCGATTAGCGCTTTCAGACTGTCACCCTCCACCATCTCCATTACGATGAAGGGCCGCCCGTCTTCAGTGGAATCCAGATCGTGGACGCGGACCGCGTTGGGATGCCGGAGACGGCGGGCGATAATGGCTTCGGTCTTGAATCTCTTGATGAATCCGGGGTCTTCCGCCATGGATGAATGCACGACTTTCAAGGCGACGGTTTCATTGAACGCGAGATGCCGGGCGCGATATACCGCCCCCATGCCGCCCTCTCCGACCTTTTCAAGGATGAGATACTTATCGCGAATGGTGATCCCGGGAAAGATTTCCGATGTCTGGCGGAGCGGAGAATTGTCTATAGGGCATACGTTGAACTCGTTGGGGTAGCTACTGCGGCATTGGTCGCAATACTTCATGGTTGGTGTTATCAGCGCCGCCGCTTGCTGGCAAATAATCTGACCTTAGAAATGCACGACCAGTTCAAAGGATCCCGGTCTTGGAACAGCTAAGGAACTGCCGCATCCTACCAAGAGAATCCAGACAAAGACACCCAGTTATTGAAAGGGAATCTTCTTGAACGAATGCTCGTAAACCTTATCGGATGGCAGACCACTGCTCACAAAATCGCCAATGAAAAGGATGTCTCCGTTTTTGGCGTCCACAATCGCAACACGGGTCCGGAACTCAGCCTCGCCGGACATCGCCATTCCCAAAAGTCCGCCGGTCATGAAGGCCTTGCTTTTGGTCTCCTTGGCCCCTACGGAACGAACAATGATGAAGACGTCGATCTTACCATTGGGATTGAGTACAGTCACAGAATCGCCGAGCGAGAAACGCCCATTCTTGACGTCTTTTTCTTTCTTGAAGAGTTGACGTTCAGTCTGGTCAAAACGCTGCTGAACATCGGCCATAGCCAGCCGCAGGTCCTCGTTGCTCTTGAGCGCCTCTTCCGTAAACGGGTTTTCAATTGTAATGCCGCGGTTGGACAGTGCCTTACCGACTTCAAACGTCACCTGCCGCCCGGCATCATCGGATTCTTGGCCCATTCCGCTAACGCCCTTTACTCCGTGCTTCTCGATGTCCACTTGAGCGGGAAGAACTACCGCAACTTTGACAGAGACCTCGTGTTCTTTCAGTTTTGGATGAATATACTCCACCGCAGTTGCGGACAAAACACACGAAGAAAACAGTGCAATAAGAAACATAGTCCGAGCATTCATGGAACCATCTCCTTTGAATCGGTTCTTCTTTCGAGCAATGCTATTGCTCGGTCAAACGCTTCAATGCCGCGATACGCTGTGTGACGGAGAAACTCTCCTGCCCATTGGGACTCAGTTCGAGATACTTCTGATAGGCCATCAAGGCTTCCTTGTTCTTGCTGTCCAACTCATAAATTCGTCCCAGCCCCAGATAAGCTTTGGCATGATTAGGATTGATCGCCAGTGCCTTCTCATAGCCTTCCTGTGCCTTGGCCTTGTTTTCCGACCAAGTGGCCTGTCCTTCAGGTTTTCTGAGAAGTACTTTTTCCTCTTCGTCATACGTGAATCTACTGCCTAGCGATTCATCTCGTTTCAACCCAGAGCGCGTGAGCTCTGCTTCCATCGGGTGAGCAGTCCATGGACCTAAGCCGCGATATGCTTCCGCCTGGGAGTACAGGTTGTCCGCGGAATCGGGGTGGAATTGCAGCAGTTTGTTCGCGCGGGCTAGTGCGGTCCGTGGCCTGCCAGCCATGATCGAGATTCGAATATCCTCGCGTACGATGCCCTCTGTCAGGTTTTGGTATCGCACGCGACGCTCTGCTAGCGCGTCTGCGGCCACTAGTGGCGGTGCTTTGGAGGCGATTTCAGCGTTGATGTAACTTATCCTATCCTCGAGCTTAGGGTGGTCACTGTAGATTGCTCCTTTCGGAGGAGGCTCCGCCTCGTCTCTCTCTTCTAGCAAGCGGAAGGTCTTGGGCATTTCGCGCGGATCATAATTGCCCTCGATGATCTTGGTGAAAGCGTACATGTCCGCGTCGCGCTCCAGTTCGCGCCGGTACCCCAGGATGGAGAAGTCCATCATGGCCGGTACCATCATAGCGGCAAGTTGAATGGATGCACCCCAGTCCGTATTTCCTGGCGCCATTCTCCCGGCGAACTCCGCGATACTCTTTATAGTTGACTTTTTGCGGTAGTCTCTGTTTCCGAGATACGAATGCCGGTCGGTGACATGGGTAATTTCGTGCGCCAAGACACTTGCCAATTGGTCTTCGCTATCGAGAAGGGACAGCAATCCGGTTGTCACGAAGATTGAGCCATTAGGAAGAGCAAACGCATTGGCCATCGGATCGCGGACGACCTTAAAAGCCCACTTTACGTGCTCGGGCGCGGTGCCAGCAGGAAGCATTGACATGCCGATTCGAGTCACGTAAGCATTGAGCGCCTCATCATGATAGACCATGCCCTCTCTTTCATATCGCTGATCAAGGAGTTCCACCTCCTTCAGAAACTGGATATCAGCTTTGTCGAAGACGAAGTTCTCCCCCTTCTCGGTTGCGGAAAGACATCGGGCCGACCCGCAAATAATCACAAATACTGCAAAAAGGTGGTATATCTTCATTTGTCACCTCTTTCCACCCTGAAATGATCGGGCCAAAGCAAAATCGCTATTCGCTCCCAATTTATCTCCGATAGCCCATTTTGCATTTCCTCGATTCTGATACGCTTCTGGATAGTTGGGCTTCAGACGAAGCGCCACATTGAAATCGGTAATCGCTTCGTCATTACGGTTCAACTGATATTTTGCGAACCCACGGAAATACAACGCTATCGCATCATTTGGGCTGAGTCGAAGAGCCTCGCTGCAATCTTCAATTGCGTCCGTAAAGCGGCCCAACTTGGTTTCCAGTTTCGCCCTCTCCACCAACGGCTCGCTCCATCCCGGCTTCTCCCTGGCGGCCCGCCCAAATAAGGTGACGGCTTCTTCATATTTCTTCAGCTTGAGCTCTGACTGAGCCTCATCGAAAGCTCGCTTGGCCTCAAAATCGGACTCTCCGGATTGCCGGACTGGAGCCGCCGTTGAGGCAACGGCCGGCGGTACAGGCGGAACCTGATCTCTTCCCTGAGTTACCGTCTGGGGCGGCTTAGGTGCTACTCGCCGGAGCGTCTCAATCAGAACATCCTCGGCCCCTGCGCGCCTGAGTTGCATCTCGACTTCACTGTCCAAAACGAAGTCAATCTTCCGCTTTTCTGCGATGCTGGCTACTCTCTTGGACTCAACCCCGCCACTCAGGAGCTGAACCACAATGTCCTTTGAGAGAGGAGACGAAGAACTCTGCGCCGAAATACTGGTTGACAGGGAAATGAAAAATATCCAGGCGAGCGCAAAGATCCAAACACGTCGGCTCTCATCGCCGTCGTCCACGATGATTTGTTTGTGATAATTGCGCCAGGGCATAGTACCCCCTGCATTGTGATGTTGAGATAACCGCTCAACTCACAACTGCTGTATTCCGCCGGACATAAATGGTCCCAGAGAACGCAAAATGATGACAGGTAGTGGGACACGGAATAATTACAGCGTCCGCGACCATTGTCAACCGGAATTTCCATTTTGCCTTTCGGATGCAAACCAATATACCCCCATTTGCCACCGCTCGCGATCTTTATTGCATCCGTTTCCATCCCGAAACCCCAGGAGAGTGCCCGGCCGGGCCGCCTCCAGGACCCAAAAAACAACATTCGCCCCATTTCGAAGCGATTTCACAGACCCCTCTCCCTCAACCTCCTCCGTCGTTCAGATTGGTTTCGCGTCCCTGGCGCGTCTACCCGGCTGGCAGCGGCAGAGCCTCCAAGCGCCGCAGTATGCTCCCGAACAGGCGCCACGTCAGGTGGCTCTCCGCCAGCAGCAGCCAATAGTAGCGGGCATGCTTGATCAGCCGCCCGCCGGTTTTCACCAGCCGCTGCTGCAAACTGGTTAATGACCACGTTCCGATTCGCTTCGGCAGCACCAGCCGCCGCCACAGGTTTCCCAGGTTGTAGGCGATCAGGCCCAGCCACAGCCGCACTTCATTCGACCGGAAGCGATGGCAACTCAGCCGTGTCATCTTTACCGCCTGCTTGTCGAGGGATTCGCGAACGCATTGACGCAAGCAGAAGCCGCGGAGGCCCTTGGGATAGGCGATGAGCTCAAAGGAGTTTCAGGATCGGAACGTCTGATTTTGAAGCTTGAGGATGGCGCCGCGGCGGACGTTCAAGGAGCCTCATTTATGCGAGACAGGCTCAATGCTATATCGCAGCTTCGCCCTATCACGACGATCGATGATGAGCTGACGGGTTAACAAGCAGCCGTTACCATCATGACGGATGGGGATATCATACAGTTCAAAAGCTACAAAACACTGGCCTGACGTTCAACGCGACTTATCAGCATCGCCGCAGCGATAAGAGGTCGATGATATTCTCGCACCATGCGGTCCAATCGTGCCCCGCCTAGGAGCGTGTCTGAGTAAGGCCGATATTTTGGGGAAGAGGGGTTGAACAGCGGCTTGTAAGCTGGCAGTCTATAGGTATGGCGAAAGTCTACCGGCCGTATTTTCCCGAGCAGGATTATCTTCTTCCCCCGAGTTTGCGCGAGTGGCTTCCGGAGAGCCACTTGGCGTATTTCGTCTCCGATCTGATCGATCATCTTGACCTGAGCCGGATCGAGCAGCACTATGAACGGGAGGAGCGCGGCTATCCTCCGTACCACCCGCGGATGATGACCAAGGTTCTGGTCTACGGCTATTGCGTGGGCGTTTTCTCGTCGCGGCGAATCGAGAAGCGGTTGGCTGAAGACATCGCTTTTCGCGTGCTGGCGGCGGGCAACGAGCCGGATTTCCGCACCATCTCGGAGTTCCGCCGGATTCACCTGAAGGCCCTGGAAGGTCTGTTCGTACAGGTGTTGCAACTGGCGTTGAAGCTGGGGGCGATGAAGCTTGGCCGGGTGGCCATCGACGGCACGAAGATCAAGGCAAACGCGAGCAAGCACAAGGCCATGAGCTACGAGCGTATGTTGCGCGAAGAGGCGCGGCTGCACGAGGAGGTCAAGCTGCTGCTGGCCGAGGCTGAACAGACGGACAAGGACGAGGACAAGCGCTACGGGCGCAGCCGTCGCGGAGACGAGTTGCCCGCCGAACTGGGGCGGCGCGAGGAACGGCTGCAGCGCATCGCCGAAGCCAGGAAAGCGATGGAAGCGCGTGCCCGCGACGAGGCAGGAGAGAAACAAAAGGACATGGGCTCGGACAAGAACGGTAAGCCGGGTGGCGGCTCCCAGCGCGGACGCCGCACCGCTGTCGAGCCCAAGCCGAAGGCGCAGCATAACTTCACCGATCCGGAGTCGCGCATCATGAAGGGGCCGGACGGGTTCGTGCAGGCCTACAACGCGCAGGCCGCCGTCGAGCCCGTGCTGCAGTTGATCGTCGGGCAAGCTCTGACCCAGCAGGGCAACGACAAGCAGCAACTGATACCAATGATCGAGCGGGTGCGGGAACAAGCAGGACAGAAGGTGCATGAAGTGCTGGCTGACAGCGGCTATTGCTCGGAGGAGAATCTACGCCAGGCGGCAAAGAAGAAGGTCGACTTATATGTGGCGACGGGCAAGCAGAATCACCATCAGCCGACGCCAAGCAGTCCTCGGGGACGCATCCCGAAGTCGGCCACGCTGGTCGAGCGGATGAAGCGCAAACTGGGGACCAAGCCAGGTCGGGCTATATACGCCAGGCGCAAGACCATCGTCGAGCCGGTCTTCGGACAGATCAAACAGGCGCAGGGCTTTCGACAGTTCCTGCTGCGCGGAGTGGAGAAGGTGCGATCGGAATGGGCGCTGGTCTGCACAACGCACAATGTGCTCAAGCTGTATCGGGCATGCATGGCATGAAATGAGGCTGCTTTATGGGCCGCCCAAGCGCAAAAACGTTGCCTACCTGCCCTCAAGACACCGATTCAACTACAAGCTCTGGCTTCCGCCAATCCGAAACCCCACCATCACCATCCCCCAAGACCTTACTCAGACGCACTCCTAGGCAGTGTTCGTCAGGTTTTGCTTTGGTTCCGCCGAGAAAAGGTATCTCTGCCTGCGAAGGCTGAAGGATCCGGTCACCAAGTCATCTGGAAGCTTCCCGTTTACAACACAATTTATCATATGCTGCGAAATGCCATGTATGCCGGGGTGTATGTCTTCGGCAAGACCGAGGCCCGCACCAAGATCGTTGACGGCCGCGCACGCAAGTCGGTTGGCCATCCAAAGCCCCAGGAATCCTGGACGGTATTGATTCGCGATCATCATCCGGGCTACATTTCTTGGGAGCACTATGAACGGAATCAGGCGATGATCAGAGCCAACTCCAACTTAAAATGGGGAGCCTCACGCAAGGCTGGCCGTGGTGGCCAGGCCTTGCTGACAGGTCTGCTTCGCTGCCGACGCTGTGGACGAATGCTGCAAGTCTCCTATAGTGGCACTCGTTCCAACGTGCCTCGTTATCACTGCAAGGGTGCCCAGATCAACCATGGAGAAGACTGGTGCATATCTTTTGGCGGTCTTCGAATCGATGAAGCCGTCACGCAATTGGTGCTGGATGCGATCAGTGGTAATGCTGTCGAAGCTGCTCTTGAGGCGGCCGAACAACTGCGACAGCGGACGCAAGAGCAGCGGAAGACGCTAGAACTGGAGGTCGAGCAGGCACGATACGAAGCACGGCTTGCGGCGCGGCGCTACGAAAATATAGATCCGGAGAACCGCCTGGTTGCTTCCGAATTGGAATCACGCTGGAACGCGGCTCTGGTAAGGGTCCAAGAGCTCGATAACAAGCTTATACAGTTTGATTCCGCTGACGGACTAACGCCCTTGCCTGATAAAGAAGTGTTGCTCAGCCTTGCTCAGGATTTGCCTGCAGTTTGGAATGCTCCTTCCTGCGATATGCGTTTGAAGCAACGGATCGTGCGCATCTTGGTACATGAGATTGTTGCCGACGTAGATGAGAACGACCATGAAGTCGTATTACTAATACATTGGGCAGGCGGTCGCCATTCAGAACCGAAAGTCAAGAAGAATAAGACCGGCCAACACGGGCGGTGCACAAGCATGGAGGCGATCGAGGTACTGAAACAGATGGCGGGGGGTCACACCGATGAGCAAATCGCAACTACACTCAATCGGCTCGGCTTCAAGACTGGAGCTGGTCATACATGGACCGAGAAGAGAGTGTACGCGGCGAGGCATACACACGATCTGCCTCCTTACGATCCTCAGCAGACGCAGGGTTACCGGACTTTGGAACAGGCCGCGCAATATCTCGGCGTAAGTGCGAACAGTGTACGTCGCATGATCAAGTTGGAGAAGTTGCTCGCAGAACAAGTCGTTCCTTGTGCACCCTGGAGGATTTCGGCCGCGATTCTGGATTCAGAAGAGATTCGACAGGCGGTTCGGAATATCAAAGCTGGCTCGCGTGTCCCGCGAACTCAATCGACGCAAGATCAGGAATCACTGTTTTCAATAAGTTAACGAGGTGGTGCAGTATGAACCAGGATCGAGCGGAACCGGGAAGACTCATCTGGCGCTGGTTCTGGGCGTGGCCGCCTGCCAGCAAGGCCACCGCGTGCGTTTTACCACCGCCTCCGCACTGGCCAGCGAACTGATCGAAGCCCGCGACGAGAAGCACCTGTTGCGCTTCCAAAAGCTTCTGGCCAGCTATGCGCTTCTCATCGTCGACGAGCTGGGCTTCGTCCCTCTGTCCAAGACCGGCGCCGAGTTACTCTTCGAGACCTTCAGCCAGCGCTATGAACGCGCTTCGACACTGGTCACAACCAACTTCCATGAATGGACCGAGGTCTTCGGCTCTGAACGGCTCACCGGAGCACTGTTGGACCGGCTCACTCATCATGTCCACATCCTGGAGATGAACGGAGACAGCTACCGCCTCAAGCAAAACCGCCGCAAACGAAACCCATCCTCAGAAAGCTGAACCTGCCCCCTCCGAACGCGCTTCGGGGGAGAAGGGCCTCTCCTGCTACGCTCCAGAGCCCCTTCTCCCCCGAAAAACTTCGCCTTACCGTCCACCTTACTGGTTCCCTTTTATTCCGCCCGAGTGGTCTACTTTTACTCCTGCCTTGACAAGACAGGGTCTGCTCCAACTGCGCCACGGTCAGATGCTTGCCCGCATAGGCGGGAAGAACCATGGCAATGAACAAACCCAACAGAATCAGCCTTCGCATGGGCGCAGCTCTCTGCTCAATCCCCCTCATTCTGCTCCGACTGGCGGAAAACCGGGAGGAAAAAGCCGTCAGGCCGTTCGGGGAAGAATTGTCTCACGTACGGAGCAAACGGCGGGGAAGCCGATGAGAGAACTCTACACAGGCCGAAGCACACGGGACAAGCAAATCATTTGGACCCGTCACGGCAATCATGAAAATGGTAGATGCGGCGGAACCGGGCTGCGTGTCCCGGAGCTGGCCTGCCTGCGCGGACCAGGGGCTTGAACCCGCCGTCAGGCGCGGATTGCGGCCTTGCTCTTGAAGAAGTCGAGCGATCTCCGCAGGCCTTCCTTGAGTTCGATATGCGGTTCCCAGCCGAGCAGGGCACGGGCTTTGGCAATGTCGGGACAGCGGCGGGTGGGATCGTCCTCGGGCAAGGCTTCAAAACGCAGCTTGCTGCTCGATCCGGTTGCCTCCAGCACGGCCTGCGCGCATTCGAGGATGGTGAATTCGCCAGGGTTGCCCAGATTCACGGGCATATGCTCGTCGGAGCGCGCGAGGCGCAGGATTCCCTCGATGAGGTCGTCCACATAGCAAAAGCTGCGCGTCTGGCTGCCATCTCCATAGATGGTCAACGGTTCGCCCGCCAGGGCCTGCATGATGAAGTTGGAAATGACCCGGCCGTCCATGGGGCGCAGGCGCGGGCCATAGGTATTGAAGATGCGGGCCAGATGAGTGTTGACGCCATGCGTGCGGTGGTAGGCCATGACCAGAGCTTCAGCATAACGCTTGGCTTCGTCGTAGACCGAGCGGGGGCCGACCGGGTTCACGTGTCCCCAGTACTCCTCTGTCTGCGGATGTTCGAGCGGGTCGCCGTAACACTCCGAGGTGGAGGCGTGCAGAAAGCCGGCATTATATTTGGCAGCGATTTCGAGGGCGTTTCCGGTGCCTGCCGAGCCTACCCGCAGGGTTTCGATGGCCAGTCGGAGATACTCGGGCGGGCTGGCCGGAGAAGCCAGGTTGAAGACGTAGTCCACCGGGCCAGGGTCGAAAGGCGTACAGATGTCGCGTTCGTCGAAGTGGAAACGCGGCTCGCCGGCGAGATGGGCCAGGTTTTCCTTGTTGCCTGTGGAGAGATTATCGACGCCGAGGACGGTATGGCCCTCGGCCAACAGGCGGTCGGTGAGGTGGGACCCGAGAAAGCCGGCGGCGCCGGTTACGAGGATGCGCATGGTCAAAACTTCAAAGCTCCCAATCTCCGAAACCAAAGTACGGAGGCGGTACATCAAGAAAGGGTGAAAAATGGATTGAAATGCAGGTGCTTAAGGAACCTCAGATCAAGCATCTGATCATCCAAATGCATTCCCTCAGGGGCTAAAGCCCGCGTTGATTTTGCTGCCTTTGCGGCACGAC
>Ga0302200_10003884_pt1 | contig 12363 bp, 1 predicted proteins | sample II_Bog_N3_1_FD_194585 | JGI IMG/M metagenome (GOLD analysis project Ga0302200, IMG submission 194585) | Peat permafrost microbial communities from Stordalen Mire near Abisko, Sweden - II_Bog_N3_1 | ecosystem: Environmental > Terrestrial > Soil > Wetlands > Peat | place: Sweden: Abisko, Stordalen... | reverse complement strand
AAATGAAAAAACAGTAACAAAATAAATTCGGTATTAGCCATGAATTCAAGTCCATAGCTAACACCTTTATTTTCTTACTGTTGCTTAGTAGCAACCCAATATAGGAAACTTAATATAGAACGTGAGGTACCTCCTTTTATTCAAATTTATCTATTTTTATTTAATGAATATCAATTCATTAGTACCTTATTTTAACAAAACTGATAATCTGATACACTACCTACTTCATTTTTGCTCCAACAAATAATCATCTGATACATTACCACTAACTACCAACTCAGGCTTTACTGGCCATGTATCTTCATAGCTTCTTTTCATATCTGCCACAAATATACCTGTAGTAATCATTTTTTTAGTTATTTTACTTTTACAGGTAACATTAATAACCTCATCTGTAAGCTTCAGTCCATATTTCTGAGCCTTGTATAAATTATCACAAGCGTCTTTCTGATCCCCGAAATAAGATAATGTAGCAGCCTTAACCATATATGGTTGCCAGATAGTATCATTTATACTGATTGCTTTATCCAGTTCTTTAAGAACATATGACTTATGAGAATCATTATACGTATCTCCCAAAATCTGCATAAAATAGAATGCCCGATTTATATAATAAAATGGATCATTTGGATTTAATTCAATTGCCTTATCAATATCCTCTTTTGCACCTGAGAATTCCTTATTCTGGCTTTTTACATACGCACGCACAGCATATAATTTAGCTTTGTCTTTATTCCCTTTGACAAGGCTAATCATTTTGGTTAAATCCTGTACATTCTGAGTTTTATACGGGTATTTACTTGCTAATATAGATACTCTTATTTCATAAGCAGGATAATAATTTATGTCCAGCTCTATTGCATTTTTAAGGTTTTCCAATGCAGGAAGAGTATCTTTTACACATAACTGAGCAATAGCTAATGTATAATAATAATCAGGCTTTGCAGGTGCTGATTTAGTTACTTTGCTGATTGCTTTTTTTGATAACTCAATTGATTTTTGATAGCACCCCCAATTATATTCTGATTTTGCCCATTCAGCGAAGACAACAGGTGAATTATTATAATAATTTGAATCGGTTTGGAAAATTTTCTTGAAATATACCCTCGCATTAATAGAATCATCCTTAATACTATAAGCTGTTGCTAATTGAAAATATACATCAGCATAATTATATTTAATTCCAGCTTGTGGTGGCTGTTGTTTTAAAAACATTCTCAGATCGAAAATTGCATAATCAGGTTTAGACAACTGTAAATAAGTAAGGCCTCTTTGATGATAAGCCATCGGATAACTATCTTTAAATGATAAATGTCGACTATAATCCTCAATTGCCTTTTCAAAATCACCATAATAAAGGTAAGCATTACCACGATTAAAGTATGCACCAGAAAAATTAGGGTATTGGGATATATATACAGTGTAATCATCTATAGACTCTTGATATTTCTTTAGTCTATAATAGCAATAAGCTCTTCCGAGAAAAGAGCCGTAATTAATTTTTGGTTTGCTTAGATTTATCGCAATAGTATAATCGTCTATAGCTCCTTGATAATTCCCATTAAATTCCTTTGAATTAGCTCTTCCTCTGTAAGAAATAATATCTTTGGCGTTAATATTAAGAGCTTTAGAAAAGTCTTGCACTGCTTCATTGTATTTATGCAATTCATGTTTTGCATAACCCATACCCTGATAGGCAAGCCAGTTTTCAGAGTTAAACTCAATAGCTTTATTATAATCATTAACAGCACCTTCAAAATCCTTATTTTCAAATTTAATATCACCCGATCGCACATATTGCGAGCTCTTTGCTGTATCCTTTATTATAATAAACCTTTCTGATCCATTAACCTGAATTAAGTTAAGGAAAAATAATAAACAGAATATATATGAAACTATTTTTTTCATCTTTTATAATCCTATACTATTAGTTCCAAGAGTACTTTTATACCGAGCCCTTGTAGCCGTTCTCAATGCATTTTGTAAAATCGGATCTAACGTTCCTGAATGCATAACACCTGAGCTTGTGCTTGATTTGAACTTGCTTTTTGCTACAGCAGCTGATTTCTTTTTAAAATTGAATTTTACTCCTATATCATCGGTCTTTAATTCAATGGTTGGATTATCATCCCATTGATCATAAGAACCACTCATAACATCAGAGGACTCTTCCATAAGTTTTTGTGTTTCCTCGTCAAGATAGTCATAAGCCCATTCCAGAATTCTGAAACGATATGTTATTTCCGCAAAGCCAAATAAATCCGACCAGTCGCTCAAAGCACTTCTGGCATCATCAAGATTTCTTGGATCGTCACCCGGTTGAGCAGCTGAATATGGACCATGAGCATTATTTAACCCAGATACGGTGAATCTAGAATCGCCCTTATCGAGTTTTCCAATTGTATAATTTGCACCTAAAGAAGCATTAAAATTAGGTTCTGCATCCGCAGGGCTTACTTGTAAGAATGAGAACTGATTTGGAGTTGTAGAAATACTTCCGCCCAAAACTATTTTTCCCAATTTCGCAATTGGCTCGCCAGGGGGAAAATAATATTGAAAAGTACCTTGCCCAGTTGCCGTGTTTTGAAGAGTACCATTCCATTGTGTACCACCTAAACCCATATCTTTTGATAAACTTGCGGCAGCAACAAGTTGTCCATTTTTCAATATTTCCTTAATGTTGAAATTATATAACGATGATTGAAAACCCAAACCCGTATAATAATTTGAAGGAAATCCTTCCATTCCATCTAAATCAATATTTGCAACAGGAGAATTACCTGCAAATTGATATGGTGTTAAGAAGGCATACTTTCTACTTAAAGGATCTCTACTCAGGAATTTTCCTATCCGTGCATCATAAATACGCATTCCGTAATCGTAAGTCGCTGTTTCCATTTCAGGGTTGAGTTCTTTGCCGTTGAAGCCGTATCTATACCCGGCTCCGCTGAAACTCCTGCCCGGCATGGTCATCCCGAAGGCATAGTAATCATTTGCCTGTACAATATTGGCAAGATTCAGCCCAATGGTATTACTGCCACTGCTTACACCCATCGGGAGATCCGTAAATACACTCAGTACGTTCCCAAGGTGATTCGTACCCTCATACTGTTTCATCCCGATTGTACGGCTGTATAAACTGCTTATAGCTGGTGTGATTAGCATATTCGAATTTAACGATTTTAAACCGATTCTGCTACTCCCGTACAGCATTTGTTCATCCTGTACAAAACTTATGGTATTGGCCGTATTTGCCGGCGCATTGGCCCCTGTCTGTATATACGTGCTTATCACATTCCCGCTCGCATCACGGCTATACCAGGTCGTCGTCCAGGTGGTCGCATCGGTCCTGGTCGCATGCGGTTTGGCAATCTTTGCGATCCGGTTACCCTGCGCATCATACAGGAAACTTAAATCTCGCTGGATACTTGTATCGGCCCGGATTACATCCGTAATCTTGCCGTAGACGTTCCAGTTGATCTGTAAAATTCCTTCCTGTGTATTCGTTGACAGGTTACCGATCTCATCATAAGCATAGTTATCCTTGGTCTGATCATCTATATCGCTGCTGTAATTGGCCGCTGCAACATTATCATGGATCCATCTCAGTTTATTCGTATTCTTCTTATAGCCATTGGCTATCGTTTCATAGTGGTAGGTTAAGCTATCCATATCCAATCCCATGGCCAGCGTTCCGTTACGCTTCAGCTGCATGATGTTCCCGTTCGCATCATAGCTGTAATTCTCCTGGTAGGAACCGTCTGTTCCTGCTGCTCCCCAACTGTTCGTCGCCATATTGATATCCTTATAGGCTTTTAACTGGGTAATTCTATTCAGCTGATCATACTGATAGGCCGTCAGCTGGGTTAAGGCAGCGGTCGTGGATGTTGATCCTGGACTGTTGATCGCGGTCACCATGCTGCTGATGTTGCCATTATACAACGACGGGCCGTCTGTTGCAAGGATGCTGCTTTTTGCTGCCGTTGAAGCTATGAAATTATTCAGGGCTCCCGGGTTGCTGATGGCCTGGTAATCCCCTGTAAAATAGGTCAGACTATAACCAAACGCATCTCTGCCGATCATCGCATTCAGGGTACCGGATTGCCCGTCTTTACCGATATCGGTATTGGATTGCAGCGTATTGCTGTTCACACCCTTGATCCAGCCCTGGATCGTATAGGCATAATCCATACCCTGCACTTTCTGGTCTCCGATTTCGGTTCTGGCTATCGGCCCATGCTCATAATAGAAGTACTTCGCATCCTGATCCCAGATAATACTATCCTCACTGGTATGTACATTTGTTAAGCGGTTATCCTCATCGTATTCATAGCTATGGATAAACTGATCCGGCTGGCCGCTCTGGTAGGTTACACTGTTTACGTTACCCGATATCAGATCGTAGTTGTAATCCAGTCGCTTGTATTGCTGGCTAACCGGCAGGTTGGCTAGCTGAGGTACATCCTGCACCAGGCTGTTCACGTTTCCGTGTACATCATAACTGTAATGGGTCGCATGGTCATACGTCGTTGCTGTGCCACTCGCCTGGTAGGTAACACTGGCTACCCGGTTGCGCAGGTTCTGCTGGCTCAGGCCCGGTACCGTAAACTGTACATTATCGTAATAGGTTTTCGTAATTTCTTCTCTTTGTCCTTTGCCCAGCCAGGTTAAAAACGGTGCCGTTACAATCTGACTGTTGCTGCCGGTTCTGAGTGCCGTCGTTACCGGGGTGCTGTTCAGCACCTCGCCCACCTCGGTAATTCTTCCAAGGGCATCGTACAAGGTATAGCTGTAACCCTGGGTCGGGTAATTGAATTGTTTGGAGTTCTGGCTTGCTACCAGTCTGCCCAGTTCATCATAATAAAACTTGCTGGTATACAGATCGGATTCATCGTGGAAGCTACCAACCGTGGAACCTGTGCCTGAGAATACAAAATCACTGCGGTCGTTCTGGGTAATGGCTGTTAAATTGCCGGTGGTACCGCTGTTCTCCGGCTCCCAGCTATTGCTCTGGCCTCCGCTCACACTTTTCAGCAGGGTACCGTTATCCCCTACTATATAACCGGTCTGGTAATCCACAAAATGAACCGCATGAAAATTGGTCGTACCAAAGTCCTTATCTGTAATGAACTGCCAGCTTAAGGCGGGCGGTTTGCTGCCTTCCACTAAAGTAGCTTTATACACCGTACCGCTGTTACCGACCACAAAGCCTTCGGTATTGTCCGTAAAATACAGTCCGTTTAAAGTTGCCGGATTACCGGATAGATTTGAGGTAATTTCTGTCCAGATCGCTCCGGCCCCATCGGTGCTCTGGTATACCACACCATTGCCGCTGGTATTATACCCCACCGCTACAGCAAGGGTACTGCTTACCATCTGTATACCCGTAAAGGTTACCGTTGCGGCATTGGTGCCGCTGATGCTTACAGCATTATTGAAATTATCCGCCCCACCATTTATTGTCCGTTTAATCGTTCCGTTTGCACCGGCAATCACGCCGATGGAGTTATTCAGAAAGCTCACTGCATCCAGGTCACTCGTGGTACCACTGTTCAGTTCGTTCCAGCTGCTGCCACCGTTCGTAGTCTTAACAACCACGCCTCCGGCTCCTACCGCATAACCGGTCGCATTATCGGAAAGCATCGTTGAGGCCGTCAGTGCTTTGCTTTCAGTATTGCTGACCGTTGTCCAGGATGTTCCATTGCCTGTGCTGCGCACAATAATACCGGCCGCTCCTACGCCGATACCGGTTCCTGAAGAGTTAAAGGCGAGTTTGTTGATACTGGAAGTAATGCCTGCATTCCCCACAGCGGCCCAGCTGCCACCCGGTGAATAAGTATACAGGATACTTCCTGTTGTGGCAGCGGCAGAATACGTGCCCGATGCGGTCGCGCGGATGGTTGTCAGACCGGATGGAACTCCGCTGGAAACACTGCTCCACTGACTTCCTGAATTTGTCGTATAAAGATTGCTTCCCAGGCTATTGATGGCAACTGCACTGGATGCATTGGCTGCAATATCGTTCAATGCAATCCGGCTGCCTGTGCTTTGAAGTGTCCAGCTGCTGCCATTGCTGCTGGAATAGATCCGGCCATCCGTTCCGGCTGCATACGAGACTGATCCCGTTGACGTAATTCCATTTAAGCCCACCGGACTGATGTTTCCCGAAACAGCTGGCGAAGTGCTTGTTCCACTTACCGTCAGCGAATAGATTACGCCGTTGGTACCGGTTGCAAAAGCCTTGCCGCTGCCCAATGGGTCGATGGAGATATCACTGATGGCAGTACTTCCAGATAAGGTAACCGCACTGAAGCTTACCGGCACGCCTGTGCTGATCGGTGCGCTGTATAACTTACCCGCGCACAGTACATAAAGAGTGCCAGTGGTCGGGATAAGTTTGGTAATGGTCTGTCCGGAAAGTCCGTTGCCGGATAAACTTACCGGAGCTGTACTGCTGTTGGCTGCATAATAAACAATTCCGGTACTGCAGCCTATATAACATCCACCCGATGCATCCGGAGCGGATACATAACTCGCGGATATACTGTAAGAAGCCAGATTCAGGGACAAGAGCGACCAGTGCTGTCCATAATCAGACGTCTGATAAATACCCTGTACACCGCTTACAGAAACCAGTGCATTACCGGTTCCCCCTGCATTGAGCTGCATGGATAATACGGTACCTGAGATACCGGAAGCCGGGCTCCAGACCGTTCCGCCGCTTGCTGCCGTATACAATTGGCCTCCGCTCAGTATCACACTCTGCTGACCGGGCACCACATTCAGGGCATCGATCCTGCCCGTAAAACCGCTCGCCAGTTGCTGCCAGCTGCTGCCATTACTGCTCTCCAGCAATACACCGTCTGAGCCGCCGGCATAACTGCTGGTTGCACCATACTGAATACTGCTTACCTGTGGTGCCGTATAATTACTTGCTGCTGTCCAGTTAATACCATCGCTGCTGCTCACAATCAAACCCACTCCGGTACTGCTGTTGTTCAGGGTCGCAAAACCAGTAGTTCCGTTCCAGTATAGATCGGTCAGGGTACTGCCCGAACCTGTAAAACTGCTTAACAGAGCGCTACCGCCCTGCGTAGGTGCATTCACCGGATTCCAGTGTATTCCGTCAGTAGTCTGGTATACGGTACCATTGCTGTTATACACCAGTCCGTTTGTAATAACATTACTGCCATTGGTACTCACAATATGTACCCAATGCAGATCATCAACGATCGCTGTCTCTTTCACAAACCAGGTTACTCCTCCATCTGCGCTGATCACAAAGGTGCCGTCATCTCCCACGGCATACACATTATTCCCGTTGATCTGAACATCATGCAAGGTTTTCGTGCCGATCTGGCTCAGGGGAGTCCAGTTCGTTCCGTTCGTGGTAGTAAAGATATAGCCATTACCGGAGGCATCCGTGGCCGTTAAAAATCCATTCGTACCATTGGTAAACTGGGTACCGGTAACGGTTAAGCCCGCCGGTAAACCGCCCGATGAGGAACCTGTACCCTGAATAACCATCGTCTGGTGATCGGGAATATTCTGGGATACCAGTTGATTTAAACTGTTATACTGATAGGTCGTTGTTAAGGTATGGGTCGTATAGACACTTCTGGTTCCGGCAACCCGGTCTCTGTCTGCCTGGCCGATCACAGAGGTATCGGTAATCAACTGAACACCGGCAGGTGGCACGGTCCGCTCCAGGTTACCTGCCTGGTCATAGTAATACAGGGTATAATGATGCTCTTTATCCCAGTAGTTCATATTGAACGTTTCTGTCACATGAGACAAACAGTACGCCAGGTAACGGGTACGGAAATCTTCTTTTAAGGCTTCTACATAATCCGTATAACTGGATTGTGCTACCGCCACCGCATTCGCCAGGGCCTGCTGCTGGCAGGTATTTGTTATCACAAATGGCGTAGATACCGGCGGATTACAGGCAGGATTGGTAGTGCCCGAGGAACCGTTTCCGCAGAATATGGAATTGCTAAGGCTTACACTGGTGGAATACGGACTGCATCCCGGCACCGTTACCGTTAAGGTATAGGTACCAGCCTGTGTGGCCCCAACGCTTCTACCGGTGCTGCCCGTTGACCAGCTGTTGGACTGCGGATAGCTGGATGTAAGCTGTTGGGTATCGCCCGGACAGATGGTATACGCACTGCTGATGATCTGTATCAATGGGGCACTGTTCACAATACCTGTTGCCGTATAGGAACAGGTATTCGGGGCCGCGCTGGCATCGCGAATAACAACGGAATAACTACCAGCCGTAAGGCCGCTTACCTGTGCGCCGCTCAGACCGGTATGGTTCCAGGTATAGGTATAGGGTGCCATTCCGCCGCTCGGGGTAATCGTAATGCTTCCCGCATTATTGATACCGGGGCAGGTATTGCTCTGTACCTGGATCTGAGCGGTCAGATTACAGGATACTATATTCGTAATAGAATCACAGGCCGTCGTTGTCGTAATAACGGTGGCCGAACCATTGGCCGTTAATCCCTTGCTGTCTGTAACCGTTACAGCATAGCTTCCCGCGCCAAGATTACCGATACTGGCCACATTTCCCGGAAGGGATACAGGACCGGTCCAGCTATAGGTAAAGGGAGCTGTACCGCCGTTTACGGTAGCCGTCACCGATCCGTTCTTCGCTGTGGCACAGCTCGTAGGATTGCCGGATACACTTACGGTAATAGCTCCCGGCTGGCAGGGATTGGTTCCATCAGCAACAATAACACTGGCCGACTGAGTGCATTGACGGCTGTCCCTTACCGTTACCGGATAAGTACCGGCAGCAAGTCCTTTTACTGTAGCCGTTGCCTGAGACAATCCACTCCAGACATAGGTATATGGGGCCGTACCACCGCTGACAAGTGCAGTGGCCGTACCATCGGTATTACCTTTACAGCTGGCAGCTGTTGAACTGCCATCGATTGTCAGAGCCGGCGCAGCACTCAAACGTGCCGAATCAGCCGCACTCCCCGAACAGCCTTTACTATCGGTAACGGTAAGTCCGAAGGTACCTGTTGTCAGATTCGACAGGTTGGCGGTGCTGGCACCGTTTGACCATTGATAGGTATATGGAAGGGTTCCTCCTGTTACGGAAGATTGTATGCCACCACTGGATGGATTACTGCAGCTTGCCTGTGTTGCCTGCAGGCTGACGCGCAGTCCTTCCGGCATCGGCAGCGCTACCGGAGCACTCTGCATCACACATCCTTTTGCATCCTTTACAATAAGCAGATACACCCCGATAGGCAATCCACTGATTGTTGAACCGGTACCACCATTTGTCCAGCCATAACTGTAAGGGGCCGTTCCGCCGCTGACAGAAGCAGTAATACTTCCATCGGAAATACCCGAACAACTGACCTGTATAGTCTGCAGATTGATCGTTATCGCTGCCGGTGAAGTAATACTGCCGCTGGCAGTTGCCTTACAATTGCGGCTGTCTGTAATTGTTACACTATATGTTCCGGGGCCAGCTCCGTATAGATTATTATCCAATTCTCCATTGCTCCATAAATACGTATACGGGGCCGTACCGCCGCTCACGGTGGTAAGCAGGGATCCATCGTAGGAAGAAGCACAGCTTACATTCTGTGCCTGCAAACTTACACTTAATGTTCCGCCGCTTGTTTTAATCGTATCACTGGCTGTCTTGCTGCATGCATTTTTATCGGTAACCGTTACACTGTAAACGCCTGTCTGGGTCAATCCTGTTATACTTGCTGTCGTAGCATTGTTCGACCACATATACGTATACGGGGCCGTGCCGCCGCTTACTGCTGCACTGATGGTAACCGTTCCGCCGGTGCAACTGCTCAGGCTGCTGCTCAGAATAACATTCAGGGTATTTCCGGCGGCTTTCAGACTATCACTGGCTGTCTTTGTACAGGAATTTTTATCGGTAACTGTTACCGTGTAGGTACCGCCCGCCACATTGGAAAGATTTGCTGTATTTGTTCCATTACTCCACAAATACGTATAAGGGGCCGTTCCACCCGTTACGCTGCTGGTAATACTTCCGGTACTGCTGCAATTCGTTGGTTCGACAGGACTTAATGTTACAGCAAGGGTATTGCCGGCTGACTTCAAGGTATCGCTTAGGGTCTTTGTACAGGAATTTTTATCAGTAACCGTTAGGCTATAGGTACCGGATGCAAGATTGCTGATGCTTTGAGTTACGGCACCGGTTGACCAGGCATAGCTGTATGGGGCCGTGCCACCTGATACTGTGGCACTGATCGTTCCGGTAGGAGTATTGCAACCTGTTGGTTCAGTAGTACTCAGGGTAACTACAAGGGTATTTCCCGCTGATTTTAACGTATCACTTATGGTTTTTGTACAGGAGTTTTTATCGGTAACAGTAAGACTGTATATCCCGTCCGGAAGGCTGCCGATTGTTGGTGTCTCTGCACCGGTCGACCAGGCATAAGTATATGGAGCCGTACCGCCTGTTACTGTTGCATGGATCGTTCCGGTATTACCGGTACAGCCTGTTGGTTCGCTGGCAGTTAAACTTACAGCGATTGTATTACCGGCAGCTTTCAGTGTATCACTGACGGTCTTTGTACAGGAATTTTTATCGGTAACCGTTACACTATACGTTCCGGATCCAAGATTGGTAATACTCTGCGTTATGGCACCGTTGCTCCATAAATAACTATAAGGAGCGCTGCCGCCTGTTACCGCTGCAGTGATTGTACCGGTATTGCTGGTACAACTGGCAGGTTCGCTGGTACTTAAGGTCACAGCAAGGGTATTCCCAGCCGCTTTCAATGTATCACTGGCTGATTTTGTGCAGGACTTACTGTCGGTTACGGTGACACTGTAGGTTCCGGATACAAGACTACCAATACTCTGAGTTACGGCACCATTGCTCCATAAGTACGTATACGGGGCTGTGCCGCCTGTAACCGCTGCACTGATTGTACCGGTATTGCTGGTACAACTGGTAGGCTCGCCGGTAGTTAATGTTACAGCAAGCGTATTGCTGGCAGCTTTTAAGGTGTCGGTTGCCGTCTTTGTACAGGAATTATTGTCCGTTACTATAACTGTATAAATACTCGCGGCAACATTGCTCAGATTAGCCGTTGTTGCTCCGTTGCTCCATAAATAGGTATATGGCGCCGTTCCGCCTGTTACGGTAGATGTAATACTTCCCGTTGAACTGGTACAAGTAATCGCAGAACTTATCGATAACGTTACAGCAATTGTATTGCCGGCAGCTTTCAAGGTGTCAGTGGCTGTCTTCGTACAGGACTTGCTGTCGGTTACTGTTACACTATAACTATTGGCAACAATTCCGCTAAGATTCGCAGTCGTTGCACCATTGCTCCATAAATAGGTATATGGCGCCGTTCCGCCTGTTACGGTAGATGTAATGCTTCCCGTTGAACTGGTACAGCTGGTCGGGGCACTGGCAGATAAACTCACAGCAATAGTATTGCCCGTAGCTTTTAATGTATCCGTCGCCGTTTTCGTGCAGGACTTACTGTCGGTTACGGTCAGGGTATACGTATTGGCAGCAACATTGCTCAGATTCGCTGTTGTTGCTCCATTGCTCCATAAATAGGTATACGGTGCTGTTCCACCGCTTACAGTAGAAGTAATGCTTCCCGTTGAACTGGTACAGCTGGTCGGGGCACTGGCAGATAAACTCACAGCAAGGGTATTGCTGGCTGCTTTCAACGTATCGGTCGCTGCCTTCGTACACGACTTGCTGTCGGTTACGGTCAGGGTATACGTATTTGCAGCAACATTAGTCAGATTCGCTGTCGTTGCTCCATTACTCCATAAGTATGTATACGGAGCTGTTCCACCGGTTACAGTAGAAGTAATGCTTCCCGTTGAACTTGTACAGCTGGTCGGGGCACTTGCAGATAAACTCAAAGCAATCGTATTAACAGCAGCTTTTAATGTATCCGTTGCCGCTTTCATACACGACTTGCTGTCGGTTACTGTCACCGTATAAACATTCGCAGCAACATTGCTCAGATTCGCTGTCGTTGCTCCATTGCTCCATAAATAGGTATATGGTGCCGTTCCGCCTGTTACACTGGAAGTAATTGAACCTGTTGAACTCGTGCAACTGATTGGTGTTGTAGTTGATAAACTTACGGCAATAGTATTGCTCGCAGCTTTCAATGTATCGGTCGCAGCCTTTGTACAGGACTTACTATCGGTTACGGTCAGGGTATACGTATTGGCAGCAACATTACTCAGATTAGCTGTCGTTACTCCATTGCTCCATAAATAGGTATATGGTGCCGTTCCGCCTGTTACACTGGAAGTAATTGAACCTGTTGAACTCGTGCAACTGATTGGTGTTGTAGTTGATAAACTTACGGC
>Ga0302200_10003879_pt1 | contig 12373 bp, 13 predicted proteins | sample II_Bog_N3_1_FD_194585 | JGI IMG/M metagenome (GOLD analysis project Ga0302200, IMG submission 194585) | Peat permafrost microbial communities from Stordalen Mire near Abisko, Sweden - II_Bog_N3_1 | ecosystem: Environmental > Terrestrial > Soil > Wetlands > Peat | place: Sweden: Abisko... | reverse complement strand
GCATATTTGGTTTCTTTTGCCACGGACTTGTTCCGCATGATGTTGCTTTAACGCCGTCGTCGCCGTAACGCTCCGCTTTCCATGATCCTTCTCCCGCCTCAGCCACCAAAGTATCAGGGTGTACCCATTTGTACTGATCGGTCAGCATCCAGTATGATCTGTATACAGCTGTACGACTATGCTTCTGCTCATCGGCAAAATTTTCCAAAAAGCTGCCGATATCACTGTGCAGCATCGCGTTTTTTTCGGGCACCGTAAAGGTTACGTAGTGGACATAGGTTTTTTCGGTATGGTCATAGATCCAATAGCCAACCTGTGTGGTTGAATCGTTTATAGCCCACCGCCTTATAATATTGGTATACCATTGGTTAGGCTTCCAGCCGAAGTCAGCATGCGAATGCAGGCCCGTTCCCTCACCGCCAAAGCCACCAACAAAAGTTAAAGGGGCTTTATATGCCGAAGAGATCTGGATCTTATTAGGGAAATCCCAGATAGAAAAAATGTTATTAGGTATGCGGCCCTCCGTTGGCCCGGCTAATTGTATGCCGCAATATCCGCCGCTTTTACCAATGCCGAATTGCACACTGCAGGCATAAGTGAAAGGAGCAAGTCCATCCGCAGGTATCATTACATCAGCCATCATTAATTGGTTGCTGTATTTTGCCATGCCGACTGTTTTAACATATGGCCCCCATTTAGGGCAGCTTTGCTGCGCTGAACCATGTAACGCAATCGTAAACGGCAAAATGACTGTTAATAGGTGTTTGAATTTTAATTTCATTAGTGTTTAGTTTGATGTTTAACCAAGGTATTAATACACAGTATGATAATCTGAAATTTAGATAGCACAAACGATTGCATACCTACATAATGCAAAAAGAAATCCCGGAAAGCTGGTGCTTATCCGGGATTGATGGCCGGGGCTATTAACTAAATTAACTGAACTTATTATATTTAAAACCCGCTATCGTCTAACGCAAATGTGTTTTTGCGGTCTTTCCATTTTCCTTTAGTAAAATCCGGAAATTCTTGTACCGCGTTGCCTTCTTTAATTGATTTGGTTGATAATGGCCCGATAACGCTCATGGTTACCGAATCATACACATCTATCGGTGTTTGTTTCTTCTGCTTTACCGACTCAACAAAGGCATTAAACACAAACCAATCCATCCCACCGTGACCAGCGCCCGCGGCATCATTGGCATATTTTTTCCATAATGGATGGTCATATTTCTGAAACCACTGATCTGCCGAATCCCAGGCATCATCTTCTTTTGATTTATGTTCGATATAAACTGTGTTGCTCACATCCATCCATAAACCCTGTGTGCCCTGCACCCTGAAACCTAATGAATAGGGGCGTGGCAAATGGGTATCGTGACTTAATAATACGGTTTCGCCATTGGCGCAATTGATCATGGTGGTTACCACATCACCATTTTTATAGTTGATTTTCGCAGCAGGATCGCCGGGGGCTATTTCCTGCACGTAAGAGGCCAGACCCCTTGCTTTACTGCTGAATGATGACAGGCTGGTAAAGCGGTTGCCCCTTGTAATATCAATATAATGCATGCATGGGCCCGCGCCATGGGTAGGGTACAGGTCTCCATCCAAGTCGATATTAAATTGGGTGCGCCATTGGGCCTCGCTTATGGCATCTGGCCCGTATTTTGCTCCTACGCCATAGTTGCCGTCATTAAACAAAACATTACGCAAATTATGCTGATAACCTCCCTCAACATGCACTATTTCGCCAAACAGCCCATGCCTAACCATGTTTAGCGCCGCCATCACATCGCGGCGATAGCATACGTTTTCCAATGTCATATAGGGCATGCCTGTTTTTTCCGAAGTATGTACTATATCCCAATGTTCATCAACCGTTAAACCGGCTATAACTTCGCAGCCTACATATTTACCGGCATGCATGGCGTCAATGGCCTGAGGGTGATGAAACTGCCATGGAGTAGCTATAATTACCGCGTCAATATCTTTACGGTCGAGGAGTCTTTTATAAGCATCCAGTCCGCCTGTATACTCAACAGGGGCAGTCTTGCCTTTCTTGGCAATATATTCACGGCAATGTTTTAGAGATCTTTCCTGTATATCGCATATGGCAACGATATCCACATCATCACGAAGCAAACCTTCGGAAATATGGCTCATGCCACGTGCACCCACACCAATATAACCAAGCCGCACTTTACCGTTTGTGCTTGCATATAAAGTGCCTGATGGCAAAATGGTGATGCCTGCTGTTGCGATCAAACTGGTTTTTAGAAAATCTCTGCGCTCCATAGTATAAGTTTACTGTTTGTGTTTTTAATAAATAGATGTTGCAATTGGTTCAACAATGTTAAATATAAATAAACAACCGTGCATATTGCAGCACAAACGATTGCGTAAAATTTTATGGCTTTTTCAGTGATTTTTCTTGCCGGAAAACCGGATCAATCGAATGATGTAAAATATTCCCTCCAAAACTTGTGCAAGTAAATACTTGCATTTATATTTGCAAGCGCTTACTTGCGCAATATGATAGCCAGAAGAGATGTTTACCAGGCCATAGCCGACCCAACCCGAAGAGCGATCATCAATATGATTGCCAGCCAGCCACATAATGTAAATACTATTGCCGAAAAATTCGACATCAGCCGGCAGGCTATATCCCTTCAGCTTAAAATACTGGCAGATTGCGGCCTGGTGAAAATTAAGCAGCAGGGCCGCGAGCGGTTTTGCGAGGCACAGTTGGATAAATTGAGTGAGGTATCGGCCTTTGTCGACCAATACCGCCAGCATTGGGAAAGTAAGTTAGATGCCTTGGAAACGTATTTAGAAAAACTTAAAAAAGAAAAATATGGAAAGTAACAGCAGCACAAAAGACAGGGAGATCATAATCTCACGAACATTGAATGCCCCGGTTGAACTGGTTTGGGAAGCATGGACTAACCCCGAACATATTGCTAACTGGTGGGGGCCAAACGGCTTTACCAATACCATAACCAAAATGGATTTGATCCCCGGCGGCGAATGGCTGCTGGTTATGCATGGCCCTGATGGCACTGACTATAAGAACAAGAGCATATTTAAAGAGATCGTACCCCATAAAAAGATCGTTTTTCAGCATATAGCTCCCAACTTTATTGCCACTATTGATTTTGAGGCACAGGGCGAAAAGACACACCTGAACTGGCATATGCTTTTTGAAACTGCCGAAGAATTTATCCGCGTAGTAAAAACCTTTAAAGCTGATGAAGGATTGAAACAAAATATAGAGAAACTGAGTGGTTACTTAACTCAACTTGCTGATAAAAGGTAAAATTATAAGCTGTATGCTGATTAGCAGAAATGGTTAGAATATAACACAGGCAGGTGCAGTTTTTAAGCGGAAAATCCTCAGGTCAAAAGGCTTGAGGATTTTTTGTTTAACGTTTAATATTTGTGTAAATTCATACTAAATATTAACCTGCAAATGCGCCGCATTTTTACCCTTATCCTAATCATTTCGTGTGTATTTGGTGCTCATGCTCAAAATAATGCCGATGTTCCTAAAGACTATAATGTCAATATAAAAATACCTTCATCATGGATAGATAAGCTGCGTAATTTTAATTACACTAACAACGATAGTACACTATTGCATCAGTTTGAAAGCTTTTTAGCACCCGATACGCTTGTTAACCCTCATGCCCAACATGTAGACCCAAGTTATGGGCGTGTACTTGATCCTATGTTTGTTAATCTGGATAGCGGTACGGGCAATGAGCTCATATCTTTATTAGGCTGGGACGTAACGAGTCCGTATTTATGTGTATTTAAAGAAAAGCAGGGGAGCTGGTATTTAATTTATATGGAAGAAATTGATACGTTTTATGGCTCGCCAACTTTGGCTGTGGCCAATTGCTTTTCTAAAAATAAACCTTTCTATTTAAGGCGCGTTTACGATCATGGTTCCGGGATTTATATTGATGGCTTTAGCTTTTATAAATTAATCAACGGGAAAGTTTACCGCTGCCTTGACCTTGTAAATGAAGCGCATATATACGGCTGGGGACTTTACATGAATCAGGCAATAACCATGAGTTTTGAATTCAGCGGCGATAGTAGTGATGAGTTGCTGGTCAATTATAATTACAATTTTTTTCCCGGGGCGATAAAAAAGGGGAATTGCAGCTGGTGCATAAATGATAATGTCCCGCTTATTAAAGGGGATGCCTCAGCATATTATAAGTGGGATGATAAACAGTTAGTATATAAACTTGATATTCCCTCTTACCAAAACGATGTGGATGATCTTACTGCTGCTAAAATCTCGTGTTTTGGGGCTTTTGGCAACGACACTCTTTTTGTAAGCGCCTTTAACGGTCAGATACAGGAAGTGCTTAAAACAGGCACTAAAGAGCAAAAGAAAATATTAAACCGATACCTGAAACTTGTAAAAAAGAACGGTAAGGCTGTTGCCGAAGAAATGCAGGTAACCAATGAGGTTAATGGCACTACTTTCTACAGGCCTAAAGAATAGTTATGCTATTTTTTAATTAGATGTTGTTTGCGCAAATGTGCCCTGGTCTGTAGCTCCTGCCGATACATCTTTCCAGGTAAGTGACGTTAGCGTTACTGCTTTACTATCAAATGCCCCGGTTGCGGTTTGTATAATGCCTATGCTGTTTGTTATGCCATAAAGTGTAGTGAGGCTGGCCGTAAATGTAGTGCTGTTCTGCGTCCAGGTTCCTACGCCGAAATTTTCTACATCACCGGCAGAAATTCCTTCGAATGAACAGGTGGCATCGGCCTTTACGGTGAGAAAATAAGGTATAGTGATAGCAGCATCGTTAGATGCGGTACCAGCCCATAAGCCCTGCACTTTATAAACAGTTGCCGGATGGGTAGGCGTAACATCACTCTTTTTGCAGCCGGAAGTAAATAATATTATGGAGACAGCCAGAAACGAAATTAACAATGATTTCCGGGAAAATAAGTTCATAATAATTGTATTAGGTTGAATAATACACTCGGTTGTAATTGATTAGTAGCCAAATATAAAAATAATATATAATATGAGGAAAATAGATCAGGAGAGCTCGAAATAATAAATAACATGAAATACAGTTGAATTTTTAATAGTTAAACTTTGTGGATAATTATTTACAAACATTATGCGTTCTTAATTTGTAGTTTATATGGTTATTTATTATTTTTAACTATTCACCCACTAACTATTCACCACGCTAAATTTTGAACTTATGGAAACAGCCCAACGCCCTTCCTTGCTCGATGTTATCCTGGTAAGGCTTAGCCCTGCAGATATAGCGCATACTGATAACCGCCGGCTGATAGCTGAGCGCATCGAATCTCTCTTACGACAGAATAGTTGGAGCCGCCAACATTTTAAGGGATTGATGCGCAGGGAGATACTGCCGCTCCGTACCTGGCTTGGGCACACCTACAGCCTTACGCTGGATGGGCTGCATGAACTTTGCGCGCTATTGCACGTTTCATTGGGCGACCTGGTGGCTGAATAATCCCGCACAGGATAATTATTGATGTACTGAGCTATATATAATACTGCCGAAAGGTGGGGATGAATTGTTATGCCTTGACTGTAGTAAGTAATATTGCGTCAGCAATAAGTCTATTTTGCCTTATAGTTAGTTTTTCTTCTACATTAATTGTATTCCATTTGCTAATATCACTAAGTATTATTAATATGGTGCTGGCATATGTGGCACAGTTATGAAAGGTAAAGCGTTTCTTGTTGTAATATTTACTTTGATCACACTGGCAAGCTATGCTCAATCAGGTGAAGTTGCTAATATCAGGAAGTCTCTAAGTCATATCAGCGATAGCTCGCGTTATGTTGATGCCCTCAACAGGCTGGCTATGCTCATGTACGAAAAGAATATCGACAGTACCTTTGTATACACCGCCAAAGCCCGCCAGATAGCCAACCGCCTTGATTATGCTAAAGGTAAAGCAGATGTCTCAAACAACCTGGGTATAGTGTTTGATATTAAAGGAAATTTGCAACTCGCCCTGCGCTATTACAACGAAGCCTTTAAAAGCTATACACAGCTGCATGACTCGGCTAACGTTGTACAAGCCTTAATGAACATGGCCATGGTTTATAACGAAATGGGCAAAGACGGGCGTGCCATACAGCAATTTAGAGAAACCTTAAACTTAGGCCGCAAGTTAAAACAGGATTCTATCATGTCGCTGGTCATCTGTAATTACCTGCTGGACTATCCCGCGAAATTCAACCGCGATTCGATGAGTTATTATATTGCCGGGGCAAAAAAAATAGCTGCAAAATATCACGACAATAGAACCTTAATTGCAATTGACCAATTAGTGGCTGACGGTGTGATAACCCATGGGCCGCGCAAAACGGGTTTGGCGCTACTTGATAGTACAATAAACACGGCTATCAACCATAACCTCTATTATGTGAGTATGGATATGATGATAGATATGGGCGATCGGCTGGCAGCAAGCGATCCCGTTAAGGCAGCAGGATACTATCAGCACGGTTTGGCAGTAGCAGGCAATAATGGCTATCTCATTTACAGCCAGATAATGGCCCGTAAACTATTCGATCTTTATACCTCGCACCATGATAGTGTACAGGCGGCCCTTTACAGCAGGCAATTGGTAATGTTTAACGATGAACAGGCAAAACTAAACAACGCATCAAGTATTGATTACCTGGATTATGCCTATAAAGACCAACAGATCAAAACGCTCTCCGACAGATCAAGATACCAAAATATATTACTTATACTGGCAGCGGTTGTATGTTTGCTTGCCATTACTATAATTATAATCATAAAACGCACTTTGGGGCGAACAAAACTCCTGAACAGGCAGGTGCACGAGCAATACGTGCAAATGAAAGAAACATTGGATGCTTTGGAACAAAGCCAGGCCGATAACTCGCGTATGATGAAGATAGTGGCGCACGACCTGCGTAACCCTATCGGGGCTATCACATCGCTTACCGAGCTGATGCTTGAAAACAATGAATGTACAGAGGAAGACCGATCGATGCTTGAACTGATAAAAACTTCGGGCAATAATTCACTCGACCTGGTGGATGACCTGCTGCAAGTGCATACCCGCGCCGAAGAACTGAAAATGGAGATGGTTGATCTTGACCAGATGCTGCGTTATTGCGTTGATCTGCTGGAGAATAAGGCGAGCAGTAAAGATCAACAGCTAACACTGGATAGCAGCCCGGTTACGATCTCCGCCAGTCGCGAAAAATTATGGCGTGTAATGAGTAATTTAATTGCCAATGCCATTAAATTCAGCCCTATTGGCGCCCCTATACAAATCAGCCTTGAATCGCAGCCCGAAAAAGTGGTTATTTCCGTAGCCGACAAGGGGATAGGTATCCCCACAGAAATGGGCAATAAGATATTTGATATGTTTACCGATACCAAACGCCCCGGCACAGCAGGTGAAGAACCATTCGGCCTCGGGCTGGCCATCTCCAAACAAATTGTTGAAGCCCATGGCGGCAACATCTGGTATGAAAGCCATGCCGGTGATGGTACAACTTTTTATGTGGAGTTGCCGAAAGCTTCATGAGTATGTTGGAGACTATGAGCATTTTATCCAAAGTTCGGAAATTTTGGATAGCGGTGTTTGATTATCCTTCGCCATTTAATTCCTTCAAATTCAATATAAAAGCCTAATTTTAATTGCCTCCAATGGCATAGCCTAAAACATGAAAAAAATCCTGGTAATTAGTTTATTGTCGCTGGTTATTGTAGTGGCAAAATCACAGCAAAAAGTTATTCCATTATACCCTGGCGTTGCGCCGGGATCTGAAAATTGGACATGGAGCGAACAGGAAAACGCTGATAACATGTACCATTCAAACGCGATTTTCAATATCAGTAAACCAACCCTCACCGTTTATCCACCCGATCCATCGCATGCGCCAACAGGTGTAGCCATTATTGTTTGCCCGGGTGGTGGTTTTCATTCGTTATCCATCATGCAGGAAGGGTATGCAGTAGTAAAGTGGCTGCAAAGCAAGGGCATCACTGCATTTTTACTAAAATACAGGCTCATACATACCGAAGGCGGCGACCCGTATAAACAGGAAATTGCCGACCGTGCCAACAAAAGTGCCGGCGCTAACCGCTCAACTATTGTTGACATGGCGGTTGCTGATGGCCGGCAGGCACTTACCTACGTACGTGCCCACGCTGCGGAATATGGGATAGATCCCCACCGGATAGGCATCATAGGGTTTTCAGCAGGGGGCGTTATCTCCGCTTCCACAGCCTATAATTATACGCCTGAAAACCGTCCTGATTTTGTAGGTTTTATGTACGGTGGTGGCGAGTTATCATCCGATGTGCAAAGAAACAACATTCCTGCCGACGCGCCACCCCTGTTTATTGCCGCTGCCACTAACGACGATTACAACCTGCAACTGGTAGCTACTTCGCTTTACGTTAATTGGGTAACCGCCAAACACCCCGCCGAATTGCACATATATGCGAAAGGTGGCCATGGTTTCGGGTTAAAAAAACAAGGTTTACCCACCGATACCTGGACCGACCGTTTTATCGACTGGCTGACATTGGAGGGATTTTTAAAACCACAATAAGTAATCTGGCATGATAATCCATTTTCCTGTGCTTTGGTTAATTGCCCATACACATTTGCGGTTATTCAATTGATAAACTTCGCATTGCAGAATAAATGCAGCATTTTTTATATTCGCTTATCGAAAAAACCTTATGCGAATCACCATTTTATTAATTTCAATTGTATTATTAACTTCTTGCGGGCGCACCAATAAAAAATCAACAACTCATAGTGATTCTAATATTATAAGTAATAACGCTGCTGTTATTTCCGGTAATTATTCTGAATTAAACCTTGCCTTTAACCCGCAAAACAACGTGATAACCGGTTATTATGAAACCGGGACAGGAGATGACGGTGCCGGAAGACCGCAGTTTTCATGCTTGTTTTATATGGAAAGTAAACTGGTTAATAACGAGGCAAATATTAAAACTTATGCGCCCATGGATGAGTTTCCGGCGGATAATGATGATCTGATATCGGGAAAGTTAAGTGTAATAAATAATAAGAAGATCATTATAAAATTACAAGATGATCATGGTGGTTGTAATGGAGCAGGTGTGAATTTTAGGGATTCAACAGAAATATTTACGCTTGAAAAGAAACAAAGTTGGATTGAAATTAGATATATTACTGTTGCAAAAGCCTTTTTTTATAAAAGCGATAACGACGCGACACTTTTGCAGCTTCTTCGTTTTTGCCTTCACCTTCCAGGTCCATTCCCTGGGCACAGAGTTTTACGATTTTGTTATCAGGTTCAAATAGCATAGTGGTTGTTTTTTCAAAAATACTATCATGGAATGACCCAACAACAGTCAGGTGTTTCTAAATCATATGCTGTTGCACGCATGTGACTAAGTAATAAGTTATAAAGGCTTGGAAATGATAATTCCTTTTCCCTGTGGTTTTTTTAAAGGCTGGCCACCATTCAGTTTTACTGCAACCTTATTCAGGTGTAACAAAGCATGAAATTTTTCAGCGGAGGAAATTATTAAAAAACGCTGCTCACGTTCTTTAATAATTTCTTCTTTTGGAGTAGAAAGATCATGTAACCTTAATGTGCCCATACACAAATATACAGATTTACGGTTATCAAGCCGGCTTCCTTTTACTGCTCAAATACTTCCTTACCGGTATATCATACAACACCATCACTAAATAAGCTATGCCAATTAACAGCAGCATGGATATTGATATGATAAAGAATAATTGGCTTGTACCTGGTTTGTGGCTGCTAAAATAATTGCCAAATACCCAGATGAAGGCATAATGTGTCATATAAAGTGGGTAGGAGATGTTGCCGGAGAAAACGCAGATCTTTTTAAAGCCTTCAGACAATGTTGCGCCAGCGCCTAACGCTACTATCAGTGGGAAATAGCATATCACAATAAAAGGCTCACTTAACCAGTTCCATTTTGAAACCGGCGACAGAAAGGCCAGTAGCAGCAGTATAGTAAGGCCGATGAAGCCCAGTTTGTTCTTGATGATCCAGTTGGAACGATAAACAAGCAGCCCAGCTAAAAATGAAAAAGCAATGCGCGCGCCGCCATCCCAAAAAGTACCACCGCTCCAGCCACCCATCAATGAGTTTGCCCTGTAACAAACATAACAAAGCGCTACCGCTGCGAGTACAGTTAGTAAGAGTAAAAATCGCTTGCCAATCCTGATAATAAGAAAAGCATAAAAAATATTGGCCACATACTCCCAAAATAATGACCATGCCGGGGCGTTGAAACAGAACAGGTTAAAATAACGGTCGGGCATTATAGGCATTGGGATCATTAAAAGAGAACTCAAAAATACCAGCGTGATCTTACCCGCGCTGTATGAACCGGCATAAGCACTAAATGGATCGAACAAAAAGGTAAGCAGGCACAATACCGAACCCATAATAACCAAAGGATGCAGGCGGATCAGCCTCGATTTAAAGAATTCCCAGACACCCATTTTGGCAATGCGATCGTCATAAGCGTAGCCGATAACAAAGCCGGATAAGCAGAAAAAGAAATCGACAGCCAGGAAACCATGCCCAATGAAATTCTGACTATAATCCGAAAATACGATCTCCATAAAATGAAAACACACTACGGATATAGCGGCAACGCCCCTTAAGCCGTCAAGTATTTCGAAATGTTGTTTTGTTTTAAGGATCTGCGGTGTTGGGTTAGTCATATTTCTTATCGCTATCTGCTTAATAATGGATCTTGCCAAGATTACTGAATAATCCCATTCCTGACAAATTTTTGAGGAATTCATATTTGTTTGAAGACCACTTTAATATATATCTGAATAATCTTGATCCAATATCCACTTATTGGGATTTCTAATTTCGGTTGATATTTCTCTCTTATATAATTTGAGGCCAAAAGTATATTGCAGGTAAAATATGATCAAATCTTGAGAGCGGAAATCTATTCTAAAAAATTTGTCGTGTGTTAGTATCTTATATTCTGTATTTGCATCAATTTCAAACTCAACACAAGAAGGCTCAACCCAAACTCTCTTTTTTTCATTTGTACTATTCACAAACTCTATATCAATAAGTAAATTCTGATGTTTATAAAGATATGCCAGGCGATATTTAGTAATGGATTCCTTTAGAAAGCTTAATGGTTTCATTGTTTAATTATAAATATGCAGGTAAACTTAGCGATAATGTAATTATAGATAATTCAAACCTCTATTTATTTTAGGATAGATTTTATATACATTGGCACAATAATGGCCCACTTAATCTAAAATAGATACATGAATACTGGCGCTGATCAACATAAAGCTAAAAAAATAGGTCTGGCCCTATCGGGTGGGGGAATAAGAGGTGTATCGCATTTAGGCGTGATGCAGGCGCTGATAGATCGGGGAATCGAGTTTTCGCATATCTCGGGTACAAGTGCCGGGGCAATCGGCGCTGCTTTTTATGCCGCGGGTTATGCGCCTAAGGAGATCTTACAGATAATAAAAGATGCAAAGTTGCTTAAAATGCTGCGCCCTGCTTTTGGAAGCAGTGGGTTGTTGTCTATTTTAAATGCAAGATTTTTGATCGAGAAATATATCCCGCATAATTCATTTAAGGAACTTAAAACCCGTGTTACCATTTCTTCGGTTGATTTGGGTGAGGGCCGCCTGGTTTATTTTACCGAGGGCGAACTGGATATAGCAATACTGGCCTCCTGCTGTTTGCCGGGTATTTTTAAACCCATTATTATTAACGGACATATGTATGTTGATGGTGGTATACTCAACAACTTCCCGGTTGAACCTTTGATAGGCAATTGCGACCTGATCATCGGTTCATCATGCAACCATTTGCCGGTAGTTACCGAGATAAAATCCTTCGGTAGTTTGGTAGATAGGGCCGCTATGATCGCCATCAACTCCAGCCTTAATACCCATAAAATGCTGTGCGACGTAGTTATTGAGCCTCACGGACTGGGTGGCTACGGCATTTTTGATACCGACGCCGCCGACGAAATTTATATGATTGGCTATGAAGAAGGATTAAGGACTATTGAGGGTAATGAAAAGATAAAAGACGTACTATCGGCACAAAATAAAAAGGCATCGGCTTAAATGATTTAAGCCAATGCCTATAATTCTCTCAGCGCGTCATTGCTGTACGAAGCAATCCCCGATTAGCAGGTTCGCCCTGTATAGTTTGGGATTGCTTCGTTCCTCGATTTCTATGATCTAAGCAACTGATTTAAGATAATTTTTTTCATATTTTCTATTTTGGTTAACACAGGAGAATATACGTTGCACAAGTTTATTC
>Ga0302200_10003873_pt1 | contig 12379 bp, 23 predicted proteins | sample II_Bog_N3_1_FD_194585 | JGI IMG/M metagenome (GOLD analysis project Ga0302200, IMG submission 194585) | Peat permafrost microbial communities from Stordalen Mire near Abisko, Sweden - II_Bog_N3_1 | ecosystem: Environmental > Terrestrial > Soil > Wetlands > Peat | place: Sweden: Abisko... | reverse complement strand
TCGGAACATCCGCAACTGTGGCGGGGTCGCAAGTATGCCGTGCGGATGGGGTTAACTGCCCTACAGTATTTGGGGTACAGCCTCATTATTGGCACATTCCCGCACTGAACCCCGGCACACTACTTGGCCCTGTTTATTACGCGACAGACGGTGCTGTTATTTCATCTTCCTCCCTGTTTGCGGTTAGGCAACAGGGAGGGATATTATGCTCTGGCAGTTCGCCTGTAATTTCACTAATGGACCTGGGTACATCACCCAGCACTACGCTTAGTGGTGCAACCACTGTAATCTTGCTCAGCACTGGGACCAGCGACGGGATGTATTCTAACTTGTCCGGATCATTCACCACCACAACCGGACACTGGTATGGGCTATCTGCGATGACTGATACCACGTCGTGTACGACTTACCCGATGTTTGACGTTACTATTTATTTCTAATTGGAGGGCGCGTGAAACTTATCTACCTATTCATCACCATTGCACTTCTCGCCTTTTTCCTTGTGCTGATGATCCCGGCGCAGCCCACACAACACAATGAAACAACAACGCACCCTCGTAGCACAAGGTTGTAAAGTAGGAGTAACTAGCATCACCTCTCTGAGCGGGTAAAGCTCAAGCCGCAAGGCGAGGGACGCAGCACACGGAGGAACGATGGTGGCGTGGTTGATAAGGTCGAGGTCGCGGATCGAAAAAGCTGTCAAGTGGGCCTATGCCCTCGCCGCGCTGACAGGAGCACTAATCCTGTACGCGATGGGGAACACTGGCGTGCAGGCCCAGCAGAACTTTTCTGACGATCACTATCAGCAGCAGGCCAACTACTCCATCAACTCAAAACTGATCGACTCTATGTCCGTCCGGCAATCAGAGATGAACACGCGGCTGGATAATATGGACTCGCGAATTAGCACCATGAGTGACCGGGTATCGACTATGCAGGGTGTTGGCGAGGGCATATTCATCGTGCTCGCAGCACTCCAGATACTCGCGATCGTTCTGCCGCGACTGGGATTTAGTAATGGTAGAGCCGAGCATTACAATTATGAGGACTTTAAATGAGCAACCCACTGTCAATCGCATATCTGCCAACCCTAAAGCGTTGGGAAGGCAGCGTGCCGTGGATGTACCGGGACTCACGCGGATACGTCACATGCGGGATCGGGTTCATGCTCCCTTCGGCGACCGCAGCTTGTGCGTTTCCATTCTTTGGGCTGCACGGTGTGACTGCTACGGCGTCGGAGATTACTGCGGCATACGATCAGGTGGCCCAGATGCAGGAGGGGCGTCTACCCAGCTTCTATGACTACTACGGAGCGTTGCAGCTCCCGCAGGACTGGATTGACACGCACGCCGCGAGTGAGTTGGATATTCTGGTCGATACGCTTGACAAGGGAATCAGCGGGTTCTATGGGATGCGGCAAGAGTGGAAGATGGCACTACTGGATCTTGCATATAACCTAGGCGCATCCGGGCTGTTAAAGGGATACCCTCAGTTGCTGGCGGCGGTAGAGCATGGCAACGGGCATCGGGCGGCGCAGCAGTGCCACCGGATCGGCGTAAGCGAAGATAGAAATTCATGGTGTGAACAGCAGTTCTTGGCAGTAAAATAGACGCAAAGGAGAACCACAATGGCACTATCGGTTACATAGAAGGGATGGCTTCATTCACTAGCAGCGGCGGCGGTTGCTGAACAATCGGTGTAAGATGGAGGGGTTATGAATCTGAACTTTGACGCATGGGTTTACGGACTGTTCTCGGCACTGATTGGAGCCTTTTCGACGGCTGCGATTGGTGCGCTCACTATGCCCGGGGTCTTCAACTTCTCCCATAACGGCTTCATCAACTTCGCAAAGATTTGTGGCGCACCGGCTCTGGTTGCCTTCTTCTCTTACCTTCAACAGCATCCGGTGCCGACCGTGGTAACAAAGCTCGATCAAACCAAGACCACCGATCCAGAGACGGGCGACACGCATCTGGTTCAGACCAAAACCACCACAACTGACGCACCTAAATAGGAGAGCACGATGATTCAGCCCACGATTGGCCGAGTAGTTTTGTACCATCCACCTTTCACCCCGGACAGCGGATCGAAAGCATTGGAAGCACAGGTCAAAGCACAAGTTTAGCAACCAGTAAGGCCGGGAAACCGGGGAGAAACACAATGTCATTTTTCTCAGCAATCGAAGGAGATGTAAAGACGTTCGCGAGATGGGCCGAAAAGGAACTTGGCAAGCTCTCGACAGAGGCTCCGGCCATCGGCAAGGTTGTGGATACCATCGTCGGCTATATCGGCGGTGCTGCAAGCATTCTCGCTGGAGTGGAAGGTGGCCCGGCTGCATCCGTAGCAGTGACCTCCGCAGTAAACGAGGTACAGTCTGGGGTCACGGCAATCTCGGGCCTCGTGACGGACTTCGGTGCTACACCTACGGCGGCAAGCATGGCGCAGAGCCTTGCGACTAATGCCTCAGCTCTGCTGGCGGCGGCCAAGGTGACGAATCCGACCAGCGTATCTGCTGCGACGGCGATCATCACCAACCTTACATCGCTGGCTACTGCTCTGGCCAACGCGGTTCCAGTTCCCACGGCCTAAAATGGCAACACTGCGTACCATCATGCACGACCTCGCGCTCGTTTGCCTCGTGGCAGCGGGCGCGTTGGCGTGTGCGGTGCTATGGAAGGCGTTGGGAACAGTGGACGCGGTGAATGTGGCTTTGGCAACCGTGAACGCTCCCTGCAAGGATAACGGCCATCAGGTCATGTGTGGAACTCTGGCGCAAGTCGGGCAGACCACAAAGAACACCGGCATCTTGGCTGCGCAAGGGGCAGAGTCAGCCATGCAGTCCCGAGTCTTGATTGCAGGAGCGGTGAAGAATCTGGACAAGATTGGGGATAGCGTCACCGGCGAGGTCAGTGCGCTACAGGACACCACCAAAGCCCTCACCACCACGGCACAAACGGCCTCCACAAGCCTTCAGACCATCACAGACGGTATAACGCCCGTTCTGGCCTCCACGAAGAGCACTGTGGACGACGTAGGAGTGGCATTGGGCAGCGTAGGTACAGCGGCAAGGGGTCTATTGCCCCTCGAAAGCGATGCTGATGCAGCGGTGAGGGGTTTGTTTCCTCTTGAAGCCAACGCCGCGACCATTACCGGTAACCTCGGCGCGACCACAACCGACTTCCAGACTAAGTTCCACGTCTTCCTCTTCCCGCCGCCGTGTAAGACGTTCGGATGCAAGCTGGCGCGGACATGGCCATATGTGAAGGGCGCAACGCAGATGGTCGAGCCGGGATATTGGCTGCAACAGACATGGGAAAACAGGGTTCCGTAGCGGAGAGGAGATCGCGGCGAATCGTCAGAGCAAGAAGTAAGGCCCCAGATGGAGCCGCCGTGGGGGAAGGGGTTTGCGATGAGGAGCGTGACGGAATCATTGTACGCCCGCCTTATTCGCTTCGTACACGCAGTTATCGCAAAGCACTTCCGCATCCTCTGAAATAGGAGTGGAATCTGGAATCATCTCGCACATAAAGATCCCTATAGATCGCAACTTGGCTGCATGATCGTCGCAAGCTGCTGTGTCATTACCGGGCCAGTGAACTATCTGCGTTGCTTTCATTTCACTCCTCTCGACCACTCAGGGCTACTGCTACAGTCAAACCGACGTTATCTTGTCCCACATATCGCGGCAGTCCCTCATGCTCTGACGGTGCGCCGGATCGTAATCCTCCATCTGTGCGAGGTTGAAGCAGAGGTTTGACATCATCTGGCCGCACTGCCGACGCTGGCGGAGTTCCTGTAGGAGCAACTCTTCATGGGCCTTCCCGGTGTTGATTTGACGCTTTGCGTGGCGCAACTGCGTTTCTGGTGATTGCTTTCTCATCACTGTACCTCTTTCTCGCCACCCACAGACCGAGAGAACTCACAGCAACAAATTTCGCAGTAGACGACTCGCTCCATCGTAATGTAATCAATTTTAGCCTGCCATCTATGAGGGCATTTCCCCGGCTCTAATTTGGAAACCGCTTCCGGCACATCTGGCTCTGGCGCGAGGAACATGCGGCGTTGCCACTCGGTAATCATCCATATCCACCCGCCGTATCCGTATAATGACTGGCTGAGTTTCCCGCATTCTTTGACGACGGGGCCTAGTTGCTCCTTCGTCGGCACAATCGGATTCTCCGAGAGCCAGAGCAGGGCCCTCGACCAGAAGTGCTCCACCTTCTCAAGACCGAGGAACTTCAGAATTGTCCCGTCCGGCATCGCAGACAGTGGTGCAGTATCGTTAGAGACTTTCATCAAAGCACCTCCGTGCATCCGTTCAGCGCAGCGAACGCGGCCTCGATCGATGCGAGCTTCTCTTTGGCGAGGACGATCTCTTTGGCCTTGTATTGCCCCCCAAGATACGTTGCATTCATTTGTTCGGCGTGCAAGATGGCCACCTCCGCGGCCATCTTACCATCAAATAGGGCGTTCCATATGATTTGCCGTACAGCCTTCGGCATGAGCAGCGCATCGCAGTCGTCCTCTGCGCTTTCCTCGCCATGGATGCCGCCTTCGGGGGACAAGCCGTAAGCAACTTCCTCAGGGTCGTCCGCACCGCCATAGTTTATTTCCCAATCGTTCATAATAGGCTCGGCCTGCTTTCGATATTCCAGCATCAACATGGCCCCGAGATGGTATCGCCGCAACACCTCCTTCCCCGCCTCATCCTGCGCTTCGTACATTGCCTGGGCGCGGTGAGCCTCGCAGCAGAAATTACCTTTGTCGCACTCCACGGGTACATTCACAACTGGCACTGGATGGTCGTCTTCATCTACGTCTTCCTCGATTTCGAACTGATTGTGGCAGTAGTCACAGAAGTCCTGTTCGTCTGCTACTATACCGCGTTCTTCGCTATCTGTTAATTCAAAATGTGCCATTTTGTTTCCTCCACTGGTGGTCTACTTGACCATACAGTCCCGACTGCAAAACCAGATTAGCGCACATCAAAAAGAAATGCAAGCGAAATTTATCGCTTGACAAGAATTTTCTTTTGCGCTACTGTTGATACATGGAAAATCACATCCGGTTCTATATTGATCTCGCACCTGATGACGCGGCCTTGCTGGTGAAGCTGGCGTTGCATTACTCAAACAAGAATGGCGTTGTCTATACCAGAGCAGACGCGGTACGAAGCGCAATTCGATCACAGGCAAAGAAGGAACACATTATCGCCCGGCGCGTTCCGGCTGAACATGTAGACGAGGAGGCACAATGATCACAGAGCTTGCAACGCACCGAACTACCGGCATGGAGCTTCTTGCGGAGATTGCCCGTAAGAACAGCGATCCTCAGGCAGCGATTGAGATTGCTAAACAGATTGTCGAGCTTCAGATAAAGCAGGAGAGTTTGAAGCAGAACGCTGAAAGGTTTGAGTGGGAGAAGCTCGACCGACAGGCGCGAGTGGCTTATACTGAGGCATTCGAGCGGTTCAAAGCAAATGCTCCTAAGATTCTGAAAACCAAGCATGTTCATTTTGAGACTAAGTCAGGAGGTGCAACCGACTACTGGCATGTTGAACTAGACAAGGCTTGCGATCTCTTGATTCCTGCGTTGCTGAAAGAAGGGTTGACGCATCGCTGGAAGTCTAACGACCTACCGGGTGGAGCAGTGCGCGTTACTTGCTTCATCCGCCATAGTCTAGGCTACGAGGAGGAAGGGGCTTCTCTGGCTGGTCCCGCCGACCAGAGCGGAGGGAAGAATGCGATTCAGGCTATTGGGTCGTCCACTAGTTATCTTGAGCGTTACACATTTCTCGCCACTTGTGGGCTTGTGTCTAAGGGGTTGGATGACGACGGGATAGGCGGTAGCGGAATCACGCAAGGTGAAGCCGAACCGTTGATCTTGGCTATAAACAGTGCTGAAACTCCAATTTCTGTCATGGCGGAGTGGACTAAAGCTCACGACGCGGCAAAGAAGTCCACTCCGTGGGACTACCGCGCAATGACGCTGTTCACGGAAGTTCGGGACGAGCGGCTGAAAGCTTTGAAGAAAGAGGCGAAGCATGAGTAGGATTATCCACTGCACACAGGGCAGCGACTTGTGGATTGCGGCGCGGGTTGGAAGAGTTTCCGCTTCCAACCTAGACGCCCTGCTTGCCCCTCCTACGACGCGACAATCAACGCGCAAGGGTGTTGTGTATCCGGCTGGTACTGAGGCGTTGGAGCTTGCCGAATACCGACAGAAGCTCATCGTGGAGCGCATCTACGGGCGAGCGGTGAACAACGTAACCACTAAGTACATGCAGGATGGAAGCGACCGGGAGCCGTTCGCTCGGATGCTGTACGAGGCTGAAAATCAGCAGGCAGTGGAGCAAGTCGGATTCTCTCTACATCCTGTTTGGGATTGGTTTGGTGCTTCACCGGACGGCTTGGTAGGAGACGAAGGTGGAGTAGAACTGAAATGTCCAGCGGAGATGACGCATGACGCCTATGCTGCGAACATCGACCTGCTAGTTCAGGAGTACAAGGGTCAGGTACTTGGCAACATGATCTGCTTCCCAGAGCGCGAGTGGTGGGACTTGGTTAGCTTCCAGCCATACGCCCCAGATTCATTGAAGCTGCTCAAGGCTCCACGCTTCCATCGCTCAGACTGGAAAGATACTATTGACCAGATCGAGGCCCGAGCGCAAGAGTTGAATACGCAGATTGAGGAGGCGATTGCGAAACGTGGATTGCCTCCTACACAATGGAGCATTATGCCGGATATTATTTACGAATAAGGGGATAGCATGGCAATAAAGATAGGCAAGACGGGGACGGTGCGGCTTACGGGTAAGGACTTGGAAGAGTTGCGCCGTGCCTGCTTTGTAAGAGACGATTACAAATGTCAGCACATTTTTAATGATCGTCCATATCCTAGAAAGTGTCTGCATTTCGTGACGTGGGAAAGAGGATCCCTTCAATCTGGTCACATGGCGCACATCAAAAGCCGTGGTGCCAGCGGATCGGACACGCTTGATAATGTAGTAACTAAATGCAGCCGATGTCATATTGAACTAGAGCATAACTGCGAAGGAAAGCCATGCCCACCAAAAAACTAAGCAAAGGGGAAGAACTTTTCGCTCTGCATTGCTTGGCGATAGGTTTGCATCCCCAGCGGGAATATCGTTTCTGCCCAGATCGACGATGGAGAGCCGATTTTGTTTTCGAAACTGAGCAGATCATCGTGGAGATTGAAGGCGGAACGTGGAGCAATGGACGGCATTCACGGGGTGCTGGAATGGAAACCGACATGAAGAAGTACAACAGAGCAACCATCATGGGCTACAGGGTGCTTCGCTATACGACTGCGATGGTGCAATCAGGCGAGGCGATAGATGATGTTATGGAGATTCTTGGATGAGCCGCAAAGACGATCTCTGGGCGCAGCTAGGCGAGGCTACCAGAACCGGCAAGCCTACTGGCGATATACTGCGCGAATACTTGGCTGAGATGAGCGGAAAGGCAAAACCAGCGGCCCCATCTGAACCCAATAATTCGCCACCCCGCCAAGGCGTTGTAACTGTGGATGCTATGGGCAACAAGCATTACGACTTTGAGCTGTTCGGCACCGGCATGTTGGAATCGGAGTGGATCAAAGAGCATGGAGATGTTTTCAAGAAAGGGGAGCGATGACGATACTTGCGGCAGTAAAGCAGGCACTGAGCGGCAAGAATTGGCTTACTGAAAGCGAGCTACGCGTAGCAGTATGGATTCTTGCAGGACGCAAGATAAGTGGATCAAATGCAACCGCGCGTTGTCGAGAGATCAAGGCGCAGTGCAGGCACCTGAGCGGTCGTCGCTGGGAATATCATATTTAATGTGCTACACTAACCATATCGTGCGCCCTGCATGATATTCGGCAAACGCGGTTGATCCCCGCGCAATGGTCTGGGGTGTTCTCAGCACCCCAGTACCGCCTTACTGAGAGAGGGATGTAAATGTCAGAACGATGGCAGCAATGGATGCCTTTCCATATTGACCGATTCCGTGGTTCACCGGATGTACAGGCGATGCACCCCATAGCCCGATGCGGATATATTTATCTTCTCACCGCACAGTGGCAATCTTCCACTTGCACCCTTCCGAGAGACTCAGAAGACCTATCTGCGCTCTCAGGGTTGGGTGATGAACTGTGGGAGAAGTATGGCCCAAAGATTCTACGAAAATTTGGCACAGACGCCCAAGGAAACATTTGTAATCTTGTACTTATAGAGGAATGGAAAGAAGCAAAACGCATCTTTGAAGCACGGCAATCGTCCGCTCGCCGAACGAACACCGCACGGTCACCGTCACGGTCACCGTCACGGTCACCGTCACGCCCAGCCGACACAATAACATTAACAGGAACAAGTACATTAACAGAAACAAAGACAAATACTCTTGCGCTCACGTCTGACGACGTTCCCGCTGAAAATCCAAAGAAGAGAACTAAGACCTCAGAAGCAAAAACGCGGCATTCATCTTTCAAGGCCGCTTTAGAGTCGTACTGGAAATCCAAGAATGGGGTGGTTGAAATGCCTTGGGGCCCAGCGGAGGGTAGAAATCTTGAAATGTGGCTCCGTGAATCTCCGAATACGACCATTGAGCAATTCACTGGATTTCTACGTAACCGCTTCCGATCTGACGTTAATCACTCAGAGCGGCCTAGCCGGTGGATTGGGAATATCACAAATTTTGCATCTGGTCCGATTGACAAGTATGGGAAGCCAAAGGAAACGCAATCGCACCCATTGTCTCCCAGGATTGATGTAATCGCTGAAATCCGCGCTCGCAACGCTGCGGCACAGGCTGAAGTGGAGGCTGCACATGGCTGAAGACAACCTAAAAAGCGTAGAAATGGCAGTGTTGGGCGCAATGCTGCAAGACCCGCTTGCAATCTCAGACGCTTCTGCTGGACTTCACTGGGCTGACTTTTACCTTTCATCGCATCAAGTGATTTTTCAACGAATTTGCACTTTGGCTGATTCAGGGGAAAGCGTTGATATTCTATCCCTGCAATCATTTATGGCACCATCTGAGCTTGCGAGTGTGGGAGGATTGCCGTACCTTTGCCATCTGACAGAGCTGACCCCGCGCAATTTCAATGTGCAAGGATACGTAAAAATCGTCTACACGCGTGCGCTGGCGCGTCGGGCTGCGTCTGCCTGCATATTAGCCCAGAATCGCCTCCTAGACCCCTCAGACGACGTTCTGGATACCCTTGACGAGCTTTCCCGATCTATCACAGAGGAGCGCAAAGAGAATTCCGTATCGGCACAAGACGCGATGCCGGAAGCATTGAAATACCTAGAGGATTCTGATTCAAGGATTATTCCCACCAGAATAAGTAAGTTAGATGAAATTACTGGCGGAGGAATGAGGACAAAAGAGCTTTGGATCATCGGGGCGTTGCCATCAAGGGGTAAATCATCACTTGCCAGGCAGTTGGAGCGCGGAGCTTTGAGAGGTGGAACGCCTGTTCATACACATACGGTTGAGATGCCTAAAGAGGATTGGCTGTTGCTCCATGCGGCGGCGAGTGGTGGGGTCCCGGTTTGGAAGTTGCGCCAGCCGCGACTAATGCCCCCAGCGGATAAGCTGGCGTTGCTCACAGGTGCCGCTATGGTCCAGAATTGGCCTCTCATGCTTGACGACGGAGGTCGGGTACACATTGATACCATATTGGCAAAAAGCCGATTGTCTGTGATGCGCCACGGAACACGTGTTGTTGTTGTTGATTACCTACAACTTTTAGATGGAGACGAGAAAGAGATTCGTCATCGCATGGGAACGGCAGCGAAGAAGCTGAAGCAATTTGCAAAGCAGTACGATTGTTGTGTTGTTGTGCTTTCCCAGCTTGCGCGTAAGGGAGACATAAACTCACGCCCCACCATGCAAGACTTGAAAGAGTCTGGCGACTTAGAGGCTGCGGGTGATGTTATATTACTGAATTATATGCCTATTGACATATCTGAAGGAATTTTCACAGGGGAAGACGAAATCATTGTTGCTAAGCAGAGAAACGGCCCAATCGGTTCAATACCAATGAGATACGACAAAAAATCACTAACATTTCAGGAGCGATAAATGCAGAGCATTAAAGAAATTGTCGAAGAGTTGGCGTTAAATAGTTTACTTCCAAGATTTCCCGCTGCGGCCAGCGAGGTGGCCGCATGAGCCGACCGAAGAAGAGAGTGTTGCTCTACTGCGCGGGCGAGGATATGTTGGGGCGGTTTGGCTATCTGCTGAGTGTTCGCGGCGGGTATAACGTGACCATCTTTGCGGATTATGTGGTGTTGGGCTACGACCTGGCGAACGCGTCGCCGGGAATCTTCGACGCGGCGGTGGTGATTGGCTTCGGGCGCGAGCTTGAGCTGGCGATGCAGGTCGTTCGCGCGATCAAGCGAGCCGACCCAGGGATTCGCTGCCTGCTGCTGCACAACCTGGCCGAGCCGAGCGGTATTTCGTCCCGGAGCTTGGCCGATATTGCGGTCAATGCCAGCTCGGGCGTGGCGGAGCTGCTGGAGCGGCTGCGCACGCTGACGGCGCGCAAGCGGGGGCGGAGGCCGGTGGTTCGTCCGGCGCGGGAGGTGGCGGCATAATCCATATCCCCATGACGGCAGAGCAGTACGCCAAGGCTCGGGCCGCACTAGCTGCGAACAGGGATGTGCTCAGGTAAAACCTTGAAAGTCAATGCCCAAACCCAAGGGTTTGCATCCCATGAGTAATCTTTTAGTGCCGCAAGATGTGCCTTGTTGTGGGTTTTTCTCCCGCCTTCGCGCAGACCGTAGATGGAGTTCCAGAGATCTTCGTAAATTTCTTCCAGAGAGTGGCCAGAACAAGAGCAATCGCCGGGTTCAGTGAATACACCATCGGCGTTGTAGATGGGGCTAAAAGTCCTGCAATCTCTTCGATGATATTTATCTATTCCTTCCGCCTCGGAGTCCTCTTCGCTAATCTCCTGCAACCGCTGGACGCGAACATCAGTGATCTCCAGCGTGATGCGAGACGCCCAGCGTGGCATGTGGATCGAAGGGTGCCACTTGAGTGGAGATTGTCCGGGTTCCCAGTGGTATATTCCATTTTCATCAGACAACACGCCTTTGGAGGTAAGTTCGCTATCGATGCGTTCAAGCCATGAATCAGCCTCATCGCCGCTATCGTCATTGTTGTTTCTAACCCAAGGCGTGTTGGTTATTTCGGGAGAGGAGGCGTAGTCAATAGCAAATCGACCATCATCTCTCCACGCCCCGAACCGCCACGTCTCTCGCACCCAGATGCGGTCACCGATCTGGCCATAGGGACATTTCAGGTCTTTCCAGTTTTCTACCGTGGGGTAACCTTTAAAATCAGCACTCCACCAGAACTGTCCCCATTCTCCCGTCGTATCATCAAAAATCACATCCGCGAACGGTTGCGGCTTCATTGGTCGCCGCGTCTGTGTCTTACTGCCCTCCAGCAAAGCGCGCACCACCGGCGCACTGAATAGCATTCCATGCTCAGTCATATTTTCCTTTCAAAACGCTATATCCCTGAATCCAGATAAACGTACATTATCGGGTAGAACAGCACACAGCCCCAAGTTCATTCGCAGACAGGTGATCTCTCGTCCACCCATCCGCACAGGGACAAGCCACGAATCGCTTGCCCAGATCGCTTCATCCACGGTCGCCACGGCCCCGTAGTAGTCACTCTTAGCGTTGTTTACTCGTACTTGCATGTCAGTCCTCCGGTAGATCGATTCCAACGTGATTATTTAGAACATCAAATACGCAATCTAGAATCTTCTCTACAACATACCCCGGTAGAGTATCGGGTAGAACGTCACTCACATCATCAACAATTTGTTGATTTGTTTTCATATTACCTCCATGTAATTAAGTACTTAAGAACTTACAAATGCTAGATTCTTGAGGGTTTGAGCACACTGAAGACAAGGGAAGTATTGTCCTCAGTGGCGACATGGGTAACAGTATGCTGTCATCCGTCGGGCCGTCGCGTACTGGTTGCAAGCTCACAGTTGCTTACGCTCGGCTCCCGCAGAAGTCCGATCCTCTATCGACCAGTGAGCGGGGGCAACCCCCACAAGGAGCCGGTGTATCTCTAGGCCACAGTGCCTATTGATTGCCATACAGCAGCCGAGGCGCACGAAAGCGTTAGGGATAAAACAGTCGAGTTGTTCTAGGTTTTTTCCATGTCGTGTACTAGGCAGAATTAGTATTGCACTTTCTGCCGATCTATGCAACAATAATTTTGCGGGGGTTGATCCGGCAATCCCCTCCATGTGTGTCTAGGCAACGCAACATTGGAACCCCCCGCATCCAATCTACAACACATCCGCCCCTTGCTACCCGCTTGGGGCGGTGCTGTTTGGTGGG
>Ga0302200_10003859_pt1 | contig 12397 bp, 12 predicted proteins | sample II_Bog_N3_1_FD_194585 | JGI IMG/M metagenome (GOLD analysis project Ga0302200, IMG submission 194585) | Peat permafrost microbial communities from Stordalen Mire near Abisko, Sweden - II_Bog_N3_1 | ecosystem: Environmental > Terrestrial > Soil > Wetlands > Peat | place: Sweden: Abisko... | reverse complement strand
GATCCAACGACGATTGTCGACGGCAAGTGGACACAGACGTTCGAGCGCTGCGTCCAGATATCGGCGGTTGAAGATGCCGGTGAGGCCATCCAGGCTGGAGAGCCGCTGCAGATGGGCGTTCATCTGCAGAATCTCTTCGTTTCGGAGGCAGTTGGATTCGCTCAGCAGGAACTCGCGCCTGTTGGACCGTTCGCGGCTGTACCGCTCATAGAGCGCGGGCAGGGAGAAGACGACCACGAAGATGATTTCGTCAATCGGAATTCGCGATCCGAAGTGACCGGGCCACTGGACAAGGCATAGAGTGGAGAATACGGTCAATGCCGCTGCCAATCCGCGGGCACAGTACCGGAAGGGCGCTTGCATCAGAAGCGTCTGGGCGAAGATTCCAACGCCGGCTGCAAGGACGTATCGCTCCGTCACGGCCGACTTGGAGAGACGTCCTAAGGTCATCACAAGTGCGGTTTCCAGAATCAACGGTGTGAACGCGGCTATACCGTGGATCCACGATGGGAGTTTCTGACGCAGCAGTGCCACGGCCAGAATGGTAAGAGGCATGATGATGCCCAGACGCAACTCCATGGAGACGCGGAACACCTGCGATCCAACCTTCAGATTTGCGAACAGAAGCAGCAGCTTGGCGGCCAGATAGACGATAAGATACGCGGAGATCGCCCGGTTTCGAGCAGGTCCTATGGCCGCCTCATATTTGGCTTCAAGTCGCGACCCGAAACGGAGCCTATAGCTCCTGGGGTCGAGAGAGTATTCGGCTTCCATATGCTCCGTAGGTGCAAATGCCTGGTTAATGGCAATCCGCCTCTTAGATCGGATGTCACTATTATCGGCATGTTGATGATTTCCTTTCACTCGGCTCTTGACGATTCCCCTGTGCGCGATGAGGCTGTGAGGAACGGGCATCCGGTTTGGGGCTCTAAAGAACGGCAAATACGAGGATTCTTCGGCTTCGCCTCAAAATGACAACTACGAAAGGGAAGATGACGGGGGCGTAGAAAGGGAAGATGACGGGGGCGTAAAAGCGAAACACGGAGATCACGGAGAAGAAGAGAGACCACAGAGAGTGCGGAGGGTCAGGTGACGACGGACGAGCGGGAGTTTGTGGTGGGGGAGTTGGCGGCGAGTGAGGCTCGGCTGGTGGAGGCGGTGCGTGGATTGACGGAGCAGCAATGGAGGTTTCGCGAGGCGCCGGAGCGGTGGTCGATTGCTGAGGTGGTGGAGCATCTGGTGGTTTGGGAGAGCTTTATGCTGGGTGCGGTGCGGGGTGCTCTGGATACGCCGGCCGAGCCGGAGAAGCAGGCGGAGGTTGCGGGGAAGGATTCGCTGGTGCTTGGGCTGGCGGCGTCGCGGGACAAGCCGCTGAAGTCGCGGGAGGCGGCGCGGCCGACGGGGCGGTGGAGCGATGTGGGCGAGATGCTGGCTGAATTTCGCGCGAGGCGGGCGCAGACGGTGGAGTTTGCGGAGAGCATGCAGGCGGATTTGCGCAGTCACTTCTTCGCGCATGTGGCGTTTGGCGATTTGGATTGCTATCAGTGGCTGGTGGCGATGGGGCAGCACACGCTGCGGCATGTGGCGCAGATCGAGGAAATCAAGCGCGATGCAGGTTTCCCGGGAACTGATAAGCCCGGGGCTGAAGCGCCTGCACGGTGAGGCGGCTTACCGCGGGCTGAAGCCCACTGCTCCTCCGGGTCGAGCTGCGCTCGATTCCACTCATCGCGATGGGGCCGCGACGAATAGGGCACTCGGATTTGCGGCGCAAGAAGGACAACTACGGAGATTCTGGACTTCGTCCAGAATGACGAGCGGGGAGAGGTGCCAGTGAAGGCGGTTATTTCTGGCGGCCGAAGCGGTAGACGAGGCCCATGTTGAAGCCGAAGTTGTTTTGGAGGCTGCTGCCGAAGGTGGTGCCAAGGTAGCTGGGGGAGATGCGGAAGGCGAGGTTGGGGTAGACGTTGAGGTCCAGGTTGGCTCCGATGGAGAAGGCCGGCCGCGCGTTGGTGGAGGGCCACAGGCCGAGGTTGGTGGCGGGGATGCCCTTGGTGTCGCCGTCGAATTTGCCGATGGCTGTGCCGCCCAAGGCGAAGACGCTGATGCCGGACTTCTGCTGCAGGCGGAAGCGGTAGGTAGGGCCGGCCATGAAGGGGTATTCGGAGACCTGCGGGTTGGGCAGGTTGTAGATGGTGTTGCCGACCTTGGCGTTGCCGTAGTTGCCGCGCAGCTCTCCGGTGATGCCGAGCTTCTGGTTGAGGTAGTAGGTGCTGTTCACCCAGAACGTGATCTCGCTGTTCTTCTGGAGGGACTGGCCGCTGCGGAAGCGGAGATAGCCGCCTCCGCCGCCGACCTCCCAGCGATGGGTGTAGGTATCCTGGATGGTTTTGGCGATGCGGGCGCGGCGATTGGCGTTGGTCTCATGGCCCGTTCTGCGCGGAGTCTGCGCCTGTCCGGTGGAGGCGGCCAGCAGGGTGGCCAGGAAGATTGCGGCGAGGGACTGTATGCTCACTGTGAAACCGGACGGCGATCGAAACATCTACGAAGACTCCTGCGGGGGGCTTGCTGGTTGAGACTCGGGTATTCTTGGGTCGAACGAATGCGTGTGGCGTGCGGCGGAAAACGGGTCCGCATAGGGCCACTCCTTATTAGAACATCCAGCGGGACTTCGTGGCGCGGCGGCACGGGAAAGAGGGAGGCAACATGGCAAATGGCAGGGGCTCGGGCGGCGGCTTTGGCAAGGTGCTGTTGGGATTTGTGCTGGCTGGGATTTTGGGGGTGGTGGCGGTTGGGGTGTATCTGAAATGGGGATCGCCACCCGTGGCGACGGCGGACAAGCCGTTTCCGGATGAGAGACAGATTGTGAGCGTGCCGCTGAACGCGCGGATCGCGCGGGAGATGCAGACGGCTCCGTTTGGCACCGGCGAGGACGTGTTCGAGGGCGGAGCCAAGGTGTATCGCGCCGACTGCGCGGAGTGCCATGGCACGCCGGGCAAGGATGTTCCTTACGCCAAGTACATGTATCCGGTGGCGCCGCAGCTGTGGAAGAAGCACAGCAAGGGCAGCGTGGTGGGCGTGAGCGACGACGATGCGGGGGAGACCTACTGGAAGGTGGCGAACGGGATTCGGCTGACCGGGATGCCGGCCTTCAACCACGTGCTGACCGACACCCAGATGTGGCAGGTAACGCTGCTGCTGAAGAATGCCGACCAGCAACTGCCAGACCCGGTGATGAAGATATTGACGGCGCAATAGGGCAGCGACTCAAAGGCCGCCGTGCCAGTCGAAGCCGAAGCTGGCAAAGTAGTCGCTGGGCTTGTCGTTGGTGTAGGAGATGCGGCCGATCTGCTTGATCTGCTTATAGCCATACTTGAGCGGCATTGCCAAGCGGAGCGGAGCACCGTGAGCAGGCAGCAGATCACGTCCGCTCATTTGAAAGCAGAGCAGGGTTTGCGGATGCTGGAGCGAGGCCATGTCGAAGCCGCAGGAGAAGCTGCCGTCGGGAGTGGTCATGGCGGCGTATCGGGGGAGTGAACCGTCCGGATTGCGGAACGGCGGATAGAGCGCGAGGAAGTCGCGGAATCGCACCCCGCCAAAGGAGACGAGCTCGCTCCAGCCCTCGATGCATTTGAACTCCGTGGTCTGCTGGACGAAGGGGAGAGCCTGGATCTCGGCGAGAGTCAGCAGTAGTCCGGGAGCCGGCGGACGGGCGATGGAGAGTGAGACGCCGGCGTCATCCTTGGAGAGCTTATTGTTGTCTCCGGCCTTCTGGGCTTCTCCGTCCGCCTGCAGGGCAGCTTCCAGGTATGACGTCGCGTACTCATACTTCCAGTCGGAGACGTTGTCGACATACTGAGGATGCCGCTGGGAGTCGGCCAGCCCGGTCACCTGGAGCCGCCAACTGGCGGGGTTCAGGTCACGGCGGATTCCGATGGCTCCATTGGGCCGGGGATTGGCGAGCGCCTGCGACTGGGGATAGGTGCGGGCCAGCGTCGTTTCTCCGATCACGTTCTCCGCCAACACCCGGTTGAACTCCTCCGCGGTTCGCATCGGCCGATGCAGAATGTCCGGCTGCCGGGGGCGGTGGTCGTAGATGCGCAGACCTATGGCAGTGGTGGCGGCGGCAGCGCCGGCAACCAGGAAGCTTCGCCGCGTACGGCGCGTGATCTGCTCCATTACCTGGGCGTCGGTCTCGGATGAGGCGGCGGGATCGGCGGGGCGTTGGGTAGGGTCGGTCACTCGGATTGGCCTCCGGCAGAGGGTTCGGCAACGATCTGGGCGGATTCGAGGTTGGAGGATCGAACGAGGATCGCGCCGCAGATCATTCCGCGAAGGTTGTTCCAGCCTGAACGCAGGACCTGGAGGACGTGAACGCAAATAAAGAGGCAGAATCCCATGGTGAGCCAGAAATGCAGCCAGCGAGCGGTCTGGTATCCGCCGAGGAGAGTTGTGAGGGGACCGAAGGAGGTCGGCTTCCAGATCGCGATGCCGGTGAGCAGCGTGCCGGCGCCCATCAGGATGCTTGCCGAGTAAGCGAAGCGTTGGGCGGCGTTGTATTTGCGGCCAGGATGGGGAACCGGGCGGCCGGAGAGCTCGGCGCGGACGGTGGCAAGCACGTCGCAGAAGGCCTGGCCGTCGGGCAGGATCGAGCGCCACTGGCCGGAGATGGCGAGGAAAGCGACATACGCGATGCCGTTGATGGCGAAGACCCACATGAACATCGCGTGGAGGCCAAGGCCGCGCGTAAAGTGCCCGTCCAAACGAAAGAGGCGATAGAACGCCGGGGGAAACAGGCGGATGAGGGTGAAGGAGCCGAATCCAATGCGGTAGACCTGGTGCTCGTAGGTGTAGTCGGTGGCGGAATCGGCCCAGTAGATCATCAAGCCGCTCCAGATCATGAAGAAGAGGACCGGGAATCCGATCCAGTGGATCCAGCGGATGGCGAGCGGATGCCTTTCCTCCACTTTGAGGGTGAGGCGGGAGGGGTCAGCTTCCGGCGGCAGGGGCGGAATCATCTGGGCGAGCCTCTCGATCGATTGGGGGGCAACGATGCAATTGAGCTGTTGTGGAACCTTTACTTTACCCGATTTATCCCCGGATGGCACGGGTTTGTCCGCGTGCCTGAGGCGATTCTGGGCAGGAGTGCTGGCTGCACTCCATTCCGGCACCCATTTCACTGGTGTGCCGCCGGCCTCTGCGAAGTTATGCCGTCGCACGATATGACGTTATGCCGCCACTCGATTGGGTAGCCAAGTATCATCCGCGCCGAAGGCGTGCTCGGGGAAAACGTAAGTTTTCTCAGTTTCCTTAAACTCCGGTGGTCTCAACTGGTCGATGCAACACCATCTGATAAGAATTCCTTTTCTAAAGGTGGTGTTTATGGCAGAAGGAAAACGGAACAGGCTTTCCATTGAGCAACGGATCGACATGTGGCGCCGCTGGAAGGCTGGCGAGTCGCTGCATGAGATTGGGCGTGCCTTCGGTAAGGCGCATAATTCCATTCGGTTCCTGTTGAAGCAACGCGGCGGGATCGTTCCTGCTGCTCGTCGGCGCTCACCGCGAACGCTGACTCTGGCTGAGCGGGAAGACATCTCACGAGGAATCGCTTCCGGCTTGTCGATTCGGGCGATAGCCAGCGGGTTGCAACGGCCTGTGTCGACAGTGAGCCGGGAGGTATTGCGTCACGGCGGCCGTCCACTCTATCGAGCCAGTGAAGCTGATCGTCAGGCATGGGAGTCGGCTCTGCGACCCAAGGCGTGTCTTCTTGCCAACCACGAGGAGCTGCGGTCGATCGTGGTCAGTAAACTGATCCTGGACTGGTCGCCGGAACAGATCTCGAAATGGCTGAAGGTCCACTATCCCAGTGACGAGAGTATGCGTGTGTCCCACGAATCCATCTACCGCAGCTTATTCATCCAGGCCCGCGGAGTGCTGAAAAAGGAGCTGATTCAGCACCTGCGGTCCAAGAGGTCTATACGTCGCTCGCGGCACTCGCGGGCGGGCGGAAAATCCCATGGTCAGATCGTCGATGCCATCTCCATCCGGGAAAGACCAGCCGAGGTTGAAGACCGCGCTGTTCCCGGTCACTGGGAGGGCGATCTGCTAGTAGGCAGCAAAAACACTCAAATCGCAACCCTGGTAGAACGACACTCGCGTTTCGTCATGCTCATCAAAGTACCCAGTAAAGATACAGCGACAGTCGTCGACGCGCTGAGCAAGCATGTGCTTAAACTTCCTGCGACCCTGCGGCGTTCGTTGACCTGGGATCGAGGCCACGAGATGGCAAAACACAAGACCTTCACAATAAACACCAACGTGAAAGTCTACTTCTGCGATCCACAAAGCCCATGGCAGCGAGGCTCCAATGAAAATACCAACGGACTTTTAAGACAATACTTCCCTAAGAAAACGGACTTGTCCGTCTACTCTCAAGCTCACCTCAACAAGATCGCGCTGCGTCTCAATCAACGCCCAAGAGAGACCTTGGGTTTTCACACGCCGGCAGATAAACTGCAAGCTAGTGTTGCATCGACCAGTTGAGCCGGCACCGTATTTCGACAGTTCACCAAAGAAAGAGACGTTTGTGAAACACAGGCTGGGGGACGTGTTGGGACAGGGAGATTTCAATCTGAAGGGTAGATCCTTGCGGGTCCATGGATGATGCAAGCTCATCCCCTGACAACGCCTGACCAGACGTCTTTAGGAAGTGCTTTGAAAACCAGACGGTTCCCTGTGAGTCTTGGCTCCATGTTCCATTCGCGTACTTGGTGACGTCGTCGCGAGTGAGTGTCTGAGCGAAAGAATGGTCGTCCTTGAGAGTCAGTGTCGCAATCACGTTTGGCTCATCGCCTTTATACGTTCCGACGGGCGAATTTCCGCCGCTGGTCTTGCCGTACCAGAGCACGTGATACTGGCGCAGTCTCAATGAAGTGAATAAACCCAGCATCTTATGCATGTCGCAGAAAGTGGTTCCATCTGGTCCCGGCTCATCACCTCCAACGACCAGGAACCCCTGCGAGAGAGCGACGCCGCCCTCGCCAATGTGGCTCCACGTTCCCTCAGCTTGCGTCTCATCGTTTCCAAGCCGCCGTGTCTGTCGGAAAGTGTGGTTAGCATTGAGAATGAGTGTCGAGCTTTCCCCGTTCCTCTCGAACCTATATGTGCCGGTGGCGACGCTATCTCCATAATCCATGGCTGCGACACCCCAGGCTAAAAGACAGAAAAGAGCAACTAAAGTTCCTCCAATTACGACTAGCCATCTCCTCATTTCGCGCGGTGCCTCAGCATCAGGATATAGCTGAGAGACACCCACCTGACGGAAATCGGGATTTTGAGCAACTACGATCTTCGCCCTCCGCTGGCTGGGGGGATTCGCCCGAGACAGGTCGCGGGATTCGTTTGAAGCTCGTGTCGGGATAACTTCCGACGCTGTCTCCGCTCGGCAGCGGCATGACCTTTCAAGGGCTGGCGGCATAACATCGCAGCCAGCAGCAGAAGGCCCCCGGCAAACTCGTGGCGAGCCCTCCAGTTCCGCGCTAGCGCAGCGTGTAGGAGATGGCGGTGACGAACTGGGTGCTGTTCTTGTTGTAGCCGGCGGAGGGATTGTTGAGGAAGTTGTCGGTGGCGGTGAAGCCGACGCTGAGGCGCTTGTACACGGGCAGGGTGAGGGTGCCGGAGGCGTTGGCGGAGTAGTCGCTGGACTGGTTGAACGCCGGGATGAAGTTGCCGAACTCGGAGAAGACCAATTTTCTGGGCAGGGTGCGGTGGTAGGTCTCTGAAATGGTGGAGCCGACCAGGTTGACGTTGCTGGCGGCGGTTTGGAAGGCCTGCTTCTCATACTGGACGGTGGCCTTGAGGTCGAGCTCCTGGTTGGGGCGCTTGAGCGGGGTGTAGCCGATGCCACCTCCGTAGATCTGCTGCAGGTTCAGGCCCTGCGAGTAGTTGTGGTCGAAGGCGGTCTGGCCGAGGGCGAAGAAGCTGGCGGAGAAGTACTCGTCGCGTTCGGCGTCGGCGTGGAGGATGCTGGTCTCGGTGACGGCGGCAGGGGTGGGCGTGGGGGTGGTCTGGGGGATCACGGGCGAGGTGAGCTTGCCGTAGGTCTCCTGCAGGTCGAACGACGTGCGGTTGCGGGCGGGCAGGAAGGAGACTCGCGGCGCGGAGCGGACCAGGCCGATGCCCGCGGTCAGGGTCTCGCCGTAGTCGGTGGAGCGGACGATGGTGGCGCCGCCGTTGAGCGCGCCGCTCCAGCCGGAGAGGAAGCCGGACTTGCCGGAGGTCTCCTGGGCGAAGGTGGCCTGGTCCAGGATGAGGGCGATCTGGGCGGTAGGGACGGGCTGGGGCGTGGCGGCGGGGCGATTGACCGTGAGGCTGCCGTCGGCGACCGAGACGGTTCCCTGGACGGCGACCTGCTGGGCGGAGGCGACGGACTTGATCGGGGTGTCCTTGCGCAGGATGGCGAAGCTGCCGTGGGAGCGGAGCTCCTTGATCTTGTCGAGGGGGACGGTGATCTCGCCGGCCATGTCGCTCTTGAAGACGATGGAGCTGCCGGCGCCGTGCAGGAGTGTGCCGGTGAGCTGATCGCCGTTGGTAAAGATGAGGACGTCCGGCGCGGGAGCGGGTGGCTTGGCGGTTTGCGCGTGGGCGATGCAGGCGGACGTGAGGGCAAGGAGAAGCGAAGCCTGGACAGCGAGGGTTAGGAACTGGAGCCGATTGCGAAAGAATCCCATGGATTAAAAATAGCGTAGCCTTACGCAGATGGGGAACGACATGAATCCGGTGGTGCGTGCGTTGGGGAAGGTGCTGCGGCTGGTGGGGATTTCGAGCCCGGAGGATGCGGCGGCGAAGCCGAAGAGTGCGGCCAGCCCGCCCTCCTGGCGTGACGCGCCGAAGTCGAAGCCAAAACCGAAGAAGGATGACGGCGGTCACTGAAGCGGCGTGCGGCCGGGACTAGAATGAACCCCATGAATGGGTCAATTCGGGCAGATGTAGCGATTGCGGGCGGCGGGATTATTGGGTTATCGCTGGGGCTGGAGTTGCAGCGGCGTGGGCTGTCGGTGGTGGTGGTGGAGCGGCAGCAGGCAATGAGTTCGGCCTCGTGGGCCGCGGGCGGCATGCTGGCGGTGCACGATCCGCAGAACCCGCCAGAGCTGATGCCGCTGTCTGTGAGGAGCTGGGAGTTGTATCCGGAGTACCTGCGGCGGGTGGAGCAGTTGTCTGGCAAGCAGGTGCCGCTGCGGACGCGGCGGGCCATGCAGTATGTGGAGCCGGGCCAGGGCAATGGGCATACGGCGACGGCCGAGGAGATGGCGCAGTTTGCGCCGGGACTGGACGCGACCGGGCACACCTTCAAGTGGATCGACGAGGGCAGCCTGGACCCGAACGATCTGCACGAAGCGCTGCCGCCGGCGTTTCGCGCGGCCGGCGGGACGCTGCTGGAAGAGACGGAGATGCTGGGTTTTAAGAGCGTGACCGGCGGTGTGGTGGTCGAGACCACGCGCGGCCCGGTGGCTGCCGGAATGTTTGTGAACTGCCTGGGAGCCTGGGCCGGCGATGCGGAGCGCGGGCTGGGCAAGCTGCCGGTAAGGCCGGTGAAGGGCCAGATGGGCAACCTGCGCTGTGCGCCGGAGCGGCTGCGCTGCGTGGTGCGGGCGCCGGGGATCTATCTGATTCCGCGCGGCGACGGCCGGGTGACGTTTGGGTCCACGTTGGAGGACGCCGGGTTCGATGAGACGGTGGCGGAGGAGCGAATCCGGCAGATGGCTCAGATGGCGCGGCGGCTGCTGCCGGAGGCTGAGGCTCCGGAACAGATGGATATGTGGGCCGGGCTGCGGCCAGGGACGCCGGACACGTTGCCCATCCTGGGCCGGGCGGAGGCGGAGCACTGTTGGCATGCGACGGGGCACTATCGCGATGGGATACTGCTGGCGCCGGCGACCGCGCATCTAATGGCGCAGGCGATGTTGGGGGAGGCGACCGATGTGGCCCTGGATGGGTTCGCGCCGGGGCGGTTTATGTGAGTCTGGTTTGCATGAATCTGGTTTGAATGAATCCAGGGTCGCGGCGGGCGGACTTATTTGCATTTGAATTTGTTTCAAGGCTAAAAATGGCCGGTTATCGCCATCTCTTCCACTGGTTCAGGTTTGATAACTATGTGTATGAAAGGCAGTTGTTTGGCGTGCCCGTCCGATCTTGCTCTCCCCCAAAAATTGGTCTTGCCAATCGTCTTTCGATAGGCTTACTATCCGATTCGCATTCAGTGCACAGCGCGGATTTTCTCCCGCGCCAGAACCGAGGCAAGGTTTGCAACTCCCTGAACATGGATCGGGCCCGTTGGTCACAATCGCCGGGCAGTTTATTTGGGTCAAGAATCGCCTTTCCCACAGGCAAGGCTATTTATTTCTGCGCGTTGGAGTGTAAAGACAATGGCATGGTATGCCTACTGTATCGCTGAACGAAACGCATTTCCCGACCTTTGCCGCCACCGCCGTCCGATGCCGCTGAATGGAGTGACGGGCCTTTTCGGAAATCAAACCTTCCTATTTCCTGCCAGTGAACTCGCAGTCATCGTCTCCGAACACACCCCGGAGGACGCGGCCCGGATGGACCAGAACGCAGCCAAAGACCATGCCAAGGTGATTGCGGACTGCTTCAAACTATCGACCGTGCTTCCATTTCGCTTTGGCACCACCTTTCCAGACGACGATTCGCTGCGGCGGTCGGTGCGCTCGAACCAGCGGCACTTTACGGCCAACGTGGAGCGGCTGCGGGGCAAGGCGGAGATGCACCTGAAGGTGCTGGTGGATGACACCTGCCCGGGCACGTCGGCGCGCAACATGACGGTGGGCCAGGAATACCTGACCAGCCTGCGGGAGAGCGCGGCGCGGCAGCGGGAGCGGCAGTCGAAGGCACGGGCGCTGAGCGTCCAGATGCATCGCATGTTCCTGCCGCTGGCCGAGGAGATTACGTGCAAGCGGATGGACTCCGGCAAGATGCTGCTGGACATCGCGCACCTGATCGATAACAAGACGGTGGAGCGGTACCAGAACAAGTATTCGTCGGCGACGCAGGAGCTGAAGGAGTGCCGGATGCAGTTGTCCGGCCCCTGGCCTCCGTACCACTTTGTGCATCGGAACTCGCCGGTCCATAACGCATAGTTCGGCAGAAGAATACGAGCGCTCCTCTTACCCGGCAGGGTGGGAGGGGCGTTTTTCTGTTTGGGGCGGAAAGCGAATCACAGAGAGCACAGGGCAAAAGAGAGAGCACGGAGAGTGCGGTGCCGCGCTATCGCGGCGCGAATCGCTATAGAGTGGATGGGATGGGAATTTTCAAGAAGAAGATGAAGCAGGAGCACAAGATCATGCTGCAGCATGATCGTGCGGCGGGTGCGCTGCTGCCGGAGTATCACCGGGCGACCGCAGAGTGCCCGCACCCCGAGCAGTGGAGCATGATCGACTCGATGACGGCCGAGGTGGAAGTGCTGGAGTTCCTTGCCACGCTGGTGACGACGATCAAGCCGCGGCTGGTGGTGGAGACGGGGTCGTTTCTGGGCGTGTCGACGGAGTGGATTGCGCGCGGGCTCCAGCGGAACGGCCCGCTTCCCGATGGATCGCGGGCCAAGGTGATTAGCTGCGAGTTCGACACAGTGGTGTACGAACGGGCGAAGCAGCGGCTGGAGGCGTCGCCGCTGCAGCCGTGGATGGAGCTGCGCAACGCGTCCAGCCTGGAGATGCAGGTGGAGGGCACCATCGATCTGCTGTTCTCGGACTCGGACGTGGCGATTCGCGAGGCGGAGGTGAAGCGGTATCTGCCGCAGATGAACCCGAATGGCGTGATCCTGATGCACGATGCGAGCTCGCATCTGCAGGTGGTGCGGGCGGCCGCGCTGAAGATGGAGGCGGAGGGATTGCTTTCGGTGGTGCTGCTGCCGACGCCGCGGGGGCTGGTGGTGGCGCAGCCGCGGGCGGGGCGGGCATAAAAGCGAATCCCAGAGATCACAGAGAAAAAGAGAGAACACGGAGATTGTCGAGGTTGCAAGAGTTCCGAACATTGAGAGCGTTTATCGGAGAGCGGCGGATGTGCGCTCCATGGAGAGATTTGCGATGAAGGTGTTGGTGATTGGCGGGGGCGGGCGCGAGCATGCGATCTGCTGGGCGTTGGGTCGGTCGGCGCGGGTGACAGAGGTGGTGTGCGCGCCGGGGAATGCCGGGATTGCGGAGAACGCAAGATGCGTGCCTACGGACGTGGGCAATTTGGCGGCGATGGTCGCGGTGGTGCAGGCGGAGCAGCCGGAGTTGACCGTGGTGGGGCCGGAGCTGCCGCTGTCGCTGGGCGTGGTGGATGAGCTGACGCGGCGCGGGTTCCGCGTGTTTGGGCCGACCAAGGCCGCGGCGCAGTTGGA
>Ga0302200_10003850_pt1 | contig 12409 bp, 14 predicted proteins | sample II_Bog_N3_1_FD_194585 | JGI IMG/M metagenome (GOLD analysis project Ga0302200, IMG submission 194585) | Peat permafrost microbial communities from Stordalen Mire near Abisko, Sweden - II_Bog_N3_1 | ecosystem: Environmental > Terrestrial > Soil > Wetlands > Peat | place: Sweden: Abisko... | reverse complement strand
CCATCAAGGCGCACAGTGCTCGATTCATTAAGCACCTCTCCGTTCATCCTTACCTGCTGCAACTGGTGGTACAATTCATAAAACCCAAGATACTGAAGCGCCCCGAAAACCAGCCCCAGCACTAATGTTGCTGTGATCAGCCATCTGAACCGCATCATCTCCCTTTTCTTGAATGCCCTTACCCCCACCGCCATCAGCACACTGCTCAATATAATAACCCCTGTGGAGATACTGAATGTCACCGGCAGGTGGTAATAACGCCAATTGCCCTGCGCCTCCCGTACCATGTACCCACTTGTAAGCCCCGCAAACGCCATACTCATGCTCGCCATCGCCAGCCACATCATAAACTTCTGTGGATGTATCTTCCTCCGCTCACCGGCGCCGTTCATTAATAAACTCATTTTATTCCGTTCAAAAACCGTTCATTGATACAGCCGCGTTAAAACCCGCCTGCTTTTATTTATTCAACTGTATTTCAATCCCTTTTTATCTTTTTGCGCCGCCGCACCAATGCAAAGGCACTTAACGCAATCAAATTAATTTATTTTGTCACTCACCCTCCCTACATTTTCCCTATCACCAAGGCCAGCAAAACCACGGGCAGGTAAATGAACGAAGCAAACATCACCCTACGCGCTGCGGCATGATTGTTCTTTAAATAGAATATCACCGACGCTGCAAAATACATCAATCCGCACAACAAACAAACTATCATGGCAATATTCCCTGAAAGGCCCACCAGGCGCGGCACTGTAGCCATGGGTATAAGCACTATACTGTAGAGCATGCACTGTATCGCCGTAAACCGTGTTTCCCGCTCGCGCGTAGGCAACATACGTATACCCGCCTTATTATAGTCGTCAAATGCTACCCAGGCTATCGCCCAGAAGTGCGGGAACTGCCAGAAAAACTGAAGAAAAAATAATACCCACCCGCCCATACTCAGCGCCCCGGTCGCCGCTACCCAGCCAATAAGTGGCGGCATGGCGCCAGGTATGGCCCCGATGAGCACTGCCACAGGGTGCACCTTCTTCATAGGGGTATAGGCAAATGCATATAATAATAAGGACAGGAAACTCAGCGCCCCAGCCAGCGGATTAAAAAAGAATGCCAGTAGTAAGGCGCCGCTGATACCGGTAAGGCCTGCAAATATCCAGGCCTCCGTATCCGTCATCCGGCCATCAGGTAAGGGGCGCATGCGTGTGCGGCTCATCAGTGAGTCGCTTTCGCGTTCCAATATTTGATTTATCGTGTTGGCGCCACCTGTAACCAGCATACCGCCTGTGAAAAGAAGGATGATGTGCGCCCAAACCGCCTTGTCCGTCCATGCAAAATGAATATCGGGCGCCATAAGGTAGCCGATAACGCTGCTGAAAACAACCATGCCGCTGAGATTAGGCTTTAGCAACTGATTATAGTCCCGCGCCCGCGCCATCACTTGCCACTTTACTTTTACTGGCTCTTGCCGCAACATCATCTTACAATAAAAAAATAGTAGGCCGCAAAAGTAAGAATATTTATCAGTTTTTACCCTGATTTTCAGAAATGTCTTTTTTTTCAGGCATCCGGCAGCGCATTTCAGCCCATTATAGCGGGCTATACGATCTGTTTATCCTTGTTGATAAAAAAATCAATATTTAGTGTCCAGTTCCAGGTAGCGGAGAAATTCAGACCGTGTGGCATCCTCAGAAAAGCGTCCTCCATAGAATGATGATACAGTCGCAGAACCATTATCCTTAATGCCCCTCGATGATACGCAGAGGTGCCGCGCGTCTATCACTACGGCTACATCCTCCGTCCCCAATATCTGTTGTAGTTCCCTGGCTATCTGCATCGTCAGGCGCTCCTGCACCTGCGGCCGGTTGGCGTAGTAATGAACGATCCTGTTCAATTTAGACAAACCGATGACCTTGCCGGAGGAAATATAACCTACATGGGCTTTTCCGAAAATAGGCACGAAATGGTGCTCGCAATTGCTGAAGAGGGTGATGTTCTTCTCTACCAGCATTTGCCCATATTTATATTTATTCTCAAATAAGGCTACCGCCGGTTTATTTGCCGGGTTCAGTCCCGCAAATATTTCCTTTACGTACATCTTTGCTACCCGCCGTGGTGTTCCTTTCAGGCTATCATCCCGCAGGTCCAGTCCCAGCGTCTCCATGATCTCCCTAAAGTGATATTCTATCCTCGCGATTTTCTCATGGTCTGAAATATCAAATGCACCTGGCTTCATAGGCGTCTCTATCCCTGTGCTTACGTGGTCGTCGCCCATCGCGTCTATTGTCAGGTCGCTCATTTCTGTCTCGTTAGGTTCAGGCAGGGTATTCAGCATAGTTTCGTTCTGTTTCATATAGTATTATCTTTAAATCCAGGCCCTCATTTATTTTCGTTCTTAAAATATCATAGATCTCTATGGCGATATGCTCCACCGTGGGGTTTTTGTTCTTAAATGCTGCCACATCAAGGTTCAGGTTTTTATGGTCAAAGGCGTCAATCACAAATTTCCGGATCAGGTCACTGAGTAGTTTGGCGTCCATCACATAGCCGGTATCTGGCTGCACGTGGCCGGTTATTTTGACGATCAGGTCATAATTGTGCCCGTGGTAATTTGGATTATTACACTTCCCGAACACCCGTGCATTTTCCTCGTCTGAGAACGCAGGGTTATTAAGCCGGTGCGCTGCGTTAAAATGTTCCTTTCGGAAAATGGATGCTTTATGGGCCATTGAATACTAAATTCCCGGTGTGAGTTTGAATCGGGACAGCAAAGCTATGTCTATTTTTGTTTAGATTTTTTATTGAAAAGCTGAACAAAATAAAATGAAGATAAAAGTAATTGTGTAAATAATTGATTTTTAGATCATTTGGTTGATTATTGTTCTATTATCGAAATAACTTATGCCCTTATTTTCCACCTCTGAAACGCATCCGGCATTTGCTCGGGAATTTCGGATGCACCCCGGCGAGGTTGCCCGACATGGAGTCGCCGACTATGAAGATCAGATCATCATCCCGGCAATAGTCGCTGAAAGGTAGGAAGCCAGGGTGCCACACAGAAGCGCCTTCATGCCCAGCCGCGCAAGTTCGTGCCTGCGTTCAGGCACGAGTGCACCTATGCCGCCTATCTGCATGCCCACGCTGGCAAAGTTTGCAAAACCACAGATGGCGATGGTCACGATAGTGAGTCCCTTTTGTGTGAGTATGGGGACCGTATTGGAAGTCAGGCTTTTAAACGCTACAAATTCATTCACCGTCAGCTTCTGTCCCAGTAGGGTAGCAACATTATTTATGTCTTGAGGAGGTACACCCATGGCCCATGCCATTGGGTAAAATATTTTGCTGAAGATGAAGTCTAAGGATAGCCCATGATACGCGTGTCCAAGCATCCAGTTCACCATAGCTATCAGCGCTATAAAGCCTATGAGCATGGCAAGCACGTTCGTGGCTATCTTAAAGCCATCCGCCGCCCCATGGGTTATGGCATCCACAAGATTGGCATAGTCGCTTTTCACATCCAGTTTCACTGTTCTCATCGTCGGCGATACCTCTGTTTCCGGAAACACGATCTTTGAGATCACCAACGCGCCCGGTGCGGCCATCAGGCTTGCAGCTATCAGGTAGTCGGGGCGCGCGCCCATATTTGCATATACGATCAGGATACCGCCGGCTATGCAGGCAAGGCTGCCGCTCATAGACGCCAGCAGTTCGCTACGGGTCATTGTGGGCAGATAGGCCCTGATCATCACTTGCGCTTCTATCTGGCCCACAAATGCGCTCGCCACATTACTCAGCGCTTCTGCCCCGCTCACGCGCATCACCACATTCATGGCCCTGGCCACTACGGCCACTATAAACTGCATGATACGCAGGTGATAAAAAATAGCTACCAGCACGCACACTAAAATGATAGTAGCTGTAATATTGAAGGCAAACACAAAACCCGGCGCTACACCATAATTCACCACGTGCCCGGAGGGATCGAACACCCCAACCCCGCCATACACAAATCCTGCGCCTTCCTTTGCAAAACCTTCTAATTTTTGCATTCCCCTGCCCATAAATTGGAAAAAATGGTTCGCCACTGGTACTTTCAGTACCAGCAGGGCAATAGCAACTTGCAGCGCCAGGCCACTCACCACCAGCCGGTGGTTGATCTGTTTTTTATTATTTGAAAACAGGAATGCGATGCCCAGTATCAGAAAAATACCCAATAAGCCGCTCCAACGTGCCATAATTTAGTTTCGAAATTTAAACGGATTATATTTCAAAGTAGAAATGTAATCAATAATAAATATCTAAACGGGTTTTCCTCAAAGGTTCTTGGAAATTTAATGGGATTGCTGCGCGGTGGAACAAACGATATTGTGTTGCGTTGTAGCAGGTGCTCAAATTATCAGCCACGATGACTTAACCGTTACACTTTGTTACATTAGGGCAAACTTGCTATTGAGATCAGCCAGGCTTATCGGTTTCGTGATTGCGTTAAAGTGGGCATTCAGCGGCATCGTCGGGACAGACTGGTGGTAGGCGCTGATCAATACTATATAAAGGTTCGGGTGATTCTTGGCAATTGTAGGGGCCATGTCCCACGCCACGCCATCGGGCAGGTTATTATCCAGAAATAAAACATCGGGGGATTCTTTCTTCAGCATATCCAGGCCTTCGCCCAAAGTGTGCGAAACATTTACCTCACAATCCTTGCGTGTAAAGTAATTTTTCAGCAGCAGGCAAAGGTCTATCTCATCGTCAATGATCAGTATTTTTTTCTTGGCCTGTATCCGCTGGTCATTCATTGTTCGCACGGGAGTTTGGATATTAACGCTTTGCATAACGATAGGTTGAAAATGATCTGCTAATTTCATCTGTCTGTAGTTTTCGGGGATATAGGTTTTATAATCAGATATCTATCCCTACTCATACAAGGTATCAAAAATAGTGCCAATGGCTGCTACTATTGAATATTTACGGTTTGTATCCAATAGTTTCTCAAAGCCGCAATGGTTATTAGAAGGTGCTCAAAACTGTTCGGCTTCGTGATATATGAATTGGCGCCCAATTCATAACACCTTTTCATCTCCAGTTCATTGTTTGTTGTACTGAATATGATCACAGGTATTTTTTTTAAAGAAGGATGCTTTTTTATTTCTTTTAATACCTCCCTGCCGTCTTTTTTGGGCATATTCAGGTCCAGCAATATGAGCTGGGGCAATTGTCCTTCATTTCCTTTCTCCAGCAAGCCATTTAAATGATCCATTAATTCCACGCCATTTTCCACAAAATGTAAATCGTCAGTAAAACCGTTTTCTTGAAAAGCGGAGCTTAACAGGTACCTGTCATCAGCATCGTCTTCTGCTATCAGGATGAATATGTTGTTCATTTCGGGAATTGGCATTCAAATTTATCAAAAATATCAATTTCCATATAATTCCCGTCAATTTTTTTGCCCCAAGTGCCTGGTGGGGGGCTCCGCGTTCACCCTGGGTGAAATCGTCCCGGTGCGCTAAGGGTGTCCGTTTTCTGTGGCGTTCTGTCGTTATTCATTTATTCTGTTACGGTTATGTTTAATTATTACCTGGTGCTGGTCCGTTTTTCGTGTCCGGAACTACATGTGAATTACTGTTATTTTAGCCGGAAAAAGAAAAGGATGGGTTAAAGATGCCGGAAATTCGTATTTTTGGACAAACAAAAAAAGACAAATGCCTCATTATTATTCGTTAGGAAAGATACCGGCAAAGCGGCATACGCAGTTCCGGAAACCTGATGGCGCCTTATATTCTGAGCAATTATTCAGCACTGAAGGTTTTTCTTCCAATTCGTCGTTATTGTACCATGTGTACCCGCCAACGAAGATCCTCAAAACAGAAGATCCGGTCAACATTGCCCCGGTTGCTGCTTCGCCAAATATACTGAAGCACAGGAGCTTCAAAGGCTTTAAAATTTCCCCTGACGCTGATTACCTCAAGAGCCGCAAAACCGTGTTGTTCAATAGTGACGTGCAACTTACCCTTGCTGGCCCTAAAAAGGGCCTCACCGGGAACGTATTTTATAAAAATGCCGATACAGATGAGGTGTTGTTCATACACGAAGGCACCGGAACATTGAAAACACAGTATGGCCGGCTGAAATTTGGATATGGCGATTATGTAGTCGTACCCAGGGGTACCATCTACCAGATCGAGTTCGATAACGAAGATAACCGTCTATTTATCATAGAGTCATTCAGCCCCATTACTTTTCCTAAAAGGTACCTGAGCAGGAATGGCCAGTTGATGGAGAATTCGCCCTATTGTGAGCGCGACCTCCGGAAGCCAACCGACCTGGAAACATTCGACGAGAAAGGCGAGTTCCTGGTACAGATAAAAAAGAAAGGGCTGTTATACCCGATATGGTATGGCACACATCCCTTCGATGTCATCGGTTGGGATGGCTGCGAATACCCGTATATCCTGAGTATTCACGACTTCGAGCCTATTACAGGTAGGGTACATCAACCACCGCCCGTACACCAGACTTTCGACGCCCATAATTTTGTGGTGTGCTCGTTCGTGCCGCGTCTTTTTGACTATCACCCGCTGGCAATCCCTGCACCATACAACCACAGTAATATAGATAGTGATGAAGTGCTGTACTATGTAGATGGCGACTTTATGAGCCGTAAACATGTGGAGCGCGGCATGATCACCCTGCATCCCTCTGGCATCCCGCATGGCCCGCACCCCGGCGCTGTAGAACGGAGCATAGGCGCTAAGGAAACAAAGGAACTTGCGGTTATGGTCGATACCTTTCATCCGCTCATCCTCACCAGCGATGCGTTAGGCATCGAAGACGATCAGTACGTATATAGCTGGATAGAGTAATCGCAGGTAATATAAATTATTAAAAAAAACAGAAATGGAGACGCAAACAGTAAGCCAGAAAATGTTACTGGCACAGGATTTCCTCCCGATCAACGGGACAGACTATATCGAGTTTTATGTAGGTAATGCCAAGCAGTCGGCACATTATTACAAGACAGCCTTTGGTTTTCAATCATTGGCCTATGCCGGCCCGGAAACAGGGGTACGTGACCGCGCGTCGTATGTGCTGAAGCAAGGCAAGATACGCCTGGTGCTCACTACACCCCTCAACTCAAAAAGCAATATCTCCGAGCATATCCTCAAACATGGCGATGGCGTGAAAGTGCTCGCCCTATGGGTCGACGATGCCTACAAGGCATTTGAGGAGACGGTGAAACGTGGCGCCAAAGTATACATGGAGCCGCAAACCCTCACCGATAGTCATGGCGAGGTACGCATGAGTGGTATATATACTTATGGCGAGACCGTGCACATGTTCGTGGAGCGCAAAAACTATAGTGGCATTTTCATGCCCGGCTTCAAAGAATGGAAGAGCGTGTACAACTCGGCAGAAGCAGGGCTGCTTTACGTAGACCATTGCGTGGGCAATGTGGGCTGGAACCGGATGAACCCCACCATCAAATGGTATGAAGATGTAATGGGCTTCGTAAACATCCTGTCGTTTGACGACAAGCAGATCAATACCGAGTACTCAGCACTGATGAGCAAGGTGATGAGCAATGGCAATGGATATGTGAAATTCCCCATCAACGAACCCGCCGAAGGGAAAAAGAAATCACAGATCGAAGAATACCTGGACTTTTATGAAGGCGAGGGCGTGCAGCACATCGCTGTGGCCACGCACGATATCGTAAAGACAGTGCGCGAATTGAAGGCGCGTGGCGTCGAATTTCTGGATGCACCGCCTGATGCTTATTACGACGAGCTTCCGGTACGCGTAGGTAAAATAGACGAGGATATAGCGCCACTGAAGGAACTGGGCATCCTGGTAGACTGCGACGAGGAAGGCTACTTGCTCCAATTGTTCACCAAGCCGGTTGAAGACCGCCCCACATTATTTTTCGAGATCATCCAGCGCAAGGGCGCCCAAAGTTTCGGAGCCGGTAACTTCAAAGCCCTGTTTGAAGCAATAGAAAGGGAGCAGGAAAAAAGAGGAAATTTGTAAGAACGCCGTAGGCGCGGGTCCAGTCCCAAGTCTATGAATATAAAGGCATAAGAGCTAAAAATGGGGATTTTTCAAAAAATTCCCATTTTTATTTTTTATTCTTAATTTATTTTCCCATACCTTTGCGCTCCAATTCTCATATTGCTCTTTTAATAGATTGCATTTGGAAGAGTTGTAGCGTTCCTCGATTTCGCTTTGAATGACAGGGACACACATCAATTCGTTAACACCAAAAAATAAAAAATGGCTAAAGAAATCAGCGGCTTTGTGAAGCTGCAGGTAAAAGGCGGCCAGGCAAATCCTGCCCCGCCAATCGGCCCGGCGCTCGGCTCTAAAGGCGTCAACATTATGGAGTTCTGCAAGCAATTCAATGCGCGCACGCAGGACAAAATAGGTAAAATACTTCCCGTAACACTTACCGTGTACACTGACAAGTCTTTTGAATTTGTTATCAAGACCCCTCCGGCTGCTATTCAGCTTATGGAGCTTGCTAAACAACCTCATGGCTCAAAAGAACCAAACCGCCAGAAAGTGGGTAAGGTAACCTGGGAACAGGTGGAAGCAATTGCTAAAGACAAAATGCCCGACCTCAATTGTTTCACGCTTACCAGCGCCATGACCATGGTAGCAGGTACTGCGCGCAGCATGGGCTTCCTTGTTGAAGGCACACCACCCCAGGGCATTACCGTTAAGTAAGCATTTAAAGCTTCAAAATTCAAAACCTTAATTTTTGGTTTTCAATTTTGACTTTTAACTTAACACACAACAATCTTTTGGTTTTCACTTTTAACTTTTGACTTAAGTCATGGCACTCACTAAAAAAAGAAAAGCTGTAGAAGCTAAACTTGATAAAAATAAACAATACACACTGGCAGAAGCCGCTAATGTGGTGAAGACAATTAACGTCACCAAATTCGACAGCTCAGTGGATGTACATATCCGCCTGGGGGTTGACCCTAAGAAGGCCGATCAGGCCATCCGCGGCACCGTTACCCTGCCACATGGCACCGGTAAAACCAAGCGCGTACTCGTTCTTTGCACTCCTGATAAAGAAGCCGAAGCAAAAGCAGCAGGTGCAGATTTCGCAGGCCTCGATGAATTTGTGGCTAAAATTGAAGGCGGATGGACCGATGTAGACGTTATCGTGGCTACTCCTTCTGTAATGCCTAAGATCGGTAAGCTGGGTAAAATATTAGGCCCACGTAACCTCATGCCGAATCCTAAGACGGGTACCGTTACAAACGATGTATCAAACGCGGTAAAAGAAGTAAAGGGTGGTAAAATTGCCTTCAAGATAGATAAGGCAGGTATCATTCACGCTTCCGTTGGCCGTATTTCATTCGAGCCGGTTAAGATAGCCGAAAACGCACAGGAACTCATCAATACCCTCGTAAGGATGAAACCTGCAACTGCAAAAGGCGCTTACCTCAAGGGCATCAGCATGGCTTCTACCATGAGCCCGGGCTTGAACATAGATACCAAGACAGTTGCTTAAATGATATGCCTGTTTGCATGTAGACGTGCGAAGGCAAAAATTGAAAATTGATTTTATAACTCTTTGAAAAATAAAAATAGTGTGATCAGGTACTAACTATCAATTGCACATTTCACTTTTCAACTTTTCAAATTAACAACAATGACACCTGCTCAAAAAAATGAAGCAATAGCCGTACTGAAATCTAAATTTACCCAGTACGACAATTTTTATATCACCAATACCGAAGCATTAACGGTAGCACAGGTGAGCAAGCTGCGCCGCATCTGTTTTGAAAAAAACGTAGAAATGAAGGTGGCGAAGAATACGCTGATCAGGAAGGCTATGGAGCAACTGGATGCAGACCGCTTCAAGGGTACTTTCGATTCACTTCACGGGGTTACAGCATTGCTGTTTTCCGAAAGTGCTAAGGAACCAGCGCTCATCATCACTGATTTCCGCAGCACTTCAAAAACCGAAAAGCCAGTTCTTAAGGCAGCATTCGTTGATGGCGCCGTATTCGTAGGCAACGACCAGATCGATACCCTGAAGACAATGAAGAGCAAGCAACAGCTCATCGGCGAGATCATTGGTTTACTGCAGTCTCCTGCTATCAATGTCATCAGCGCATTGAACGCCGGCGGCAAACTCGCAGGCCTCGTTCAGGCGCTCGAAGATCGTGCAAACGCTTAATTAACCATTATCTCTCAGAATTTCCCGTTCTGGAGATAACAGACAAACTGAGTAAAACCCCCGGAATTAAGATCGAAGGGGAAGGGACAAAACAAGGGCTTCCAAGACCAACAATAAAAAGTACAATTTTTTTGAAACAATTTTTAAAATAACATTAAAAAACGATAACAATGGCAGACTTAAAAGCATTCGCAGAACAACTCGTTAACCTGACTGTAAAAGAAGTTAACGAACTTTCTCAAATATTGAAATCAGAATATGGCATCGAAGCCGCTGCTGCTCCTGCTGCTGCTGCTCCGGTAGCTGCTGCTGCTGCACCCGCTGCTGCTGCTGAGAAGACCTCCTTCAATGTAATCTTGAAGAACGCAGGCGCTTCTAAACTGAACGTGGTAAAAACAGTTAAGGACCTTACTGGCCTTGGACTGAAAGAAGCTAAGGAATTAGTGGACAAAGCTCCAGGTACTATCAAGGAAGGCGTAAGCAAAGCTGAAGCTGATGATATCGCTACCAAGCTGAAAGAAGCTGGCGCTGAAGTAGAAATCGCTTAATTAATATTTAGAAGTTTAATGAGCAAGAGGTTGCCTTAAAAAAGGGCAGCCTCTTGTTGTTTTATAGCACCGGAGCGCGGTATCGTGTAACTAATAACGGAATTTCATTCCATCCATATTTTTTGCCCTTTCACCAGCCCTTAATTAAACGACTGCCTGAATGCAACCGGCGATGTATTGGTCTTGCTCTTAAATAATTTACTGAACGATTGAATTTGTTCAAAGCCCAAACGGTAGGCAATCTCGCTGACAGTGAGTGATGTCGTGGATAAAAGTTCTTTAGCTTTTTCAATTAGCTTCATGTGGATGTGCTGCTGCGTGTTTAATCCGGTGAGCGAACGCAGTAGCCCTGATAAATAGTGTGGCGATACATTCAGTTGGCTGGCCACAAAGGCCACTGTCGGAAGGCCTGCTTTCCGCATCGTGTCGGTGTCGCTGAAAGAAATGTCCAACAGGTCGTTCAGCTTATCGAGTATCTGATGGTTTACTATTTTCCGGGTGATGAATTGGCGTTGGTAGAACCTGTCGCTGTAGGCAAGCAGGGATTCCAATTGCGCGACTATGATCTCCTGGGTAAATTTATCAATCGATCGCTGACTTTCCTGCACTATATTCTGAATGATACCCGTCACAATTGCTTTTTCGTTTTCCGAAACGAACAACGCTTCATTGACCGCATAGTCAAAGAATTCGTATTGTTTGATCTTTTTAGCCAGCGGGGTATTCCATAAAAAGTCCGGGTGAACAAGTAATACCCAGCCCGTCTGCTCCCACGGTTTTCCCTTTTCCACTTCTACGCTCCGCACCTGGCCGGGCGAGGAAAACCCCATCGATCCGCTGTCAAAGTCGTACAACTGCTGGCCGTACTTCATCTTGCCATTAAGTACTGTTTTTAGCGAGATGCCATAAAAGTCAAAAACAAGGCTCCTTGGTTCATCGTCGTTCAATTGTTTGGTACCGGACACGTTGATGATACTGATCAACGGGTGCAAGGGTGGGGGCTGGTTTCTGAACTGGTGAAACGCGCTGATCGTCTTTAATCTGAGAGGCTGCTGCATGGCTAAGTTCAAAAACGTGATTAAAGCTCCACTACTATCTTTCCTACAGTTCTTTTTGTTTCTATCGCGCGATGGGCATCCTTCATTTGGGCAAACGGATAAACGGCTGTAACCTGTGGTTTAATGATACCCTTGCTCAGAAGGTCAGCCAGCGCGTTGATCTCATCTTTATTCCCCTGCCCGCGGAGAATGATCAAATTTACACCTTTTTCAGCAGCCTTTTTTTGGGCCGCCTCAAAGTTCATGGGAACAATGGATACGATAATCCCATTTTTCTTAACTACGTCTATTGATTGTTCACGGGTGGCCCCACCAATCGGGTCAAGCACAAAGTCGATGTCCGATAGTATTTCGTAAAATTTTTCGGTCGTATAATCGATGTGCTGATCTGCGCCCAGGGATAGGATAAAATCCCTGTTCCTGGCTGATGATGTAGCGATGACTGTGGCGCCCAGATGCTTGGCTAGTTGTATGGCTATATGGCCCACACCGCCGGCGCCTGCATGGATGAGCACCTTGTCTCCCTGTTTTACTTTGCCAAAAACGACCAGCGCTTCCCAGGCTGTAATACCTACAATAGGCAGTGCGGCTGCATCACGGTAGCTTACAGA
>Ga0302200_10003840_pt1 | contig 12424 bp, 17 predicted proteins | sample II_Bog_N3_1_FD_194585 | JGI IMG/M metagenome (GOLD analysis project Ga0302200, IMG submission 194585) | Peat permafrost microbial communities from Stordalen Mire near Abisko, Sweden - II_Bog_N3_1 | ecosystem: Environmental > Terrestrial > Soil > Wetlands > Peat | place: Sweden: Abisko... | reverse complement strand
ATACGCCCACTAGGCTGCGTCTGTTTCAGTGTCCTTGGCGGCTTTGGATCTCTGACGGAATAGGTTGTGCCGGCGCACAATGCAACGAACTGCCCGCCTTTCCTGGTGATGGCCCAATCGGAATCGCAGACAAGCGCCGAAGCCAATACGTTCGCAGTCACTGGAACACCTCAAAAAGAGTGCTCCTAGACGTTCCGCCAGGATTGCGGCTCGCGATACGCTCAAAAGCGCCGTGGGAGTCTGCGGCAAGGAGCGCAAGTGGGAACGACGATCACGATAAGCAAGGATGCCCTCATGATGCTGCTGGTCCTGCCCGGCATTTCCTTCGGGTTGGGGATTTTATCCATGTGGCCGGGGTTTGGCTCAGGCAGCAGGTGCGTTGAGAGCTCTGACCAACGTACAGAATCAGTCGAAAGTGCCGTCCCTACAGCGGTAGGTCATCGAACTCTGGGTCCATGTCCGGAGTAGCGTCGGCAGTCGGCAATATGGGTGGTTCTACCGGAGACAACTCCGTGGTTGCGCGCGGTGTTCTCTGCGGAGTCTGGACAACAATGAGCTTAGAAACAACAATCTGATTGCAGGATTTCGTCTTTCCGCCTCGGTCCTCCCATGTGTAGGGAAACGGTACTCCCTCGGCATATACGCGGCAGCCTTTGGTGATGTTGTCGCGGATATTCTCGGCATGGAATCCAAAGCCTACAATGCGATGCCAGACGATGCGCTCGACGTTCTGCGAAACGGTTGCGTCGAATAAAGTCACGGCAACTGCGATGTGAATCGACGCCATCAGCCTGCAATTTGAGAGCGTTGTGATCGCTGGGTCTGCACCTACACTGCCCAGCACTTGTGCCTTACAGAAAGACTTCGCCATAAAGGACTCCGGTGTAGGACGCGCGTCTTGATTGGATGTGCCACTTCGTCCTGGGGCATAGCGGTGAAGCGCGGTTTGGGTGTGACGGCGGCGTCATGCGGACCATTGGGTGTTGCGCATCCAGCGCGCAGCTACTGCTACCGGCTTCTTTGCCGTCGAGGCCAAATAGGACGAGACATCATCTCTTGCCGCAAGGCGCTGTTTTTCAAACGTCGGCAGTGGCCGTCCTGCCAGTTCGCGGACTCGATGAGATGCTTCGCAGAGGCAAGAGAGAGCGTTGATTCGCGGGTAGGAGGCCACGAAACCGTTCAAAGACTGCCTTTCTCACGATCACGGAATGACGCGCGGAGTCGACCAACTTCACCATTGCCGTCGGGCGGATGGTGAATAGCTGAAACTGGCTCTCCACGCGATAGGCCAGGACCTGTCCGGAGCGGTCCAGATACCAGGCGTGGAGTTCTTCTGGAGACATAGGATCCTCCGAAGCACAATGGCTCACAGGAAATGTCCTGATCCGATCATGGCAATGGGTGCCGTGTCAGGAATACAAGCGGCATTCAATTAGTTGCGGCGGCGGTTAGCTGAAACTTCCGTATTTGCGCACTGAGAGTCGCGATGTGTTCTTCGAGGTAGGCAATCATGTCACCGGCACGGTCGGTAGCCGGCCTGGCCTGAGAGGGGTGGCCAACAATGGCAAGGAGCCGTTCGAGAAGAGCGATGGCATAGCGCGGTGCGTCGGGAGAGTAGCGCACCAGCTTGTATTGGTCGATGGCGATTGCAAATTGCGTGAGGTCCGCATAAGTGAGCGTGTCAGTCATGCCGTAACACTCCATCAGGGCCACGGTGTAGTGAACGTCGTCTGCAATCTGCTGAATGAGCAAAGCGGGCCTCGAACGGGAAACCTGAATTCAGCGACCCTCAGCGCCGAAGTACCCCGTGGTTATCCTGCCCCGAAGCAATATGGAAGGCAAGGCTACGGGAGCAACAAAGAGAGAAACTGCGTGGGAAAATGGATAGGCTGCACGGACGGCGTATCCGCGCAGCCTGGTGCGATCATGCAGCTCCGAAGACACTACCGACGAGTCGGCATCAGGATGAAGCGGAACTCCTGCATATTGTCAGATGTCTCCGGACGGACCACGATGGGGTGCATAGGGTCCAGGAACTCCATCGTTACTTCGCCGCCGCCCAAGACCTTCAATGCGTCCAGGAGGAAGCTCGGGTTGATGCCGATGACGAGTGCCTCTGCGGAATACGTTGTGGCCAACGTCTCCTCCGATTCTCCGCTTTCGACCGAAGATGACGAGATAAGCACCTGATTGGCGCCCACGGATAACTGGACGGAAGGGCTTTGGTCGTTGGCGAACTGTCCCACACGCTGAAGGGTCTCGGTCAGATCCTTGACGGCAACAATGGCCTTTTTGTCGTTCGTCTTGGGCATGACCGCTCGATAGTCGGGGAACTTCCCCATCATCTTGCGCACGGAATAGACGCGCGTGCCGATGCGGAAGAACAACGAAGATTCGCTGGAAACGAAGTCCACGAAGTCTTCCTTTGTAGTGGCAAGCAGTGCTGAGAGCTGGCGAACCCCCTTGAGTGCGATGAGGTATTCCACGGAAGTTGCGACGCCTTCTACACTCTCTGCAGCCTTTGCGAACGCGAGACGGTGGCCGTCGGTAGCGACCAGAGTGATCGAACCGGGCTCCAGCTGCATGAGTGCGCCGTTGAGGGTGTAGCGGCTCTCTTCGGTGCTGATGGCAAACACCACGCGCCCCAACAGTGACCGCAACTGATGCACTGACAGCCGGGCATGGGCCTTCTCTGGAAACTCAGGGATGGCCGGGAAGTTTGCCGCGCTCATAGCGACCATGGTGGTCCTGGAGCGTCCGCAGCGGATCTGGACCCGATCATTGTCGAGGGTCTTGATTGCGACGTCCTCACCCTCCAGCAGGCGCAGGTAGTCGAACAGTTTACGGGCGGGCACGGTCACTGACCCGCCGCGGGCCACGCGGGCAGAGCAGGTCGTATGGAGGGTCTGATCCAGATCGGTCCCTACGATGGACAGTTGGCCGGACGCGTCGGCCCGCAGCTGCAAGCAGGAAAGAACTGGGATAGTGGTCTTTGTCTCTCGTACCGACTGCGCCAAGGCAACTTCCTGAAGAAACTCCTTCCGGTTGACCAGGAAGTCAGGGAGTGAAGCAGGCGCGATGGTGGGAGGTGGAGCGACGGCAAGCGATGCCATAGGGCGAACCTCGGAGGTAGATGGGGTAAGTTAGATTGTGCCGGATCGGACAGGTGCGGGAACTGAGACGCTTCCGCACCGGGTTTGCGGCTAGGCCTGTGAATTCCTGGCTGTCTCCAGAGCGAGTCGGATGTTCGAGAGGGCTTCCACGGAAGGTACAGTCGCGAAAGTCTGGGCCTTGTAGGTATCCAGCACTTGGTCGACGGTCTGAGGAGACACGTCGGCGGCTAGTTGTCTGGATTGGGTCAGCAGCATGCACTTGTCGTCGAGTGAGCGCATGATCTGCTGGTTCGCTTCGGCCGCGGCGGTGTTTGGGGCGATGGCTCGCCGGGCTTTGGCCACAGCGTCGTTGTAGAGTGGCTCGCCGAGCGCCTGGATGTACACGGCCTTCTTCGCGAGCAGGTCGTCCATGCTGGGGCCATTCGCAGACTGGGGTGCGGAGCGGGTATTCCTGCCCTGCGCTGGCGACTGTGAACGCGAGGTGCTGCCGTTGGTTTGACCTTTGTCACCGCTCTGGCTACCGACAGACGGCGCCTGGCCTGGGCGCGAGCCGGGGGGCGTGACACTCAGAGAAGCGGCTGTTGCGCGCCGGAACTCCCTCGCATCTGTAGGCTGCGAGTATTGATCGATTGAAGCCCACACTTTCTCGACACGCTTGAGATACAGGCCAATGCCGAAACATTCGGCGGCACGTTTGAAGGCCTGGGAGTCAGCGCTGGTGACAGCGTTGGCGTCGTCGGACCACATTTCGCCTGTGCCTGCGTTCTTTCCGACACCGGGAATGTCAAGCTCGCAAATGAGGGCAATCTTGCCCTTCAGAACGGGCTTCTCTTTGATGATCAAAGTGATGTTTTCGATCGTTTGCTGCTGGTAGGTACGGCTCCAGCACCCTTCGCCCAGCACGGAGTTAAGGCGGTCAATGATGACCGATGTCTTGACGTAAGCGGCGAAGAGACCCCGCTTCTTATCCCTGGTCCTCTCAATCACGCGCCAGCGGACGTCGTCGAAGGCGAAGGGCGCGCACAGGCGCGCGATAATACGCTTCTTCTCGTCGAGGGCCACAATGGGTGAAGGCGCCGGAGCAGCGGGCTGGTCCGGTATTGTGACCAAGTTTCCACGCGGATCTACCAAAAGTGAAGTTGCCATTTTAACCTCAGCGCCGAACGGATGTCCGGCAAGAATGCGGGCGGGGCGCGGTTGGGCGCGATGGAGTGCAAGCGGGACGGACGCCCGTCTGTACGTTTGTGAGCATCAGATGGATTCGGTGGAGGAGCCACATTCACACTGGTAGCATGAACCGGCTCGATACATGACCGCCCCGCAGCTCGGACACGACGGAGCATCGTCACAATCGAGCAAATCGGAAATGCTGTGCTGGGTGGTGGCATCTTCTTGCGGTTGCGAGGAATACTGCGCAGCGGTCTGGGCAAACATGGTCAGCTGTTCTCCCTTGAGAAAGCGCAACTCCAGCCAGCGGAAGATGTAGTCCATCAGGCTTTTTGCGTAGCCAATCTGCTCGTTTCCAGTCCAGCCGCAAGGCTCGAAGCGCATGTGCGCGAGCTTTTCGCACAGCACCTTGAGCGGAACCCCGTGTTGGAGGCCGACGGAAACCGTCGTGCCGATGGTGTCCATCAAGCCGGAGATTGTGGAGCCTTCCTTCGCCATCTTGATAAAAATCTCGCCGGGAGAGCCATTGGGGTAGAGCCCGACGATGAGATAACCTTCGTGGTTGGCGATCCGGAAGTGATGCGTCACGGACGGCCGCACCTCCGGAAGCCGACGCCTGTTGGCGCGCGGTGGTCCGTCGAGTGGCTCCGATTCGGTGAGGGCCGTAGCCTGTGGCATGACAAGCATCCTCGGCCGCAGAGAGAGCGGCTAGCGCGGGCAAATGAGTGTTTTACATGAGGGCGGGGGTAAAAAGTGCAGGATGATGCACTCTTGTGGGGCGCGCCTACGGTGGGAGAAACAGGAGGGGTCGTTGCGATACCGGATAACGCGAGAGAAGATAAGGGCGGCCAAGATGGCCAAGGCCCCCCAGACTACCAATCCGGCACAGAGAATAAAGGCAAGAAAATGCTGATGAATGAGTACTGAAGGAGTGGGCATGGCAGGACGGTACAACAAGGCAAACCGCTGAGGGAACGTCTAGACGCGCTGAATGTTCAGCGGTGTTTGCGGAGCGCGCCCCGCGATTCAGCCCATGATGGTGCGCGAAAGCGCTTCTTTGTAGGGTATTGAGGGTCTGCCCGGAGCGATTTATCCGTCATGACTTTCCCGCCTACCGTAAAGGTTTTTGATATACAGGCGACGTCATAGCCGTCGGGCAGGACCAGATTGCGGCCGATTTGACCGACCGGCGGCAAAAGGATAGCCGTTGGGCAGCCGGAGAGATCCAGGTCGCGGCCAACGTACAAGTTGTCGCCGATGCTCTTGAGGGCGGAACAATCGGTCATAGCACAATCCAGGGCCACGAAAAGGTCACTGCCGACTGTCTGTAGGGATTTGTTTCGTCTCAGTAGAAGCGATCCTTCAATGCGTACACGAGCGTGGACAGTCGTAAGGGCCGGATTATCGCTGCAGTCCAGAGGGCCCTCAACCTTGAGACCTTCCGGCAGTGCGGCGACAGGCGCTTGGGGAACCACGCACAGCCCTGCAATAACCACTGAATTCTCAGGCAGACAACCCTTGACCAGCAGCGTTCGTGCATGGGCAGGAGACACCATAAGCTGCTCCGTTCATTCGTTTGTGACAACGATAGACTCATTGCCAAATTGAGCGACGTGACTACAGAATACGCCAAAGTGAGATTCTGTAGCATATAAGAAAGCTGAATTTCAAGCTAATTGCGGGAGTGGAGTTTCCTCTAAACCCACTGCGATCTGAGGGGAGGCCGATCGCGATTGGCGCGGAGTGCGCGTGCCCATTGAATATCGCGCACAGGGGATCGAAGCGTTGTGCGGCGACCTGTCCGGGACGCAATGGCGCGCGTCTCTGGCTCGACCTTCTTACCGTTGGCAACCACTTCGAAGGTCATTGCCAACTGCGTCTCAGACCTTTCGAATGCGCGCAAGCCCACATAGTCCTGGACCATCTCCTTGACGGACATGCGGGGAGTTACAACGGCGGAGCAGACTATGTTGCTCGCGACTTCCCGTATGATTAGCACGCGACGGCCAAGGTACGGAAACTCGCCGTCCTGCCAGTCAGGCAGCGAAAAGGTTTGATCAACGGTCGGCAGGACAGGGTTTCTTCCAGGCCCAATGGTCTTCCCAGACATTCCGCAGCACTCCTCCACAAGGCCGCGCCAGCAGGGAAGTGGACCGGGGAAGCCATTCGCGTTTGTTTTATACGGCGATTTACAGGTCTAACTGATTCTATCGATGGTTACCTTCGTGCGCAAGGATAGGCTTAATTAGAGTACTAGGTTAACTAGAGAGACAATAACCAAAAGGATTTGCGCTGTTCTGCACGATCGCCGGAGAGTGTAGAAGAGCCGCATAAGAAAAGGCGATGCGGCCAGGTGGATTCAAAACGACAGGGTAACCGCAGGGTCACCACCGCAGTTACTCCGCAAGGGCCATTTGCGCGCGCACTTCAGTCGACCACTCCTCAATGCGGCCGTAAATATTTGTTGACCACTTACAACGTCTTGATCTGGGCGCGATCAGAGATGCGTTGCATGCGGCGGAGCAGAAGGAACACCCCCGCAATGTCGAGATCGAAAATGGCGGCGATGCGCTCAATGGTGAGGATAGACGGAATCGCCACACCACGTTCGATAGTAGAAATGTAGGTACGTCTTGTGTTCAGTGAAGCGGCCAGCTGGGATTGGGTGAGACCGTGCTCCTGGCGGAGCATGCGGATTCCTCTGCCGATGTTCCTGGCATAGGTGGGCATCCTGGGAGTGGGTTGGAGGATTCGCCGGCAGCGGCGGCACAGGCCGTTCGCGGTGCAATACTGGACCAGGCGGCAATGCGGGCAGCGGAGTACTGTGGCGTTTAGCGTGCGGCGAAGGGGCATTAAGGGCTCCAGGCTCCAAAGGGGAGGGTCGCGGCGGCCCGGAGCCCCGCGACTATTGAATGATCTGGTTGTCGGCGCGACTCCACATCTTGTTGAAGTTGACTTCGTATGCGCGGATGGCGCCAGGGTCGGCCGTGAGGGTCAAGGTGTTGTCCTGTTGCTTCTCGCCGCTGGGCGACCAATTGGCGCTTCCTTCGCGGAGAGTGCAGCCATCGGACCAGCCTTTTATGTGCATGAGGATCCGGGAACCCTTCACGCGAATGGCGATGTTGCGGTTTCCGTGGAAGAGGTTGCCGACATGAGAGCCGCGGCGATCCTCCTGATCGTACTGTTCTCGATCTCGGTAGATTCTTACCTTGCGGCCGTTACCGGCAAAGCGTGTGATGGCCTCCGCCAACTCCCAGTCAGTGAAGGAATACATGGCGACATCCAGATGGTCGCAGTGGGAGTTGACTATGGCCGATGCGTCAATGGCCTCGAGGTTTTCGCTTGGGGCGTAGTGAACAGCGCCGTGGTATGTAGCGGCCGGAACTGACCGGGAGACGAGCGGCGACTGGCCCGCGTATGACGCGCGGGTAGCGGAATGTAGTAGCCCTGCAAGCAGGGATGTCGTGCTGTGGCTACCGCGAAGCAGGGAGAGGGGTTCGGCGGCGGAATTGTGGTGCATCTGACCGGCGTTGTCGCCAACGGCCTGCTCATAAATCCGGTAGCCGCCCCATGCGAAACCTGCGAGAACTAAGAGCGCGACGATAAACCGCATCGGTTACTTTCCCCCAGAAGTGGATTTCGGTGCCACGAGGCGCAGAGCAGACAGCAGACCCGGCGGAAGAGTGATGGGCGTTACCTTATCGAGGTGGCTATGGCGGCATGCGCGGCAACGGCTGCCCTTCAGGGCTTGCCGGAAGCCTTCGGACAGGAAGCTTGGAATAGCCAGCGGTTCGCCGGCTAACGAGATGAAGCTGGGTGTGTTGTCTTCGGTAATCTCGCCGAAGCGCGCCTCAAAGAGCACTCGCCGCAGGTGGCTGTCCGCAGCGCGATGTTTCGGGTCGGCAGATGGGACGATCGTATGCAATGAGATGTGCGTATGAACCTGATTCTCGCTGTATTGGAATATCTCGAAGCGTACCATCACGGTGCCAAAGATGCGCCGGTGCTGTGCGTTGGGCATGACGGTTCGTATCGGCTGGACCAGCTGAAACGGATGACCATCGAGGGGCGCGTAGCCGGCATAGTGGCCTACAGCGCGCCCAGCGCCTCCCGATTCCTCGCCGCGGAGCAGCAGGCGTCCGCTGGATTGACGAACGGCGGCGATAGTGCTGTTGGTGTAGATATGATCCTTCTTGAGAGCTTCAAGCTCCAACGGTGCCAGACCCATGGCGAAGCCGGGCGAGGAACGTGTGGCGGGTGGACGTGGGGGCATGGGCTACTCCAGTCTGCGGCCGGAGTAGGTGCCGGCACGCCGGTAACAGGCTGCACGGATGTCTTCGCCGCCACATCCCGCAAAGCAGTGGTAGAGCGGCGGACGTCCGCTGGTCTCGGTGATGTGGAGGTTGTCGCGTCCAGTATCGCGTCCCGCTTCGGCGCAAGAGGGGCACTGGACGTGGTATGTGCGCGCATGGCGGCGTGAGGCTTCGATGAAGAAGCGGATATCGAATTGGCTTTGAGGGGCTGGTCCAAGGAACTCGGAAGGTCTCGTGGGAATCAGGTCTACCGGCATATCCATGCCATTAGTCAGCAACTCAATGTCACGGCGTGAGCACCTGGGAATCCTGCGAAGGTAAGCAAATTGTGCTTCGATCTCCGGTACTGCATCGCGGAACCAGAAACGCTTCATCACTTTGCGGTGAACGCCAAGCGGACCGCGCAGGCCATTGCCCACCTGGCCGGTTTCGAGCGATTCCTGCTTGGGGAAGATCTCGATGCCTTCTTTGTTCCCGCGTGGGCCGCGAATGGCGAGGCCGAGGCGGTCAAGAAGCGAGTAAAGGTAGATCCGACTGAGGCGGGCAGGGATAGGATCGCTACAAAGGACCCACAAGTGGCCACCGCGGCGGGAATCCTCGAGGGCGGGGGACAAACCATCCTCTCTCATCTCCCTGGCGATTTCTTCGAGGTGTTCCTCTGCGCCTGGGTAATCGGCGTCGAGGGCAAACCATTTGCCGCAACTGGACTGCGGGGTCAGAGCGTAGACACCGATCGTATGTTGGCCGTCAAGATGGCGTTGGATGTGGGTAGAAGTAAGAGGGGCGGCAACGCGTGCCCAGGCAAGAGCTTCACTATCGGCGGGCAACAGGAAGGAGTTCTGCAAATAGAAGTCCGTGCCGTTGATGAACCACAGCTTGTACTCGGCGACCATGAGCGGTGTAATCCGTGCGGGGTCGAGCAGCGGTGTGGGGGTGCCGTGATCTGTTGCTGCACTGGGCATTGTGCCTAAAGTAGCCCGGCCGAATCCGAGGGGGAAGGTCAATCACGCAAAAAACGCGAGCAAAATGCGCGCCTCTCGGCCGCGAGACGGCGAACGGGGACTGGTTGAAGCAGGGAAGCCTATGCAGTAAGCCATGGACGCGGGATGTTTTTGGAAGTGCCGTTAAAAAAACGTTGTCCAGCGAGGTTCGCATCTCTGCTGCATTAAAGCCGCCCCGGAGGGTCTGCGAGGCGGCTATATCCGATTCTGGCTTTAGGCAGCGAACTCGGCAAGCTTCTTTTGTCGCTTGCGTTCACGGGCTTCCTCGCGAGCAATTTCTGCTGCAAGGTACGCTTCAAGGGCGGGCCTGACGGCCTCCGTCGGGCTTTGGAGCAATGGCATGACGGCGCGGAGGAGGAACCGGGCGAGGTAGGTCTGGGGGAGCTTCCATTTTTTTGAAAGATCCTGCAGGGTGCGCAACTCGTCATAGGTGAGTTTGGCACTGAAGCAAAGCAAGGACTGCTTCTTGCCGTGGCGGCGTGATCGCGCCAAATGTTCCTGCTCGATGTTGCTCAGGACCGAGAGCAGAATCTGTTCCTCGTGTTCACCGGGAGTCGGGGAGACGAGGGAGAAGGCGGCCGAGTTATCTGCGATCGCGCCGAGGACGTTGCTGGTTTTCTCCATTTGTTCACCTTTCAGAGTACGTTAGCATGGGCAGAGGGGCGAATCAAGGGCGAAGACGGGAGCTTTGATTTCTCCGCTTGCAGTGTTTGGCGAGCACGTTGGCGATTTACCAGCACCTGACCTGAGGTTTCTTGCCTGCGCCCGTCAACAACTGCCTTGCATTCGCCGGATGGAGCCCGCCGGCCAGGGCGGAACGGGGAGGAGCGGAATTTCCCATCGCATGTGGCCCTCCCGGTTTATATTTACTCTGCCCAATCAAAACGCACTTTCGCACTTCTTGACTCAGGAGCTCAAGGCATGAAAACAACTCCCGCCACTTTGGGCTTCATTGCGGTAGAGTTGGCAATCGCCACCGTACACGCCCAGGTCGTAGAGCGACCCATTCCCCACATTGAAACAGAAGACGGCCGATACCGATGAATCTCCGTGCCTCGCTTGATGGTAAGGAAGTTGTCCTGCCCCTCGATGACGCTGAGTGGGAGGAACTCCAGCAGCGGCTTCGCTCAAAGGAGATCCAATTAACCATGCCCTGCTGCAATGGCCAGGGCTTCATGCGCGTCAGCCCAGCCGGTACACAGCACTTCGTTCACCAAGTTGATATCGGATGTAAACAGTCCGAATCGGAAGTGCATCAGTTGGCTAAGCTGGAGATTGTCAGGGCGTGCCGCGAACTGAAGCTCCAAGCGGTTCCTGAATACGAAGGAAACGGCTGGCGCGCGGACGTCTTGGTAAAGCACCCGAAATGGAACGTAGTGTTTGAGGTTCAGGTCAGCCCACAAACCTTCCAAGAAACGATTCGGAGGCAACAAGCCTACAGAAACGACGAGATCCGTTGCTGCTGGCTCTTCAGCTCTGTTCCCGAGCGCCAAGCACTCAGCCACCAACAACTCTCGTTGTTATCTCAGCATGCAACCCCGATGTTCTTGTTGCACTACCGTGAACAGAGCCCAAGTTCTTTTTCCGTCGAGGTGAACGGCGCAGAGCGGCCCCTGAGGCAGTTCGTGCGCGATCTTCTAACAAAGAAACTGAGGTATTCACAGTCCCAGGCGGTGACAGGAGTAAAGGCGAGGGTCGATCTCTGGAGGACCTATTGCCCGTCATGCGGGTTCACGATCTACCTCTTTGGTGTGGTTGATCTTCAGGCGAAATCCGAATGCGGCGCCGCAATCACGCTCGGCCATAATCGCTATTCACTGCTGTACCCAGATTCCTATTCGGCCTTCCTTGATCAATACGTGCAGGGAATACCTCGAGAGCTACATGAATTCCTCAACATTCAGAGACAAGAGGGCCTACCGTTTCGCGAGTTCGTGTGCGCCGGTTGCGGGAAGACGCGTATTGCAGACCAACCCGCCGACCGTAAGCGGCTAAAGTCTCTGACGAGCCTCGCATTTACGGCAGGTTTGGACGGGAACGCCGGAGTTCCGCTGAATCATTGGTGCGACAATCCGGCATGTACTCCGATCCCCGGAGATTCGATCGGCGAGATTCAGGACGTTCTTTCGAGATCGGATCTTAATTGGAGCTGTACTGGCATATACAACTTCAATAAAACGATCGATTACAAGTCCAAGCTTCCGTTTCGCCACTACGCTGCCTACGGCAGCAGATTCTAGGGAGCGTCTCTCCGATGCCGGTAAAAGCAGCTCTGAAATGCATATCAGAGCATCCATGCTAGTTGATGGGTCTGGTGGAAACCATCTGGCTCTGGACCGCTGCACCGCTCCTCGAATTGATCCTCGGCGATTTAGCGTAAAGCCAGAAATGGTCACGGCGAGATCGGAGTTCTTCTTTACGAGTTCGTACCGTATGCAGTGGGATTGCGAATTGTGAGGCCATCGAGATAACTCGCGCATAAGCGGTTCCATTCTGGTTCGCTGGAATCGTGCACCGGGATCGGCACCTGGACAGCGCGCTCGGCGGTCAGTCAGTCAGTCTTGACATCGAAGCAGAACAGGTATCTACTAAGCTGTTGGTTGTGGTGAAGGAGTTCACCCTTAACCGCTGTCCATTCCAATAGGCCGGACAGATGATAACTCCTGACAGGGGATCCTGTTGCGGAGTTGTGTCCCGGCCGAGTTCCCTGAACGACAATCTAGGAGTTCGTATTCATGACGAACACTTGGGCTCTTTGCGCGCTCTGGGTGGGTTTGGCTTTGGCGGCGACGCTGTTGGCGATCTGGTTCAAGATCTCGACGGCGCTTTC
>Ga0302200_10003827_pt1 | contig 12449 bp, 17 predicted proteins | sample II_Bog_N3_1_FD_194585 | JGI IMG/M metagenome (GOLD analysis project Ga0302200, IMG submission 194585) | Peat permafrost microbial communities from Stordalen Mire near Abisko, Sweden - II_Bog_N3_1 | ecosystem: Environmental > Terrestrial > Soil > Wetlands > Peat | place: Sweden: Abisko... | reverse complement strand
AAAATGCGCGTTACTTTGCGTAATTCAATGCAACCTGTCTGGTGGTTGTAGGAGGGAACCCTATCGCCAGGTAAAATGTCAGAAATGCGCCGTCCATTTACCTGAGTGTTGCAGGGGAAACATTCATCCACCATCAGGATGGTGAAGGTGCGGAACCAACCAGAAAGCAGGAGTTTCTTAAACCGCTTGTTTAGGATGCTCACGGTAGCCACAACGACATCCTTACCTGTGTCATCATCCTTTCCTCCCCCAAACTGGGTGATGTGCCAGTCAGGAAGGAAGCGCTTACCTTCCAAGGTAACCTGCTTTACAAGTCGCTCCGAGGGCACCAAGTAGAGGCACCTCACCTCGGGCTGTCGAATCTTCACCAAGGCAGCGATGCCAAAAAATATGGCGGTCTTGCCTCCTGACACGGAAACATGGACGCATCCAATGGCGTTCTGGAGTAAGCTTATGATGCAGATGCGCTGATCTAAATCGAGTTCGAAATCCGCACCTGGCAGCAGGTTGTCAGGGATGTCATTTACAGTGAGACCCTGAAAGGGACTGTGCAACAGCTTCGAGTCGTCCAGTGAAAACTCCTCCACATAGATGAGGCTAAGGAGTTCATCACGGTGCCCCCGGCCGATGATGAGGGTGCCGTCCTCCTGTCGAGATGCGGGGTAGACGAACCCGTTCCACCCCCTCTCACCTCCCGTCTCCTTGTACAACTGATATCGGGGACTCCTCCAGTAATCGGGCGGTCGGTACCGAAAGTGATTTCCTATCACTTCAAGTTCCTTGGGGGGTCCCGCAATGATGATGCGGGTGGCTGTCTCCTTCAGATAAATCATGGGGTAACATCAAGAGGGCTGTGCACAATACCCCCTGCCACGGTCATGATGTCATCGTCGATGTCACGCCCTTCAGCACCTGTTACGAAGGTGCTCCCATCGGGCATAGCCACCTCAGTGAAAAAAGCACAGACACCATCGGGAGTTACCTGAAGCATAATGAAAGGGTTGATGCGTTGCACGATTGCTTGAAATGTGGGGTCCCCTACAGCCACGGGACTCTGCTTTGTGCTGATGCTTAAATCAGTGCCGTTCTCCCTCTGGGTTACCGAGTAATTCCGGAAGTACATTTCCTTGGGTTTAAGAAGAAGTTGCGCACCTACCACGCTGTCCTGTGGTTTGAAAGCCAGGGGCAGGAAGCAGGACACTTGAACATCTGCCCATCGGTCCTTCAAGTTCAAACAGGACTTGGCGACCAAGAGTCTTAGCAGCACCGCCACAAGATTCATGTCTCTCTCATCAAGGGACATGAATTTGTAGATGACTAGATTGGTCATGTATCCGTTATCTGCCCCGCTCACAAAACTCAAAGCAGGCGTGAGCCGCTTATCCAGAGGTTGTAACTGGCGACTCTTTATCGCTGTGACGAGGTGGTCGTGGGCGTACTCTACCAAATTCATAGGGCATTGGTCAAAATACAAGATTTGTACCAAATGTAAACAAAAATCAGGAACTCAACTCGGAAACTTTTGACTTAACCACATCTACCACAGAATCATACCCAGCACCTATCACAGCGCACTCCTGTCGAGGTTCCGCTGATGGTGGACACAAGTATTTCGGAAAAGTGCGCCGAAAAATGGAGCATGGAGAACTGGGGCATGCCCGTCTTTCCCACACGGGACTAATTTCTGGGTAGTACCGGGTGCGAATAGCGGGGTCGTGCGTGCCAAATATCGCCACACCAGGTAAGCCCAGGGTGCCCCGTAGATGGGTGAGAAAGCTGTCGGGTCCTACGGTTATGGTGGCAGCCGCAGTAAGCCCTACGAACTCATCGAAGGGTACATTGATGCGCACATCCAGCACCTCTCGGGCAATCTTGGTGTGCTCATCCTCGACATCATGCAACCCTATCCAAGTTAGGGGCACTTCCTTGACCAGTCGATTGAGCACCTTTGAAAGTCGTTCGGGCGTCGGGCGGCGACAGATGTTAGAGCCGCTCAACTGAACCAGCCCCAACTGCGGAGGTGCCCCAGCACGAATGCTAAGGTGTCCCAAGCTAAGAGGAGGTTTTACCCTCTTTTTTTCCTCAGGAATCGTTGCTGGATCGACTCCCATCAGTCTGAACAGGTGGTCGGTGGGGTGGGGTTGCCCTCCATGCTCGTCCACGTTAGTCACGTAGGCATAAAGAGCCAAGTGATCAAACACTTCCACCTCAGACAGGGCTACAGGTGTCACCAGCACGCTTTCAACCCAGGGAAACCAACCCCAAAGATGGTCATTACCAGGATCACACAGCACATGGACCTTGTAGCCCAGATCGTGTAGAAACTTGGCGGCTGGCCAAGCCATCACCTGATCCCCGTACCCACCCGCCCCTGTAAAGAAAAGTACGGACTCGCCCCTGCCTCCTGTAGGTCTTACCACAAAGGGTGGTATCCTAGGCCAGAAGAGGCTGTCCAGAACCACCACATCACTGACGGCTTTTGTGCTGGCTAGCGCGTCTCTCTGTGAGAACGAAAAGATGTAGGGCACCCGAGGAAGTGCTGTAAACAAGTGGGTTCCAGCACTCTTTACATATCGGAACCCGATGCCCGAGGCAAATGTGATAATATGAATGGGAGTGGGTTGCTTTAGGCTAGCAGTGGTAGTTAGGCATCACGATGAAAATTTTTCTCAAGGAAGCGGAGGTAAAGAAAAAGGCTCAGAGTTTCAACCAGTACACGCTGGAGGTGTCATATGGAGAACTCAAAGGGATACACACCGCTGTAAGTGCCTTACCAGGTGCCATGTTCGACGAACTTCGGTCATCACTTGAATTTTTTTTCAAGCGCCTTCCCCCACCTGGAGCCGAAGAACCCAAGAAGGGTGAAAAAGGGGAGGGTGGCGAAGACAAGTCTCCCCTTATAGAAGAGCCAGAGTCAGAGGAGGAGGTGCTGCCCCCCGATGCCCCCGCAGAGCCCGGTCCTGTTTCAAAGCCCGGTAGCGCCAAGCCCGAGGAGGAGCAGGTGATGGGCGATGATCTGGGCGACGGACTTCCAGACCCCTACTAATGGCCACTCCCGCCAGTTCATTTCTCCAGACTGCTACACCAGCGGCGACTAACGTCCCGCTTGGTGTAGGTCCTACATCTCAGCGTCCTGTAAGTCCTGTCGATGGTTTCGTCTTCTCGGACACCACCCTCAATACGATAGCGGTGTGGAACGGCACGGTGTGGGTTACCGTGGGCAGCGTCTATATGCCTTTTTCGGCGGGTAGCTCGTCAAACTATCCCACAAATCCGACCTTCCCCTACCTCTACTGGAACACTACCACCCAGCAACTCAGTCTTTGGAATGGCAGCACTTGGGTCATTATAGGTCCCCTTGCATCAGGTCCCCTTGCATCTTCGGTGTCTGCGGTGGCTCCTCCCCAGATAGTTTCTCAGCCCTCCAGCCTCACCCTAGCTCCAGCAGCCTCCGCAAGCTTCACAGTAACAGCCACGGGAAGTGGCTCTCTCACCTATCAGTGGTACTTCAATGGTGTGTCGATCGGTGGTGCGACCTCCAACACATACACCATTGGCTCCGTGGCTACGTCGAACGGCGGAACCTACACCGTTAATGTAACAGGAGCGGGAGGAACCACAGGGTCACAGGGGGCTGTGCTTACGGTTACAGGAGGTCCTGTCATCGTCACTCAGCCCACCAGCCAGTCTGTGGGCGCAGGGAGTTCCACAAGCTTCTCGATCACAGCCACGGGAACGGCTCCTCTTGCTTATCAGTGGTACCTGAGCAGCACAGCAATCAATGGAGCCACGGCACCCACGTACAGCATCGGAGGAGCTCAGGCAGCCAATGCAGGCTCTTACTATTGCGTGGTGACCAACACAATTAGCAGTGCGACCTCCAGCACGGTTACGCTCACTGTGACGACCGCACCTTACAAGGGCACCTGGACCAGCTTTGGTGGTGTGGCGCTAATGAACCAAAACAGCGATGTCATCTTTGGGTGCATCCTGAACAACACAGCGGCGAGCGCCAGTACTCTGGGCTTCCAACTCACGCCTTCCACACCCTCCTTCCCCCCAGGGGTAAGTTACACGCTCTACAGTTCCAGCGGACAGGTTCTCCTGACGGGAACCAGCAATGGTGGTGAGACAGTGTTGGGTACTTCCTATGCGATACCCACGTCCCAGTCACTCACCAGCTTCACCGTAGTGTGTGCCTACTCGGGGGCTCTTGTGATAACAGGAACGCTCTCGGTGTCAGGTGTAGCCTACTTCGTAAATAGTTCAGTGCGGTCCATCATCTACGGCACTGCCCTCTACCCGCCCAATGGTTATGCAATGTTGCTTTCCACTTCAACGCTCACCACGGGTTCGTTGGTGAACATGCTGTTGTACCAGTCCATTTCCACTCCCCGCGTGTACAGCAGCGGAGCATACACCTGGAACTTCAACGGTAACGGTTCTGCGGCAAATCCCTCCTATGGAGTCGCTGCCAGCCCAGGAGCAACGTTGATAGCCTACGCCCCGCCTTCAAGTTCCGGTGATGTGGTGTTGGAGCTAGACTCCAACTAAGACTACTCGATCACTTCTAGAAGTTCAGCCTCTAACCGGGCGTTCACATCGTTCTCTCGACCCATCCTAACCCGGAACCAGTCTAGGTCGTGTAGTTCCGCAGGAAGGTTTATTTTGGCGATTGCCCGGTAAGCCTCCTCATTGGTCATGGACAGAGCGTCATCCAACTCGGTTGTGACGACGGCAGAACTACCAACATGAGCAACGTACTCATGGCCGGAAGGGCCTTGGATTACGATGATGGTGTTCTTCATGGAGGGAGTGATTACAGAAACAGGGTGTCGTGTAAACTTAAAAACGATAAACGTGTTTACAAATGCACATCTTCATGGTAACTACTCCAACTGCAAACTTAACCCGTGTGCCATTATGCCCAAGAATACTAAGAACAAGAAACCCAAAAGATGCGTGAAGAAGACCGTGTACTACGTCGCTGACACGCTACCTCCTCAACCGAAGCTAATCGTGGACATAATCAGAGCTCACGGAACCATAGAAAGGTCCACTCTTTTGAAGGAATTAGAGTCCAAGATTAGCACCTGCCAGCCTATTCCATGGCTCTTCAGCTACCATAAGGCTGCCCTCATCAAAGCACACTACTTCAAGGAAGTTAAGGAACCCGTAATCCACGTTCCTTCAAAAGTTAAGGAAAACCTAGTACCCTCGGGCAAACGCTATGGCTCCGTTACTGAGATGGCTCAGGAACTGGTGCCCCACATCGTTCCCCAACTCTCAGAGGAAGCTACCAACGCCCCTGTCGCCGCTTCTGGTTGAGACAGGGGGTACCCTGTTGGTCGCAGGGGTGGTGGTCTTAGTCTTCTTTGGGTCGTCGCGCCGGAGTTCCGAAGGTTCAAACTGATCCTTGGGTGGACGCGGTCCCTTAAAGCTTACCTGGACCCGTCCTTTGGGGTCTCGGGGGTCCTTCTTGGACACTAGACCATTGAAAGCCTGACCATTCTGAACCACCGTAACGGGCTCCCCCACGTCGTCGTCGTCGTTCTTGGGATCGGCTGAACTGGAATTGTTCCAGTCCTCAATGAGGCTGTTGATGAACTGGCGTGGGGTGATCATTAGTGGTTTGCAGGGTCATCACCGCGGTTTGCAGCAGGAGAGCGGTCAGTGTCTTCGTCGTCTAGGATGTCGCCTGCATCGTCACCAGGTGTCACTCCTCCACCACCGGACTTTATTTGAGCCTCTGTTGTCTTGAGAGCTCTGCCCAAGTCACCAAGGAAGGCCTCAACTGTGGAGTATCCCCCCGCATTCATTATCCCTCCAGAAGGTGAGAAAATTTCTCCGTCAAGTTCACCCTCTTGGTTGAATCCCACGGACTCCCGGGTGCCATCCTGATAGGTTATCTGGATGTCGCTGATGCCTGACTCAGGACCCGTTAGGTCCTCAAGCAGTCTATCCACAAACTTTGAGGTGCTACTCACGAATCCAGGAGCTTGTTGGCGAAGGTGCGGGGGCTGCTCTCCTCCTTGCTCTCGGACTCCTCAGGCGCGTCCTCTGGTTCATCAGGTTGCTCGTCCACCACTTCCTTGGTGGCGAGTTTGGCGAGCTTAGCCCGCCCCTTCTTGCCTGCGATGTGCTTTACTGCACGCTGAACTTCGGCAGACGTGCCCGTCAACTTCAGTTCAACCGTCGCATGGGACACTTCGGATAAATTGGACTCTCCAATGAGAGTGACTACGCTAGGGGATAGTTTGGTCATGATGTAACTATTGGTGTGGTTCCTCAGGACCGGCCTCGGGTTCCACTGGTTTTCCGTCAGGGCCTAGTGTGGCGTTGGGTTCGGGCTCGGGACCGAAATCTTGACTAGGACCATCCTCAGGATTCTCCTCAGGACCTCCTTCAATAGGCTTGTTGGGCTTAGGACCGCCACCACCGCCACCACCGCCGCCGCCAGGACCCTTCATGCCCCCTGTTTCATCAGGCATAGGGGGCAACTCTTCCTGACCCGCTACCAGTTTCCTGAGGTTGTCACGGAGGGCTGCAAAATAGTTGCTCTGGTTCCACCTGTCCACCGCAAGGATTTCCGTACTGGCAAGGAGGGTGTTGATGGTCTCCACGTTGAGACTCCCCGAAATCTGGTTTTTCCTCCAGATGTCCAGGGCTGTCTGAGCTTTGGCCTTGCTCTCAAAGTCACGGCTGGTTTCGAACCTGTTCACCATGTCCACTAGCTGGCTCTCAATCCTACCCCACCACTCAACCACCTCTGTGCCCCTGAATGCTTCCAATAAAGGAGGAGCGCTCGGGGTGCGGGCTTCGTACCATGCAATAGTTTCCCAGTAGAAGTCGTTCATTTATTCTCCTCCAGCGGGCGCAGAACAGAGTCCTTGGTCGATCAAAGCACTTGCCGTGCGACCGTAGTGCCCCTGCAACTGCCATGCTAAACCGTTGTCAATGAGATGCTGAAAGCCCGAGATTACCTCTTCCTCATCCAGTTCGCCTCCCTCGTAAGCCATGATGAAGCTCACGGTGTCGAAAGGTTTCTCCGCAGGAGCTACCTCGAAAATATGGTCGATGCGCCTCTGGGTGTTCACTTCTTGCCTTTCTTCAGACCCCGAGCATTGCCCTGCATGGGAGGATCACCCGCAGATTTCTTGTCCTGGGGAGCGAATCCATTGAACTTCATCGCCGTTGTGGCATTGTCCTCGGACGAGGGGGCATCCTCTTCTGAGGAGTAGGGGACATCTGTCACCTCAAAGAAAGTCCAGGTATAACTTGGTGACTCATCCCCGGGCCGGTCGTCCCCATTGCACACAGGAACCCAGCCATGACCCGCCAACTGGGTGACCACCTCGGGGGTGCCCAGGCGCTTGCTGTCGGCATGGAAAGTGACATCACTGTTCCAAGTAGCCTTAACACCAGAAGGGGTGGCAGATAGCTCTATGTCCTCGATGTGGAGGTCCTTCAATACGTCAGCCAAGGGCTTCTTTTTAACCTCTAGCCTGTCTACTTTTTCGGCAGCCTCAAAAAACCGGAGAACGTCATCATCCGGTTCTGGTAGGTCTTCGTACAGCAACTTGAAGAGGTCACTCATATTGGTAACTACGGCGTCTGCGCACAGTTCTTCAAAGAACTCACCTTGTAAACATTTTAATGCCTGCTCTTGATTTTTTCCCCCTCCCAACACCGCGGCCGCCACAAGTGGCCGCTCTTGAGTTTGTGGAGAAATCCCTAGCTGAAGGCTACAAGGACATAATCATCGAAGCACCCACAGGATTCGGGAAGACGGCTGTGGGTGCCACCCTGTGCCGCTGGCTGAGTGGTCCGACCAACGACGCCCTTCTCCAACCGGGGGGCTACATGCTCGTGGTTCAAAAGGCTCTTCAGGACCAGATTGCTGCGGACTTGGGTCGGTTTGGGTCTGGAGGCTTCAGTGCTCACCTGATAAAAAGCGCCATCGAGTACAACTGTCCTGCCTACAAGTGCTGCGGATTGGCCGTGAAACCGTGTCCAATGAAGAAGTCGGGTAACTGTGCCTACAAAATAGCCAAAAACCGATTTCTAGGAAGTGTGTTAGGGGTGACGAATTACGCCTACTATCTGACAGATGCAGCTTACGTGAAGAGTATGATGACCCGTTGCGTGATGGTGTTAGACGAGGCCCACAACCTAGAGTCTACCCTAACGTCGTTGGTGGGCATAGAGTTAAGCTTGGAAAAACTTCAGAAGAGAAACAAAGACCTAGCTGAAGAAATGACATGTCTCGGGTCAAGTATAGACAATTTCATAGACTGGCTTGGAAATCGGTACCTCCCCGAAACCTACGAACGGGTGCAAACCCTGCTGGAGATGGCTTCAGATACTGGAACGACGGATGCAGAGGCACGAGAGTTCGCTGAAGCTAAGCAGGAGTACGAGAGGGTGCTTGTGACCTACGGAAGGCTCCAGAGTGACCCCAGCGGCTGGGTGTACTGGCGCGACACCAATGAACGCACCAAGAATTTCACCCTAATCTGCAAGCCGATAGACATTGGACCCTACTTCCACGATTACTTTGATCGCTTCCCTCGCCGGGTGTTTATGAGCGCCTTCATCGGGGGTAAAGATGTTTTTTGCAGGAGCCTTCACCTGGACCCCGCAAAGGTAGCCCATTACAAGGTGGACAGTGATTTTGATAAATCACGACGCCTGGTACACCTGCTCAACGCAGGCAGCCTATCTCGGTCCAACAAGGAGACCACGCTTCCCCGAGCTCTCAACTTGGTGATTCGAATCGTCCGGCAGCACGCCACCGAGAGGGGAATTATCCACACCCACTCCTATGCAATAGCAGAGGAGGTAGCAAACTGTCTCAGGAATGCGGGCTTCGGGGAGCGCTTAACCTATCCGGAAAAAATGGAAGATCGGGAAGAGGCTTTACTGCACCATGCCGCTACACCTGGAAGCATTCTTATCAGCCCCAGTGTGTTTGAGGGGTTCGACTTCGCCTATGATCTATGTCGTTGGCAAATAGTAGTTAAAGCACAATTTTCATCCATGGGGGATGAGGTGGTGAAGGCTCGCATGGCTCGCGACCCGCACTGGTACCGCATGGAGGCAGCGAAGAAGTTTGTGCAGACATGCGGCCGGGGTATGCGGGCAAAGGATGACACCTGCACCACCTACGTCCTAGACTCGGACATAACCCGTCTTCTCAGTGATACACGGGGCGAGCTACCACAGTGGTTCTTAGAGGCGATCGACAACCGATGATCCTCGAACTTAATCAACTCGTAGAGCGTGCGGGGTACTGCGTCATCAGAGACGAAGCTAACCGCGAGAGCATCCTAGTGACGGGGAGGAGAATCCGCGCTGAGGCACTGAGTTCCTCAGACTTTCGTCGCTTCAAACCCTATGAACCCATGACCTTACCTGGGTACATTAGGGTGCGCGTGGACGACGACCATCACCTGGGAATCTGGCATGATCCCACCCGACCTGAACTTCAAAATGGGGACTTGGAGCAGACAACCCCATTCCAGGTATCAGTGGTGAATGCGGTGCCCAAGGCTACTCGTTTTTCAGCAATAGACATCTTGGAAAGTTGTACCGATCTTTTGATGCTATGTCTATCCAAGTAGCACTTTTGCTCGGATCGGTTGCCCTGTTTCTGGGTCAGTCCTGGCTTCTTCGAAAGACGGGGGTGCGCAGGCTGCCCACCGTGGAAAAGGAAAAAAATACGGGAGGTGGTTTTCCTGAGGGCTGGAGACCCAACCTAGTGGAAACTGAGTTAAGTGTCGTTGAGATAGAGGTTACGGACACAGGAGTTCGTTATACTCTGACAAATGGTAAGACTACTTTCTACCTCACATTATAGTGTTCTAATACGCATATGCCTAAGAGGATACCTACTCCAAAACCGGCGGCTCAGGCTGCGGCTACCACATTGACCAGCACAACAGGCTACTTTAACGGAAACAAGTTTCCCCTGACGATCAATTCCAACCAGCTTGCTCTCAATGTCACACTCGCCCCTGGTGAGTTCATTCGTGAGCGCCTCGCTGACGGTGGGAGGGGCGGTCGAAACATCAATGACAGCCGTCTAGATGGTTTCCTAGCCGCAGGGGGCTTGACCAAACAGATAGGTGATCCTGTACCCGAGGTACTGATCAATACCACAGGCGGAAAAGGCATTGGTGTTTCGGCAACAGCTTGGAAGCCCCAAGCGATGCCGCAGCCCCGGGCAATCAATCCGGTGCAGCAGGTTCAGCGTGCCCCCACGAAGGTACTCATCCAGGATAGGATAACACCTCCTGCCGGTGGAACGATGCCTCCGAGACCGCACGCCCCGTCACCCGCTGCCACATCTCCCCTTGAGGTAGCGCGTGAACGAGCAGGGTTCAGCGGTGGACCGGCTGCTCCGCTCAAGAGCGCCGCCGTAGGTGTGACACCTGCTGGTATCAACCCGGCTGTACGCGCCATGAGCGTAGCAGAGGCAGAGGCACGGGGCATCATTCGCCGCGCACGACCCCCTGTTGAAGGTCCCTCCGCATCTGATGGGCTTGATGCCAAAGGCGCTCCCTATGTCGATGAGGTGGGTACACCTGGGGTGATCAGGCGTCAGCAACAGCAGGAGAGCGTTGCACCTGCTCGCAAGGGTCCCCAGGTAACAATTTCAACCCCGGTGGGCGCACCCGCACCTGCGCCTGCCCCCGCACCGGTGGTTCTGACGGATGCCGAGGCCGTGCAAATTCCCGAGAGCAACATCTACGAGGGTGCTGATAATCTGCCCGACCCAGACATTGCACCTGCCCCTCTCACGCTTACGGAGAGCGATAAGCCCTTCGTTTGTGCAGCAGATGGGAAGGCGTTCAAGACCCTTGTCTGGCTCAGGCGGTACGTTAAGGAAAAATACCCTGACCGCACCGAGGAACTTCTCTCGGCTTATCAAGCCTAGTGAATTACTACAACGACAACGAGCCTACATCTGCGGCTTGGATTAGGCAGTTGGTCGTAGATGGGTTGATCCCGCCCGGAGATGTAGACGGTCGCAGTATCCTTGAGGTTCAACCCGAGGATTTGCGCAAGTACACCCAGTGCCATTTTTTCGCGGGCATTGCCGGCTGGTCTCATGCGCTTGACCTCGCTGAGTGGCCTCCGACTACCACCTGTTGGACGGGTTCATGCCCCTGTCAACCCTTCAGCACCGCAGGCAAGCAGTCAGGATTGGGGGACAAGAGGCACCTTTGGCCCGAGTTTTTTAGGCTTATAAAGGCGTGCTCACCTGATATCATCTTGGGAGAGCAGGTACCCGCGGCCATTAACATGGGCTGGTTGGATGAGGTGTTCAACAACCTAGAAGAGGCAGGTTACGCCACGCACGCCATCATACTTCCTTCTTCATCTGTGGGTGCTCCCCACATCAGAAGCCGTTTGTACTGGTCTGCCAAACTTCACGCGAACCAAGTTCACTGGGACAGCAGTTGCTTGAAGATTCTCAAGACTCGTTTCGTGCCTAACATAGGCATGTCGCCTGAGTATGTCCATACGTGGAAGACGAAGAAAACTCCTGGAGGCAGAGTTGTGCACTATTTGTCGGCAGGAAGGTCTACGAATAAGGCAGGCTGGCCCACACCCATGGCGATCGAGCAGAGAGAAACATCTGAGGCCAAGGTGGCACGGGGAGCCCACGCTGGGTTGAACCTGTCTGTGGCTGCCAAGATGGCTGGGTGGGGAACGCCCCGGGTGTCAGATGGCACACTGGCGGAAACTACGAGACTCCCTCCGTCCGGTACCAGAAGCAGGCTGGAACTGGAAGTGCTCACGGTACTGGACCAAGCGGCTGAGCTAGCAGTGGCGGGCTGGCCGACACCAAGAACCCGAGATGACTTGCCCGAAACGGTGGAAAATTGGACCGCTCGCAATGTTAGGAAAAGTGAGAATCCAAAATTGGGTGCTATACATAAACCACTCAATATAGTGGCACAATTAGCAGCAGGTTGGCCGACACCGCAGGAGGATAACGCCAATAATGCCTACGGGCACAAAGGAACAGTGTTCTCAGACCTTCCTACGACAGCCCAGACAGCGGGCTGGCCCACACCCATGGCAGGGAATCCCGGCACAGATACCTACAACCCCGCAGGTAATACAGACAGTAGCCGTAAAACTGTGGCTCTTCTTACAGGATGGAAACATGCCCCTACCCACTAGCAGGCTGGCCGACACCGGATGCAAATGCGTTCAACCTCGGAGAGGGGCTGGAGACGTGGAATGCTCGAATGAAAATTCTCAAGGAGAAGCACAAGAACGGAAACGGGGCGGGGATGCCCCTTCAGATTGCTGCCCTGATGACGGCGGGATGGCCGACTGCGCGTGCCACGGACGGCTCCAAGGGGCAGAGGACCCTGAGTGGTGTAAGGAGCGAACTGGCGAGGAAGGGAAACCTGGACGATTTGCCCAGTGTG